>OIXX01000358.1_pt1 | contig 29965 bp, 25 predicted proteins | sample 1588161 | NCBI WGS metagenome assembly OIXX01 (sample SAMN03283274) | human gut metagenome | biome: human-associated habitat; material: feces | host: Homo sapiens | place: Peru | collected 2012
TATGGATGTGAGGGAATATATACTTCCTTCGCGCAATTTTCATCTGCTGTAAAAAACTATATTCATTTATATAAACAAAAGTAGGCACGGCTTTTTTTCGAAAAAAATTAGAAAAAATATCCCCTCATGGGGCTTGTATGACTTTTAGGCATCGTGTAAGATAAATACAACTATTATTGCATTTACGAAAAGAGTGAATCATACCATGAATTACGTACATCTATATCGTACGATTTGGGGAAAATGCCTCATATTTATAGGTTCCATGATTCTCCTATCTATTGCCGTCTTTTATATTTCTGCCTACGCGCCAGGGGATCCGTTACAGTCCTTTTATGGCGAACGGATTGAAAATATGCAGCCCGCTGAACTAGAGGCGGCCCGCCATCGATTGGGCTTAGGTGGGCCGGTTTACTTGCGCTATATTTCGTGGGTCCATAACGCCTTGGGCGGCGATTTCGGGATTTCCTTGAAATATAAGGAATCGGCCATAGAAGTCATTCGCGCCTTAGTGGGGAATACGTTGATCCTCGGCGGCTTATCGTATATCGTCGTCTTTGCCTTGGCTATTTTCCTGGCTGTCTGTTGTGCCATGTACGAAGGAACGTGGATCGACACGGCGATTTGTAAAATTGGGACAGTCGTCTTTTATTTGCCTGCCTTTTGGGTCGGCCTGCTCTTGATTCTGGTCTTTAACGTCAATCTGGGCTGGCTGCCCGGTAGCGGGGCCTATGACCCGGGGCAGTCCGCCGATGTCCTGAATCGGGGTAAGCATTTGATTTTGCCGATGATCGTCATGGTACTCAGCCACGTCTGGTATTATGCCTATATGATTCGCAACAAGCTCTTAGACGAAACGCGGCAGGACTATGTACTCCTGGCCAAAACGAAAGGTTTCAGCAGGCTCTACGTCGTCTGTCACCATTGTCTGCGCAACGTAGCGTCGACGATCATCAGTATTATGGCCGTTTCGGTCAACCATATCTTAGGCGGTACGTACGTGGCCGAAGCCGTCTTTGCCTATCCCGGTCTGGGGCAGTTATCCATCGAAAGCGCTAAGTACCATGACTATAACTTACTCATGCTCATCGTTTTAATTACGGGGGCCATGGTCATTGCGTCCGGCTTGATTGCCCAGGCTGTTAATGAACGCATTGACGGCCGCATGAAGGCAGAAGGAGGCAGGGCATGGAACGAGCTAAAGAATTCCAAATCGTAGGGTCCGGGAAGCGGCAGACGCCAATTCTGATACGCCCGCCACGCTGGCGGCAGCTGCCCATTTTGTCTTTTGTCATTCTTTGCCTCATCGTGTGCGGCTGTTTGGCGGCACCGTGGTTGGCCAATCACGACCCGACCCAGTTCTATTTGACTTCGTTGAACCAGGCACCGAACGGCGAGTTCTACTTTGGTACGGACGCCTTGGGACGGGATATTTTTTCCATCATTTGGTATGGCGGCCGCGTCTCCCTCGTCGTCGGTTTTTTGGGGATGGCCATTGCGACGGTCATCGGTATCGTCTACGGCTGTCTGAGCGGCACGGGCTCGGCGGCGCTGGATATGCTGCTCATGCGGCTGGCCGAACTCATTAGCAGCATTCCGTCGCTGCTCTTGATGTTGCTACTCTTAGCGTGTATTCATGCGCCCAATATTTGGACTATTTCCCTCGTCATCGGTGTGACGAACTGGATGAACCTGGCCCGTATCGTGCGCGGCGAAGTCCGGCAAATTCGCAACAGTGATTACGTCTTGGCATCGAAGACGATGGGGGGTTCGTTTTTACATATCGTCTGGTACCATTTGCTACCCAACTTCTTATCGCCCATTATGTTCATGGTCGTCTCCAGCATTGGTACGTCGATGATGATGGAATCGACGTTAAGTTTCTTGGGTATCGGCCTGCCCGTCGAAGTCGTGTCCTGGGGCTCCATGTTGTCCCTGGCGACGCAGGCGGTCTTGACGAATGCCTGGTGGGTTATCCTCGTTCCCGGTGCCTTTTTAGTCGTCACTTTATTCTGTATTACTCAGATTGGCCATTACCTGCGACATCACGTCAATCGTGGCAGCAGTAATTTATAATATTCATCTTTTTACTAGGAGGTATTTCCATGCACTTGGTAAAATATGTACGACAGCTATGTGTCGTCGCCATGGCGATGATCTTATGCGTCGTCATCAGCGGTTGCGGTGGCAGCGCGACGAGCGGGGAAAAGGTTTTGACCTACGCCAGCCCCGATTACACGACAATCAATTCGTTACTCAATACGCACGACGAACTCCCTGATATTATTTTTTCCGGCCTCATGACCTATGATGCCAAAGGCCAGCCTATTCCGGATTTGGCTGAAAAATATGAATTCGACGAAACGTCGCTGACCTATACGTTCCACTTACACGACGGCGTCAAATGGCACGACGGCCAGCCCTTTACGGCGCAAGACGTGAAGTTTACCTTGGATACGCTGAAGAATAATAAAGATTTGGAAGCGTCCATTACGGATAACTACAAAGAAATCGAAAGCGTCACGGTGCCTGATGATAAGACTGTCGTCATCAAGTTATCGAAACCGAATGCAGCAATGCTCAACTATTTGACTATCGGCATTTTGCCGAAACATCTCCTGGAAGGCAAAGATATCATGACCGACGCCTTCAACCAGCATCCTATCGGCACGGGTCGGTATAAATTCGTCAGCTGGGATAAGGGCCAGTCCATTACAGTAGCAAAGAACGATGATTTCTACGGCAAGAAACCGAAGATCGACAAAATCATCTTCAAAATCATTCCTGATGAAAACGCCAAAGCGGCACAAGTCAAATCCGGTGGCGTTGATTTAGCTTGGCTTAATGCGGCTAATGCCAAAACGTTCCGAGACAATAAAGACTTTACGGTATATGATTTTAAGACTGCCGATTATCGGGCCATTGGACCGAACTTTAATGTCCCGTTCTGGCAGAAGAATAAAGATCTCGTACCTATCTTAGGGTATGCTCTCGATAAGAAAGCCATCGTCGACAGCGTCTTGACTGGTCAAGGGGAAGTGGCTTATAGCCCCTTGCAGATGGACGCCGCCTATAACGACCCGAATGTAGAACAACGAGATTACAATCCGGAACTCTTTAAACAGAAAGTCGAAGCCTTAGGGTGGAAACTTGGCAGTGACGGCATTTATGAAAAGAATGGCGAAAAACTGTCCTTCTCCGTCGACGCCCGGGAATTTGAAGAAGAACGTATCAATACTGCTAAAATCGCATCGGCTCAGTTCAAAAAAGTCGGTGTCGACATGCAGGTCCATATTGTACCGAAACTAGATTGGAATACGTTGCAATCCTTCCTCATCGGCCAAGCTGCACCCTTTGACCCAGATAATGGGACGTATGATCTCTTCTATACCGGTGCTAGCGGTAACTATACCAAGTACAGTGATCCCGACGTAGATGCAGCTCTTGAAGCTGCTCGGTCGTCTTACGACCCGGCTGTACGGAAACAGAAATACAATGACTTTCAGCAGGCTTGGGCCAAAAATCCGGCGTACATCATGATTGCCTACTTAGAAGGCAATTATGTTGCTAATAAAAAAGTGACCGGTCTCTCGACGGACCGTATCTTGGGACATCATGCCGTCGGCGTCTTCTGGAACATTGAAGATTGGGATATTCAACAATAATACATCACATAGGGTAAGAAAAAAGATACCGGGAGCCGTTATGGCTTTCGGTATCTCTATATAGGAAGGGAAAAGAAAATGAGTGAACCTGCCATTGATATTCGGGACGTATCTATCCAGTTTCAGACTGAGTTAGGCGTTGTCCAAGCCTTGCGCCACGTATCGTTAACGATCCAGCCCGGTGAAATCGTCGTCCTCGTCGGCGAATCGGGATGTGGGAAATCTGTGCTCTGTCGCTCTATTTTAAAATTATTGCCCCGTAACAGCAAACAGACGACGGGGCAGATCTTGCTGGGCCAGCGGAATATTACGTCGTATACGGAAAAACAGATGGAACAGCTGCGCGGTAAAACGCTCGCCATGGTCTTTCAGAATCCCTTGACGACATTAAATCCATCCATGACTATGGGCGCGCAACTGCGCGAGGCAATTTGCCATCGCCAGCAGATGAGCCGGGCGGCGGCAGATGCGCGGGCCAGTGAATTATTACAGCTCGTCGGGATTGCCGACGGGGCCCACCGTCTCGACCTCTTGCCCCAGGCCTTTTCGGGAGGTCAGCGCCAGCGTTGTTCCTTGGCCATTGCTCTGGCCCAGGAACCGCAGATACTCATTGCCGATGAACCGACGACGGCGTTGGACGTGACGGTCCAGTTGGAAATCCTCGATTTGCTGAGAAACTTGCAGCGGCGTCAAGACCTGACGATTCTCTTCGTTACCCATGATTTGGGTGTGGCCGCCCGCATTGCCGACCGTATCGGTATTATGTATGCCGGTAAATTGGTAGAAATCGGTACAGCTGACGATATATTTTACGATGCCCGTCATCCCTATACGTGGGGGCTGTTAGGGGCATTGCCGTCGGCCGTACCTGTGGGGGAACGGCTTATCGCTATCCCCGGTATGCCGCCGGACATGCTCCAGCCGCCTCGAGGCGACGCCTTTGCCGTACGCAACCGCTATGCCTTGGGAATCGATTATGAAACGGAACCGCCCATGTTTGCGGTTTCACCGACACACCAGGCGGCGACGTGGTTGCTGGATCCGCGGGCCCCTCACGTGACGCCGCCGCCATATATCGTCCGAAGGAGGAAACATCCATGAGTACACCTATCGTACGGATAGAGCACGTTAAACAATATTTTCCCGTTACCAAGGAGTATACGATAAAGGCCCTAGACGACGTTTCTCTGACCATTCAGCCCGGTGAAACTGTCGGCCTCATCGGTGAATCGGGGTGTGGTAAGTCGACGCTGGCCCGGACGATTATGGGCTTGTATGTGCCGACGGAAGGAACGATTTTTTTTCACGACCAGCCTATTTCTGATTCCCGTGTACGGCGCAGTCAGGGACTACAGATTCATCGCGGCTTGCAGATGATTTTTCAGGATTCCGACGGGGCATTGAATCCTAGGATGACGGCCGAAGAAATCATTCGGGAAGGACTCGTGTTGGCTAAAAGATGCCAGACGCAAGCGGAGTGTACGCAACGAGTCGCCGAATTATTGCAGTGCGTCGATTTAGAGCCCCGCTATGGCCAAGCCTATCCCGGTGAATTATCCGGCGGTCAGCGCCAGCGCGTGGCTATTGCACGGTGTCTGGGCGTGGCTCCGGAAGTCATTATTGCCGACGAACCGATTGCCGCGTTAGATGTGTCCATTCAAGCTCAAATTCTGAACTTGCTTCAAGATTTACAAGAACGCCAGCATTTTTCTATGCTCTTTATTGCCCACGATTTGGCCGTCGTACGGCACGTCAGTCAGCGTGTTGCCGTCATGTACGCTGGAAAAATCGTCGAAACGGGACCGACAGAAACTATCTTTACCCAGCCGGTTCACCCGTATACGCGGATTTTATTGGCTTCCATTTTAAAGTCTGATCCCGATTATGAACGGACAAAGACGATACCGCCCTTTGATACGTCGACCTTTGCCTTAGACGGTAAAACTGTCTTAGTAGGAAACGATCATTGGGTGTTACAAATAACATAGGCGAACGCAAAAAAGCCGTCTGCATGAGAGCAGACGACTTTTTGTGTAGCTATAGGTAAGCTTATTTTTCTGTGGATTTGATGAAGCCCGGTGTCGTGAGGTAGCGGTCGCCGTTATCCGGGAGGAAGGCTACGACTGTTTTGCCTTTGTTTTCCGGACGTTTTGTGACTTGGACAGCTGCGTAGAGGGCAGCACCGCCGGAAATACCGATGAGCAGGCCTTCTTTATGCGTGAAGGCTTGGGCCGTTTCGTACGCTTCTTCGTTCGTGACTTTGAAGACTTCGTCGTAAATCTTCGTGTCTAACGTGTCAGGAATAAAGTTAGCACCAATGCCCTGAATCTTGTGCGGGCCAGCGTGGCCTTCAGAGAGGAGGGGCGACGTAGCCGGTTCGACAGCGACGACTTTGACGGACGGTTTCTTTTCTTTGAGGTATTCGCCTACGCCAGAGAGCGTACCGCCTGTGCCAACACCGGCAACGAAGATGTCAACGGCACCATCCGTATCGGAATAGATTTCCGGGCCCGTCGTGAGACGATGGACTTCGGGGTTGACAGGGTTCGTGAACTGGCCGGGGATGAAGGAATTCGGGATTTCTGCGGCGAGCTGTTTGGCTTTATCGACGGCACCCTGCATGCCCTTAGGAGCTTCGGTGAGGACGATTTCAGCGCCGTATGCAGCGATGAGGTTACGCCGTTCAATGGACATGGATTCCGGCATCGTGAAGATAGCGCGGTAGCCTTTTGCAGCAGCGACTGCAGCAAGACCGATACCGGTATTACCGCTTGTCGGTTCGATAATGACCGAGCCTTTTTTCAGGATGCCTTTTTGTTCTGCGTCTTCAATCATGGCTTTGGCAATACGGTCTTTAGCCGAGCCTGCGGGGTTAAAAGCGTCCAATTTTACGAGGAGTATTACGCCGTCAAGGCCTGCTGCGGCATTGTAGCGAACTGGTTCTAATAAGGGTGTATTACCAACTAAATCTAACATGGATTTGTAAATTTTGCTCATTTGAAAGTCTCCTTTTCTCGATTACATACTAATTTAGTATAGATTTTATGTAGACCTATAGGGGGAAACGTGCATTTCCTATAGGGGAACAACGAATTAACGACGGCTCGCGACTTTGTGAAGCCGCATGTCGTGGTGTGAATCTTGTTCGTCTACGCGGCGTTGGAGGATAGCCACTTGCCGCTGGAGCGAACGGATTTGGTCTTCGATAGGGTCAGGCAGGCGATTGTGGTTAAGGTCTACATCGGCTTCGGTATGGCTCGCGCGGAGGCGTTTGCCTTTCTGCGTGACGACGCGGCCTGGGATGCCGACGACGGTAGAGTACGGCGGTACTTCTTCGAGGACGACAGAGCCGGCGCCGATTTTGGAGCCTTCACCGACCGTGAAAGAGCCGAGGACTTTGGCACCACAGGCGACGACGACGTAGTTGCCAATGGTCGGATGGCGTTTTCCTTTTTCCTTGCCTGTACCACCTAAAGTGACGCCTTGGTACAAAGAGACGTTATTGCCAATAATGGTCGTTTCGCCGATGACGATGCCCATGCCGTGGTCAATAAAGAGGCCTTCGCCGATTTGCGCGCCCGGATGGATTTCAATGCCTGTAAAGAAGCGGGACACTGTGGAAATGAAGCGGGCTGTGACAAACCAGTTGTGTTTGTAGAAGAAATGGGCTAAACGGTAGGCCCAAATGGCATGGAGCCCGGAATAACAGAGAATTGCTTCCCATGTACTTTTAACGGCGGGGTCGCGGTCTTTAATGACACGAATGTCGTTACGAAGTGAATTAAACATGGTTTCAGGTCCCCCTCTAAGTAAAAAAAGTATACAAAAAAAGCCGTCATCCCTACATACAGAGACGATGGCTCGCGGTTCCACTCTGATTACAGCATACTGGATGCTGTCTCTCATACCCGTAACGGCGGCTGGCCGTGATGCTCTACTCATCTTCAAGCATCCTGCTCGCAAAGGCATTCCATCGTACAGCACCATCAATAAGAACTTGCAGCCTCTGGTTCTCACTCTCTGGATTAGGTCTTGTACGTGTACTTGTTTTGGTCATCACATTTTTGATGTTGCGTATATGGTACTCTTTCGGTGGAGATTTGTCAATAGGTTTTTGTAAAAATCTTGAGAATTTGCAAATCCTGTTCAAACGCGTGTCCATCTATATAAGACAATATAAAGGAAAATGCATGAAAATTCCATTTAGGCAAAAAGATTCCATAAACAGCACTCATAGATGAACTAATTAAAAAATGGAAAATTAGAAATACTTTGGGTGTCCCATAATTTTTTCGTATTAATATAGCTTATCAATATAAAAGATATACTTTCTCAGCAGAATCGTTATTTTCAACTTTAAAATAGAAAGTATTAGCATATATACTAGGAAATAAGAGGGTTTACTGGAACTGTTATCAATTCTCTTGTTACAATTTATTTTGAGAACCATACTTTCCCGTTATTTTTGACGATAATTGAAAAGCATAGACCATTTTCGACCATTTCATAAATAGTATTAATAAATGACATAATTTGCCTTGCGCTCATTGCATAATTTGGTATACTAGCATTAAGTACTTACACGCAACATAAGCATGCTATTATATTATTCTCAATATTTAGAGTAGAGAGGTGTGAATATGGAACGGTCAGAAGTTTATGAAGTATTCCAAAAAGGGCTTACAAGCGTTAACGGCGAGTGTTATCTGGCAAACACCGCCGACGTAGGCAAGACGCTGGCGCAAATCTTTAAGGATAAAGACACGCACGACGTGATTATGGTGGAAACGCCATTATTGCAAGAAGCAGGTGTCGTCCAGGAATTGGAAGCGGCTGGTATTACAGTTCATACGGACCATCAGCGCAAATACGCCCAGGACACCAAGGGCGGCGTAACGGAAGCGCAGTACGGTATTGCCAATTTAGGGTCCCTCGTGCAGCTCCATGATGATGTAAATGCACGCATTGTCGAAATTTCGGCCGATGTCTATGTCGGTATCGTGAAATTATCCCAAATTGTGGACGACTTCGATGCCATGATTGATATTATGGCTGATACGAAGCCGTTCCCGAAATTTGCCGGTATCATTACAGGCCCAAGCCGCACAGCTGATATTGAATGCGTCGGCACGGTAGGTGTCCACGGGCCACGGCAATTTTCGGCTATTGTCGTACAAGATGCGTAAAGGAGGGACTTAGACATGGCAAATGAAGAATTAAAACTGGAAATTGAGCGCGCCATGGATAATGCGCCGTTGCAACGGACATTGAAAAAATTTACGACTGCTTATCCTGGCAACCGTGAACGCGTATACAAAGGCTATGATTTTGAAGCACTGCGGGAAAAAGTCCACGAAGTGAAGACCTACGCGCGCGAGCATTTAGATGAGCTCTTAGATGAATTTGAAAAGAATGCGACCGCCAACGGCGCGACTGTCTTCCGGGCGCACTCGGCACAAGAAGCGTTTGACTATTCTTTGAAATTAGCTAAGGAAAACAACGTCAAATTAGTCGTCAAATCGAAATCCATGGCTTCTGAAGAAATTCACATGAATCCTGGCTTTGAAGCAGCTGGTATTCATGCCCAAGAAACGGACTTAGGCGAATTCATCAACGCTATTGCCGGTGACTCGCCGTCGCACATGGTTATGCCGGCTATCCATTACTCTAAAGAAGATGTAGCAGACCTCTTCTCGTCATACACAAAGAAACCGGAAGCACCGATTATTGAAGAAGAAGTCAAAACCTCTCGTAAAGTGATGCGGCCGAAATTCTTTGATGCCGAAATGGGTGTATCTGGCGCGAACATTGCTGTTGCTGAAACGGGGACGGTCATTACCATGTCCAACGAAGGCAATGGGCGTATGGTTGGCACGATGCCGCAGCAGCATTTGTATATCTTTGGCATTGAAAAATTCGTCGCTAAAATGAGCGATATCCGCTATATTTTTAAAGTCTTACCGCGTAACGGTACGGCCCAAAATATTACGACGTACTTATCCTTCTATTCCGGCGCGACTGATGTCATTACGAATCCCGAAACGGACGAAAAGGCACCGAAAAAATTCCACATCATTATTCTCGATACGCCAGAACGGCGGGACATCATGAAGAGCGAAGATTATCATGATATTTTCTGTTGTATCCGCTGCGCAGCGTGCCTTAATGTCTGTCCGGCCTTCCGTCTCGTTGGCGGCCACGTCTTTGGCGGCTCCATTTACACCGGCGGGATTGGTACACTTTTGACGTCCTTCCTCAACAGCCGCGATAGAGGCGAACAGATTCAAAACATCTGTCTCCAATGCGGCAGCTGCGATGCCGTTTGCGGCGGGAAACTCAATATTTCCGGCATGATTTTGAAATTACGCCATAAATTCGCCAAAGAAGACGGCCTCAATCCAGTCCATAAATTCTGTCTCGATACGGTTAGTGACCGTCATTTATTCCACTCTATGCTGCGCATTGCGTCCGTTGCCCAAGGGGCGATTACGAAGGGACAACCGATGTTGCGTCATATGCCGATGTTCCTCTCAGGCCTCACCGAAGGGCGGAGCTTGCCGTCCATTGCGCCTGTACCGTTCCGCGATGTCTTGCCGACGATTAAGCAAGATGTGCCGCATCCAAAGGGCAAAATCGCTATCTTTGCAGGCTGTCTCTTAGATTTCGTATACGTCGATATTGCTAAAGCTGTCGTCAAAGATTTGAATATGGCTGGCTATCTCGTCGAAATGCCGTTAGGCCAGTCGTGCTGCGGCGCACCGGCTAATTACATGGGCGATATGGAAAACGCGAAGAAAGCAGCGGCGATGAACGTTGACGCTATGCATGCAGAAGACTATGATTACATTGTCTCCGCTTGCCCGACGTGTACGCATGCGCTCCGCGATTACAAGGATATGTTTGCCGATGATCCGGAAATGCGTAAGAAAGCAGAAGAATTGAGTGTCAAGACGTTTGACTTCTCGAAACTGCTCTCTATGTTGGGCGGATTGCCGACGACGGGCGATGGTAAACCCTTAAAAGTTACGTATCATGATTCGTGCCATATGAAACGTTTCATGGGAGTGTACAAAGAACAGCGTGAACTCCTGGAAGAAACGGCTGGCGTCAATATTGTCGAAATGAACAACTGCGATAAATGCTGCGGCTTTGGCGGTTCTTACTCCATCAAATTCCCGGAAATGTCGGCTCCGATTTTGGAAGAAAAAATTGATAACATCGTCGCAACTGGCGCAGATGTCGTCGCCGTCGACTGCCCGGGCTGTTTATTACAGATTCAAGGCGGCTTAGACGCGCGGAATATTGACATCAAAGTCAAACATACGGCGCAGATTTTAGCAGAAAAACGTCCCTAACTGAGGACGCGCTAGAAAGGGATATGGGATTTGTTTGATGATTAGACCAAAAATAATAGAAAAGACAGTAAAAAAATATATGCCGACGTACTTTGCTTGTGTGAAGAGCGAGCAACTGGAGAAGGTGAAGGGCTATATTCAGGCATTTACCCATCATTCCTTTCACGCTACAGCAACTGGTGATGTCCTTGACATGGCGACGAGCTCGACAGGAAAGATGATTCGCCCGCGCCTAGTCTTCATGGCTTCCGCCTTTGGGACGCAAGGCACGACGGAAAATATCTACAAACTAGCGGCCATCCTTGAGATGACGCATTTAGCATCGCTCATTCACGACGATGTCGTCGATGATTCACCGCTTCGTCGCGGCAAGCCGTCTGTGCAATTTTCCTATGGTAAACATAGTGCCGTCTATGCCGGTGATTTCCTCATGAGCCGTATTAGTTACCATCTCATGGCCGAAGGGCTGAACCGTTCCGGTATGGTGCTTGCTAAGACTGTCGAGGCTATGTGTGCCGGTGAAATCGGGCAGTCTCGCCATCGTTACGATGTTGCCATGACACTAGACCAGTATCTCCGCAATATTTACGGTAAGACCGTAGCCTTATTCAAGGCTTGCTGCCGTATTGGGGCCATGGAAAGCGGTTGTAGTGACGACGTAATTGCTCGTCTTGAAGGAATCGGCGAAAGCTTAGGCTATATGTTCCAAATACGTGATGATTTACTGGACTTCTTGCCTGATGGCACGACCATTGGCAAGGCATCACATCAGGATTTTCGTGAAGGGATTTATACCTTGCCAGTCCTTCTCGTACGGGAGCAGCCTGGCGGTGCGGTGGCCTTGCAGCCGTATTTTGAAAAGAGTCGCCAAGGCACGTTGACCGACGACGATATGATGCGCCTAGAAGAGCTGATTCAGGAGTTTGGCGGTATGGAACAGGCATGGCACGTTATGAAGGAATACCAGAAACAGGCGGTTTCGCTCATTTACGAATTGCCTCGTAATAGCGTGACGACGCAGCTCTTGGCGTTAGTCCAAAAGTTGGGGGCGAATCACTGATGGCAGCGCGTCATTTGACTCCGGCTTTGGCCGTGCAATTAGCAAACCCTAGGAGCTGGGTTGCATCTCTGTATCCCACTCTCTTTGGTCTAGCTTATGGCACGAGTCAAGGGTATGGCGTGACACTGGCCATGGCTTTCGCCTTGGTTGTCGCTGCTATTGCCATGCAGTCTGCTGTGAATACGCTCAATGACTATTATGATTTTGTCAAAGGGACAGACTCCATAGCAGACCATGTCGAAGTCCGTGATGCGGCTATGGTATACGGTACGTTTCCACCGCGACAGGCCTTCTATCTCGGCATCGCTTTTCTGGCCGTAGCGGCAATCATTGCCGTGCCGGTATGTATAGCAGCAGGGCCTGCACCATTACTTATTGGTGCCTTTGGTACAGCTATCGTTTGGATGTATTCTGGTGGCATCTTGCCTATTTCCTATTTGCCTCTTGGCGAAGTCGTCTCCGGTGTCGTTATGGGCGGTCTGATTCCGCTTGGTGTCGTCGCGGCTATGAGCGGCGGGTATTCGTGGGCTGTGTTAGTCCCGGCGTTGCCGTTTGTCTTAGGGATTGGCCTTATCATGATGACGAACAATACGTGCGATATAGAAAAAGACCGCCGTGCTCGGCGGCATACATTGCCCGTTCGACTAGGACGGCAGCAGGCGCGCGGCCTCTACCGCATCGTCACCATCTTATGGTTCGTGACGATGGGCTGTATTGCTAGTACGTACATTGGTTGGCTGGGTTGGCTCATACCGCTCGTTGCCGTAGTGGTTAGATGGAAAGGCTTGGCACACATGATGAGGACGAAGCTTTGCCCCGAACGTAGAGTGGGTAATATGAAAGCCGTCGTCATGGTCAATGTTCTCGGCAATGGCATCTATCTTGCCTGGTGGATTTGGCTGGCAGGAGGGATGTTGCATGGATAAACGGACAAAAGTATACCAAGTCTTTGAGTCTATTGCAACGACTTACGACAAGGCCAACGAACGGATTAGCCTCGGTTGCGAAGGGCAGTGGAAAGACACGCTCATTCGCCAAGTGGCGCAAGATGCCTTGTTGGGGAAGCACGTTCTCGACGTGTGCTGCGGCACCGGCGACATTACCTTAGGTATCAAAAGCCGACGGCCAGACCTGGATGTGACAGGACTCGATTTTTCCCCGGCTATGCTGGCTGTAGCCAAAGCTAAGGAACCATCATTTCAATCGATTCATTGGCACTGCGGTGATGCATTGCAGTTGCCATTTCAACCACATAGATTTGCAGCAGTGACAATTTCCTTTGGCCTGCGTAACACGACTGATTATCAAGCTGCCTTAGGCGAAATGTTTCGCGTTGCTGAACCAGGAGGAAGGCTCTATTGTTTAGATTCCTTCGTCCCGGAACAGCCTTGGATTCGTCCGTTTTATACGCTCTATTTCCGCTATATCATGCCTTTTCTCGGTGGCGGTGTAGCGAAACGGATGCAGTATCAATGGCTTTCAGATTCAACGACCCAATTTCTCCGCGTTCGTGAACTGGCAGCTCTCATGGAACAAGTCGGTTGGTCTCACATCGAGACGACGACTTTTCTCTTTGGGTCGTGTGTCCTCTTGACGGCGACAAAGCAGGTCTAATCTATACTTAGGAGGGTACGCACATGAGTAGTGAAGAAAAATTTGATGCCATCGTAGTTGGCGGTGGTCTGGCAGGCTCTGCAGCAGCACTGACGATGGCACGGGCTGGGCTCGATGTCATGCTCGTAGAGCGGGGCCGGTTCAGTGGCTCCAAAAACTCCAGCGGTGGCCGTATTTATAGCCATAGCTTAGAAAAATTAATTCCTGAATTTGCTGCGGAAGCACCGGTAGAACGAAAAGTTACGCAAGAACGGCTGTCTCTCATGACACCGGGCGGCGCACTGAGTTTCCAATACGGTTCGGACAAATTAGAAAATTTGAAATACCCGTCGTATACAGTCCTTCGTTCTAAATTCGATAAATGGCTTGCAGACAAAGCAGAAGAAGCAGGCGCAATGCTTACGGAAGGGTTCTTAGTCGACGAAGTCTTGACTGATGAAAATGGCAAAGTCATCGGCATTAATTGCGGTGGCGAAGAATTTGACGCCGATGTCGTCATCTTAGCTGACGGTGTCAATTCGCTCTTAGCCCAGCAGTTAGGCATGAAAAAAGAATTGGATTCTAAAGATGTCGCCGTTGGTGTCAAAGAAGTCATTGAACTTGGCGAAGAACGCATTAACGAACGGTTTGGACTCTCTGGCGATGAAGGCGCGGCGTGGATGATTGCCGGTGACCCCACAGGCGGTAACTTAGGCGGCGGCTTCATTTACACCAATAAAGATACGCTCTCTCTCGGTATTGTTACGACGATTAGCGATATTGGCCGCGTCGACATCAGTGTCCCGGATATGGTAGAACGGATGAAAGCCCATCCTTCGATTGCACCGTTTATTAAAGGGGGCAGACTAGTCGAATATTCGGCACACCTTGTCACCGAAGGAGGCCTCCACATGATGCCGGAACTCGTACGTGATGGTGTCCTCATTGCCGGTGATGCTGCAGCGATGGTTGTCAATTTAGGCTATACCGTACGCGGTATGGATTTGGCTATTGAATCAGGCCGACTTGCTGGTGAAGCCGTCATCAAAGCGAAAGCCAAGAATGATTTCTCCAAAGAAAGCTTGTCGTACTACGAAAAATTGTTGAATGAAAGCTTTATTATGAAGCTTATGAAACAATATCAGAATTTGCCGGGCCTCTTAGAAGACCACATCATTTTCAATGACATCCCGAAAATGGCCGACGAATTTGCTGGTATGGTCTACAAAGTCGATGGCGGCACGCCTGTAGCCTTGCCGATTATTGCCTTGACAGTGCTGGCTAATAACGGTGGCCTGAACGGATTATTTGGCTTAGGGAAGAAAGCTTGGGAGGCGATGTAAGATGGCAAAGATGATTGTAGACGATAAGCTCGGGACCGTAAAATTCGTTACAGACGAACATAACCCCCATATTTATATTAACGAAGACTATGCCGATGAAGCAGAAATCAAACGGCTCGTCATGGCTTGTCCTGCTGAATTATACAAATATACTGACGGCAAGCTGACTTTTAATCATGAAGGATGCCTGGAATGCGGCACATGCCGCGTCATTTCCGGCGGTAAAGGCGTCAAAAGCTGGACGCATCCGCAAGGTGCTATGGGTGTAGAGTTCCATAAAGGGTAACAACTCCTTTTGCCAAAGGCTGTAATCTATGCGAAATTAAGATTACAGCCTTTTTTCTTATGCTTAGCTCTTCAAGATGGACCGCATTTAATGGTATAATAATAAGAACAGATAAAATTGGCAGTACTTAACTTTTATCACTCAATTAGAGGAGGATATGACATGATTATTACGTATTTAGAACACAGCGGCTTTACAATAGAAACAGATTCGAAAGTATTGGTCTTCGATTACTACCAGGATCCGCAGCATGTTGTCGATGTCTATGCGCACACAGCTAAAGAAACGAAGAAACCTTTGTGGTTCTTCGTCAGCCACATTCACGAAGACCATTTCAATAAAGACATTGTCCGCTTTAAGGATGTGACAGCTCAGTATATCTATAATGCTGACGTGCCTTTCTTAGCACCGGATGCAGCGAAAGACCATCCGATGAAAGTCTACGAAACGAATGCCATTGACGACGTAACAGTCATGGAATACGGCTCGACTGATGAAGGCGGTTCGTTCCTCGTCAAAACGGACGGACTGCGCATTTTCCATGCCGGTGATTTGAACTGGTGGCATTGGCTCGGCGATACAGATGAAAATAACGAAGTTGCCAAAGAAAATTTCGTTCGTGAAATGAAACATCTTGACGGCAAGACCTTTGATGTGGTATTCTTCCCAGTTGATGCACGGTTAGAAGGAGCACGCGAATGGGGTGTCAGTGCCTTCTTAAATCAAGTCAACGTGACGAAATGTCTCATTCCTATGCATTACTTCGGTACGCCGTGGCAGCCGACGGCAGAATTCAAAGCAAAACATGGCAATGTGCCTCTTTGGATTCCGACCCAGCCCGGGGACAGCACGACTGTAGACTAACCCCTGTGGCACGATAAACCTGTCATTGCCAGATGACACGGAGGAGGAACTATGACGCAATATAAAACGCCAACGACAGGACATAGCCAAATCGCCAGAAATATTCTGGTCGTCGCGGCTCTTATCTTGCTTTTGGCTTATCCGTTCCAAGATTTCTTTTGGGGCGGGTTCTTTACGCACCTTGCTGGAGCGGCATTAATCGGCGGTCTTGCCGACTGGTATGCTGTGACGGCGCTCTTTAAAAAGCCTTTAGGTATTTCTTTTAAAACGGCCCTCATTCCCAATAGTAAGGAACGTATCGCCGAAATGGCGCGCCATATGATTGAAAGCGAAATCATGACTGTGCCGAACATGTACAATGTTCTCAAGAGCCACCCTGTCTTGGAGTCGACGCTGGAATACTTACATTCCGACAAAGGCTTCCAGTCGGCAGAACGGGTCTTTGGGCAGATTTTGAATACGTTCTTGTTCACTGTCGACATGAAGACGGTAGTCCAAGCCTTTTCGGGGATGGGCGAAAAAGCCATTGAAAAAATCGACATCGCGCCCTTAATGAGCCGGGCCATTAAAATCGGCCTCCAAGGCGAATCGGGGAAAGACTTCTTAGACTTTATGATTCTCCACTTAGAAGTCATGGTGAAAAGCGATGCTATGAAAAAATACATCGGTGAAATTTACCGCGAATCGCTCCACCAATACGAAAAACGCAATTTCTTCTTAGCTTGGGCTATTCGGGCAGCACTGGCCAGTGACCTCTTCAGTCCGGACCACGTGGCGGCAAAGCTCCAGAAAAAAGCCTTGCAAGTCTTAGCGGAAGCGAAAGAACCGGACTCGCCGCAGCGTGAAAAAGCGTTGCGCTATCTCTGGGAAATGGCCGAAAAAATCGAATTCAATTACGCTTGGAAAGAACGGATTGAAGGCTACAAAATGCGCATGTACTATAGCCTCGTAACCCGTCCCGATATGCGCGAAGCATGGCAGAACTACGTCCAAGACCCGGACCGGCAAAAACGGGTTTGCCATGTAGCCGCAACGTATGCCATTACAAAGATGGAACAATGGCGCGAAAGTACGACGCAAGTAGAAGAACTGAACCGCGTCGTCCTCAACATGGCTACACGGGAACTGAAAAAACTCCAAGCCTACTTTGGCAAAACTGCAGAAGAAGAAATCCTGAAATACGACGGCAACACCATTGCGGCCAACCTCATGGATAGTGTCTGGTATGACTTACAAATGATTCGAATTAATGGCTCTCTCGTCGGGGCCATCTTAGGTGCCCTCATTTATCTCATCATGTATGCTGTGAAAGGGGGCGCGTAAGATGACCTATCGCAAACGGGCCAACGCCATTTTGGCTCTCTCATTCTTGTTATTCTTTGGCATTTTTGCCTGGTGGTATACGCACGATGTGTCCTTCTGGGAAAAACTGCTCTTCTTTGTCATCCAGTCAGCCCTTATTGGGAGTATTGCCGACTGGTTCGCCGTAACGGCACTCTTTGAAAAGCCTTTGGGCTTTCCGTATCACACAGAATTACTCTACAGCCATCGCACGCAAATCATTGACGGCATTACGAAAATCGTGTCGGAAAAGCTCTTGCGGCCCAAACTTTGGCAAGACAAGCTCTACCAAATTTCCTTTATGGATAAACTCATGGACTGGCTCCAAAGTCCAAAAGGACGGGAACGGTTCCGTATGCTCCTCTTTGAAGTAGCTCAGCGCGTCTACAAATACACGCAAAAAGGGAGCACCCAAGAAACGGCAGCGGCCCATGTACGGACCTATTTAAAACACCAGCCCCTGGTGAGCTTCTTCCAAGACCGGCTCATTACGCTCCTAGAGGACCCAAGCAGCCATATGTTTAATGATACGGTAGGCATTGCACGCGAAGTCGTCAATAGCGACGATTTTGAAGGCCTGATGGAACGGCTCATTAAAGACTGGATGGAAGAAACGAAAAATGCACCGACTTTGCTCGTAACGCTCAATAAATTTACAGGTATCGTGGATACGCGGAAAATCGCAAAAGACATTAAAATCGGTATCCTGGCGTGGCTCGATAAATGGGAAAATGCTGAAGGAACAGAACGGCAGTGGCTGTGCCAGAAAATTGAGCTCTTCCTGTATGCTATGAATGGACAACTTGCCTTTGCTGTGCAAAACTGGCAAGACCAATTCGTCGATTCCCTGCCCATTGAACGGTGGCTGGCAGCAACGCAAAAAGCGAGCCGTGATTACTTCACGACTGGAGACGAAGGGAAAGAAAAACTGAAAGACCTCTTAGAAGAACAATTCATTCATTACCTCAACTATTGCCGGACCTACCCGGAAATCAAAGAATGGTTGGACGAACAAATCCGCCGGGCCTGCATGGTCATCCTCGAAAACGAACACTCCCTCATTGCCATTGCTGTGCGCGATGTGCTTTCGAGTTTCGATAAGAAGAAATTCAATGCCTTCTTAGAAAGCAAAGTAGGCGAAGAATTAGCGTGGATTCGCATTAACGGTGCTATCGTCGGCGCGTCCATCGGCCTCGTCGTCTTCTTGTTCTTGCATGTCATTTATGAACCCCTCTTCGTACCCTTATTACGAGGTCTGTTCTTATCATAAGATAAATAAAAAATACGTCGCATATGATATGCGACGTATTTTTTTCGTTCCATATGGAATTGTTTAGATCATCATAGGCTGCGTATTCGTGAGAATCGTAGCACCGCCGTCAGTAGTCTTCGTCGGGAGGACTGGTGACGGTTTTTCTATATCTGTCGGAATCCGTTTATACGGCAATTTCTTCATGATTTTGTCCATGGCTTCTGTCAGGATTTCGTTCGGGTCATTCAAGGAGGCAATCGATTCCCGTTCGTAGCCGCGGGCACTGTAGCTCTTGAGCGTGTCTTGTTGCGTATTGTACGCAAAGACTGTCAGGTTATACATGTATTCTGTAATGAGGTCGTCATCGTCAAAGAAGAAGACATGATGCTGCGTCCAGTACCACGTATTGACAATAGGCGCAACGACGACATCGGCCTTATACTGGGATGCTAAGGCGCGCATGCGGTCTTGAGTCAGTTCTTGCGGGTCCAAGACTTCTGTCGTTTCGACGCGGTCCCAATAGGGGATGCGGAACGGCGCGCGGAGCCGTTGTTTCATAAAGCGTGCTGCATAACTGCCCTGATTGGTCTGAACGATGAGGACGGTCCGCATGTTGTCAAAGCGCGGACTGTCCGCAAAGGCCGTCATGGCCAAGAGGACGAAGAAGAGACAGGCGAGCGTGCAAATACGTTTCATAGGGAATCCCTCCTTTTAGAATGGGCCGTTTGAATTTGTCATCGGAATGGTGTCGTCTTCGCGTGGAATATACGCGTCGAGGGTGGCAATCATAGCGTCTTTGTCGTCCGGTAAGTTGCCGCCGACCGGGACGAGGTTAGACACGTGGTTGCTGCGGAAAATACAGGGGTTCGTCATGTGCGTGTGCTGCAAGATTTCCTTCAGTTCCATCAAGAAACCGCGAGATGTGAGAGGTGTAAATTTACCATTTAACATATCTTGGTAAAGCGGCACTTCTCGGGGAATGAGGAGGGTCAAGGCACTGAGCATAGTCGGATTAATGGCCGAGACCACTTCTGCCGTGTGGAGCGCGTGCTGATGGGTCAATTCTTGACCGCCCAGACCGAGGATAATCATAGTGGAGAGCTTCATGCCAGCTGCGAGAGCTTTTTTACCGGCCGAAATCGTCCGTTCTGCTGTCGTTCCCTTGTGGACACGGCGCAGGACTTCGTCATCGCCCGATTCGATACCCATGTAGAGAATATCAAGACCTGCTGCTTTTAATTGTTTCAATTCGTCTAAAGATTTACGATTTAAATCATTCGGTGTAGCGTACGCACCAATGCGCGTAATCGCCGGGAATGTATCGTAACATTTCTTTAAAATATGGAGCAAGCTTTCTGTGGGCAAGACTAAGGCATCGCCGTCAGCCAGAAAAATGCGGCGTACAAAGGGCATAGCCGCTGCGCCTCGTTCAATAATCCCATCGATTTCTTCGAGGGAGCGAATGCGGAATTTAGAGAGCTTGTACATATCGCAGAATGTACAGGCATTATGAGAACAGCCAATGGTGACGCGCAGAATAAAGCTGCGTGCTTCACTAGGCGGACGAAAGACGAGGCCGCCTGCATCATCAATAACCATAGGATTACCTTCTTTCTTCATAGATTACATTCTATTATAAGCGGTTAGAGGAAAAATGAATAGGGGTAAACTGGAGAATACGAAAATTTCGTAATGCAATATAAATATAGGTTAGGCCTGTTTGCGGATGACCAGTAAAAAGACAGTCGTCAAGATGAAGACGAAGCCGACGAGCTCGATGAGGTGAAACTCCGTACTGAGCCACAAGGCCGAGATAATCGTCGCAATGACCGGTTCGAGCGTGCCGATTAAGGTCGCTTTCATAGGGCCAATGATGGCAATGCCGCGGACGAAGAACGTAAAGGACACAGCTGTACCGATGATGACAATGAAGGCTACAGCGAGCCAGCCAATGAAGTCTAAGGCCGGTGTGTCATTCCAGAGCTGCAGCGCACAGAGCAAGACCGCACCGCCAATGATCATGCTCGGTCCATTGACGACGGACGCGTGCCAACGCCAAGCCAAGTCATGAGATAAAAGGGGATACGACACGGCACCAATAGCGGCCATTAAGCCCCAGAATAAGCCTTCCGGCGAAATAATCATAGCTGCCGGATTGCCGTTCGTGGCAATGAGAAAGACACCGCTAAAGGCGAGAATGATGGAAATCGTTTCGCGCCGTACCGGTAATTTCCGGTGGCGAATGGCTAAGAAAATAGCCATAAAGACGATACACAAAGTCTGCAAGACCGTAGCTGTACCGGAATTGGAATACTTAATGGCCGTCAAATAGGAATATTGGCACCACAAGAGCCCAAAAATGGCAAAGGCACAGAGGCGCAACACTTCGTGGCTGTCGCTGAATAATTGGCGTAGCTGTGTATGGTGCGTCGGCAAAATGGTGAGCACCAAGACCAGGCCTGCCACAATCATGCGAATTGCTGTGAGCCAGGCCGAATTGACCGTATAATGCATAAATAAGAACTGCGTCATTGCGCCATTTAGGCCCCATGTGACTGTGCCGATGACGGCAAAAAGAATCCCTTGTTTCATAGATGGTGTAGCCATATGAACACTCCTCTCTAGGTGTTACTAGTATATCATACGCAGTATATAGATAACAGTCAGGCTGTATTCGCATTGCGAAAAATACGAAAAAGAATGTATGCAAACGAGTCATATCAAAATAGATAATACGTAAGTAAAACGTTTATCAACTTGAAATAATTTAGGTTAAACATTGTACTTAAATTATAAAATAAAAATTTATCTTTAAAACAACTTGACTTAGACAGGCCATACATGTATAATAAGCATCAACAAATACAGATACCGTGTTGATTGGGACGAGTAATATCGTAACCGCCATAACAGAGACTTGTGACTTGGTGAAACACAGGATGGCAGGGCGATGTGAAGTCACCCAGGAGCAGTTGTGCCGAACTAGAGTAAGCATGACCGGCAGGCGACCGTTATCCAGCCAGGCATTACAAGGATGATCCCGAGATGCCCCAAAGTGGCCAGACATCTGGCAATAAGAGTGGTACCGCAGAGCTACGCTTTGTCTCTTCTAAGGAGATGAAGCGTTTTTTTATCCCATCAAACCATCTGTCTATTTGTTATATTGTCCTCGTCGTTGAAAGGAGTTTTATTATGATGAAATTAATTGGTGCATTAAGTGGGTTTGTTGGGAAATACTTGACGTACATCGTTCTCCTCGTCGTTGTTTGGGCGTACTTCATGCCTGGCGCGTTTCTCTGGGCTGTACCCCATACGGTCTTGCTCTTAGGGGTCATCATGTTTGGTATGGGCATGACCCTTCATGCGAGCGATTTTAAACTCATTCTCCAGCGGCCAAAAGAAGTCTTAATCGGCTGTGTTTGCCATTATACGATTATGCCGCTCTTGGCCTATGGTTTAGTTATGGCCTTCCATATGCCGCCGGAACTGGCTGTCGGCATGATTCTCCTCGGTTCCTGTCCGAGCGGCACAGCATCCAACGTCATGGGCTTCTTAGCTAAAGCAGACGTTCCTTTGTCCGTTTCCATTACGACTGCATCGACCTTGATTGCTCCTATTATGATGCCGTTCATCATGTGGGCTCTGGCCGGTCAGTGGGTAGAAGTTTCGTTCTTCTCTATGGCCCTGACGGTTATGAAAGTTATTTTAGCTCCTTTAGCCTTAGGCTTGCTCGTTCATAAATTTGCCGGTGAAAAATACATCGTTCCTTTCTCGAAAATTTTGGTTCTCATTTCGGCGGCAACAGTCTTAATCATCGTTGGCGGCGTTATTGCCATTAACGGTGCGAAAATCCTCGAAATTGGGGGCTTCATGATTCTCATGGTTGTGGCGCACAGCGTTGGCGGTTTCATCATTGGTTGTATTGCCACGAGAATGCTCGGCCTTGGCAAAAAACAGCAACACTCTGTTACCCTCGAAGTTGGCATGCAAAACGATGCCTTAGCTATTTCCTTAGTTTCCGTCTTCTTCACACCGGCCGTTGCTATTCCGGCAGCTGTTGGCGCAGCAGCGCACCAAGTGCTCGGCTCCATCTTGGCTGGTATCTTCGCCCGTCATATGGATGCGCACGAAGCGAAAGAAAAAGCCAAAGCTGCACAGCTCGCAGAAATTTCTGCTCCGGCACAACATTAATTGCTCTTACAATGTTTCTACTTGTTGTGCTATACTAACAATAAAGGTGAAGGAGTTCGTGATACATTGTATGTCACGTCCAAAAACAACGAGAGCCACTACAGTAGTGCGAATACTGTAGTGGCTCTTTTGCATTTTATTATCAAGGCCAAATGCAAAAAACGTCAAGTAACTGTAACATATACGTGTAAATAATAACAAAACATACATATATGATAAAACAATATAGGTAAAATATAAATTTAGAAAATGGCTTAATCATGCGGAATATACTAACCACTAACTAAACAATGGATTATCATTGTTATTTATTTGTCTAAATGGATTATTTGTCGAATAACACAATATTGACTATATATTTGTGACATGATAAGATAACAATGAATATCATATTCGATATACTAATCTTACCTAATTCGGAAGGGAGACGGACATGAAACACAAAAGACAATCCATTGCATTAACCTGTGCAGTCTTATCGGCTTTAGCCTTACCAGCTATGGCGGCCGATAATCCACAGGGGGGGGGCAATAGTGTAACTACAAAAGATGTTGTTGTCGAGGCCAATAGAGCTAAAGAGGCTGCTAAATGGGAGAGCCAACAAACGACCATTATTACCGCAGAAGACATTGAAAAGAAGCAAGCTAAATCGGTAGAAGATATTATTTTCAGTGAAACCGGTGTATCGCGGACTGTCGATTCCATGGGACGCGTTGGTATTTCTATTCGTGGTGCAGAAGCACGGCATACGTTGATTCTCGTCGACGGCCAGCCTGTATTGGGTGACTTGGCCAAATATCAGGGCGCAGCTGATGAAGTCATGCGGCTCGGTACAGAAAATGTCGATCATATTGAAATCATCCAAGGTGCAGCATCGGCTAAATACGGTTCTGATGCTATTGGAGGTGTCGTCAATATTATTACGAAAAAGGCAAAGAAAGATAAATCTGTCCAGTTTAACGTCGAAGGGTCGCGCACGAAAGGCGATGGCGGCCTGCCGTATACGAACGTTTTCCTCCGTGCTGACACAGGGGAAATGGGCAAATTACGTCTCGGTTTATCGGGCAGTAAACGAGACATTATGCCTGTCTATGCGAGTGTAGCTCGTAGTGAAAGCGGAATGAGTTTTGATTATAAAGACCGTAATTTTAAACCGAATGCACTGCGCTATTATGGCGAAGCCAACACGATTGGCCTTGTTGGGACATATGATTTTAATGATAAAAATAAATTAAATTTCCGCTTCGATAGATACACGGAAGATTTAATTCGCGATGTTAAACATTCTGATTCTGATTTAGAACCACAACAGCATTTTAAACGGAAAGCAGATCGTGATTCCTATAATCTTGGCTGGGAAGGTCGTGCCGGTGCATCCGATTGGAATGTAGAATTAAATTATTCTCGTATTAATGAAGATGATGTATCCTTAATTAATTACTATGGGCAATCGGCATATGAAGGGAAAAATGAACTTCGGTATGTCGATGACGTAGACCATCGGCAATGGGATTTTAAAGCGTCGGCTAATACGCAGCTTAATGATAAACATTTATTGTCCTATGGTTTTGGCTCGACCTATGAAAAAGGTTCCGGTAGCCGTCTCAAGAGTTCGCCTAATACGACGACGAAATACATCGACCCGTGGGATTATGATAAGAACCTCATGGTTGACCAGCTCGATAGATATGTCCGCAAAGATGGCGACAACAGCGTCCGCGTTTGGTCTCACGTGCACGACTATAAATTTAAAGATTCCGATAGCGGCGTACCCGAATGGGATATGGACTATGAATACTATGGGTATGATGGCACCAATGCGACTCAGATGCCGCCAGTAACGTATGAAAACTACTCGAAATACGATAAGTATTTTACGAGTGGGATTAGTGACTGGTATGCGCCTTCTGGTGTGCCTGATGATGTATGGCAGAATTATCGTAAATTCCGCGATATTTTGGAAGCTCAGAATCCTGGGTATAACGGCTCCAACATTGTCCGCGACTATTTCCAGAAAGGGGAATCGTCTGATAAGACCCAACAATCCTTAGCACCGACCTTTAACGGCAAGAAATTTCTTGAAGAATACCGCATCCGCGACCAGCGTATTACTGTTGGCAACGGTTCTATTCGGAAGCACAATTTCTTCATCCAAGATACGTGGCAAGTCAACGATGATACAATTATTACGCCAATTCTTCGCTTAGACCATAGTAGTCTCTTTGGTTCTAATGTTTCCGGCAGTCTTGGCATGACCCACAATGTTGGCGGTAATGTACATCGCCGCTTTAAAGCGAACGTCGGTACAAGTTATGCTGAACCGGGCATGGGTGAACTTTGGTACAATTGGGAAATGTACGCCAGCAACCCTGTCGGCATTGGTTATGCAAAGCTCGGCTGGTACTGGGCAGGCAACCCAAATTTAAAACCCGAAAAGGCCGTCAACTTCGATATCAGCCTGGAAGGGGAAAATAAAAATACCTATGCTAAGGCAACACTTTTCCACAACCGCATTAAAGACTATATGTCTGTCTACTTTACTGGCGATTTGATGGATTTTGCGCCGTACCTTGGCAGCTCACAAAAATACCAGCGCGCACCGGATATGATTTACAGTTTTAAAAATATTGGCCGCGCAGAAATTACGGGCTTTGAAGCAGAAGTACAGCAAAAATTAGGGGAACACTGGAAGGCAAAATTGGGCTATACATGGCTCCACGCTATCAATAAGAGTGACCCAAACATGCCGCGTCAGCTCCTGGATAAACCAGTCCACAAAGTCGATATTGGTGTTACCTTTGATGATAAGACCAGCGGTTGGGGTGGCTCCATTTGGGGAGATTACTACATCAATATGCTTGATAGTAATACTCTCGTTAATGGCAGCAATTACTGGCCTGATATTTTACAGCAAAAAGGCCCGGAATTTGAAAAGAAAATGTACCAGAAGAAGACCTTTGGTCTTTGGAATTTCATGCTTCAGAAGAAACTTAGCGAAGACGCTCTCGTTTACTTCGGCATTAACAACATCTTCAACCATCGCGATGATGACCGGGCGACACAAGAACGAGTCTATCGCTTCGGCATGAATCTCAAATTCGGGATGGACAGCCACACGGAAACGGCTGTAGATGCAGCTAAAGGCAATACGAACGCTGAAACGAAGCCGGAAGAACCAAAAGAAGTAGCTCTCGACAACTTCCTCGACCGTCCTTTTGATGTCAATAAAAAAGAAGGAGTTGAACTCATTGGCGATTATCGTGCAACGTGGACGGCTAACAATGGGACGAATCGGCCTCAGTCGCCATTCCGTGCAGATAAGACCGTTGGTACAGCGAAGGAAAATATGTATGACTCCAGTGCTCATGGCTTTGGCCAACGTCTCCGTGCCGGCATCGATGCCCGTATTGGGGAAAACACGAACCTCCGCGTCCTCGGTAGTGCATCTGGTGTAGACGGTGTCGATACTGTTGACTCTGTCTCGAAGAGCCGCGGCCTCAACGACCAGCGTATGGAAAACATTGACCTCACGCAGCGCGCTAATAAATGGGACTTCTCCCTTGGCCGCTTGACAGAACCGATGGGCATTACAGGCTATTGGTTCGGTAAAGAATTTGACGGCGGCCGCGCTGTTTGGACTGGCGATAAGACCCAGGTTCGCTTGGGGTATGGTTCCTTCAAGCATAGCACAGGCATTACGGATTCGGCGTATACTCATTCCATTTACACGACCTTCTATCGTCCGCCAACAGTAGAAGAGTTCCTTGGCCTCAATCGAAATGATAATCCCTATGATTTAGAAGGTGCTACGAAAGAACCGAACCAGACTTGGGAAGAAGAGTACAAAGGTAAGACCGATAACCTCTATTTCTACCAGCAGCTCCGAGACATCCAGAATAACGATTCTCTTTCGACAGAAGAAAAACGGGCGCAGCAAATAGCTGTCTTGAAGCGGATGCATGACATTGTCAAAGCCGCTTACGGCAGTGACATGGCTAAACAGTCCTTTGTTTACAACATTCCGCTTAGCTCGCAAGTCGTCTATAAAGTCAAGAATAAGACCACTGGCGAAATCAAATACATAAAAACGACTGTCTACTATAACTCTGAAATCAGCGATTACGATTCAGATGAAGAAAAAGCATTCAAGACCGAAATGAATCGGAAGTTTACCATTAACTTGGCTGATGATGGTGCTTTATTAGACGGTAAATCCTATTTCCAGGAACATGCTAATGATATTGAAAGTGCGTATAACACGATAGCTGAAAGAGCAGCTAAAGAAAATTGGGGCTATTTCGGTGATAGTGATTCTTTGAGCTACTCGACGTATGAATATACTAACGGTGGTACTGGCTACCAACCGGTGTCTAATGAAACTGGCATCGCTGGGGATTATGCCTTTGATGGCATCGACCGAATCGTCAATGAAAACTATGATTGGCAGTCTGGTGGATATAAGATTACTGATGTAGATGCGTTGTCAGATTTGTATAAATCGAACTACGAAGACGACAACATGGGCGATGCCGAATATGGTTGGGCTATGCCGCAAATGATGTTTGAATACTTGAATCGCATGGAACAAGTCCTTCGCTCGACAGAATCGGAAAACAAACTACCTCGCGAAGCTCTCGGTGCCCTCGTAGGCAACCTCATCAAAGTCCAAGGTGTCATGCTCATGCAGGACACGATTCCGGCTATCGATAAAGCCGCTTTCGTTCAGGTTCGCCATCAGTTGCGGCCTAACTTCGGCCTCGCTGCATGGTACTTCCGCTCCATTTCGGACGATAGCCATTCGTATCAAGCAGCCAACGGCAACGGTAACGATGTCTCGACCTTCGACCAGCTCGCTAATGTCATCGGTATCGGTGCGCAGTGGCAGCTCGGCGACCAGACGACGCTTTCCTTTGACTACGGTCAGAACCGCACAGACTTTGGTCGCTATATGAATGGACATACCCTTTATGACCACGAACGAGGAACTGCAGACTTCAACCTTTTCGGCCGCGCCCCTGGCGGTACGCCGCACTTCTGTACGGCACGCCTTGACATCGGCAAAGCCGATACAGATGTCATTGGCAGCTGGAATGCCTTTGCAGACTACAAATACTTCCAGCACGGTTCCTTCTTCGGTGGTAACGGTACAGAATCCTTGCCGGATCGCTACCTTGACGGTATCCGCAGCTTTACCCTCGGCGCAGGCTATGTCCCGGCTAAAGATATTCTCCTCGAAGCGTTCTATACCTTCGATGCAAAAGGTATCAGTAAACGGGATACGCTCTACGGCCCAGAAAAATTCCAGCTCGGCAACTACACGAAGATTCAAATGACCTATCGTTTCTAAACTATATTTCTCACGCAAAAGACCTCCTTGGCACACGCTAAGGAGGTTCTTTATTTGGAAATGCAGTATGTATCATGAGAGAACATAGGAATCTCCTATGGTATTGTATAATATATTCTTATTAGTAATTACGTAGTCTCCATAATATACTGAACTATATAATCTAAATGATGAAAGGGAGACAACGTATGCAAAAAATTCTATTACATGACGGCAATACTATTCCTGGCGTGGGCTTTGGCGTATTTATGATACCCAATGATGGCTCGACCTATCGGGCTGTACGGGAAGCACTGGAAGATGCGCAACAAGCCGGGAAAATCAAATCCATTGGCGTCGATAATATGACTCCGAAGATTTGGCAGATCTTTGTGCCTCAATTTGATACAGTGCCTGCTGTAAATATGGTAGAATGCAATCCTTTCTTTCGAAATCCAAGAAGGCTTTGTCGTGCTGCCTAAATCTACCACCCCAGCACACATGGCGGATAATATAGATATTTTTGATTTTGCTTTGACTGACGCAGATATAGACGCTATGAGAGCCTTAGATACAGGCAAAGGGGCTCATGACCCGGAAGAACCCGGTCGCGGTGAATGGCTCTTGCAGCATTTTAAAGTGCATGACTAGGCGTATGCTACTTCCGGAGGATTTTCAAAAAAAATTGGGGTTCTATCGTAATAGAACCCCTCCAAAACGACTGCTCGTTTTCAATGTGTTTATATAATAGCAGATACCATATATATTGTCAAATAGTACTGAAAAAATAGCGGATTAATCGCGTACAAAAGAGATAGGCATTTTGTAAATATGGATTCGTAGAAAAATAATCTGCATGTCTCCGCATGCGATGGGAAAATAATGTAAGGTATTGTCTGTATAATGTAATAAGTTCTCCAAAGCTAATGATTTCGCATACTGCCCAGATAGGAAAATCTAATAAAGAACGATGTTTTTCAATTAAATCATGGGCATAACTACTGGGAGATTGTTTTAGAAACTTAGCTCGCATTAGTTTATGAGGGTCAATGGTATTAATTAAAGAATAGCCATTTTCATTAGGGCTTTTCTCAATATCATTTAGCAACATAAGTTTTAGCTGGTGCTCAATATCTAAGCACATACTTAACAGTACATAGCGAAGATGCATGTCAATAGTAGAAAGCTCTTGGAGGTAAGCAAACTCTAAGTGTTGATATTGCCCCTTTTTGTATCCTTGAGGATATTTTGTATAGTTCCCACGATAGGCAACTAACTTGAAATAATAATTATGGTTTTCTAAGAAATTCTTTGCTGCTTCTTCACTTACGATATGAAAGGTAATTCCTTTATCATTCATATGTTGGATTAATTCGTCAATGGAAAGGGGTTGCTTTTTTTCTAAGATTGCTAAAATATCCTGTTGTTCTTCTGTGGGCAGTGCTTGATAGGTATCCCATAAAGTATTTGACGTTAATGCTGGATTCATAGTATCACCGTTTTCTATAAAAATATATAACTAGTATACCTGTTTATAAAACGAAAGGAAAGTATGTTTGATGATTTAAGTATACTAATTTTAGATATAGAAAGAGCCACGCTCGTGAATATTCATGAACGTGGCTCTTTTTGTATGATGAATTGCAACTTTTAGTGCGACACTCGTAATTCATGTACAAGTACCTCAAA
>OIXX01000361.1_pt1 | contig 29537 bp, 19 predicted proteins | sample 1588161 | NCBI WGS metagenome assembly OIXX01 (sample SAMN03283274) | human gut metagenome | biome: human-associated habitat; material: feces | host: Homo sapiens | place: Peru | collected 2012
TGGTATGCCTTACGTACCACATACGGTAGAGAGAAAAAGGCATACGACTACATGATCACCAAAGGCATCACGGCTTTTTATCCTACTACAAATGTAGTAAAACTTATAAAAGGTAAGCGCAAAGTTGTTACCGAGTCACGTTTACCCAACATCTTCTTCGCTTATGGTACCGAAGAACAACTCAAATATTTTGTTTACGACAACGTAAACCTCCCCTTCCTCCGTTTTTATTATCGCCACGTCCACGTTGGGCGCAGAATAGAGAAGATTCCACTAATAGTTCCCGACTATCAGATGGATAGCCTCAAAATCATCTGCGCAGCCGATGCGGACAATACAATCGTGTCATTAGGAGAAGTGCCTAAGTTCGAAAAAGGCCAGTTGGTAAAGGTTATTGATGGTGTATTCAAAGGGGTGGTTGGAAGAGTTGCACGCTGGCAGGGGCAACAGAGAGTCGGTGTTGTCGTGGACGACTTGGTGACTGTTGTTACGGCGTATGTACCGAGTGCGTTTTTGGAATTAATACGATAAAATATTAGATGAAAAATTTTAAACTCTTAGTTTGTGCTTTTGTGTTTTTATGTTGCAACAATGCCATGGCTGGCATGTTGTTGATGCAGTATGAGAGTAATAAAGCAAAAAAGCAATATACACAACAAAGAAATATTCATTTGAATAGGCATTTTATAGTTGCAATAGATGGTGCAATGCCTAAATACACAAATGAATTGTTGAAGAATTCAACGAAGGAATATGTTGAGAATCTATTGAATGAATATTTTGAATACGACAAAAATGATTTTCTTTCATTGGTTACATATCAGGTAGACTTATCTAATCCTGACTTCAATAGATTTGCTTTTGCTCCACATATTTCCAATGGAACGTCTGCATTATGGAAACAGCAGGACAAAGTGGATTTCTCTGCATTGGGGAATTGGGCAGGAATGGTTATTCAGCAAAATCGTTTTGTTGGCATAAACAAAGCCTCTTTTCAGTCTGCCGCCAAACAATATATACTTCAAGCTGTCAAACAAAGTTCTAATCTTGGAGCTAATGACACATATATAATAATGTTAAGCGATGAAAAAGTAAACGGAGTTGATGATAACTACCAATTGGAGTGGAATAATATTTCAACTTCAAGAGGTTCACGCATCGCACCTTATAGAGAAGAAGTTTTTTCCAAACTAAAGAACATTAATCAGCGATACCAATTTGAACCTGTAAGATTTTATGGACAGTATAAACACGAATTCGCTCATATTGCCAAAGAACCGTTTGTTCTTGCAATATATAAGGTACGCCCAACAATTATACCATCCATACAATCTATAGCAAATATCCCTGCACAACTTCCATTCAAAAAAGTGCGTGGCGGTTACGCTTTCGACCTCGATTTGAGTACAACTGACCCTATGTACTTTGTAAGCAAGACTGAATTGATACTAAATGGTAAAAATAAAAAATATACAAGCAAAGAAAGTAAATTAAACCAAGTAATAGACAAAGAAGTTCTCTCGGAAGGTGACACTGTAACAGTGAGAGTCTGGGTAAATTACAAAGATGGCATATATAATGGTCTTGTGATGAATCCCTATGATGAAGACTATAGGAAGGGATTGACGATAACTCAATCTGTTGTTTTCAAGGACGATGCTAAAATCTTTGGAAAAATAGCAATGCCAGACTTCCTATGGTGGTTTTGGGCAGATGATGTGCAGGCAATTGTGATTTTTTGGGACGTAGTGTTCATTCTTTTATTTGCCATAATAATTTGTGTGTTGACCTATAGAGGTTTTAAAAGGGTTACAGCCTATGTTCCTAATAATGATTCTATAAAAATAAGTCACATGTAGAGGGTAAGAAAATTACATAAAAAATTTGGGAAAGATAATACAAATAAGCATATATGGATATAATAATAGACTTAAAAAACGAGAAACGATCCAAAGTGAACGTTGAAATGTCCTGGAAAATATCGGTAGCAGAACGCAAAGATAACTTTTGGGACAAGCTACCTTGGATACGCAATAACCAAAATATAGAAAGACATGTATATGTTACCATACAGAACATATCCGTGCCTAAAGAAATTGTATATGACAAGGACAAACTGTTCTCTATAGTAAGCAAGCAACAAGAGTTTGGAATGGAAACTTTCCCCGTTGGGATTTGGCTGACACAGCAAGATACTCCTTTTCAATTATTTTTCAACCAACAAGCCATAAGCGACTGTAACGAAGCACAGCAACGTATTCCTAAGAAATACTCTATAAGTTTTGATGTAGTCGTATTAGATGAAGCCAATAATAAAATTGACTCACATCAAGAAAGTATAAACATAACTTTTGCCTCTCTTGATATAAAACCTTGTTTTGCTATAAACATAGAAAAACACATAATCCAATATAACTCTCAACTTTCCGAAGTGAAGGTGGGCGAGATTGTAGCTTGGATTGAGGAGGCATATAAATATACACCTAAGTTGAGTATTGAGACAAAAATAGGAATCTTTGACAGAACAACAGACATGGGTGACGTATTGTTCTTCAAGAATAAGGATGGTTCAAGGACGCAAGAGTGGAAAGACTTGCTAAAACCATCAAGAAAGGAGTTGCAACGCTTTGAAATGTACATCGACCTATCAAGAATCAGTAATCCTATAGAAGAAACAGAATGCCTAACTATTGAAAGCCATTCAAAGTTTTCGGTAGAATATAGTCCGGAGATTATTCAACCTTTAGCAGAATTAACAGAACAACTCACTATCAAACGTGATGGACAAAGTGCTGAATTAAAGGTAATGATTGGCGATGACGTGAATGATACGCTGACTTTTATGGACGATGGCAAAAACATTCAAATCTCCGGGTTCTCGTTTACTCCCAATAGTAAAATGCAACGACAGTTGACTATAGGTCTCGTCAATGCAGCCACCGATGGAAGTGTACAACAAGCAGGAGTAATAATACGTAATTTCAGTATAAGTGATAGTGTTTGTAATGACATCAAGATACTTGATGTCAACGGCAAAACACAATCAATGTTTACGACCATAGATGGCGACAACTGGAAGGAACTTAACAGTCATGGCGGTTTGTTCCTAAAAAATGGAAAAGATAGTTTCACCAGTCTTGACCTCACATTCAGCCCAACTCTGATTGCAGAGGTCGTAGGTACAGATAAAGAATGTACTTTTGCTGTTGACACTGTTGTTTCGTTTGACTATTATGAGAACAAGAAAGGGCAACCATACTCCGATGAGAACTTTAAACATTTTACGATGACTCTGCATTGGAATTTGCAGCTTGAACCATATCCAGAATGGTTATGCGTAGACTATGGCTCTTCGGCTATAGTCTGCAAATACAACAAGAAAATCATCGACCTAAAGAGCCAAAAAGACCATGTGTTCTCCTATGAACGGAATGGCTATGACAAGTTTACAGAAGACACGTTTGAGAACGGAACAAAATTTCTTTCTTCCGACATCTTATTCCATCAACTCAATCCTAATCAGACCGACACATCACTTTGCATGGAACAAACTCAAATTGAGCCATACAATACCCTTGCCGTCTGCTTGTCTCCAACATCAAGTTTGGTAGTGAACGAGGTTCAAAGACAGTTGCCATGCCTTAAAATTCTCGTAGGAAATGAAAATCTGCCAGCCAACGCTTTTTATGACCAATTTCCATATCTTCGTATTAATGAGGAAACAGGCAAAGTTAGCCATGTGAAACTGAAGGATGCCAAATCAATAAATGAAAAGAACAGTCTAGCAAATGTGACCAACATCTTTGAAGAGGCCTACAACGAGTTGTTCAGATATTTTATCTCGCCAATTACTGGCGACAAACGAAAACTGAACAAGGTGGTACTGACATATCCTAACACATATACACCTACACATCTTGGAATATTAAGGGACATTGCCTACAAGACCTTCCCTTATTTGCGCGATGGCTACCTAAAGTTCGTGAGTGAGTCTGACGCGGTTGCCGCATATTATCTTGCCAATTGGTCTAAATTCAACAAGGCGGGCAATATAAAGGAAAAAGAAACGGTACTTGTGTATGACATGGGAGCAGGAACGCTTGACATCACCGTATTAGACAAGTGTACGACAAAAACAAACACAATAGAAGTTGAAGTAAGAGGAAAAATTGGAACAGGCAAAGCAGGTAACTATCTTGACTATACGATAGCATGTATATTACAAGAACTGGGCTTGATACCTATTCAATTAATCTCTACCGATTTTGTTGCAAATAGTGCTATACGAGTGGATATGCTAAACTTAAAGAATGCAATAAAAACAGAGATCAAGCCTCATCTCGTTCCTGGTGAAACAATTTCCTATACTATTGGGCACAAATCATGGTCTGTAGAGGCTGACAAAATAATAAATCACCCAAAATTCCAAAGATACCTGCAAGATGTTACAACCAAAATATTCAAGCAGATAGGAATGTATATAGGTAATGATTTTGACATTACTACAGTTATCCTTTCTGGAAGAAGTTGTAGATTACAAGTCTTGCGTGATTCCATAGAAGAAGCGATAAAGAATTTTAGTACTAAAGATATTAGATTGGTGGAGTTTGACTCGCAAAAAGATGAAGAAAAGACATTGGTAGCAGAAGGTGCCATTGCGCAAGTTAGTAAATTCGATATTCCAACATCTAAAGTTAAAATCAAGTCACGTCGTCTTTACGCTTCGTACGGTATCGTGTTTCAAGAACTTGGTGGACATCTCCATTATGTTGAACTGCTGAACCATAACGACATTCCTTACGCAAAGACATCGGGAATATTCGATGGTAAGAATGTCAATGTAAACGGAACATCTGCATCTGCTTATATCCGTCTTGTACAAACTTATATGTCACCCGAAGAAACTGAAATCAACTATAACATGGGGAATACTGAGTTTATATCCGACATGGAGGAATTTGATATGGCAAATTTCAACAATGCCGACAAACTTAACGTAAGGTTGAGACTTGACCGTAACAACAACGTTTCTCTTTACGTGAATGGTCTGAAATCAGTAGCCAGCACTCCTAAGGGAGTTGACTTAACAAGCAGCATTACAAAGCAAAGCATTTGGCCTGTCACCATTTAACTAGAACATAACTTAAAAAATAATAATATGAAAAGAAAAATAACATTACTAATATTATCGGTCGTTATGGGTAGTCTGACCATAATTGCCCAAAACGTTCTTGATTTATCTGGTAAATATCCATCTTTAAAGATTAAAGATACCATCGATATTAAGAAAGAGCATAATAACATCTTTATTATTGATGCAAAAGACAGCATAACTATTAGTAAAATAGTCTTTGTAAAAAATGGAAATGAAGCTAAGCGTGTTGAAATAAAAGAAGGTGGAAATCTATTGATAAAAATGGATAGTGTAAAAAATGATATATCCAAAACAATTAAAATTTCTCCAAATAGCATTCTAACAGTAACATGGGGAAAGAACACATGGACTTTCAAGATGAAAGATAACAATATGAAATTGGGCAGAAACAAAACAGGAGAAAATACTAAAACAAAAGAAGTTCAAGATAAATCTAACTCTATTTTATACATCATCATCGTGATTATAATAGGAGTTGTTATATCTGTCTTTGGATTTTGTTGGTTTAAGAGAAATAAAAGAACAAGTTCAAAGTCAAAAGGTGGTGCCCCAAAAGCTACAGCAGAAGCTAAGACTTCCACGATAGAGATAAAAGATGATGCAAATATCACTCAATCTGCAAAGCCATCTGATATTCAAGTTAAAGTAGAAGACGAAAATGACAAAGAAGATTCTAATAATGAAACAAGTGCCACAGATGACATTAACGAAACTGAGAATGAGCTTGACAAGCAAATAGCAACAGTCATAAAAGGATTTGAGGAAGAGTTTTTCAACGACTGTAATGACCGTAATTCTAAAATTGAAAAATTACAAGAAATTTTGTCAATATACTTCAATTTATTAGAAGATAAAAAACGTATATCTAAAGAAATCTGTGGCAACGAAAATTCTGATACGCAACAGATTTTAATAGAAATAAAAGAGCTAAAAGCGGCTAAAACAAGTTCTGAATCTAAGAATGATAATAATATCATTGCAGTTTCAAAAATTGAGCGTCTAATAAAGGCGAATGAAATCTCTAAGAGCATTTATAATGACGAGACGAATGGTGATTTTGATGTTAAATTTAAACAACTACTAGAGAAGTTATGCAAAAAAGTACAAGACTCCATTGACACAAAATCAGCGGACGGTAGATATGCTGCTCAAAAATATGTCATTGAACAATTAAAGATAAATGGATTTGAGCGTTACTTTGCCTCTAATACTACTTTGAAATCTGGACTTGAAAAGATAAAGGATGATATTGAGAAAAGTAAGTCATCAATGACTATAAGCAATCCTGTCAACACTGATGACGTTACGAAAAATCATTCTTCAAATTTTGAAAGTCTTTTGGAAGAATTACACTCTCAATTGCCTGAAATATCTGACAATATAGATACCTTTGATGATTTAGTGAACGTCATAAAAGACTTAATCAAAAATCATCAGAATATAGAAAAGAACATTACTAATTCTCCCAAGAATACAGAAGAAACGGCTATTGCCAACTTCTTAAAGGAAGTAGGTATACAACCTGCAGCCTCCCAAGAAGATGCCATAAAACAAATAAAGGAAGCGATTGCTAAGGTAAACGAACTTGATTTTATATGCAAACAATATGGAACAGACAAAGCAAAAGGACTAGTTGATGCCATAAAGGAACATATATACAAGAGCATAAAAGGGCAATTAGAATCAAAAAATGAAACTAAAGAAATAATTGCCTGTTGTCATACAACAGAAGGTATTGTCAAAGAACTCTCGAATGCATACATTGAAGTAGGTATCGAGAAAAAAAAGCTTGAAGAGGAACGAAAGGAAATAACGACTAATCTGAAAGAGGCATGTGCCAATGAGGGCAATTCGGAATCTATGGAGGATAGCAACATGAATATGATGTTTAAAGCTTTCCAGGATGCTGTATGTCAAAAGATAGCAACCGAAAAAGCGAATGTAGAAACTCTGCAACAAGAAGTTTCTGCCAAACAGGAAATCATCGATTCTAACGACAAGACTTTTAGCAATATGCTATCAGAAATGAATGAGGTGATGAAAAAAGACATTGATGACATCCAAGCATCGGTGGCTGGGGCATTTATTCGTCCATGTGATACGACATTAAAGCCACAGTGTGACGAGAACCAATCATTACTTCGTGAAGCTTTCAAGAAATTCTCAAAGAATTTGCTAACAACAGATACGATAGGCAATTACGCAGAGTTGTACCGTAAAGTACAAGGCATCATAGAGGAAGACATTGCTGATGAGTATGGTTTGACAAATGTTCTCTCTAGATATTATTCCTATAGTTGCCTGCCATTTATGACAGATCAGACGCGTGAATATGGAATGCGCATAGATCATGAGGGTATGATGTGCGCTTATAATGCCTTAAACCATTTAGTCAATCGATTTGGCTTGCAACTCATTGTTCCAAACCTCTTTGCCGACCGCATAAGTGATGGTGAGTACAGTGACTGCACCGGAGAAAAATATGGCGACTTGGAAAATTTATGTCCTGGTGTGGCAAACTATGTGCTTGAAATCAGTAATTCTGACAAACAGAATTATATCACCGATCTTGTACGAGTTGGCTATAAGAAAGACTACAAAGTAAAACAAAAAGCAATGGTAATCGTTGCTCAATAAAAGATAAATTACTATGAATAAAAAAGTATTAATCGGTACATGTGTCATTATTTTGACAATTATAGCAATCGTAAATGGTTGTCCTGGGCCAACAACAGCCAATACACTTGACGCTCGTTTTGGAAATTTTCCACAGCCCTCAAAGGCAATAAGTTCTGTGGAGATATATTTCGATGCCTCAACAAGTATGAAAGGGTATTTTGCAAGTGGTGACGGACAGATTTCAAACATTGTGAGCCGATTCGAAAAGATTGGCAACAATTCCAAGATATTTCTTGTACGTAAGAATGATAACGTAGATACTTATTCTGGTTATTCTACCGACCTTCAAAACAACCTGAATTTATTTGATGGAGGAAGTACTCATTTCGAAAAATTGATACCGATGATGTGCGACAAATCAAGCAAAGGAAAACTTGCGGTGTTGGTGACAGATGGAATTGTATATATCAACAAGAATGCCTCAACAGCTCTTGAGCAATTTCAGAACTTACTTGCAAAAGCCTTGAAAGGCAAAACGGCAGATAAAGCTATAGCTGTATTGAAATACTCAGCCAAGTTTGCGAGCAAACAAGTAGGAAAAGGTGGAGCTTGCTATTTTGACATGTTCGACACACCTAAAAAAATAGATACAAACAACCGCCCATTCTATATCATAGCCGTAGGTGCTCCAGAAGACATTCTTGCCTTGCAGGACAATACCGACCTAAAGCCTGAACTTCAATTATACTATGGATTTGATGAGAATAGTATTTTGCAGAAAGGTGAGCAAGAATCGCCCCAAAAAGGAACAGGCACAGACCTTGCCAAAGACATTGTGCTAAGAATGACACTTCCTAAAACAGTCAGTTACATGTATAATGCAGACACTGATTATTTCAACCATTCCGCAGCTAAGTTGACTTTAGGAGAAAAGCAATTGAAAGACACCACTCAATATACAACAAACAGCATAAAGACCGAGAGTGGCATCAATTTAACAATAACCATAAAAAGCCCAGCCTCAACAGGCATTGGTACTGGTACGCTTACCTATTCGGTTGAGAACATTATTCCAGCTTCTTGGCTTGCTCTATCTGTCAATGATGACTCAAGCCCTAATGTACTAATGTATCGTGACAAAACTTTTGGTTTAGAGTATCTGCTAAAAGGCATCAGGGATGCATTTGACGGTAACAAGCCTTTGGTAAAAACAACATTTGAATATAAATAATCTAAAAATATTTAATTTATGGATAAACTATTTTTCTTTGTGACAAACTCACAAGCATGGAAGGACACACGTGAATTCCATGAAAATTTCTTTGTAACTCATAACGCATTCATGTATGGGGTTCTTACAGCTATTATTGTGGCTTTAGTGCTTGCTTTGGTATTCTATTTCGGATGCTGCAACAAGCGTAACGATGACTCTATGGCAAACACAGGTGTTTGGGCAGGATCCCTTCTCGTTACAGGATTGCTTGTTTTTCTGACAGCCAACTTTGCGTTTATAGGCAAATCGAATGTCGCAGACTCTCAGTCGATATTCTACAAACACTCTTTCTACAAAGCCAATACTGAGTTTGTTATAGAAAAGACCCGTGACAACCAAAACCAACAACAGGTTGACGAATATACCACCGCACGACAGAAAATTGAAACGGATTTGAATAACGGAAAGGATGTGCGCTATTCCTACAGTTTAGGATGCACCATATATTCTTTGTTGTTCTTTTACATCTTCAGCCTTCTTTTTAAAGGATTCACCTATCAAGGAATTGCCATTCCTCACCCATGGCCTCACAAATCCAAATAATGAAGCCAAAATATAAAAAATAACAGACATGAAGAAATTATTTTTATTTGCAATTGGTGGAACGGGCGAACGGGTGCTTCGTTCTACGACCATACTTCTTGCAGCAGGTGTTCCGGCTTTCAACGGATACGACATCTACCCGATTATCATAGACTACGATGCTGCAAACAAAGATAAAGACCGTACAAGGGACATCCTTAAACAGTATCAGAAAATCAACCGTATAGCTTATGCTAACCACCCACTTTCCTCCATGCCACTAGGTGACCAAAACATGGGACAATTCTTTGGGTGTGCAATGAAAGAGATGAACGGTTTAAATGACTTTGTACTTGATTTCAATCCAGGAGATTCAAGTCTTAAATTCCGAGACAAGATTGGTTTTGACCAGATGACAGGCAATCTTTTGCCAACGCAATCACTTATAGAGTCTCTTTATGATACGTCTGATGACCCCACAACAGAATTGAATCTTGACCTTACTGTTGGATTCAAAGGTAACCCAAACATCGGAAGTGTCATTTTCCACAAACTGAGCGATTATAATGAATATGACGCATTTGTCAACACTTATAAAGCAGACCAAGGAGATAAGGTTGTTCTTATTGGATCGCTCTTTGGCGGAACAGGGGCATCAGGTATACCTGTTCTTGCACAACAAATAAAGAAAGACATTCCAAATGTAGATATGGCAGCTTTGATGATACAGCCGTATTTCGCACCAGAAATTGTGAAAGGTGGTGCCATCAATGCCCATCTTTTCGACTCCAAGACCAAGGCGGCTTTGAATTTCTACGAACGTTCTGGCATCAAGAACAGCATGAGGGCTGTGTATCATATCGGTGACCCTTATCCTACAATCATCAAGTATTGCGAGGGTGGTGCAGGCCAGCAAAACAATGCCAATCCAGTAGAGTTCATTAGTGCTATAGCCATTGCACATTATTGTGGAGATATGGTACCAATAGGAACTTTTGGCAATGAATATATGTATGGCTTGTCACGTGACATAGTGAGCAAAGTCGACAAAACTGGAAAACAAGATAGTTGCCGCTTGTTCGCTGATGATTTCGACCAACAGACGAAAGACAATGTGTTGAAGTATCTCACAGCATTTGCTTATGCCCTTAAATATCATCGTGCTGATGTCGTTGGTGATAAACTGAAGAAAGAAGCAACCTTTCTCGCTATCCTTGAATATGAAGACATCAAAAGCAAAATAAAGAATCATAAACTTTCAGATAACGGCAACAACAAGCTACAAGATTTGCTTATATATTTGAACGACTATGTTGAAGTCTTTACAAGATGGTTGTCCGAACTTGACTATGAAGGTGATGACAATCTTCATATTCAACCCAACAGTCATCGCTTGGCTTTCTTTGATTTTGACAAAGAAATCTCCGACATGGTAGAAAAGCCACAGAAAAAGGCAAAAGAAAGCAAACTTAGCTGGGGCAAGGTCGGCAATATTATCGGAGGTGGCTCTTCAAATGTGAACATTACACCTTTAATGAGTTCTAACCTCAAAGACCGTAAACATCTTGATGAGACAGGCAAGAAAATGAACACAAAAGAAAAAGAGTTTGTTTTCATGGACATTTTACGTGCTTCCTGTCTAGAAATAGTTAATAAAAAATAAACAATATCGTTATGTCAGATTTGCATTTTTTTAGTATCGGCGATAATCTTAACGCTACAGGGCATTATGGTTTTGTTCTGAGAGACCATGTTGATGGCTCCAAGATAGCCGATAAACTTTTTGAATACGGTGACTCCATCAACAAGATGGGAACATCCATCCCTACACCATACGCACGTCTTTACTTATTTGACTCTGCATTCAAACAACTCAATAGTTATTTTAATAGCCTAGAAGAAGATTTGAAGCAGGTTTCGTATGAAGGTGTCATCAACAATGAAGGAAATACTGTGCCAACAGCCTATCATTTCCTTGTAAGTGAATGTCTTGACATGCTTGAATTTATATTCAAGTATGGTGACATGAAAGAGTTTGATGTTGAAGAATGGGATGTTCAAGCTGAATGTAACGTATTGATGCAGGAAGGAAATGATGACCAAAAGGAACTTGGCGCGGCGTTACTTGACGCACATGACACAACAGTGCTTAGCCACTTTTCAAAGATATATCTCTTCAAATGGAAGACTATCAATGGGGAAGAGATTATTTTAGGTGGAACCTCACCTATCACCCTTGTTTATACAAGTCCAAATGTGAGGAGACGACTTAAAGAAGAAAAATTAGAATTTTATGGAGGAGCAGGCAACCGTCTTTTCGACAATAGCCGCCATACTCCATTATATGAACGTTCTAAGGATTTTAGAGATTTCTTATACACCTATTGGCTTACCGACTTGTCAAAAGTCAATAGCCTTACAGATACACAGATATATAGCTATATCAACAATTGTCATGTTCAGTTTGATAAGAAAATTATTATCGACAAAAAAGCTCCAGAGTTGAAAAAGGTAAAGCCTCTTTCAATAGAGAATATTGGCTCAATTACAACTTCTGGCGTTTACCTATATTGCTCACACAATATTCCGGACTTATCTTTTAGTGATTATATAATCAATCCAACAGTTGACTTATGGAAACATGAAGATGTCAACGGTGAGGTGCGCATAGTGGAAACTCCTCTCGCTTTGACCCCTAATGGGGTTGATGGCTATAATTATATAGATAAAGACCGTAAATGGAACAGAGCAACGGACATCATACCTCCGATGTTGGAAAATGCATTGACAGAACGCATACTACCAGGAACAACTTTCAAACATCCATATATTACTGTTGATGATTTTCTTGAGTCTAAAATCATCGAGGTATCATATAATGTACGAAAGGACAAGTTCTACACAGGATCAAACCAAAACATCAAGTATATGTTGCCTTTGAAGAAGGAGTTCTTCAAATTCTTCAAAATTGAAGATATCGAAAGCATAGTGAATGTGAGTGTTGATAAAGATACATTGGATGTAACCGTTACTATTGACATACCATTAGAGAAAGACAAGAAAATAATATTCAGCAAGCGTTATTGTGATGGTGACGAAGATGGCAAAGGATGCGACAAGGTAAGATGTTTCGACAAAGAGATGTTTGACTTGGCTATTTTCCCATCTTATCACTTGGCACAAAATAATGCCTACAACATCATGCTTGGCACAAACAAACTTGACGATTTGAAACTGAAATTCTATCGTCTTTCTGATTTGGAGAAAGGAAAATCAATTCAAGAAGTCTCAGACGAAATACGAACTTCCGACAACGGCTTCCAGACTCGCCATTTGCATGTTGGTGGTGATTTTGACTTTATTGAACTTACTGTTCCTGACGGAAGTGACACTTGCAACGCACTTATTATCCCAAAATTCAAGCCATGTCCTGCTACTATTTCAAAATTCACTTTTTGTGTAGATTTTGGAACAACTAACACCCATGTTGCCTATGTAAGTAAGATGTTGGGGGATGTCAGTTCCGTAACGGTAAATCAAATAGATAACTTTAGCATTCTGCGCTCTGAAATCCAAGAAAATGATGATAGTCAGATTATGATACTTAATGATGACAGAGGTGCTGGATATTTCGTGAAATTTCCTACATTCCTACAACGAGAGTTCGTGCCATTTGAAATTGACAAGAAAAAAGGCATACATTACCCTATGCGTACATCAACTTGGGAAAAAATACAACAAGAGGGGAACTTGAAATGCTTCAGTTCCATAAATATCGGTTTCAATTATGATAACGAGCTTATCAAGGAAGGAAATACCCAAGGAATGTACCGTACGAATATCAAATGGGCCAAGAACGATATTTTAGCCCCTACTCGCCTGCAAGAATATTTCAAGGAACAACTTTGGATGATGAAGGGCAAGTCGGCTCTCAATGGGGGTGGCGGTGATTTCAAGGTTGTCGCTACTTACCCATTGTCCATGAGTGTACCAGAAGTGCAAGCTTTTAAGAATGCTTGGAAGAGTGCCGCACGTTGGTTGAACATAAACGAAGCGAACATCAAGTTTGAGATTGAAAGCGTCGCTCCTTATTATTCATTCCTAGCAGGTTTGAAATTTGGTCAACCATATATGAACCTTGACATCGGTGGAGGCACTACGGACATACTGCACGTTAATCCGAAACCAGGTGGTAAAGACGCTTCCGCAGTATTCTCCGCATTATTTGCTGCCAACGACATTTGGGGAGATGGCGTAAATGACGCCAATAACAAATTGGAAAACGGTTTCATAGATTTCTATATGCAATCTGATGCATACAAGATTCTTCCAGACACAAAGAAACTTGAGTTGAAAGCCGTATTGGAAAAAGCGGGATTGTCATCTTCTGACTTTATCAGTTACCTGTTCACACACGACAAAGATGCTAAAGACCCACTGAATTTCTCTCAGACCATCACGTCTTCTTCAGAAATGATGCGTGTGATAATAGTTCACTTTGCGAGCTTAATGTACTATACAGCAATCATTCTCGATCTTGCAGAATTGAAGATTCCTAAAAAGATAACTTTTACGGGGATGGGCAGTAAGTACATAAAGCTTATCACCGATGACGAAGCAACATTGAGTCTAATTGTAAGTCGAATTTTCGCATATTATGGCAAACTTGTTGATAATAACGATTTGAGAGCAGCAAATATTCAAATACAATTCTCCGAAGAGCCAAAGTTGGTAACAGCCCAAGGAGGACTAATCATGGAAAGCAAGCCTCTGAAAGATCATTTGATTCCAGACAATTGCCTGTGCCACGGATATACAAACGAGGAATATGGCACTACAGTTACATACGGACAAATGTCATCTATGAAGAAAGGCATCCTTGACTCTTTCAACAAATTCTGTGGTCTTTTTGTGGAAGATAGCATGGTACAAGCTCTATCAAAATTGGGACTTGACATACCTACCAACTTTGTCAACACCATGAAGGAATATGCAGAAAGCAGTTTCGACATCGTACTCAATGACAATAGCGATGAGCAAAAAGCCCAGTTTGCCATTGGTGACCCAATGTTCTTTTGGCCGCTTAAAGAGACACTATACCAAATGACAAAAGAGTGCAATCAAGAAGCGTTAAACAACAAAGAAAAAGAACATCAATGAAGAAGCCGTTTTTAGCATTTATAGTATTTCTGACACTTGGATTATTCCAAGTGTCAGAAAGCATTGCTGTTGAAGTAAATACCCCTAAGGCTACTATTTTAACGGATTCTATTCTGAAAGTCAAAATTAACAGCAGCGAATCTGTGCAAAACTTACAATCTCATATTGAGACTTTAGAAACAAAAATAGAGATGCAAAATGAAAAAATAGAGCATCTATCCTCACAAGAGATTCCATGGTGGCTATTGGGGCTTACTCTCATAAATACGATAGGGATTATTTGCTTTGCATTGCTCAAATACAAAAAGAAGAGTAGTACAAAGCAAAACCACAATCCCAAACAAGATGGGAATACAATGACTGATAATTCTATGCTCAAGAATAATCAAGGTGAGGCAAAAATAGGTCATAATAATGTAACAACAGCTAAAGTACATTCAACTGCAACATATCGCAAAGAAGACAACCCACGTAATGTTGTCGCAACGACATATGGGAAGAACGATTACCCCATAAGCCAACAGCAGGCTGCAACGAAGAATAAAGAAAGAAGAAAAGTCAAACTGCATCGTTTTGCCAACTTTATGATAGACAATGGTAGAATATCAACACTAGAACGCACCATATCCGATGATAGCAGCGATAAGTTGTTTTGTATTGACTATGAAGAGGGGGCAAATGTTGCGACATACGCTATCAACCCAGAATGCAAAGCTCTCATTTTGTCTGACATTCAGACTTTCCAAAATTATGTAGCGAAATTCAACATCACAGGAAATCCTACAGATATTGTTGTAAAGCAAGAAGGTCACCTGAATAAGGTCGGAAAACAATGGGTAGTAACAGAAAAATTAGTTGTCGAATTTAAATAATTTTATTGCTATGGATACAAACAATAACGAATATCAGCAAGCCTTGATGGAATTGTATGCTGCAGTATTAAAAGTACTGCGCTTGTCAGGGACAAGTGTTTTCACTGAGAAAGAAAAGCACGACGAGATGCTTGCCAATGTGTTAGCTCTTATAAATTCATGTGGCTATGGTAGCTCGACAAATAGTTCTTTCTCGGCATCAGACTATCTGCAAAAGGAAACAAAACATGAGCCTTATAAACAACAGCCGAGCCCTGCTGGCACACCAGCAAACCAACCCGTATTATTAGTGAAAAATATGATAGGAAAGCGCTATGCAACCATGGCAGAGGACGATGGGGACGGTTATCGTTTTTGTAGGACTAAAGATCGTGTGGAAGAAGGCGACAACAATAGATTTTTCGTATTGACTATTTATGACGATGGGACAGGTACTTTTGAAATGACAGACGATATAGTCGGTGAGAAGCGTCAAATGCTTCTTGACAGCCAAAGCACATTATTAGCCTCAGGAGTCGTAAAATCGACAGGAACTATCAGTGGAACATGTTCCATTGTCACAAGAACTGTTGGCGAAGTCGTCAAAAACGGAAAATCTTGGCATATTGTTAAACCATTGGAAATAGAATTCAAATGAAAAAATTCTTAATCTTTGCCGCAATCGTCGGAATTATATTATATATACTGATAAGCCCTAGTGGTGGCAGTACTTCTATTAAAGACTATCAGAGTAGTATCAAGAGCGCATCTGGTAATGTGGTAGAACTCGTATCTGGACTGCATGTCAAGCTTATCGGCGTAGAGCCCAACCGCACAGATGTGGAAATGTTCATCAAAAATGGATTTCTTGGTAAAAGTGTAACCTTAATACCAGATTCAAAAGGTGACCAAGAGATAACCGATCCTAATGGCACTATTGGTGCATATGTTATTTTGAATGACACACATGAATGTCTTAACCATCTTGTTGTCATACAATACCCTCAAACATACCGTGCCATGGATTTGTCAGACAGCACAGGATGGGTAAAAGGGAAAATTCCACCAACCCCCAAACCAGACCTTGCCTTGTATATGAAACAACGTACTTTCCTTATAGAAGTAAATACAGAAGAAGGTTCGAGTATCGGGACAGGTTTCTTCATCAACGACCAAGGTCTTGCCATTACCAATTGGCACGTATTGCCTGCAGGAGCCGAAAAGTTCTCTACCGCTTATCTCTATAAGGAGAATCCTGATGATAGTAAGATTTATACAGACAAAAAGCGACGGATAAAAAATATACTTTGGACAGAAGATACTAATGGTATGGATATATCCATATTCTCAGTTGAACTTGAACAAGGTGAATCTGTTCCCTATTTTGAACTTGCATCGCAACGTGCCGCTGTTGGCATTGACTGTGCGACATTTGGCAACCCATTAGGCTTTACTGCCTCTTACTCTGCAGGACATATCAGTGCTTTTCGTGAAGAGGAACGTTCCAATCGTAAAGTGATGATGATGCAGTACGAGATGTCTACGAACGGAGGCAACAGTGGCGGTCCTGTCTGTGATAAAAACGGGCAAATTATTGCCGTACACGAACAAGGGGTAAAAGATGCCCAAGGCTTAAATTTCGGTATCGATATTCTACAGATTCGTAGAATTCTTGACGGACTGGAATTCAATTATGGTGGTAGATAAGACCCTTGACAAATACCTTGCCGACATCATACTCACAATGACCTGCAATGGATTTGAGTATAACTCGGAAATTAAAAGATATCAACTAAGAATCAGCCATATTACAGAATCTATATTCAATAATATGGCTGACCGAGTTTCCGTTATTGGGAAAAAACTTACTGTAGAGATGGTCAATACCCTTTTAGAATGGACTCAAAAAGATGTTTTTTATTGTGAAGAGCTACTTTATACCTTACCTGTCAAGCTACTTGGCTATGGTGAAGCTATTCGAATAAAATTCCAATATGATGGAAGAACTAATTTTGCAGACCTAATGAAAATGACGGAATCTGAATTTCTTGTTCTACAAACAGACCTAAGGATTTTAAAAGAACAACAAGTTATGCAGATATACGTCAACGACAATATCGGAAAAGGTGAGTCTATCTACATTTCCTCGTATGGAAATGTAAAAGTCTTGCAATCGTGGATATTAATGCCTCTAGAATATCACTATTATGCAGATTGGCATTTTATGCGTGATTTATGGCGGTACAATGTCGTTGACAATCTTTGGTTTACATACAATGCGTTGACTGAATTCATCAATATGCATATTACTTGGGAAAAGTTCATTAACATCATGGATTTGTTCAAAAAGAATGGTCTTTCAACATTTGTTTTTAGAATGATGTTGAACTCTATAAAAAGATAAAAGTCTATGCGGTGTATCGAAGAACGTAAAAAATGGCTTGACTCACATTTCTTTATTAAATCTGAAGTTGTACAATGTCTGAAAAATTTAAAAATTGAAAGAAGAAAAGACTTTGTCGGATTGAGTTCTATAAATGACAAGGTTATTCTTCCGACGATTTTTGATGACATTACACTTGTTGACTCCACCTTGGTATGTGTATGTGTAGATGGGAAATTTGGTTTCTATGACATTCTTTTAGACAAATGGATTGTAGAACCACTCTGTGACTCATATTCGATTAATGAATTCTATGGGTCTATTGATATCATACAAAATGGTAAACATGGTCTTATAGATATAGAAGATCATCGCATATTAATCAGTGCATGCTACGACAAAATTTCTACAAATTCTAAATGCCGCTATATCTGGGTCAAGAAAGATGGATTTTATCATTATATCAAACGCTCTACAGGAGAGAAACTTATCATGTCTGGAGCTATGGAGGCTTATGATTCGAATATGGATGAAAATGTTATGTTTATCAGAAAAAATGGCATTGTTGAATGTGTTGATGAAAAAGGCTACTTGGCAACAAATACATTTAGAAGAATTATGAAAAGAAATCATGGCAGACTAAAGCTATTCAACTCCCAAGAGCATAGCTTTGTTGTTATTGACATTTATGGTCGAATTTTAAATTAAAAATATGATTGACGCTTTAATTCACACCGCCGTCCGCATTCTCATCGGATGGTTGCTGATAAACCGTGTCCCTGCATGGCTGAACATTCGTGGCATAGTTGCCACAATATTAAAAGTTATTGGAGTGCTGATTATTATCAGTGCCTTACTATACTGGATTTAAAAATACACACAACTGGCTTTTTAACAATAAAAGACAGTTGCGCTCGTTTTATAGACAGCCAATCTATATGGCAACATATCCAATAATCCAAAAAACAAAAGGCTATGATATATTGTAATTATTGTGGACATCAAAACCAAGAGGGTGCCGCATTCTGTGGTAATTGCGGAAAGCCTCTTAACACAAATATAAACCAACGAGCCACAAGTGAATCTTATCAACAAAGTAGAAGCAAGGCTTCCGCAAATGGAAAGTCTTGGGTTGATTCTCTGAATGATTACGTAGGAAACGATCGCCCAGCCAATCTAAACTGGAAGGTGCTTTTTACAGATGTTTTCAAGAAACATTCTGTAGAAGAAGCTGAAGACATCTTTATCTGCGGTACACATAGTACCACCCCATCAGCATACGAAGTTTCCAAGGAATGGCCGCATCCATGGTTATATAGTCGAGTCTTTCTTATGTTTGGCATCGCCTTTGCCTTGTTGTGGGTTTGCTGTGATATGTTTGGCAATCCAAATGCTCTACCAGGAATGATTGTTGTCGGTGCCTTTACAGTTCCGCTTTCTACAATGATACTATTCTTAGAGGTGAATGCTTGGAAGAATGTGAGTTTGTATAAAGTTATTCAGACGTTTCTTGTAGGTGGGTGTGCGTCATTGGTAATGACATTGTTCCTATTCTCTATTGTCGGTTCACACGAACTTGACTTCTTCGGAGCTTTCTTGACAGGAGTTGTTGAGGAAATAGGAAAAGTAGTTATTGTATATTGGTTTCTCAGAAGGCTTGGAAAATTGAGTATATTGAGCGGTTTGCTTATTGGCGCAAGTGTCGGGGCTGGTTTTGCTGCATTTGAATCAGCTGGCTATGCTTTGCAACCAGTTATCTCGTTCTTTCAAAACTCTGGATACTATGCTGCATATGGGCAACAACTTGATGCTTCTGCAATGATGGAGGCCATTAATCAGAGTATATTTTTAAGGGGTTTTCTTGCTCCTGGTGGTCATGTTACATGGGCGGCAATCTCAGGAACAGCTCTAGTAATAGCTGCTAAGGCAAAAGGAAAGATAGATACGTCTTTGTTTACTGATAGTAAGTTTTTAAGATTGTTCCTTATCCCTGTTGTCTTGCATGGAATATGGGACTCACCTCTATCATCAATAGGTGCTGATATCTACATCGTGCCTGTTGCCTTGACCGTAGTTGTATGGGTAGTCGTGCTGATTCTGATAAATACGGGATTGACAGAAGTAAGTAGAATAACGAACAGATAAGATAAAAATACAAACGATGAAAGAATGTCCAAAATGTCATAAGCATTATGATGACTCCATGAATTTCTGTACGGATTGTGGAGTTGCTTTGAATAAAGTCAGCAATCAAGTTGCTGTATCACAGAGTTGCACTTCATCCAATAGAACTACAGAAACATCGACCGTAAGGTCAAGAAAAGGTGGTTGTCTGAAAAAGGTAATCATATGTATTGCCGTGTTAGCTGTTGCATTTGTAGGATTTATACATTATGTCAACAACGCTGCTACTTATCTACGTGTGGAACCGAATCAATTGGTTGCTTCAAAAGGTGGAGGTAAAATTAAAGTGGATGTTGATTATGACGGATATGTATGGACAATCAACCATGCTCCTGATTGGATTGATATAGATGAAAACGAGAATAGTTTTGAAGTATCTGTTGGAAAAAACCTAACAGGCAGTAGACGTGAAGGAACGATTACTGTGCAGAGCGGAAAGTTATTGGCACAAGTAGCTATAGTTCAATCTGGTGTTGCAACTGTTGTTCGTGGTTCAAAAAGCAATTTGAAATTCGGAAAATCAGGTGGAAGCCAAACCGTAAGTGTTGAGACTGATGGATGCGAACTCAGTGCAGAAAGTTCTGATTTTATTCAAACTTCTTTTTCTGATGATGGTGATTTAATTGTCCGTGTAAGTAGTAACTCGGATGATTATCGCACCGGACAAGTAAGAGTCTATGAAGACAATCAGTCTTGGACTATTACTGTAGAACAAGCAGGCAAGTGTAATATTTGTCGTGGCACAGGTGAAATTTCCTGTACATGGTGCTCTGGTACGGGAACCGTTGGTTATGGAATGTTTATGTCATCCTGTATGTCATGTGGTGGAAGCGGCAGTTACAAATGTAGCAGTTGTAATGGCACAGGAGAAAAAGAGTAAATGAATACGGTGTCTTAAAATATTTATGATGCTTTATTAAATACTAATGCATGAAAAATAATATTATGGGGAAGATTTATATTTTTGCTATTGGTGGTACAGGCGCAAATGTAATGCGGTCAATATTGATGTTAATGGCATCAGGGGCTTTTCCACAAAAGGAAATTATACCCATATTAATTGACCTGGATGAAAATAATGGAAATAAAAACCAAACATTATCTTTGCTATCATCATATAGCCAGATTCAAAATGAATGTCATGGGCTTATAAATAACCAATCTGGGGTATTTAACTCCAAATTGGTTGATATTAATAATAATGGGTGGGAAATTGCGGAATGCTCTGCGTTATTGTATCGTAAAAATTATATAGATACACTTGAATATAACGAACTTATATTTGATAGGTATAAGTATAAGAAATTAATAGATTCTTTGTTTGGATATAATGAAGAACACTATGATGCCATACATAGTTTTTTCCCAAAGGTGGATGCTCAATTAGCTCGTGTAGCATTTGATTATAGTTTGTCTGGCAATTCTATTTTTGAAAAAATCGAAATGTCAGCCAACCCTGATGATATGATTATAATAATAGGGTCTACCTTTGGTGCTACAGGTAAAGCAGGAATATGTGAAGTACTAAATGAGTTTAAGAATAGGCAATTATTGCAGCATTTATACAAGGCTGTAGTATTAGTAGAGCCATATTTTGAAGTGGACAAACATAAATATGGTGAACCATTTTATTATAGTTCAACTAACTTTATAGATTATTATCATCGAATATATTCTAACAGTGTTAATCAAACATTTCAGATAAAAACGCAAAAATCGCAATACTATCCATACCATGCAGGAGGTGTAGAGCAAATTAATCCAGCACATTCTGCTACTTTCAGAGCAGCATTGACTGTTATGAGTATTGTGGATAATGACGGACGAGAAAACGAGATTGATTTTGATAATTCTGAAGATTGTTCTATTGATGTACTATATAGGTATGGACTTGGGGATATAGCAATGAATTTGTCATATTTTGCAGTGTCTTGTTACATATGGCAGAAGATGAATCAAGATTTTTTTTATCGGGAAGTATATAATTCACTTAAGCTGTATGATAAATTAAAGAATAATACATATGTAGCATTTGATAGATTTGTAAATGAATATAATACTTGGTGCAATGAAATGTCTAAAAGTAATATTCATTTATTTGATTTCAATGCAACAAGTTTGAATGAATTAATAATCGGAAAGAAATATATACCACATGGACTTATTTCTTTATTTCGAGGTAATTTATTGAAGATTTACAAGGATGAGATGTATAGATCATTTAGAGAATTTTATACAGACACACATGTATCAAACTATCCTGCAGAGGAAATGTTTTTTAAAATCATAAATTCTGCAAGTATGAGAGTCGCTAATGAAATCATAAATTCATAAAGTTACAACTATGAAGTTTCCTTCTTTTTTCTCAAGACTTTACGAGACAGAATATGCTTTAAAAAATCTATTCTATAGCATAGAACAACATAATAATATAGAATTGAGTCAGAATCCCAATCAAAAAATCGTATTAGCAATGTTTGATGTGCTGGAATTGATATTTCTATATGGTAAGATGTTGGAAATTGAGTCTATAAATACAGATGATTTGTCTGATTTGAAAAATGAAGACTCGTTTCAGACTCTTGAACATTTGATATCTACAGATGGCAATATTTTGTTTGATACGAATGACAACCATATAATATATGTTTTTTCTTTTAAAGACAAGATTATTGGCGGTACGTCTCCATTGACATTAGTGTATTCTTCTCCAAATTATGAAGAAAAAATTCATAATTTATTAAGTTACGAAACGTTGAAACCTTTAAATGAAAGAAATAAAGAATTTATAGCATATTTATTGTATCTGAGACATAATTTTTTGATGCCATATTTATTGGCACATTATATTGATACTTTCTGCTCAAATCTATGTGCTCTTAATGAATACGCCAATAGTGTTTCGTTTATCAGCAACTTAAGAAATATAATGGACGAAAATGGGAATCCATTACGCGTCAATGACATTCCTTTGATGTATATGGTTTCTGAAGTACAAGTTGCAGATAGTGATTATATGATTGTGCCAACAAGGGAAATATACGATAAAGACAATCGCATACCATTATTGTTGCCTAAATATGGAATGATTAATTTCAATTATATCTCCAATACCCAGTTACAATACAGTTGTCCAATCTCAATATGGAATTCTAATACAATAGAAAATAGAATTCTTCCTGGTACGATGTTGGAATATCCATATTTATTAGAAGAAGATTTCTTTGAGAACAATATAATAAGGTTACAAAAATGGAAAGACTCTCCTTCTTGTGCTTTTTCTATGCTTAGAAATAATAATGAAGATTGTTTTCTGTTTCCAATTAAAAGGACTTTTTTAAAGTTTTTTACAATTGGAAACTTGTCAGATTTCACTAGAATCGAAACACAGGACAATGGATGTCTTGTTAGATTGACTATTCCGGTGAAAGGAGGGCATATAGAAATAAAACATTGGTATATGGATGAAGACATTATTGATATGGATTCTCCATTAGATTTCAACCTTGCTGTTCTTCCTTTTTATAATACTCCAAAGCTCCCACACCATCTTATTACACGAAATAAGAAAAATATATTGTTCGCTTTTTTTGATTCTATAGAAAACCAAATTGTACAACATAAAATGATATGTATTGAAGATGGTTCATATTCTTATAGAACTGATGAAATATGGGATATTATAGTAGTTGAAAAAGACGGAATAGAAGGTCTTTTAATACCGGTTTTCAAAGAGTTTGGTAATAATATACATACGAAACCAAGATTCTCTGTTAATATAGAGGATACTTGTACGAATATTTTCGAGTCTAATGATTTGTCTGGAAATTTCGCTCATTTCTCAATGAATAAGGACTATCCTATAATGGAATCCTTATATGATTCTTATTATTTGCAAGGAGCAAATCCATTTGGTTTTTTATTATCCAATACGTTATATGATAATAATGTAAGAATACCGGCCACAATATCTTGTTTGAATCATTACATCAATATTCCAGAATTATTTGAAGGTTGTAATATAAAATTTGAAGAACAAGATTATCCTTTTGCATATAACTATTATAATGTCCTATCATATATCAATAGCAAGCCAATGGTTGTCCAACGATATTGTGAAGAGATATTGTTTTTGCTGATAACTAAATCATTACATAGTTATTCTTCTTATGCTTTTGATGTTGATGTAATTGTTCCTTCATGGATGTCAACTCAAGAAAAAGCAATGTACAAAAGCATCTGGAATATAGGGGTTTCTTTTATAAATAATGATGTGTCGATTTCATTTGTTGATTCGGAAGCTAATCTTTTATATGCAATTAAGGAAGAAGCTATAGCTATTACAAGCTCATTTTTAGATATTGATATTGATAAGTATCATACATCTTTTATCTATTGTGACAACAACAATGTTGCTAAAAGTATAACTGTCAATTATGGATTAAATGATTTAATGGGAGATGGAAGTCTCCTGAGGAATGCACCCCCAAATGCCTATCTCAGACAAATCTATAATAATATTAATAGATTAGACCATAAGAATCGTGAATGTGTACTTCATGTATTAGACAGTTCAAAAGACTCAACAGATAAGATTCTGATATTGTTAGATATGAAATTGCAAAAGCTTTTCTATAATGAACTCTACGAAACATTGGAAGTACTCTTTATTTGTTCTTTATTCTCTTTTGCCCAGAAGTTTATAAATAAGTATGAAATAGAAGTTCCAAAGCATATATTATTTAGTGGTTTAAGTAAATATTTCATATTTGTTGATCATTGCACATTGAATAAAATTGCAAATATAATTTTTAGAAATGAAAATGTAAGATATGTAGACATCATTCATGATGACATCATCCTATTTTCAAAGTTCCATTGTGATGACGTAGAAAAATGCAATGTCTTGGGTATTTCAGAAGAAAGGAAACAAAAGATTATGTACAATGATTTACCTAATTCAATAGAAGGTGAGATTCTTGACAATATGAAGCATTTATTTACTGATACTGATGAAATATGTAAGATTTTTGGTTTGTCTCCATTAGGTTATAACAATTGTTGGATTGATTTAATGAATGAAAGTTATCAGTATTATAAATATTTAGCTTTAAATGCGAACCCTATAAATAGTGAGTGTAAAGCTGCTATTTACTTTTGGCCTCTAAAAGATAGTTTATATCGAATTGCAAGTCATTTCTATAATAGATAATCATTAGTATTCCATTGGTATTGAGACAATAATTATTATGGTTAAAAAGCCTAAGTGATTTATATATAAACGAACACTTTATGAGAATGAGATTAATCATATACCTTCTCCTATTGCTCTCTTTGTCTGTCACAGCACAGACAAAGAGAGCTTTGGTTATAGGATTAGGAGATCAGCAAGATAAGGCTTGGAACAAAATCAATGGCGACAAGGATGTTCCGTTTGTTCAAGCGATGCTGAAAAACGCAGGTTTCAAATCTGTCACGACATTGGTAAATCGACAGGCAACAAAGGTTGGCATTGTCGGGGCATTCAAGAGAATGACGGCATCATGCAAACAAGGCGATGTGGTATATATCCATTATTCTGGGCATGGACAACAGATGACAGATGTCCATAATGACGAGAAAGATGGATTGGATGAGTGTTGGATTCCGTATGATGCTTGTAGGAAAGCAAGCGCAACTTATCATGGTGAGAAACACTTGACGGACGATGAGCTGAATGTGTATCTCAATGCTATTCGTAACAAAATCGGAGCAAAAGGAAAACTCCTTGTGGTGATAGATGCTTGCCATAGTGGTGACGGTACTCGTGGTGATGATGATGAAATAGTACGAGGTGTGGAAGACACGTTGGTGGTTGACAGCCAAAATGCTCGCGGCTTATATGAAACCTTTGAGGCGATTAAATCGTTCTTCGTTGGTGACAAAGGCAAAGAGAATGTCATTAATACTAAGGCAAAGCCATTGGCGGAACGATGGATTACCATCAGTGCTTGCAGAAGCGACCAAGTGAATATCGAGATGAAGAAACCTACTGTTGGTAAACTGACATACGCATTGTGGAAAGAATTGAAGAATATTGACAAGGTTGGCAATGATGAGTTTATGAAGCGAATCCGAAAGTTCGTGAACCGCAATACCAGTAGCAGACCACAACAGCCAGAAATGACAGGTGAGGACAGTAACAAATACAATATAACAGACATACTGAGTAGATAGAATGGCAAAGACAATACAAATGCGTACACCGCAACAAGAGAAAGAAGCCCGGCTTGTTGCTGGAATGTACGATAAGAATAGAAAAATACAGTCGGAACTGTATGCTTATTGCTCGAAGTACTTTTGGGCAAACTATCGTGGCGTATTCTTCGCTGATGAGAAAGCTGCCACGGAGATATTCCAAAACACATTCATTGCAATGTGGGAAAATATAGAACGTAGAAAGATTTATGTGAGCGACGGCAGAGTGATGGGCAAGAACAACGAACCATTGAGTGGCAGCATCCTCACCTATTTTATGGGGATTGCTCGCATCAAGTATTTGGAATGGGTAAGAGAACATCCTGCCTATGCAGATCCTGAGACAGAAATGGGACGAAAGATAAAGGAAGAAGGATTTGATGCCCAGCAATACACCAATATGCTGTATGATTCGGAGGACAACAAGATGCTTGACATCATTGCTGATGTCATATCACATATGTCGGAGCGGTGCTGCGAGATATTGAGCAAGTTCTACTATGAGGAAAAGGACTTGGACACAATCCTGTTGGAAATACCGACAATAGATTCGAAGAACGCCCTCAAAACGAAGAAGCACAAGTGCATGGAGTCATTGCGTACTTCAGCACGAAACATTTATCACAACTATTTGAACTCATAAAAAGGCAGATGGATATGAACTATAATAATTTTCAAGACAGAATAGACGAATACTTGCTTCATGGTGATACCATGTCGGAGGAAGACAAGGCACAGCTTCTGAAAGAGATAGAAGAGGATGCTGAGAAAAAGGAGCAATATGAGTTTACGAAGAATGTCAAACAGGCGATGGTGAGCCGTGGAGAGAAGCTGAAAGCCATGACTGAGTTTCAAAAGGAAATGAAGTCTCACCATCACAGAAAGACTTGGCTTTGGATTTCAAGCATAGCTGCCGTATTGGTTATCGGTTTCTTTGCCATCAATCCGCTGTTTGTAGAAAACTCCCCTACTGACAATGTGCGTGGCGATGAAAACGATGTGTTTGATATGACCGTACCAACAGATAGTATTAACAATGACTCAATATCAATAGATACCATATCATTGCATCATGAATAAAGCATTGCTATTGTCGTTAGTTCTATTCTGTTGTGGTTTGCAGATGCAAGCGCAGACATTGACCGAGGCAGAAGTCACGGCTAAAATGAATGAAGCCTTTGCATTGAACAATGCCAAGAAGACCGCTGAAGCCCTGGATGCTTTCCTCATTGTCGGCAAGAACACGGAACAACAACGAAATGAAGTTGAGCATCAAGTATATGTGTGCAGTCAGACAATGGCTTGCATGTGTTATGAGACATTGAAACGATATGAAGAGGCATATCTGTTGGCTAAGAAGCTGATGTCTTGCCGTCTTACAGAGAACGAGAAGAAAGATGTCGCTCATCTGTATGTGATGAACGGATATATGTATGCTTCCGGTTTCATGCTCAGAGGCAACCGGCAATTTGTAAAGGCTCGTGCCATATTGGAAGAGATTATGCCTTATGCTGACGGCAAGGTAAGAGAATATGCTCAGCCTAAGATTCCCTTGTCATGGTATTTTGAGGCGGCTGAATATCATTTATCCCAACAGTACGACAAAGCTTTGGTATGTTACCAAAATGCTCTAAAAGGTTTTATAGAACTTAGGAAAACAGATGATGAGATTTCTGTCTTACAGCATATCGCTGAAATAAAAGGAACTCTTTATGACGTGGCAGGTTCCGAGGATGCATACAAACAGGCTTTGGCCTTGGCAAAACAGATTGGCAAAACTAATGTTCAGATGGAAATTCTGAAAAGGCTGTGGAATTTGGGGAATACAATAGGTAACGTACAACAGGCACAGACTTATGCAGCGAGTATAGATTCATTGGTGGATGTAACGGCTGATTTACAAACTAAGTTCACTTATTATAATCAGAAAGGCAATGAGGCAAGAGACTTGGGGCAATACGGCATTGCGGAGCAATGGTACTTGCGTGGAAAAGATATTGCAGAGTGTGCTGATACAAAATCCGTATCAGCCAACAAACACCTGAGCTATTCCAACTTGCGAAATCTGTATGCAGCTATAGGACGGTATAACGATGCTCTGTTATATTCCAAGAAAGCAATAGAAGAATTTCAGGCACATACCCCAATGGGTGATGCTACCTATAATATGCCTTACATGGCTTTGGCTGATATTTATCGACTGATGAGTGACAAGGAGAACTGCTATAGGAGCCTTGATAAGATTTTTAAAACGGCTTCACGAATAGTAGATTCTAAAGAACTCTATCACTTATATACAACAAGAGGCAGATGCCATTTTGCTTTCAAAAACTATCAGTCAGCCTTGAATGACTATAAGAAAGCAGATGAATTGCTTGCTACAAAATATCCGCAAACGGATGGCGACAGAATATCCTTGTTAGCCCTAATAGGAGGCGTTGAGCATCAGTTGGGGAACTACGCAGAATCTGAACAGTATTATCGGAAGTATGCCGAATATACCAAGGCACTATATGGTGAAAAAAGTCAGGAACATATCAATGCGCAAATATATCTTGCCAATGCTGAAGGTTTTGCAGGGAATGTAACGTATGGTTGCAATGATTACACAGCAGCGGTACTGCAATTGAAGGCTTTGATGAAACAACGCATCCCATATATGAGTAGTACAGAGCGTGAAGGTTTGTGGAATCCTCTATCATCATTGTTTACCATGATGACGCCATACGCTTTGGAAGCAAAGCAGACACAGACGGCTTTTACAAAGAATTGCTATGACGCTCTTGTTATGTCTAAGTCTTTTCTCTTGGAATCGGAACGCTCCATGTATGATGTCATTAAGAGGATGGGTACGTCTGAGGACATGCACAACTATACCACATTGGCAAGTATGAAAAATCAGGTGAAGGCTTGGGAAAAAAACTATAATGCAAACGCTGACAGCATCCTAAGTGTGTCAAGAAAAATAAGCCGTTTGGAAAATCTGTTGACTAACAGATGCAAGGAATATAGCGATGGCACAGACTTCATGGATGTGGATTATGATGCGGTGAAGCACGCTTTGGGACAAAACGAAGTGTTGATAGACTTTACCGACTATATTTCACAAACTCAAGGAAGAAAGTATGCAGCTTATATTATAAATAAGGTGCA
>OIXX01000362.1_pt1 | contig 29516 bp, 20 predicted proteins | sample 1588161 | NCBI WGS metagenome assembly OIXX01 (sample SAMN03283274) | human gut metagenome | biome: human-associated habitat; material: feces | host: Homo sapiens | place: Peru | collected 2012
TTTGTTGCTCAGGAACTTATAAATAAAGTTAAATCAAAGTGTTGCGGAATTAAGGTTTATTAATAATTTACAACTGTTCTCCCACTCCGCAGGAGACTTTTAAAATCTTATAGAAATCACGGAGATAGAAGCTGCACAGACAAGGAACAGCATCATGTACCGAAGAAGAGAAAGAGATAAAGAGACGGAACGTTCTTTCACCAATAGAGAAATCCGTCATCGGGTTCTCGATAGAAGGAACCGTCTTGAAGTAAACACTGCTGAAGAGCTTTCTGAATTTCTCCATGTCGGCATCTCCTGGATAATCCTTTGGAGAGAAGGTCTGTCCTTCCTTCAATCCCTTTCTTCTTATCAGTCCGACAATATTCCGGAGAATAGAACAAGCCTTCTCAACATCAGCTTTCTGATAGCCCAGGTCGCTGATTTCATCCGGCGTATAACCCAAAATTACATTATTCATCATTACAAATTTTAATCATCAATAATTAGTTAGTCCTGCACAGAAGAGGGTTGAATATTCTCAATACTCTTCTTCCACCACAGGTAAAGCCTGTTTTTAAGGAAAGCTTTCAGAAGAATGATGACTATCACAAAGGTAATAGTCATAACAGCCCATGTTGTCTTCGGATCCCCCTGCTGTATTCCCAATACAAAAAGAGATACAAATATAACGGCAAGACCATAAAGTGATAAAGAAACACTAAAGAGAATGATCCACATTCTTCGCTCAACCTGCATCAGTAAGGATGTAACCCTGGATTTTTTACCTTCCTTACTGGAAATAATCCTCATCCTGCCCTTGTTGACAGTCTTCTGCTTTGTCCAAAGAAATGTCTGAATGGCAAGCATAAGACAGGCTAGAAAACAGATGACAGTACCGGCAGCAGTGTGCAAGGTATCCAGCTTGATGAAGTTCTGAGGCAGGAAACATAGGCAAATGCAGGGTATTGCTATGAAAGCATAGAGCAGCATTTCTGAAAAATGTTCGAGTTGCTTTACCAAGCAATCGATATACTCATTGGTGTATATTGCAGTTTCATTATTCATAATCATATCATTTTAATCGTTATTGTTTTTGGCCGTAAAAGGATTCTTGCCTTCCAGCAACAGATTAAGGCATTTCCTTGCCTTATCATTGACAATAAGAAGAGGAAGCTTGGCAATCTCTACCTGTACCATTTGCGCTGCCTGGAATTTGGTTATACCATGTAACTTGGAAATGCAGAATATCATATCCCTCAGTCTGGCCTTGTTTATTTCTTCAATAAGAGCAGCCTTGTCCCACTTTTCACCCATTTTCAATGTTCCTTGATCATCTTTGGCGACGATAATCTTAATGGAATCAGAAAGGCAATCATAGTAGAACAAAAGATATTCCCCGAAGTAATATATGGTATTACCATTTCTATTCTTGAAACAACCAACATACTTGTTGTTTGGAAGGATTTGCTTGATAATAGAGTTTTCCTTCACAAGCGTGAGTTCTTTCTTTAGCTTATCAATTCTCTCATTCCTGGTAAAGATTTCCTGTTGGAGATTCTTGCAGACACTTGTGAGTATAGGATCAGAGTTCTTGACGACATCTTTGATATCCTCGGCTAGTTTTTTGGTACGAATCGATAGGAGATATACCAGAACTGCCATAGAAAGAGCTATTAGAACCACGTATGAAGCTACAACCGCAAAGGACTGCGAGATATCAGCAAAACCCATCAGCCATTTTCCAAGATACCAGGAGAGAGCGATGCAAGACAGTTGAAGTAAGACAAAAGCAAGAAAATGACCTGCAAGGGTATTAACTGGCCAGAACAGCTGCTCTGTTTTCTTCTGCAAGTCATCCAGATTCCTGGTATATATATCGACCTGTTTACGCATAAAAAATATATTCTCTATGTAATAGGTAAATATCAGACCTACAAGAGAAACGGCAGCTAAGCCAAAACAGCATTTGACGATAGTCATACTGGCATATTCCGGCAGTCCCCATAATCCATTACTTAACCATGTAACGAACGCAAAAAAGAATACCAGAAAAAGACAAATGATCAGACTGCCAGCAAGAGAGTAAGAAAAGCCTTTGATGAAGTCCGTTCTATTCATAATACATATATATTAATTGTTATCGTTATTGTTTTAATTAAATTTCATAAGAACCTGAGTGAATCTGTTCTTCTCCTTGTCAAAGCCTGTAGAGACAAATGTCTTGGGTTTCGAATTGAATGACTCCAGGGCATAGTCAAGGAGATCAAAATCCATTGTGTCATAGAATCGAACACAGTAAGTTGCAGTACCGAGCAGTTTATCTATGGTAAACTGCAGATAGTCGAATCCTGAAGCAACAAGAATATTCCGTATCACTTTAGAATATGCCATAGAGTCTCCGGTATATATTCTCTTGCCCGATTTCTCCAGTTTATCAACTTCTTCTCTGGTAATGGGAACACCATCGCTATCAATGCTGTGAGATTGAGTTCTGGTTTCAATGAAAGCCCCGGAAAGTACACACTCTTCTGCTATTCTCCTGGCCTCTTCCCTATCTCCGGCAAGAACATATACGTTTGTCTCCCGAAAGACCGGAACCGTGAATAATAAATGCTTCTTTTTCATGTTTATTGCTTATTAGTATAACATCAAATATATGCGTCTAACTTCCCAAGACCTCCTTAAGATTGTATTGTAAAGGAGTCAAATTAACCTTACCCATGAAGTATGTAAGGGAATATTCGCCCTTTTTCATCCACTGCGGTAACACCTTCCCTTCCTCTACCTTGGAAGTGATGAAGTCCGCCAAACAGGAAGTGACTACCTCCTTCATTTCATCAAAGGAAGAAGCAGAGAACAGAACCTTGCCAAGTTCCTTGTTATCTACCATCCCACGAAATCCATAACCATTGCGGTCAACGGTAACTACTATCTTATGCATATCAATTTAAATTAAAGGAGCGGATGGAAATCAAGTCCACCCAGCTCCAGAGAGTTATATGAAAGAATGAACCAACTAAGTCAATCTAAGCATCCTCAACTTCAATCACCTTGAAAAAGCGAGAAGCCTTTTTCTCTTTTTTATTGCGAAATGTCACATTATCAATAGGAAGCACGACATAATCTTCACCTTGAATGAAGATTGGTTTCATGGTCTCGGAAGCACAATATTCATAATCAAACATAGAATCACCTTCGTCACCATATATAATATCATGCAATATATCCCTATCAGAAAGAGTCTTGTTATAATTAGGCCAGCTTCTCATTTCTTCAATTACACATTTAACAGGAGAATCAAAACCTAGAAGCCATTCATCTTCCATAACAACAACCCAGTCTTTGTAAATCTTGTCAAGATCCAAATTAGGAAGGAGGATAGGGTCACCAGGACCAGGAATGCAAGGAAAGACGGCATCAATCGTTGCACCCATATATTTGACATCATCGCAGGAATAATATCTATTATCAACACTGATACAGTCATAAAACTGCATTGGTAAAAGCTTAACCTTAATCATATTTATAGAATCTTATATTGTTATCTAAAAGTTTTTTATTATGAAACTAATTTTATGTTCTTCTGGTCGAATTTCCCGAAAAAGAAAGATAGTCAATTATCTCGGGAGCTTTCCATACATTGCGGTCTGTCCCAAGAATTTCGGAGTTCCTTACCAACACCTTCTTCAATCTGTACCACTCTGAGAAGAGTTTCTTGGTACCGGCATCAACACTTCTGCATTTGGAGTACATGAGAGGTATCAGTTCCACTCCATCCATAACATATTTGATGCAAGCCTTGGAAACGTCGGAACTGTTAAGCAGACAGAAACGAAACGTAAACCGAGGATTATTCCTTGCAAGAAGCCAGAAGACGTGCAGCTTCAAAAAACACATGTAGGCTCCAGATACTTGAATGGATCCATGTCCCAAAAAGGATAATCCATCAGGTCTGAAAGGCATCGCAACCAAGGCATAGTCGTACAAGTACTTCAAATCATATAGCCTGGTTTTATTGTCTTGAACCGTCTTTTTAAACTGGGAGAAGAAGTTGTTGTTGTTCTGACTCCATCTGTCCAGGAAAACTTTCAAGGCTTCCATTTTAACGTTGCACATAGGCTTACATCTTGACAGGAACATCTACCCCTTGCCAGTCGTCCACATCTGGTTTCATTCCGGAAGCATTGATGGCGTTAGGAACCGGAAGTTCCTTCAGTACAATCTCAACATTATATGGGTCTGCAGCATTCAAAATCTGTTCCGTGACATCGTAGTCAAAGGAAAACTTCTCTCCGTTGCAAAGAGTCGTATAAATTGTGAGAATATTCTTCACGGAAGTATTATCTACCCTTCCGAAGCAGGTCATAGAGCCATTGATGGTAGCCTTATCGGTGTCTAGGCTGACAGCAAAAGGAACCATTACCGCTTCCGTGCTCTTTTTTCCACTCCATGCGAATATTCCGGAAGAGAGTCCGGAAATGGAAGCAGCAATGCCCGAAGCAACCTTTGTAGGATTCAACACCTTATTAATTATTATATGATAAGTGCAGTATTCCTTTTTGGGAGCAAACGATCTATGTATTTCCGTTTTTTCATCACCAGGAGAATCAACGTAGATTTTCTCATCAGATCTGTCGATGAAAAGATATTCCGGCTCAGAAAGAAGACGCTGGCTACCAACCTTCTTACTTACAGGAAGCTCAGAAACACTCAAACCTAACTTGTCTATGACCGTTGCCTCGCACGTTGCTATAAGGAGAGAGTCACGGTTATTGGCATTCTTCACGACGATGTTACGTATGTCAGAGTTGAATGTTATTGCATCATAACCCACTCTGGCAGAAATATTACATCTACCTTTCTCGTTACCGGCAAATTCCCTTTTGAGAACATTCTTGCCCGGGGTATCCGGAAAGAGATAGAGAAACATAGAAGCTGGACTTTCCTCATAGGCTTCTTCCCAAGTAAAGTAAACGATAAGTTCGTTGGGATGATTGTGGTCATAGCAAAGCTTGTCCTGCTCACAGGAAGAGAGAACCCAGCAAAGCAAAGCAGAGAAAACGGCAAGGGAAGTAATACGTCTTGCCCACACAAATTTATGATATGTTGTCATTGCATTCAGAGTTTATTGATACTAAAGTTTCGCAAGTGAATAAATATCAACTTGCTTGGTTATAAATATACATATTACGTAGCGTATGGGCAACAGGATTACTTTCGATGAAATCAGTAAGCAACTCTATAGCATCTATAGAGCAACGCTCTGCAGCTTCCAGACCGAAGTCCTGAATGATAGCCCTCTTAGCACCTAAACCGATAGCTTCTTTGATGTCCCCTCCATAGAACATTTCTTCTTTTTCGTCATTGTTGAAGACTATCTCTTCGCCATTGAGTAAGAATCTATCCTCGTAGATTTCTTCCTTGGCTTCTATTTTCTTTTCGTCTATCATAACATATTCAACTTTCGGAAGTCCTTTTCCTCCACTAAAATGTTATTTCTTAATCTTTTCAAAAACTTAATCGTCTTAATGTTCACACTAGCGTTTTCGTGCATTTTATAGCCTTCGATGTCACGCAACACAGGTCTTCCATTTGTACTGCCAAAGATAAAGCTTTCTTTACCCTTCCAACGCACCATGTCAAAACGCAGAAAACGAGACTTGCCTATCTTATGAGAGGCTATCGTACTTCTGCGAATGCCTCCTTTCTTAGGATTGGCAACGTGCAAGGCTCTCGAATGGCGAGGAACACAACGGCACAGATAGAAAGTTCTCAGCCTCATTGCGTTAATGTTCTTAGCAATACAGAAAGCATCGGCTGCATGGGTCTTGGCAATGCCATTCTCTATGCGAGTATGCTTAGTTACATAGCCATAAGTTAGGTGAACGTTCCCGAACTCTTCATTCGCTCGTTTATAGACTGCCCAACGCATGTTGTTCATCACCGCAGCATCACGCAAGGAATTTCCACGTTTGATTTTCAACTCGAACTCTCCACGATGGTAAGCCTTATGGCAGGTCTCGCAAAGCGTTACGAGGTTACTTGGAGAATTGCCACCGGTCTTTCTGCTCTCCAAGTGGTGAACATTCAGAATAGGGTCTTTGCTCTTACCCTTGCAATGAACACATCTATGCCCATCCCTTGCAAAAACATATTCCCTCACATTCCAAAAACACATCTGCTCACCTTGCTGGTACTCCTCACCCTTGATGTCAGGTCTCTTGATTTTCTGAGCATCGAACTGAGCGACCTCGATTGTGGTATTCGTTATCGGCAACAAGCCATGAACCAAACGGATAACCTTCAAATGGCTATCAACCTTTTGCTCAACACTGGGTGCTAGCCAATCATCTTTCTTCTTTCGGTTATCAAAGCGAGCCTTGCGATAACGTGTCTTGCGGTTTCGTCTTGTCCGTCTCAACTCCCTGCGAGTAGAAAGCAAGTTTACAACATCATTTCTTAACTCGACCTGCGCTACAAGCAGCTCCTTCTTCTCAGAACTAGCCGAAACGCCAATGTGCTTTGAGCCAGCATCAACGCCAAGGCTCACTTCCTGCGTGTAGGTGGTGCTCTCATAATCCAACTGAACGGTAAACGGAACACGGCTGACCACATGAGCCTTGGCGTGACGAAGAAGATAACCTATCCTCCCTCCACGCTCGCTTGGCATTAATGCCTTTCCATCCTTGCTCCTTATGTAAATCATAAAAACAAATTAAATTAATAAATAAATCTCACCTCGAAAGGTGGTTGTGCGCCCATCGTCAATGTTATAGGATGGTTTCTTATCCACAGCACCGCAGCTTTCGCCACTTTTAACCACGAACCGCAGAGGTCAGAACTTGGACGGACATTCTGACGTGCCTATGCATTCATCCCTAACGTAGCTCCCTAATTCCATTCGGGGCTGAGACTAATCCGCTCCGGACGATTGAATGGATAATCACCGTAACCTAATCAAAGGCTTCCGAAACTTGAATTGATGTTGTTTTTTCCAAGAAGGCAGGAAAAGGAAATCTCCAGTTTGATGGGACCGAAATAATTCCTTTGTCGGGTGTATTGCCATACATAGTGGCTTCTGTCCTGTATGTAGGACTTGTATCTACCACCTCTGTATCCCAGACCAATACCTAGATCCAGGTTGAGTCTTTTGTCAACAGGAAAGGAATATCCATATTCAATACCTGCAGCATACGTTAAATCAGACATCTGCCCTTTCTTACCTCTAGGATTATAGTCATACATATAGCCTTGCGTGAAGACCCCGACGTGGTGCCCGGAGAGAGGATTGATTTTCGATGCATATCCAAGGTACTTACGTAGTTCGATTTCGCCGCCGTAGGATCTCCATTTACGGTAGTTAGATTTGGTATAGGTGCTTGTCTTCCACCATGTGTACCAGTAAGTAGCTCCCAAGGAGTAACCATTACCCAGATATCTTTCGATTCCAATATTTGGAACAATCATCGCATCGTGGACAATATTTGTTTTGAGAATTGTCCGAGGAAACTTAACGTCCTTGGCAAGGCAACAGGAATCCTCGCTGACCTTTATATCATAAAAATCCGTTTGCGCATATCCTGCATTACCCAGGCTAATGGCAGCACAGAATGCTAGTAAATACTTTTTCACCTTCTTAAATATCATTTATATTATACTTTACGATTATATTTCTATATACCACTGCAAAAGTACACAAAAAAACAGTAAGAGCCAAATAAATCAGTTAAAACCTTTTATTTTAACACTTTCAAAACCTTTCGTGAGTATAGAAACAAAAAGCTAACAAACCAAAAAAAATATTAATATTAAGTTAAATATAATAATATTCTTCATTTTAAGCTATGATAGTGTTAAAATAAAAAGTAGTGTTTTTGTAATTCATTTATTTCCGAAAAAAGCCGTTACTTTGCAGTAGAATAAGAAATTAAACTTCATCACTATGGCAAAAAAGAAAATGTCCGAAGGACTTGAATATGCCCTTCAAAAACTGGTTGACAGACTTGTCGAGCGCATGGAAGATGCTTCGAAGAGTCTGGAATGGAATCAGCCTTGGATTCAGACCGGAGCAGGTTTCGGTCTTCCAAGAAACATCAGCGGTTCCCCTTATATGGGAATGAACGCTTTTCTCCTGAGTCTGCATACAACAGAAAACGGTTATAAGATGCCAATCTATATGACCCATCTTCAGGCAAAGAAAGAAAAAGTACATATACTTCCTGGTTCAAAAAGCATTCCTGTCTTCAAGTGGGGAAAGAACATCAGAGACAAGGAAGGAAAGTTTGTTTCGGAAGAAGACTACCGTCAGATGAGTGAGGAACAGCAGAAGGAATGTACGGTATATCCTTATCTGAAACACTTCAACGAGTTCAACATAGACCAGACGAACTACAAGGAGAAGTACCCAGATAAATACGAAAAGCTGCTTTCCAACTTTGTTGATCCTGACAGAAACAAGGCCGATACCAATGGCATGTACAACAATGAAGCCCTTAACAAGGTCATTGAGGAAAAGGACGGATGGATTTGCCCTATCGTTCTTGATCCGGCAAGGGGAGCAGCCTATAATCCGGGATTCAACTCCATCCATATTCCGCCGAAGGGAAACTATCGTATTCATGAGGGTAATGCCGAGGAGACATTCAAGGACGGACAGGAGTACTATTCAACCGCTCTGCATGAAATGGCACATTCTACAGGACACGAATCTGTTCTGAAAAGAGACGGCATAGTCAAGTTTGGCGGTTTCGGCAGTCCTTCCTATGCAAAGGAAGAGCTTGTTGCAGAGCTGACAGCAGCAATGGTATCAAGCACTCTTGGCTTCGACAAACGAATTACCGAGAATAGTGCAGCTTATTTGAAAGGTTGGGCAGCTGCCCTCCGAAAAGAGCCAAAATACATCATTTCTGTCATGAGCGATGTCAACAAGGCCTCACGAATCGAATTGGAGCATATTGACAAGCAGCGCAAGGCACTGGGACAGAAATCCCTTCTTGAAGGAACGCTCGACGGCCTTGACGAGAAAGCAGATAACGAGAAACAGTTTGAAGCCATTCAGAATGGCGAAACTGAAAAAGAACAAAACAACAACATAATGGACAAAAAGATTTTTTATTCTAATCTCAGTGACACCTCAGACATAGATTTGAAAGAAGATCCACAGCAGCTTGCAGCCTTCTATGAGAAAGGTGACAAGCAAGGTCTTTTTGACGCATTGAAACAGGCACAGAAAGAATCAGGAGCCTCTTGGGATCTTACTACCCTTGAAAGTACAATTGGAGAAAATGCAGAGATCATCGCAGAAGATGAGAAGCATATTGCAGTGAAGTACCCTTATTTCATCCCCGGCACCTTCTTCATGTTCGAGAAGGTTACTGAGCAGCAGATTCTTGATAAGATTCAGCAGCAGGGACTTTCTGAGGATGACAGTGAAATAGCTCATCAAATTGGCAACGAGGCTGTCAAGAAGCAGTTTGACGGTATGTCTAACCATACTGTAGAAATGCCCGACGGCACAGTTCTTGGAGTAGATTACGATTCTTCTACCAATGAGCTGATAGCAGGGGGTATTACCAATGCCGGAGTAATACCGGAGCACAGCCACAACTATGACCATTCCATCACCCTTGATGAGAATCTTCAAAACTTCTCCGAAGAACTCATGTCTATGGACGAATACCAGGCTCAGGAGGAAGACATCGAGGAGAAAGTTTCTGAAGACCAGGAAGAGACTAAGGAAAAAGTGCAGGATGTTGACAAGAAAGAACATGCTGCTAAGGAATGGTCCACGATTGACAATAAGCTTGAAATGCCATCCGGAGACACCCTTACTGTAGACTACAACAAAGAAAAGGACACGCTCGACGTGCTCATCACTACACCCGAAGGCAAGCAGGAAGTATACAGCACCGGCTACGACCATGACCATGAAGCAAAGGCTAATTTAGGCTTTGTCTGGGAAGAGCTGTCAAACAAGAAGCAGTATCAGGAGAAAGAGTCAGAAAAGGAAGTACAGGCTCAGTCTGTTGATCCTAAGGATGAGAAGAAATATTATTCTTCATTTGCATTCATGCAGGATCAGGAAGATACTGAGCAATTTGACAAACTCCAGGAAGAAGGTAAATATGACGAAATACTTAATCTTGCTTCCGAGTACGACCAGGAGCAGGAAATAGAACTCGAATATGTCAGCAAGTCTTCTTCTCCTCATCCTGGTGATGACCTTCTTGCAGAGAATGAAAACTATGCTGTAGTTTACAATAACCGTGTTGGTGGAACATACGATCTGTTGAAAAAATACAGTGAGAACGAACTTCGTGAGGAGATTGAGCGTCTTGGCGGTATCGGTTCAAATCCTAGTGATGCTGTCAAGGAGATAGCTTATAATATGACAGCTGACGAGTTTGCCGCTATCCAGAAAGAACCCGTATTTGAAATGCCGAATGGTGAAATTCTGCACTTCCAGTACAACAAGGAGACTGACAAGATAGAAGTGGGTACTGCCACCAACAACGACCTTGCTGTATCCGATACTTTCATGTTCGAAAGAGATAAGAGTGTAGAAGCCAACCTGGCGAATGTCTATGAGGAAATGTCGCAGTGGGAGCAGTATCGTGAACAGGAGCCAGAAGAGGAAGAATCCTTGGAAGAAGAGAAGGATATAAAAGCTGAAAACACCGCAAGCATCTCGCAGGGACGAGCTGCTGCTTCGGAAAGATCAAATGACGAGAGTTACTGTTACTCTTTTGCCCGATTTGAGTCTTCTGAGCGTACCAAGGCATTTGATAGTTACCGTGAAAGCGGTGACCATGAAGCACTGCTTCATCTGGCAGAAATTATGGATGTGAGCAACCTCATTGAATTGAACAAAGTGAGAAAGAATGCACCAAAGACTTCTGACGACAAGGTTCTTGTAGAAAACAGTTCCTACGCTGTAACCTTCAATCAGCAGAATAGTACATACGATCTTTTGCGTAAGATTGAAAAGGAAGAGGTTATGGAACTGATTGGCGATATCAACGACAACGATGAAATCAAAGCATCTTCTGTTGACGTGCAGAAGTTGGCTTACGAGGATGCAGCTCAGCAGATCGCAGATTCAGAGATACCAAATGTCCTGACAATGCCAAATGGAGAAAAACTTGATTTCCAGTACAGCGAAGAAAGAAATCAGGTTGATATCGGAAAGATGACTCCTAAAGGTATGGACGTACAGTATATATTTGATTATGATATTTCAAGAAGTCCTCAACGCAATATTTCAACCATTCAAGATGAACTTTCTCATTATGATGAGTTCAGATTATTGAGCGATAAAGAAGTTGCGCAGAGAAGAAGAGCAGCTCTCATATGGCGAATCACAGACAATAAGCTGGAGATGCCTTCTGGTGATGTCCTCACGGTGGAATACGACCAGAAGAAGGACACCCTTAACGTTGCTTACATTAACGAATACGGGTATCCGAATACCTTCAGTACAAAGTACCGTCACGAAAACAGTACTACAAAGAATGTCGGCGATCTTTGGGAGAAATTTGCCGGAATGAAGCAATACCAGGCCAAGCAGGAGGAAAAGACCTCTAAGGATGGTCAGAAAGCCGAGGTTCCTCACGAGGACAGCCTCAGTGACACCAATGTCGTAGCCGAGGCAAAGCATATCGCCGCCACCGGAGTACCTATTGATAAGGCCGAGAAGATGGCAAAGGATAAGTTCGAAGATACCAATCACGAGAATATGCATAAGGAAGAAGAAAGAAAGTCTGCCGAGCAGGAAAAGAAGGAAGCTCAGCAGAAGGAGCAGCAAAAGAAAAAAGAAGAAGAGCAGAAGAAGGAGAATAAGAACAGTAATGCTGTCAGTTCTCACGCCGCCCTCCTGCTTGCCGCACTTGTTTCTTCCAAGAATAACAACGGAGTATGGTTGAACCCAGGTTTCCGCAAGGATGCCCAGTTCCTGTTTGGCAACTCTCCTATTACTGGTTATAACGCCTTGATGATGAACCTTCATAGCGAGCAGAATGGCTATCGCAGCAGCATCTACACCCAATATAATCCAGCAAAAGATAATGGGATGCCTATAAAAGAAGGAGAAAAGGCATTCTATCTTAGTTGGACCAATTGGAGATATGTAAAGGGAGCTGAGGACAAGCAGGGTATTTCCCCAAAGGAGTACCATGCCCTTGATTCAAAGGAAAAGAAGATGTACCAGCCACGTTCTGAGCGTAAGGTTATGAACGTGTGGAATATCGACCAGACCACATTTGCCGGTAAGGACTATGATGCTTATGTGAAGGTGATCAAGGAAAACGGAGACCAGGTGGAATCCCTCAACAACATTAAGGAAGAGAATATTGCACGAGCATATTCCGAAGTGGTGAAAAAGCATCCGGATTTTGTTGTTTTGCAGCTGGAAGACGATGTTTTCAAGGCATACAAGAAGGGAGCAGAGAAGATATCCAAGGTTACCGGAATACCAATGACCAAGGTAGATTACCTGGGCAAGAAGGTAAACAGCGTGGAGATTAGCAAGGATAAGCTCGACGGCTATCTGAGTAAAATCGTCAATTCCGGCAATCAGGTAGTTATCTGTGACAAGCCAGAATCACCAAGACTCATCAAAACTCTGACGAAACCAGAAGAAGTCTTGCAGAAAGCCAATTCCCTGGCAAAATCAGTAGCCAAGACTGAAGGACTGGATTATGATCGAGAAATGGTCGTGCGAGATGCACAGTATCTTCCTGGTGAAAAGAAGATCGTTGTCAGCGGAATGAGTGACCCAGGTATGGACGCTCGTAGTTCAGCCATTGCCAAGGCAAACGACATTTACCGAGTACTGGCAGCGATGACAGGAACCTCAGACCGTTTAGACCGAGGTGGACACGTCAACCTCACTCCTATCGATGATGTAAAGTACGAAAAACTTGTGAGGGAGTTAACCGCAGGTGTGTTTATGGCACGCCAAGGCTTACCGGCAACCTTCAGCAAGGAAAGTATGGAGCTTGTTCCATACTGGGAGAGAGAAATCAAAGAATCTCCTCGTATGGTGAGCATCATTGAAAAGGACGTGAACAATGCCGTAGAAGTTCTGGACAGACTTGAAAAGAACATCAAGCCAGACTACAAGAAAATAGTAGGTATGAAGGCAGAGAAGCAGATGCTTAACAAGTCAGACTATACCATCATCAAGAAGATCAACGAGTTTCCAAATATTGACACAAAGGAGATCGTCGTGGTGAAGGATACCGTCAACAAGAAAGCATCAGTCATTCTTCCGCAGGGAGCCTCTCTGGAAAAAGACAACGAAGTACCAGGAATGCGCAAGGACAGAATCAAGCACGCTCTCAGCAAGGAAGGCTTTGAGGTTGAGAAGTTCTATAATGCAGGTGGTCGCCTTGGCTTGAAACAGCCAAATAACTATTTCGCTGATAAGGAAATCTCCGTAGTCCGTCTTCATCAATATGAATTGATTAGTAATGAGAAGGTTGACCTCTCTGATCTTAAGAAAGAGGTGAAGTTCAAGATCAAGGATTTCCAGGTGTTGCCAGACAAGGAGTTGGGCAGATACTTCTTTCATATCCAAGCAGAAGGTGAAAAGGCTTTCGACATCGTGCCAGAAAAGAAATATGTCAATTCCTTCTTTAAGGCTATCAAATCCCCAGATCCCGAGGATAAGAGCAAGATGATAAAGGCTCTGTCTGAACAGTTCTACAAGTTGGGTAAAGCCCATCCGGAAATGATCGTTGACCTGGTCAGTCCACGAAAGGTTGATGTTGACATGAGTAGAATCAGTTCTTCCCATATCTACAAGAGCCAGGAGGATCCTAAAATCAAGTATATCAAGGCGGTTATCGATGGACAGGAACATGTAAAGGTAATCCCTGCTGACCAATACAACAAGCTGTTTGCAGCAGAGGATAAGCCAGCATACGCCAAGGCTTTGGCTGCGGTGACGTTCGAGTCACTCTTGAAGAAAGGCAATACAGAAAGTGTTGACAACTCTCAGAAAGATACGAACGAAAAAAACGTGTCCAAAGTGACACCCATCGAGCAGTCCGCAGTGAATAAGACTGTTGGACAGCAAGAAGATAACGAACATCATCAATCTATGAAGTTCGGTCGTAGATAAATATTCTGTAACATAAGGGTAGGAGAAGCTCTCTCCTACCCTTTAAAAAGAAAAAACAATGAATCAAGACAAACAAAAGTTCATCGACAAATACAAGGAAATTGCCATTCAGCAGCAGCTAAAGTATGGCATTCCTGCTTCCATCACGCTCGCCCAAGCCATTTTGGAGAGCAGTTATGGAACGTCGAAACAGGCGAAAGAATGCAAGAATTTCTTTGGTGTTAAAAAAGGAGAAAGTTGGAAAGGAGATACAGAAGACTATCTTGATGATCATTCCAAAGCTGAACCTTTTCGCAAATATTCAAACCCAGAACAAAGTTTTGAAGATCATTCTAAGATATTAACAACAAATAATGGAAAAGTTGCAAAAGCCTGTAAGGGCTTCTCCGCAACAGATTATCAAGGCTGGGCGCATGCAATTGCTTATAGTGGCTATTGTAATTTAAAAGGTAGCGCAACTTATGAACAAAACCTTCTAGGTGAAATTAGTGATTATAATCTCCATGCCATTGACCTAGAAGCAGAAAATCGCAGAAAGAACGGTGAGGTCGCGAAGCAAACTGACAATCGGCATGTCCTTCAGCCAATGTCTGGTAACTTTGCCATGCCAATTGATTTTTCAAAGGATATTGAAGTTTCAAGTGAATTTGGAATGCGCAAACATCCTATTAAAGGAAAGATGCTGAATCATAATGGAGTGGATATATCTACCAATGGGCAACATCTTCCTGTTTTTGCTACAGAAGACAAAGGTAAGGTAGTAAAAGTTGGCTTCCAAGAAAAAGGAGCTGGAAACTATGTTACCGTGGAATACAACCGTCCAGATGGTGCAAAATTCCGAACAACATACATGCACCTCAGTGATGTAAATGTCAAGGAAAATGATATTGTTAATGCAAACCAGCAACTTGGAGTAACAGGTTCAACAGGAGGCAGTACTGGTGTACACCTTCACTTCGAGGTTCGTGAGTTTGATGGAAAATCATTCAAGGCAGTTTCCCCGGTCAACTATCTTGCAGAGCTGCAGCTTCGTTCCGGCGAGCCATGTACTTTGGAAAAAGGCGGTAAAGATTATCTTGCCGAAGCCCGTAGTAATATGGTCATCGGACAAAGTCCTACTCCGGAGAGCAATCTCCTGGCAGACAAGACAAACTCCAATGACCCAACCAAATGGTTGGCAAAGCTGATGGAGCAAAATGGAGAAATGCCCGGTGATAAACAGGATATGATTTCTTCTCTTATAAGTATGTATTTTACAAAAGCTTTATGCCTTGTGGCAGGTTTGACAAGAAGTGAAATAGAAGAAAATCTCAAAAAAGAGCAAGAACAGCAGCAAGTTGCCGAAAACTCTTCACAGACCACGGCAAAGAAAGATGAAACCGTTAACGCAAAAGATATGAAGCAGACGGCAAGTAATTATTTTGAGGCAGAGATGCAGCAAGACAACCTGGGTCAAAACCAAGGTCGTAGAATCGGATAAATTAATTTTAATATATTGAATTATGATTAAATGTAATGTCACTTTATGCGGAAAGATTTTCATTTCCGCACAGGAAAAGACCTCTAAGGACGGTCAGAAGTTTTTGAGTTTTGGTGTATCCATTCCAATGAAGGGAAAGGATGAAAGCGTAACAGAGCTTCGCATCAACGTATCAACGCAAGGAACCCAGGCAGAAGCCGGCAACTATATTTCCGGTCGCAGAGTCACGGTAGTCGGTGTCATGTATGTCAAGAAGATTGAGAACAACGTCTATTACAATCTTCGTGCTACTTCTCCTATTCAATTCAACGAGACTACTGATCCGGACAATCTCAGTGGTTCCGTTGAGTTTACCGGAAAGATTGGTTCCAAAGGTGTCAAGGATCTCAAAAGCAAGAAAGGTAACGATTTCCAGGTCTTCGATGCCTTCACCCATGACTCAGAGGGTGAGAAGCAGGGCTTCTATTGGGTACACTTTACCAATTTCTCCCCTATCCATGAAGATTTCTTCAAGGCAGGAGAATACGTTGAAGTAAACGGTGAACTGGAACTGGACGTTTTTCGTAGCGAGGCAAGAATCAACTGTCGAGCAACAAACATCAAGAAGCATGAGTTTGTACAAACAGGCAATGGTGCTCAGCAGCAAGGTCAGGCATAGCATCCTGCACGGTTTGTTTACTGTAGTCATAGTCTTCCTTGGGGGCATTATGGCTACATACATTATGCTATCTAGAAAACAATAATAACGGAGAGTGCAGATAGGCACTCTCCTTTTAAAATAATAAGAGTATGGCAAATGACAATATGAATGTGGTAGATAGAATCCGTTCCGGCTGGGGACGATTTTTCAGCAGAGAAAACGGACGTGCCACAGAAACAAAATACATACCACAAAGCCGTTTCTTCTCTCCATCAGAACTAGAAGAGTTGGAGAAAAAGGATGAGTTGAATCCTATAGAGAAAAGAGCTTTAGAATATGGCAAGATTGCAGCTAAGCAATCCAACCGTTCCAACATCGAGTATGTACCTGTCTTATTTGACGGAACAACGCTTGTTGCATGGGTAGATGGAGAGGAAAGCCCTCTTGCAGACTTTCGTGCAAAGATGATGAATGACGAGCTTAAGAGAGAAGGTTATCAGCTTTCAAAAGAACTTGAACAGTCTATACTGGAAAAACAGGGTAAAGCTCTAGTTGACAAGCTTTTCATAAGAAAAGGTGAAGAATATATCAAAGTTGATTCCTATTCAGGCGACAATGAACCTTCACTGTCTTTTACATCATATAATATAGAAACTATGAAGTCTGTCAATATTCCTTACGACGTGCGTCTTTTTCAGGAAATGTTGGGACGCGAAGAGATGAAAGAGGCAGAAACCTATAATGTTCTTGATTTTGATAAGAAATTGCAAACATTACGTGAATCACAGAATCTCCTGCAAGATACCGTTAAATTCATCGAGGAAAGCAAAATTTATAAGGGCAAACTGGATATCAGCGAAGGTCATGAGTATTCCAGTCTAGGTGATTACAGTTCCCATTCCTGGAGTTATGGTGCAGGAAATATCGAATTTTATGGTTACTTCGAAGATGACGGTGATGCCATTCAGACAAAGGTTATCAATACAAATTCTGCATACCACTACCGTGAGCTATTAAGGGAAGTTTCTGATGCCGTTCAAAGAGAAAAAGTTCTGAATGATGTCAATGCAATGAAGCTGGCTTTGGGAAAAGAAGCAATTCAGGGAGACCATCAGATAGCATATCTTATCTCCCAGAAAGACAATCTCTTAAAAGAACTCCTTGAAGCAATGGATGCAACATCCTTAGCAGCACAAGGACTATCAAATACCGAGTTGGAACATCGTCAAGACGAAGCTGCTTTTCTCAAACTCAACAAGGCTCTCAACGCCGTAACTGGAAGTTACGACAAAAGCGAGAAAGTTCTGGAAGACTACGAGAAGTCCAATGGCATTCACGATAACGACATTAGTAATATGGCTAAAAGAATTAATAGTGTATCGAAATATATTGACACACTAAAGGATACACATATTCCTATGTCGGGTGACTTTCTAGAACATTTACCTAAGTACCATCATCTGAGAGAACTCTACAGTAAGTTTGAGAGTAGTGAAGAAGAACTACATGGGTATTCACGTTCCGTAGGTGCAGAAGAAGGAGAATATGAGCGACTGAAGGTTAACTATAAAAATGCCTCAGATGCTTTCAATAAAGAGTTGACTGATATTCTTGACTATTATGAGAACCTGATGAATCTCAATGGCGAGACCATACATGAAAATGTTCAAGGACTTGAATACTATGGCAAGAGAAGCTTAAAGAATCATATCTTGGATGAAATCACCGAAAAATTTGTTATAGGCTTCGAAGGTGACGAAATAACAAGAGTCAACGATCTTGAAATCCATGGTTCACGAGGCCGTGGTACAGCTCGCCCAGATAGTGATTTAGATGTTGTTGTAGAGTATGAAGGTTCACTTAGAGAAGACGATGCATTCAACTTCTTGAATGAAGATCCTTTAATCTATAATGGCATTAAGGTAGATGTTAATCCAATTCGGAAACAGGAAACAGGAACACTTCAAGATTATATGGTCAAATCTCGTAAATATGACCAGCAAATTTTGAAGCAGTTAGGTGAAGATAACGCTAACAAGGCAGAGGCAGAAAAGAAAATACGCTTTTCAAGAGTTAGTACAGACATAGAGTCTCTAGACACAGAGTATATCAATGCTGTTAAAAGCGGCGATATGAAGAAAGCGCAACAAATGGTTAATGCTGCAGCTGCCATAGCTGGATATAATTCTTTATCTTCCTATCAAGGGACATCAGCCTTTAACGGAGCTGCGCCTTATGGCAATGGATATTTCAATAGTCCGGAAGAACGTAAGAAAGCATGGGATGCGGACCCGGAGCATCTGGAATATGAAGGAGATCAGACATTAGGCGATTACATTAAGAATGGCATAGATGTAAACAGTCTCAGTTTCATAGCCCTCGACCCTCGTAATCTCAGAGCAGCAGATAATTACCGCCGAGAAGCAATTGAAAATATCCGCCAGGCCATCCAGTCAAAGAGTGACACTATAACAATGTATAGAAGTGTCCCTTCTGATGTAAAAGAAGGTTCTTTCAGAAATGGAGACTGGGTGACACCTAGTTATAGCTATGCTGTCGATAATGCTAGTGTCCATGGATGGGGAGACAACTACCGCATCATTGAGCAGAAGGTTTCTGTTGATGAAATCTGGTGGGATGGTAATGATATTGCAGAATGGGGATATGGCAACGAACAGGACTACGTTCAAGACAAGGATTACGCTTATAAGAATACAAAAAACAACCGTAAATCCCTGGATGCTGTAACCTATGACAACGATGGTAACATCATTCCGCTGTCAAAGCGATTCAATGATGCATTAGCCGATGTACGATATCAGAGATCCGGTCAAACAGTCTCTCCTGCAAAGGTGGAAGTAGAACTGCGAGATACCCTCATTGGCAAACTACGTAGTGCCGGAATTGATGTCATTACTGATGTCGATGAGGGACAGCGTGTATTGGATTCCTTCAACAAGGATGCTCGTCATCAAGCAGTTTACCATGGCAAGAGCTCAGTAAAGACAGGATATAATCCAAGAAACTATATTACACCTGTACGGGGAGAGTGGACTAAAGAAAAAATCATAAAGAGATTAAAAGAATCAGGTGGAAGTTTAGCCGGATATTCTCGTGCAGCAGAACTTATATCTGAATTTGATAGTCCAAAGGAACTTTCGGAACATATGTTTTATCATGGTACTTATTATGGTAGAGGTAGATTAAAACCGAGTATGATAATGAGTGACAGAGAAGTAGAACGTATCGGCGGTGGTGGATATGGCGACAAATATTGGGGTATCAGTGTAAGTAAGAGCAAAGAGATTGCCTCAAGATTTAGCGGTATTCATGAAGGAGTTTTTATTTATCCTATCGTATTGGCAAAAAATGCAAATGTTAAAGAAATGCCAGATTTAAATGATGCAGCCGACTTAGATGATTGTATTATTGACCTTTGGAAAGAAGGTATTGACGCCGTATGGATTGGTGACAAAAACCGTGGTGAGCAAGAGCTATGTGTAATCAATCCTAAAGCTATTGTCAACATTGACAGTTCTGATTACTACAAAGCATTCATGCTTGGAAGTGAAAAGAATCCTCTGCGTATTATTGATAAAGCAGGAATTGAAAAATTATATGCTGATGCCAAGACTTTCGTAAAGCAAAAGCAGGTTGCTCCCAGAAAGCCCTCTTCACCTTCACATTTTGTTTTGGATGAATCTGGAAGATTTGCTGAAGATAAGGATGGTCATTTAATCTTGAAGTCTAAAGAGAAATATCAAGAAGAAAGGAAAGTATATGAACAAAAGATAAGTGACTACGAATCTTCGCAAGAGCTAGCAGACTGGAAACAGGTTCAATATGATGCTAGCAGAAATATCCGTTTCTTCAAGGACAAAGAAGGTACATCGTATGGCTTTACCATCAATGACAAGATATATGTTGACCCACGTATTGCCACAGCTGAGACACCCATCCATGAATACTCTCATCTTTGGGCCACTGCCATACAGAAGGCCAATCCGAAAGAATGGGAGAACATTGTAGGTCTGATGAAGAATACATCCATCTGGAACGAAGTCAAGGCAAGCTACAAGGACCTGCATACCGACAACGAGATTGCCGACGAAGTTCTTGCAACGTATTCCGGTAGAGCTGGTGCAGAGAAACTCCGTAAGATGGTAAGTGACAGCAACGGCGAGGGAGTTTCCGCAATCAAGAAGGCAACCATTAAAAGGGATGTCTTCTTCCTAGAGTCTGCCTTGAAGAAATTCTGGCAAGCTATGGCTTCCTTCCTTGGTATTCATTATGAGAGTGCCGAACAGGTAGCCGACCAAGTTCTGAAAGACATGCTGAACGAAGTGAATCCTGCCAAAAAGCTGAAGGAGTTTACAGAGAGCCGTGATGATCTATATCAGGAATATGTCGAGAATGGCAATATGGAAAAAGCCTTCGAACTAGTTATGGAAGAAGCATCCATGAAGCTGGCAGAAAATCCAATGCCAGAGGTGACAGATGCCTATAGCGTTAGCCATGAGCAAGAGCCAGAGGCTACCATCAAAGTATATAAGGTATTCACATTGGATAAAGATGGCGACCCTTCTGCCCTATTTGTAAGCGGCAAAGACAAGCTACCAATGGGAGTATGGCTGAACGCACAGGACACATGGCACTTTACTGCGGTCAATGGCAAGGACTATGTGCCATCAACACGTAATCCAAACGGTAGAGGTGGCAAGACCGGTTCCTCAGTGCTCATACCAAATGATCAGGTGCGTAAGGAATTAATCCAAAGAGGTTTCCTTCCGGATGGATCAAAGGCAAAGTACATAACAGCCCTCGCCTACCGTCCAGGCTGGCATGCAGCTGACCTGCCATATTTTCCGCAAGGTGGCAAGCAGGATCCGGAGAGCAACTATGGCAATGTTCATCGTTCCAACCAGGTTGTCTTCGAGTGTGAGCTTTCAGCTAACAAAGATTACACCGAGACTGCTAGGAGCCAAGCAAAGGCATATAACAGTGATGGAAAGTTTGTTGTGCGCAATGCCGACCTTCAATATATGCCAAAGGATGGATATTACCAATATACTACCAATCAGTTCTTGAAGGATGAAGACAAGGGACATTGGTATATAGGTGGAGCCATGAAGATAAACCGTGCCCTGACGCAGGAAGAATGTGACACAATCCTGAAAGAGAACGGCAAGGCTGTCCAGGAATGGGAAAACGACATATTGGACTTGAAAAAGCTCAATTATGCCACTATTTCTTCAAAGGTTAAGCCAGTTCTATCACCAGTGATGCATGATGAGACAGGAAAAATGATTCCTCTTTCCAGACGTTTTGAAGACAACCGTACAGCCATCAATGAGCCACGGCGTATGTTTATCGGAACAATCGGTGCTGCCAATGTGGACACTGCCAGCAAATCAGTAAATCTGTCTAGTCGTCTTGATTTGTTAAGTCTAGCAAAACAGATGAATACTGCAGGTTCTTCTGCAAAAGACATTAAGCAAATCACTGGCTGGGAGATAGGAGCAGACAACAACTGGAAATACGAAACCGAAGATGTGAAACGCTTCGACTGGAATGGAAATATTCTCTACGAAAAGAATCATCCAGATTTCAAACGTTATATGGAACTTGTTAATAAAGACAACGAACATGTTTTTTGTGAAGGAGAAGCTTTACGCCCTAGCGAAGTAGAAGAGTATGACCGTCTTGCAGAGGAATATGGTGGATTAGATGGAAAGCTTGATAATCATACAACGTTGGATGCATATATAGATGCACCTGATGTTTTCGAAGCTTATCCTGAATTGAGGAATGTCAAGGTGGAATTTGAAGCTTTGAAAGGTAATGAAAAAGCTTGTTTCACCTCTGCCCACAATTATTTGGATCGTTTTTTAGATGTAGATGACAGTGTAAAGTTTGGTGGAACCATTACAATTAACACCAATAAGTTAAACCGTTTCCAAGACGAGAAAGATATTCGCGGCATAATAGGACATGAGATTCAGCACGCAGTTCAAGAAATCGAAGGTTTTGCAAGAGGAGGAGCACCTCAAACAATCCGAAAGGAAATCCAGGAAAATGTAGCTTGCCATCAAGCAGAAAAGGATTTCATAGTTAGTAATCTCAAGCAATGGGCTGTATTGACAGATATGGCAAACCGTCTTGAAGCATCGACAGAAGAACTCCAGCGTGACGGAAAGGTATGGCAGGAAATTGGACGCCGCCATTATTGGGATGCGATGAATGAGATTGACACAAATCCAAATGAAAAGTACGAATTGGAAAATGAGTACGAAAAAGTGTTCGGAAAGGATTTTGATGATTTGGAAGTTGCAAAAAGCGGATATCATGTGAAGGAGGCTGCTATCGAGTTGCGTCGCCAAGCCCAAGTCTGCAAAGACGAGCTAACGACTTCTGACAAAATAACACTTAAGCAAATGACTATAATGGAAGAATCTTTAAAGAATAACAGCGACAACCAGATATACTGGAAGTTAGCAGGTGAAGTTGAAGCACGAAATACCAGTAAACGAGTTGGAATGACACCGTTACAACGCCGTAACACCTTGGCTTCGGAAACCGAAGATGTTGATCGTAAAGAGCAGATTGTAATCAAAGAAAGTCCGCAGAGAAACTACGTCACCTTATCTTCGCCTTCTACAGGTCGTTGGCACACAGCTGACAATGAACAGCGTGAGGCTTGTGAGGGATATGCCGAGTTGATCAGCAAGGCGATAAAATGTAATCTTGTGTGGAATGATGATTCAATTGGTAAGGCATACAATTTAAATGGTCAACCTTTCGATATAGGAGACTCATATATACTTTCTTTGCACTGCAACAAAAACGGTCACAACACCCCAGTCTTTGCTACAGAGCAAGAAGTACGACAGCTCAATATGGGAGTGTGGGAAAAAGCCAAGCCATTTTCGCTCATAAAAAATGGAGAGGTGAAGAAGTTGTATAATATAGAGAATCTCAGTTCGTTTCCTCAAAGATTGGAAATCATCAAGCAAATTGAGGATAGAGAAACTATGAAGAAAGCTAAGGCAAATGCCTTGTCTGTTTTCCCTGTCGGGAAATATCCTGAATTGGATATGACAGTTAAGGAAAATGTACAACTTGATTACAATGAACGCAGAGATTTGGCAAAGAATTTACTAGACTATGTTCGTGGTAAAATGCCAGACTCCTATGAAGCAAAGAGCAAGGAAGCTCTCGTTCGTAGTATCGCCATGGGAATGCTGGGGAATCTCTATGAGTTCCAATATTCAGAGAAGGTTCCAGGAAGTAATGGCTTGATTGCACGTCTAGAAAGAGATCCAGCCTTCAGTAAGGAAATTCTGGATAAAGCATCTGCTTCTGCTGCAAAAGTAAGCACTTTCGTAGAAGAGAACGTCCGGTCTTTCGGGGAAGACAAGAAGTTGGACCTTCGCAGTCTCACCCCCATCGATATGGATGTTGACGGAAACGGTATTGTTGAAAGCCAGGAAAATCTTGCAGCTGACAAGAAGCAAGGGGAAGATGAACCTGCTTCACAATCGCAAGACACTTCCCATAAGCACAAAGGAAGAGTCGTATAATGTAGTTGTTTCCATCTTAGAGTGATACAAGCTCTAAGATGGAAACTTCATTTTATAAGAGAAAACAGAATATTTTCATGTTCAAAGTGATTTTTTTCATCATAAATGTAGTTTATTAGGAATATTTGCTTAACTTTGCCACCAAAAATATAAAATAGTAAATGAGAAATATGAAAAAAGTATTATTAATGTTATTGGTAGTTATCGTCTGCATAAACTGTTATGCGGCCGACAACGTTGTGCAGCAGCGTAGAAATGTAAGAAAGGCACCAGTTAAGACGGCAAGTGTCGTCAATGAAAATTGTATGTCTTTCATGGGGATATCCTTCAATATGTCTTTGACAAATTTTGCGAAGGCATTGAAGGCAAAGAACTTCAATGTCGTTGATAACACTTTAATTTTCGAAGACTACAATATTACAGGTCCAGCTTTTGGAGTTGAGAACTGTAAGGTGTATATATATAACTCTGATGATGGAATAAATGAAATATATATAGAAAAAGAGTTTGCTTCAGAAAAGGCCTGGAAGGAAGCAAGGGGAAATATTGAAACCTATCTCAATAAAGCTTATCCAAACTTTCAAGCAACTAACTACTATCTAGTTGACGAAAAGGGAACGTGCATAAAATATCATTGCAGGAAAATAGGAAACAAAAATAATGTACATTATGGAAATATTTATATCACAGCAGAAGTACATAATGAAAATCGGTTTAGTATAAAGGCAGCAATATACGATAACAAAAAGTATCATGAGTATTTTAATCGTATTCATAGTAATTTTGATTTTACAAAATATGACATATCGGAATTTGCGCCTTCTTCGTTTGATCAATGCATTCTCGATATTCATGATGACTTCTTGAAATTTACTGTTAGTATAAACAATCATACTAGTACGTTTTTTGCATTTGAGGATGATTACTCTTATTTTACTAACTGGTTTTTTTACAAGGAAACTAGCACAGCAGAAAAAAAAGAACTTATAAAAAGATATTTAACTTCTTTCGACATAGATGACAGTAACATCTACGAATGTACAAAACAAAGGTTTAAGCAGTTGGCAAAATACTATGACCAGGAACAGATACGCAAACAGAAAGAAGACAGGATTATGAAGGAAGCCTTATTGGTTAAGTCACCTGGAGAGTATATTTTCCGTGCGATTGAGGGCTTGGACAACATCATAAAGTACAAGAAGGACGGCAGCTATGACAGACGTTATCAGATGTTCCGCAAAGCCTGGAACAGAGGCGTAGGCGGCAGCAGTAGCAGCGGTACCAACTGGGATGGCCTTAACGACGCCCAGAAGTCCGTGATTCATCAGAACGACAATGCAAGATAGCAAAAAACACGTCTGAAGGTGTTCTATGCACACTTTCAGACGTATTTTTTATATTATTATCAAGTATGCCAATTCTTCTTCTCCCCCACTAAAGCACAAAAAATAACATAAAGTATTCTGGATTTTCCAGATTCATCTAGCCTTTACAGACTACTCTTCACTTTCGATCCGAGATTTTTTTTGATGCATTCCGGCATAATCCGTCATCACCTGAGCCTTTTTACGTGCAATAAAAGATGGTGGTGTATTGAGGACAGTAAGCCAAGGAATATGGCGAAATATTTTAGGAAAGCTCAAATCTCTGATTTGTGGAAGGAGTTCCAAAAATATTTCTCCATATAGTGGCTGTGCCCGGTCCTTGGTATCTGTCTGCGCCGCCATAACTTTGCAAAGTAAAAAGTAAAGAGAGCCCAGGTTTGATAAAACTGAAAAATTGAGGTCGAAAATTGAAACGAGGATTATCAATAGGTATAATCAAGATAGTTAGATAAGATTGGGATGCGTATTGTTTTCATACGCATCCCGTACTTATAATAGTATTTTTTACTATGTAGAAAAAATTCTTTTTAAATCAATATCTTTATTTGTTTTCTGTTTCTTATAATCACGGTATCTTTTATATGGTATTGTTTTCTTATATCCACTTGCAAAATACATGTGTTTAAAAATCGTAGAACCAGTAAGACTTTTGTGTATAATTTTATAGCTCTCAAAATGTCCTAGATATCCCAGATAAGAATTTAAAGTTGTTTGAATCGCCTCTAATTCATCCAAGGAAAGTTCATCCTTCTTACTTAAAGATATTATATTCTTTGCTTTGCTACGGAAACCGTTAACACTTCGTGGTACAGCATATTTGCGATAAGGCTTTACGAATGCACCAAGGAAAGGAACTCCATTCTTGCATGGCTGCAAATATATCTTCTTTGGATGTAAAACAAGCCCAAGCTGGTCTATGAGGAAATACCTGATTTCTGGAATGATACTCTTTAAATATGCCTTTGATGGATGAATTATATAAAAATCATCTACATATCTTCCATAATGCTTAACCTTAAATCTCCTTTTAATCATTTGATCCAACTCATTAAGATATATATTGCTGAAAAGCTGGCTTGTCAAATCACCAATTGGTAAACCAACATCTTTAGGCTGATTAAAGAGACTTTTTGAAGCAGGAAGAAGCATCCAATCTTTCTTGTCTCCAATTATCTTGCAATCGAGAGTGTGGTCTTTAAATATGATGATCTTAACAAGCCACAAGATAAATTCCAGGTTACCAACAGGTTTACTGCAATCACACCCATGCTTTTCCCAATAAGCAAAAAGTTTATTACATATTATATTATAGAGTATATGTTTGTTTATACTCATAAAGTAACCTTGAATATCTAGTTTAAGGACGAAAGCGTTCTCTGTATAGTTATTTGTACAAGAACGAATATGATGTTCTAATCTTTCTATTCCAAATAACGTTCCTTTTTCTTTCCTACAGGAATAGCTATCATAGATGAACTGGGCCTCGAAGATTGGAGCGATATAATTAAACAGAAGATGATGAACTACTCGATCTCTGAACTGAGAGGCAAAAACTTCTCTCAATACTGGTGAATATGAGAGAAAGCAGATGGACTTACCAGGAAGATAAGTACCATCCAATAATTCGTGAAAAAGTTCTATCAGATTTTGCTCCGCATCTTTCTCAAATTCTAATTGAGCAGTGGTATTTCTCTTGTTTTTCCTTGCATCTTCATAAGCTTGAAAAACGTCGTTTCTTAATTGTTGTGTAAATGATAATGAGGACATAGAATAAACTTATTGCCTAGTAAATGCTTGGACACAGCGAACACTAAACCCGTTCGCGCGATTGTTGTTGTTGGATGGATTCACGTTACCACTGTTGAAGTTCAAGTTGTAACCGTTATTGTCATTGTACGGTGAAGAACTCCAATAGTTACCGTTACTGCCAACGTTGTTCATGCTGCCATTGTTGGAATTACGATAGCCAGCAGGAATCGTAACCACTCAATAAATTCATGTTGGAATGCTAATAGAAAGCCAACATGAAGATTGGATTATTCATCCGGCATACCCTATAACTACGCCCTTTGACTTTATTATTCGTTAGTAGCGTACCATTTACGTCATAGGAGGGTTACTGAATTTACATATCTCACTCTTGAAGGTACCCTATCAAGCGACCTTTCAAGACTCTGGATAATGCTTGAAGTAAAATCTATGTCCTCATATTTTTATTTTTCTTTTTGTTCTAAATTTTGTTCTTTTTTCTGTTCTGATTTCATCCAGCTTGTCAGCTGTTTAGAAACACTTTCCATCATTTCTGCTAGAAATGCATATTGATTTAAATGCAATTCTTTCAAATCTTTGGCTATACGTACCTGCAGTTTGACTTTGACTATTTTTACTCTGCAAGACGAAATAAATGCAATTTTGCTTCTTGTAGAATTTGCTTGATAGATGAGTTGTAAGATTTCTATTATTTCCTTCTTAAGATCTTCACCTAAGCTATATCGTATATCACGTCGCCAATGCTGGCTTACATTAAATATCTGAAATAACAGATCATACGTAGCCTTGAATACTGGTAAATCATCGTATTTTGCCATTGAGCATATTCTTTAAATCAATAAGAAACATCATACATTCCATAGGAGTCTTACTTTCTATATTGAAAGCAAGTATCTTATTCACAATGTTTTCATTTGAACAATTTAAATTTTCATTCTTTAATTGAGTTTTCTCCTTACGTTGTGGAGTATATAAAGCTATAGTTTTTTTCCACTCCTCAAAAGAAAGAGTTGGAGTAAAAGAAAGAGGCTTGATGGTACAAGAGGAATCTTCTTTTGAAACAAAACTAAATTTATCTTTAAGTTTTTCAAGGGAAGCTAAAGGGAAACCTATATGAACCATTTCTCTATCTATCTCTCTAAATACTTGTTTCTTGGGTTTACAATTCATTACAGCAAAAACAAATATATATGCTGAATATTCATAGGCCTTCCAAAAAGCACCTTCTTTGTGTAAATGAATTGTTTCTGAATGTTCATTCTCCTGTTTCAATATATCTTTTTTCGTCATTTCAAAATATAAAAATTGTTGAAAAGCCGCCAAGGGCGGCATGGGAAGGGTGGGCTTTAAATGCCCACCCTAGAATAAATCAAATAAATCAAATGCGGAAACAAGTTCCGCTTTATTCTTGGACACAGCGAACACTAAACCCGCGCGCGCGAAAGTTGCTGTTGGATGGATTCACGTAACCACTGAGGAAGTTCAAGTAGTAACCGTAATTGTCATTGTACGGCGAAGAACTGCAACAGTAACCGTAACTGCCAACGTAGTACACGCTGCCATTGTAGGAATAACGATAGCCAGCAGCAGGGAACCAGTTGCCTTCATAGGTACGTCCCTTGTTACTGGAATCCCAGGTGAATGTTGTGGTAGAGAAGTTAGAGAAATTTTCTCTGTTTGGCAATCTCCATCCCTTTGGGCTTGGGTCAAAGAGTGATTTGCCGGCAGCGTCGGTAATATCATTCCACTTCTTGGAAGTGTAATTGTTAGGCGAAGCCCAATCATATGTAGAACTATTACCGTAAGTATAGAACACCGCAGGAGTCTGCATCGCCTTGGCAAAAGTAACCTTACCGGAAGTAACGGTAGTTTTTCCTATAGAAGTACCATTGATATCATATCTATCGATATCCCCAGTGAATGGATCTTTTCGTCCGAACTGATAGTAAAGACCATGAGTCTTTGCACCATCAGAAGGAGTAGCCGACATAGCACCAAGGTTTCTGTCCATGAATCCACCAACAAGTTGCGGTTCTTCAGTAATCCAGAGGTGCCAGCTCCAGAGATAAGCATCATTGCCAGCACCCTTCTTCTTCACACCGACAACAACATTTCCTTTCGTGCCACCAACAGCCTTGACATAAAGCGGCTGATTACCCTTACCCTCATAGGTATCACCAGAAATAACATCACCATTAGCATTGCAGAAGTTGATGGCACGAGAATTAATATCCTGCCAGATAACCTCTGCTACCCATTCAGACTTCTTATCGAGCACATTAGCAGCATCCCCTACATCCGGATTAGACCAGAAAATATTGATATTGTTGACAACATCAATCTTGCCTACATTAGCACCGGTTGGGTCCAGGATGAGACAGTTGGCAGTAGCAGGAAGTTCCGGAAGAGAATAATTTGGGAGATTCACACCTTCTGCCGTCCAATCCCCAATGTTCACGTTCAGCTTGATGTCCTTACCGCTGATAAGCTGATTGCCTTCCTCATCCTGTCCAGCACCATTTGAGAAGTCAAGAGTATAGTTGTAACGCTTGCCCAT
>OIXX01000363.1_pt1 | contig 29478 bp, 29 predicted proteins | sample 1588161 | NCBI WGS metagenome assembly OIXX01 (sample SAMN03283274) | human gut metagenome | biome: human-associated habitat; material: feces | host: Homo sapiens | place: Peru | collected 2012
TCCAGCTCAACGCTGAAGCGCGTTACCATAATCACGAAGGCAGTGACGCAGAAAACAATACGTGGTCGAGCAACTGGTACATGCGTGCAGATTCTGGTAAAGTAGGGAATGCAAAATTTGCCGTTTGGGGCAGCAAACGCGATATTCTGCCAGTATACTCTGAAGAACGGGCATATACGAATGATAGTAGTATTTTATTCCCTAATTTTAGACCATCTTTGCGGTACTACGGTGATAGCAAATCCATTGGTGCATCAGGCGAAGTAGAAATCGACGATAACAATAAAATTTCTTTCCGCGTTATGAACGAAAAAGAAGATATGCAGCGGCGTAATAAAAACGAAATCGGCGTTGCCGGGGAATTTGAACCAATGCAAATCTTTAAGCGGAATATGAATCGTGATACTTACGCCTTATCGTATACAGGTCGTCAAGGCAAAGCAGATTGGAAACTCGATGTCAACTACGGCAAAATGAAAGAAAACGATACGACCTCAACGACCTATTATAGTAGTGGCCGTGATGAATACAGTGGCCGTAATACCTTAGCTGCTGTGGATTGGCTCGAACATAAACAGTTCGATGTCAATGCAACCTTGAATGTAGCTGCTAACGACCAGCATTTCCTTACGTATGGTATTGGCTATACAGAAGAACGGGCTGAAGGTACACGCTTAAAAAATGCTCCTAAAAACTGGGGAACTTATGGCAAAAAAATTAATCCTTGGGCGTTTGACCAGTCCTTAGGCGTTACAAATGGTGAAGATAATCCCGATTCCTTAGTCCACAATTATTTGTTTAAAACATCAGAAGATGGGACAAACTTAATTTGGAATAAGAACTACGAATATTATGGAACCGATTCTCTTCCTTCTTTTACCTATGAAGAAATGAAAGATTTTAATGCCAATAGTGCAACGCAGGAACAGTTGGATAATATAAAGAAATTTGGGGAGCAGTTAATGAAGGAAAACCCTGATTTAATTCCTGCAAAAGAACCAACCGAAACAGATGAACAATATCAACCAAACCTTGAACTTTTTAAAGCTCAAATTGTACAGCAATATTACGGCCTCCGTGAAGGCTATGATTATAAAGACGTAAAATGGAACGGCAAATACTTCAAAGAAGAATTTGACAACAGACAAAATGCTGTCAGTGGTGGTGAAGCTAAATTACAGTGCCGTCATGTCTTCGTCCAAGATACGTGGCAAATCAACGACAACACTATCTTAACGCCAATTATCCGCCTCGATAACAGCGACCTCTTCGGCAGTGAAGTAACGGCAAACTTAGGGGTAACACATAATCTCAATGGTAACCCCAACCGGCGTTTAAAAGTAAATATCGGTACAGGCTACACTGAACCAGGCATGGGAGAACTTTACTATAACTGGGAAATGTACGGCGGTACAGGTGATGATTAGTTAGGTTGGTACTGGATTGGCAACCCTGATTTGAAGCCTGAAACATCCCTTAATTTTGATGTATCTATTGAAGGGGAAAGCAACAACAACCGGACGTATACGAAGCTCTCTGTATTCCATAATGAAATCAAAAACTATATGACCTCCTATTTCACGGGTCAGTTCATTGACTTCAACTTTAACGGACAGAGTTATACGATGACACCGGACCGTATTTATAGTTTCCGCAACTTAGGTAAGGCTAAGATTACGGGAATCGAAGCGGAAGTTCAGCATAAGTTTGACGACCACTGGTCAGCTAAATTAGGCTATACGTGGCTTCACGCTATTAATGATAGCGATAGCGACATGCCTCATCGCCTGCTCGATAGACCAACTCATAAATTTGACGTATCAAAAGAGCGATGCTACGTATAATGAAAAATCCTTTGGTATTTGGAATATCCTCTTAGAAAAAGATTTGAGTAAAGACTTCACGGTCTACGCCGGTATCGACAACGTCTTTAATCATCAAGACGATGACCGGGCTTACCAAGAATGGTTATATCGGTTTGGCATCAATATGAAACTCAGTGATTTGGGAGAATCCCTCTTTGGCGATAATAAACCAGTCTTTAAGAAAGATAAAGACGGCAATCCCATCATTACCAATGTCTATGGCGCATCGTGGTTCCTCAGTCGTCCGTCCGATAATGCCCAAAAAGCTGGTACTGTCGATGTCTATGGCGATTACCGGTTGCGTAGCAACATGTTCAAAGGCAAAAATAAAGTGGATATGCGTGAAACGAAGCTTACGCAAGCTGATGATGGCGCGGCGAAGAACTACGCCGATAAATCTGGCCATGGCTTAGAACAACGGCTCCGCCTTGGCGTGAACTACCAGATTGCCGATGATTTGAATTTAGATGTCGTCGGTTCTACATCTCGTCATGATACGTCCTATAACGTGGCCGATAAACGTGGTCTCCATGACGTATACCTCGAAAAAGCAGAACTCAATAAGAATGCTAATCAGTGGGACTGGACTGTCGGTCGTATTCATGAACCTATGGGTGTGACGAGCTATTGGTTTGGTAAAGAATATGATGGTGCTCGCGTCATGTACACAAATGATAAGACCCAGGTCGTCGTTGGTTATGGCGATTTCAGCCAGACTACGGGCGTTTCCGATAGCGCATATAGCCATAAAGAACACATGACCATTTACCGTGGCCCGACGTTGGATGAATTATTAGGTCTTATAACGGCTAACAATAATGCGAATAATACCCCGGGAAGACCCTATGGCAATGTCAGCTATGATGCCAATGCACAAGCTGATTACGTGGAAAAATTCAATCATGCTGGAGAAAATGAAACAGATCCAGTGAAAAAAGCAGAAGCTAAATTAGCTGTCATCAAGGAAGTTTTGGGTATTTTAGATAAGGTAGAAGCAACTGTAACAGCCGATGATTCTACTGGCTTTAATCATTGGCGTAATCTGTTGACAAAAGGCAGCACTGCATATCCGAATCTGTATGCCGCAGATATTACGGTTGTCTTAAATGATGGCTCTACCTTAAACTTAGCCGATGGGAAACGAACTTATACAGATGGTACGACGTCTACGTTACAGAGTGGTGAACCGTTAAAAGAATTTGTGACGACTCAGATGGATTTGGGACGGAACATTACCAATGTCGCTAAGTATGGTAGTGTAGAAGGTCTCTTGGATTCCAGCAATATTAAGACTATGATGAGCGACATCTTAGGCTTAGTCAATGATAAAGATGGTTATGGCATTACAGGGTATTTAGACCATAATGGGAATGCTATTACGAAAGAAGAAGCTGTTAATCAGATGTTCGTCTCCTTTGTCGGCGACGAATCGGTATATGGTATCACAGGTAATACATTTGGCGGTTCTAATGCTAAATACAACGGCGTATCTAAATTGTTGAATTCCTTGGCAAAATCCAGTTACAAACCTGTTGGTGGCACTCCTATTCCTTTGCCGGGTGCTCCTATTACCTTTGCTGAAACTGGTGGATACCTCCTCAAACAAGATAAGATTCCCACTATGGATAGAGCGGCCTTCATCAAAGTCCGCCATCAAATCGGCGATAATATCGGCCTCGAAGCGTGGAAGCTCAATTCCTTCGGTGAAGGCGCGCACATCAGCCGTAATGATGTGGGTATCAATGAAGACATGCGTATTGCCGATACGAACGCTCCGGGTAGCTGGAATGCGTACTTCGATTATAAAGCCTTAGACCATGGCTCCTTCCTCGGTGGCACAGGCGCAGACTTGCCGGACCGTTACCTCGACGGTATCCGTAGCTTCACCGCTGGCTTTGGCTACGTCCCGGCTCGTAACCTCCTAGAAGCAAGCTATACCTTCGATGCACATAGCACACAAAAACGGGATACCGCTTGTCGTCCAAGCATGTGTCATACTACAACTTCATAAGGTTATCAACGCTGCGAGGTTGCCAAACGTTTACTCCCTTCTGTTTTGGCAGCCCCACAACGTAGATATACAAAACGAGCCTTACCAGTCGGTGCTGGCAAGGCTCGTCTCTTATGTAAAAAATATGTTTGCTTTTTACATCTAGTTACAGTATACTATTAGACATGGTGAGTTTTCTCACCCGGGATAGTCCGGTGTGTCGGTTTTCCTCCCTGTAGGGAGGTGATTGGTATGGAAATGAGCGTATTCCAGACACTGTCATTGATGATAGCGTTTGCTACCTTAGTCGTACTAATCATTTCGGTATGCAAGAAGTAATGTAAGAACATAAACTTTTTCACACACGAAAAAAACCGCGTGTGACGCGGCCTTCTTCACTCAAACATTCAAAGAGGAGAGTCGGCTTCGCCCACCGGACTGTTCCTTTACTTAACATTATACGATAGACTTGCTCTTTTTGCAAGCCTTACCCTCAATGACGAGGCGTTCACGTCACAGTGGACGCTTTTTTCTTTGGCAAAACGCCGTTCCTATGCTATAATATATAAATTCGTTACAAAGGAGGCTCTTTTCATGAATCGTGAACGACCTATGGTTACGGTGTATTTACTTGGTAAAAAATGTACTGTCCCAGCAGACCTGACGATTATGCAAGCAATGGAATACGCAGGCTTTCGGCTCGTCCGCGGCTGTGGCTGCCGCAGTGGTTTTTGCGGTGCTTGCGCTGTTTGGTATCGCATTGGTACGACTGGCAAGATGCAGACGGCCTTAGCTTGTCAAATGAAAGTAGAAGCAGACATGCGCGTTGGCAGGATCGAGTCCTTTCCCGTAGAAAAGAAGAGCTACGACATCAACCGCTTGCCTGCTAGCGAAAACGTAGTCGGCGATATTTACCCGGAAATTTTCGACTGTATCCATTGCAATGCGTGCACGAAGAGCTGTCCTCAACATTTACCGGTTTTAAAATATATTATACAAGCCCAGAAGGGCGATTTTGCAGGCTGTGCGAAGACTTCCTTTGGCTGTGTCAGTTGCCATCTCTGTTCGTCGCGCTGTCCTGTGGGCATTAGTCACAGCGAAGTATCGATTTTAGCACGCCGTGTCATTGCAGCTCAGGCCGTAGCGGCCTATCATGACCTTGCCGACCGCGTGACTGCTGTTCACCAAGGCGCATATGATGCGGCTATGGCGACGCTCATGTCTATGGACAATGAAGATTTGCACAAACGCTACGATGCACGGGATATTGAGTAGGAGGAAGCTATGGAATATACAACCGAAATAGCGCAATCGATGGCGCGTGTAGAAGCGACACGCGAAGCGAGACTTACGCAGGATATTCCTCGCTTTACAGCCGAAGAAAAGCATCTTATTTTACGGCATTACCATCCTGATTATAAGACAGAAAATTTCATGACTTTGACCATTGGCCCCAATGCTGGTGACAAAGTGCCCAAAGAATTGGGGGCTATGCTCCAAGGGAAGAGCCGTATTTTAGATAAACATATCGATTTAGAACATCCGAAGTATGATGTCGATGTCCTCATCATCGGCGGTGGCGGTGCCGGAGCTGCTGCAGCTATTGAAGCGAAACACTACGGCGCCTCTGTCCTCATGGCGACGAAACTGCGCCTGGGCGATTCCAATACAGGTATGGCCGAAGGGGGCATGCAGGCTGCTGATGGAGCTAATGATTCACCGGTTATTCATTACCTCGATGCCATTGGCGGCGGCCATTACAAAAACGACCCGGCTTTACTGAAAGAATTAGTTATGGCTGGGCCCGAAGCCTTGCAATGGCTCTCAGAGCTGGGCGTTCTCTTTGACCGTGATGATACAGGTGACATGATTCGCAACCACGGTGGCGGTACGTCGCGGAAACGGATGCATGCGTGCCAAGACCATACGGGCGCAGAAATCATGCGTGTCCTCAAAGACGAAGTAGAAAATCTCGGCATCGATGTTTTGCCGTACTCGCCAGCTGTAGAATTGCTCTTAGATGAACGCGGCCATATTGGCGGTGCTGTGCTCTATGATTTCGATACGCACGAATATTTCGCCGTACGCGCACGGAGTGTCATTTTGGCTACAGGCGGTGCTGGGCGGCTCCATTACCAAGGATTCCCGACGTCCAATCATTACGGCTCCACAGCAGACGGTTTAGTCTTAGCCTATCGCGTAGGCGTGTCCCTTATTTACGCCGATGCCATTCAGTATCATCCGACTGGCGCGGCCTATCCGCCTCAGATTTACGGTGCCCTCGTGACGGAAAAAGTCCGCTCCCTTGGGGCAATGCTCGTCAATCGCGACGGCGAAGCCTTCCTCAATCCCTTAGAAACGCGTGATGCCGTCGCCGCCGCTATTATTCGCGAATGCAATGCAAAACACCACGGTGTGCCTGCCCAAGGGAAACAAGCCCTTTGGCTCGATACGCCTATGGTCGATATGCTCCACGGCAAAGGAACTGTAGAAAAGCAGCTACCCGGCATGCTCCATTTGTACCAGAAATTTGGCATTGATATTCGCAAGGAACCGATTTTGATTTACCCGACCCTCCATTACCAAAACGGCGGCATTTGCATTAACATGCATAGTGCGACGAAAGTCTCCGGTCTCTATGCAGCTGGCGAAGACGTAGGCGGCATTCACGGGACGAACCGTCTCATGGGCAATAGTCTCCTCGATATTATCGTTTTTGGTCGTATTGCCGGGACCGAAGCAGCTCGCTACAGCCAGCATGCCAGTGTTGGGTCGTTGACCCTCGACCATGTCCATCGCTTTGAAGCAGCGCGCATGATTAAACGGTTTGCTCACACCGATTTATCACCGAAGTTACTGCCAGATTATCGTCATAGAGACTAAAAGGAAAAATGTCTATTTTCCATATATACTTAATTATTATAATGGAGTTGATTTATAATTTATTGACAAATACGAGTAAGAGGTATACACTTTTACTTGTAATTAAATATGAAACAAAGACGTTCTATAGAATACTATAGGACGTCTTTTTGTTTTACAGAGGGGGAGAGGGAATGGAAGAACTGATTTCATATGATGCAAAAATCAACGGCCTCTTGAAGCGATACGGCGTGAAATTTGGCATTTACAAGAACAACCAATTTCACGAGCAGCTGTTTCCGTTTGACTGCATTCCGCGCGTCATTAGCCATGATGATTTTGCCTACTTAGAAAAAGGCTTAAAACAGCGCGTCGATGCACTGAATGTATTCTTACGCGATATTTACGGGGAAAAGAAGATTATTCAAGATGGCGTAGTGCCCGAAGAGTTTGTCTATTCGTCGAAGGGGTATTTAGTCCAATGCGAAGGGATTATGCCGCCTCAAGGGATTTATGCCCATATTGTCGGCATTGATTTGGTCCAGGCCAAAGACGGCACGTGGTATGTCCTCGAAGATAACCTGCGCGTGCCGAGCGGTGCGTCGTATCCTATGATTGCGCGGACGTTGTGCCGCAAAGCGAGTCCTATGACTTACGTCCATCATCACGTCGAAGATAACCGCAATTACGCTCAGCTCTTAAAGGAAACGATGGATTACGTCAATACTGGCGGCATTAACGCCGTCTTTACGCCAGGGCGCATGAATGCGGCCTACTTTGAACACGCGTACCTTGCAGAAAAAACGGGGGCTGTCCTCGTCGAATCGAACGATATTGAAGTCCATGAAGACTACTTGTATTTAAAGAATTTTGACGGGTCTCTCGAAAAAATTGGGGCCATTTACCGACGTATTTCAGACGAATACTTAGACCCTATGACGTTCCGCGAAGATTCGCTCATTGGTATTCCGCACTTAATGGAAATTTACCATAAAGGCCACGTAGCCATTATCAATGCGCCAGGCAATGGCGTTGCTGATGACAAAGGGCTCTATTACTTCGTGCCGAAAATGATCGAATATTATCTCCACGAAACGCCCATTCTTCACAATGCGCCGACGTACTTGCCCTACTACGATGACGATTATACGTATGTCATGGAACACTTCGACGACTTAGTTATTAAGGACGTGTCCGAAGCTGGCGGTTATGGCGTTTTCTTTGGCAATACCTTATCACCAACAGAAAAAGCGGCCTTCTTAGATAAATTAGGTCATGAACGGCGCCGCTTCATTGCCCAAGAAGTCATCGATTTTAAAGATTTAGAAATTATGGACCACGGTGAAAAGGTCGAACGGAAAGCAGACTTGCGGGTCTTCGTCTTATCGGGCCAAAAAACGCAGGTCTGGAAGAGCGGACTTACGCGATTTTCGCGCAACCCCGATAGTTTTATTGTCAATTCGTCCCAAGGAGGAGGCTTTAAAGATACATGGATATTATCGCAGTAGATAAAGTAGATAATTTGCTCTGGCTTGGCCGGTACAGCCAGCGTGTATATATGACGATTCGCGAGTTTTTCATTCGCTATGATGCTATGATTGAACATCCGGACTTTTATATTCAGTATTGTGAAAACTTGCAGATTCCTAACGTGTACAGCGATTTGAATGATTTCGTGCGCCATTACATTGACGACAAAAACGACCCCAATTCGATTGTAACGACTTTAAATCGGACGTACGACAATTGCATCGTCCTCCGCAATGAACTAGGCTCTGAAACGATGTCCTACTTAGAAGTGGCCTTAAATTCCTTAGAAGATATAGAGGATTTTGATTCGTTCAGCATTGATTTGCAGACCGTCTTAGATTATATCTTGGCCTTTTGGGGCAGTATTGACGAAAATATTGAAAATTACGAAATTCGTAATATCATTAAGCTTGGCAAACGGCTCGAACGGCTCGATATGTTCCTGCGCCTGCGCCGTTTGTACAAGGATTTGCACATGGCCTCGGAAACGCTGAATCATCGCCTAAAGAAAGCGAAGATTCCCTATAACCGCGAAGCCTTCATGCATGCTAGAGAGCTCATCGAAGGAGACGGCCCTTTGGATTATGTAAAAGCCATTTCGTACGTCGAATCTATTTTATAAGAGAAAGACTGGTGACGTGACCGTATGAAAACCTTTCAGATTCAATATCGTATGCATCTGACAGTGGACCACGAAATTAACCACCATTATTTTTCCTTTCGCTGTCTCCCTAAAGAAGGGGGAGCCCAGTGGCCAGACTATGTAAAAGTCCGGCTTGATGCGGATTATTATGCTTATAGTCATGACTGCTTTCAGAATCATTTCGTCTATGGCTATACGGAAGCACCGCAGACCGTACTGGATTATTATATGGAATCGCAAGTGCGCGTAGACCAGACGAAGTTTGACCGGGATAATCGCTTGTGCCGCGTCTTGCGGCTGGCAACGGCGCAGACCGATCCCGTTGGTGCTTTGGCGCAATTTGCAGACGACTGTGCTGCTGCGTGCAGTATGATTCCTGATGACTACGACAAGGCCCAATATGTCATGACGGCTGTTCACGGGTACATGCATTATGAGCCTGGCAGTACGGCCATTACGACGACAGCTGCCGAAGCTTTTGCCAACAATCGCGGTGTCTGTCAGGACTATGCCCAAATCATGCTGGCCATTCTCCGGCGCATGGGCATTGCTGCGCGCTACGTAGCTGGCCTTATGGTCAATGAAGCCTTGACGCACGCGTGGGTAGACGTCTATGCTAATGGCCGCTGGCGCGGCTTAGACCCGACGAATAATCGTCTCGTCGATGAAGATTACGTCATCCTTTCGACAGGTCGGGATTATACAGACTGCCTTGTAAATAAAGGTGTCTTTTACTGTCCGGAAGCGGTGACACAACATTCAGATATTACCATTTCGATGAAAGAAATTCCGCCAACAGGGCGGGTATAACTATGGGTAAAGTAGGTGTAGAGATGAAAACTAGTATTGCACAAATTCCACTTCCTGCAGATGAAACCTATGAAATTCAAAAGAATCATCTCACCAGTGGCAGTGGGGGAAAACGGATTTGCATCGTCAGTGGGACCCACGGCGATGAGCTCGAAGGGCAGTACGTTTGCTATCAGATTCAAGAATTACTCCGTAAACGCCAAGACAAGTGGCACGGCACAGTTGACATTTATCCGTGCCTCAATCCCCTCGGCATGGACTCTATTACGCGGAAAGTCCCCGTTTTTGACCTCGACATGAACCGTATTTTCCCAGGCGACAAAGACGGCTCTATGGTCGAATATATGGCGGCCTGCATTATGGACGACATCAAAGGGGCTGACTTAGTCCTCGATATTCACGCGAGCAACATTTATTTACGGGAAATTCCGCAAATCCGCATTAACGAACTCCAACAAGATACGCTCGTGCCGATGGGTAAATGGATGAATATGGATTATCTCTGGGTGCACAGCGCAGCGACAGTCCTCGAAAGTACGCTGGCTTATTCGCTGAATGTCATCGGTACGCCGACGCTCGTTGTCGAAATGGGCGTAGGCATGCGCATTACGAAAGCCTATGGCGACCAGCTTTGCACAGGCATTTTAAATGCCATGATGGAACTGGGCATGATGGAAAAAGAACCGCTTCCTATTAAGCAGCCCATTATCAGTACAGACGGGAAAGTCCATTTCCTTAATGCTGCCTGTGCCGGTCTCTTTCTGCCCATTGCGCGGCACGACCACATGGTTGAAAAGGACGAAGTCATTGGCCACATCGTCAATCCCTTAGACGGCACCATTAAGAGCACCATTACGGCACCATGCAACGCCTTGCTCTTTACGTTACGAGAATATCCTATTGTCAGTGAAGGCAGCCTCATTGGCCGCTTATTGGAGTGTGAATAATGAAAGAATCAATTATTTATGAATTACAATCGTTGTACCGCACGGACTTGCGTATTCGCGCTTATACTTTTGGCGAAGGTGCGAAAAATGTTTGCATCATTGGTTCCTTGCGGGGCAATGAATTACAGCAAATGTATATTTGCTCCCTTGTCGTCAAAAAATTAAAAGAATTAGAAGCTGCTGGAGCCATTGCTAAAGACCATTCCATTACGGTTATTCCGTGTCCGAATACGTATTCTATTAACTCGCAGAGCCGTTTTTGGCCTCAAGACGATACGGATATTAACCGCATGTTCCCAGGGTATTACGAAGGCGAAACGACGCAGCGTATTGCAGAAGGCATTTTCGATGCCATCAAAGACTACGACTACGGCATTCAGCTCACTAGTACGTATGTGCCCGGTGAATTTTCATCCCACATACGCGTCATGAAGACAGGCCAAGAAGATTTGGAAAATAGTAAACTCTTCGGTCTGCCTTACATCGTCGTCCGCACGCCGCAACCTTATGATACGACGACGCTCAATTACAACTGGCAAATTTGGAACTGCAAAGCCTTTTCGCTCTTTACGAAAGCCTACGATACAGTCCATCGTGATAGTGCCAAAGAAATTCGCAATGCTATTTTACGCTTTCTCTACGAAAAAGGCATTACGACGAAAGCCGTACCGGGTGGCTATAAGAGCGAAATCGTAGACGAACACGACTTGACTCTCGTGCCGTGCCATCATGCCGGGTTCATTCGTTTCCTTGTCGATGTAGATGAAGAAGTACGAGAAGGGGATGTACTGGCGAAGATTTATGACCCTTACGACCATACAGTCAGTGAAGAAGTCAAGGCTCCTACGGATGGAGTCGTCTTTTTCTTGCACGCCAAAGACTTAGTTTACGCCCATACGGATGTAGTAAAATTAATCAGGCAATAAAATATATACTTGAATATGATAAAAAGAAGGAAAGGTGCTTTTTAAGCCGCATGCGGAACGTCTTAAGGCGTAAAAGCACCTTTCCTTCTTTCAATGTTAGTATGATAGATTATTTTGTCATAATCCGTTTGTAGTTTTCCAGGCGGTTTAATACTTCTTCTAAGAGTTCATTGCTCTTGGCGAAGTGGAAACGGATGAGGTGGTTGACCGGTTCGCGGAAGAACGATGAGCCCGGTACGGCAGCAACGCCAACTTGACGGGTGAGCTTTTCGCAGAAGTCTACGTCGCTATCGTAGCCAAATTCAGAAATATCGACGAGGACGTAGTACGCACCTTCTGGCTTCGTGTGCGGAATATTGAGGCGTGTTAAGCCGTCGCAGAAAATATCTCGTTTTTCTGTGTAGATTTTTTGTAAATCATCGTAGTAGGATTTCGGGAATTTCAGGCCGACGACAGCAGCTTCCATGAGCGGGCTGGCTGCACCGACCGTGAGGAAGTCGTGGATTTTTTTCGCACCGTCAATGATTTCCGGAGCAGCGACGATGTGACCAAGACGCCAGCCTGTAATGGAATAGGTCTTTGACAAGGAGCTGCACGTAATGGTCCGTTCGAACATGCCCGGTAAGGAGGCTAAATACGTGTGTACATGCGGTTTATAGACGATGTGTTCATAGACTTCGTCTGTAATGGTGTAGACATCGTATTTTTTCGCTAAATCAGCAATGTATTCCAGTTCTTCTTTCGTAAATACTTTGCCGCATGGATTGGACGGGTTGCAGAGAATCATGGCTTTCGGATTCTGTTTGAAGGCTGCTTCTAATTCGTCTGGATTGAATTTAAATTCAGGCGGATAGAGGGGCACGTAAATCGGTTCTGCACCGGAGAGAATCGTATCGGCACCGTAGTTTTCGTAGAACGGCGAGAAGACGATGACTTTTTCGCCCGGATTGACGACGGTCATGACGGCGCACATCATGGCTTCTGTACTACCGCACGTAACGACGATGTTTTCGTTCGGGTTGATGTGGAAGCCAAATTGCTTGGAGCGAATGTCTGCTAAGGCTTCACGGAAATTCTGTGCGCCCCAAGTGACGGCGTATTGGTGGGGGCCTTCGTAAGCGACTTGAGCGAGGCGGTCGAGAAGCGGTTTCGGTGGGTCAAAGTCAGGGAAACCCTGAGACAAGTTGATGGCACCGCATTCGTCAGAAATACGGGTCATACGGCGAATGACCGATTCTGTAAATAATTCAATTTTATGAGACAATGGTTTCATTATATAGTTCCCCCTATATATTTCTGTAATTATATATTCTTTAGAGTACGCATTATTGATGAGATTGTCAAGAAAAAGATAGGGGAAAATAAAAAATTTAATGTTTCGTCCTAGTATTGACGATAGAATCGGTCCATTCTATAATGAAGACGTTTAAGGGGGAATGACATATGGATATTATTAAATATGTTACTGCTGAAAAAGATAACTTAATTTCGTGGTGCCGCCACTTTCATGAATATCCTGAAGGTTCACAACATGAATTTAAAACGATGGACTACATCGATGCCTTATTGAAAGAATGGGGTATCCCTACAGTCCGCGTGCCGCACGGTGGGATTATTGGCACCATTGACAGCGGCAAACCTGGATATACGGTTTTGATGCGCGCTGATATGGATGCTTTGCCTATTCAAGAAGACCCGATTAATTTAAAGAAACATAAGATTTGCGTCTCGAAAAATGATGGCTTTTCCCATGCTTGCGGCCATGACGGCCACATGTCTATGCTCCTTACAGAAGCGAAGATTTTAGCGGCTCATAAAGACGAATGGGAAGGGAAAATCTTCGTCGTCTTTGAAGAAGCTGAAGAATTTGGTGAACGGGGCATTGGCTACTTAATGCGCTATATTACGGAACATAACATTCATGTAGATGCGTGCTACGGGACGCACGTGCGCTGGGATATTCCTGTAGGCAAAATGGCAGTCCTTGATCAGGGTGTCATGGCTGGGACGTTCTTCTTCCGCGTCAAAATCCACGGCAAGAGCGGTCATGGTTCGCGGCCTGATTTGTCCGTCAGCCCAGTCGATGCCTTCTTGTCCTTTGCTAATGCCTTGCAGTCGTTCCGCATGCGCTCTGTAGACCCGACGCATTGCTTGACTTATTCGTTTGGTTCTATCCAAGCAGGGCATGAACCGAATATTATTCCAGAAGAATTGATGTTTGCCGGGACGTGCCGTTTCTTTACCAATAAAGATGGGACGCTTTTCCGCGAAAAATTCCATCAACTCCTCGACAATGAATGTGCAAACTTTGGCTGCACGTCTGAAATGGTAGAAGAACAATGCTTCCCTGTAACCTTTAACGACAGTACATGCGCAGCCTTAGCACGCAAAGGTATTGAAGAACAAGTAGGAAAAGATGTCCTCGTCAATGTCGAACCGTGGATGGCTTCAGAAACCTATTCAATTTATATCGCTATGTATCCGGGCATTTTGGCCTTTACAGGCATTAAAGATGACGAAGTAGGGAGCGGTGCGAACCATCATACGCCGAAGTTTGATATTGGTGAAAAAGGTCTCGTCACAGGCGTAGAAAGTGCCTTGGCTTATGTCTTGACGATGCTCAAAGAAAAACCGGATTTATCCCACTTTAAACCGGCCAACTTAGAAGAATTGCTGAAATTAGTCTAACTAGTACAGTAAGATAGAGTTAGTATCTGTAGATGCTGGCTCTTTTTGCTGTTCAGTACTGCCTGTCCATGATATAATTTACTATTGATATGATTAACTATAGAAAAGAAGAGGAATCTCATGAGCAGTATAAAAGTACAAAAACTCTCGAAAGCCTTTGGTGTCCACGTCATTTTCCAGGATGTTTCCTTTGAAATCCGCCGCGGTGAACGCATTGGCCTCATTGGGGCCAACGGTGCCGGAAAATCGACGCTCCTTAAGTGTCTCATTGGCGAAGAAGAATACGACAGCGGCACCTTTGTCGTCTCTGAAGGCGAGTCCATTGGCTATTTGCAACAGGACATTACTTTTGACCCGTCTATTACGCTGCGCCAAGTCATTACAGATGCCTGGCAAGACGTATTACGCTTAGAAAAGCAATTAAAAGACGTAGAAAAGGACATGCAGGCTCATCCTAACGATGAAGCTTTGATGAATCGCTACGCACGCATGCAAGAACGATTTGAATGGCTTGGCGGCTACGCGTACGAATCGATGTCGCGCAAAATCGTTCAAGGCTTAGGCTTTACAGAAGCCGACATGGATCGGCCTGTACAAAGCTTTTCAGGCGGTCAAAAGACGCGTATTAATTTAGCCAAAGCCCTCGTCCGGCGGCCTGATTATTTATTCTTAGATGAACCGACGAACCATCTCGATATGGACATGCTCGAATGGCTCGAAGGGTATCTCTTATCTTATGGCGGCGGCGTGCTCATCGTCTCGCATGACCGTTATTTCTTAGATAAAGTGGCCACAGGCATCCTTGAATTAGACCACCAAAAGGTGACGATGTACAAAGGGAACTACAGCCGCTACGTAGCCCAGCACGATGAACGGCGCAAGGCTCTGCTCAGTGCGTACAAGAAACAACAAGAGCACATTCACGAAACAGAAGAATATATCCGTAAATACAAAGCCGGCATTAAAGCAAAACAAGCGCGAGGCCGTCAGTCTCAGCTTGACAGACTGGAACGCATCGAAATCGACCCAGAAGCAGCAACCCTTCATTTTACATTCAAGCCGACGGAAGAATGCGGACAAAAAGTCCTCATCCTCGACGATATTTGCGGCGGCTATGATACGCGAGAATTATTTTCTCATTTGTCACTGCTCTTACGGCGCGGTGAATCGGCATCACTTATCGGTCCGAATGGCGCAGGGAAGACGACGTTGATTCGTATGATTATGGGTGAACTAGAGCCGAAAAGCGGTCACATTACCTTAGGGAGCCGCGTGCATATTGGTTACTTCGCCCAAGAACATACGGAACTGCACGGTGTTTGGTCAGTCCTCGAAGAAATTATGAATGCCTTTAGTTATGGTGAAGACGAAGCCAGGTCTGTATTGGGGCGGTTCCTTTTCCGCGGCGACGATGTTTTTAAGACGATTGACAGCCTTAGCGGTGGCGAAAAAGCTCGACTCGCCTTATTAAAGCTCTTCCTCCAAGGGCCGAATTTCCTCATTCTCGACGAACCGACGAACCATCTCGACATTCCGACACGAGAAGTATTAGAACAGGCGTTGCTCGACTTTGGCGGCACGTATCTCGTCGTCTCTCATGACCGCTATTTCCTCGATAAGATTACGAAGCGGACCCTCGTCTTGGAAGATAAAAAGCTCAAGGAATTCTTAGGCAACTACACGTACTATCGGGAAAAAATCCGGGAAGCAGCGGAACTTGCCGCACAGGCTGCAGCAGAAGCAGAAAAAGAGAAGCCTAAAGCAAAAGTTGCGCCTGTTATCAAAGAAGAACTGAAAGCAGCTCCTGTACCGAAGGCGAAAGCTAAAGAAGTATCGTACGGGACAGCGCAAAAACTGGATAAAATCGAAATGAAAATTGCTGAACTCGAAGCAACTATCAAAATGTATGAAGTCCAGCTCAATGACCCGTCGAATCAAGTAGATACAAAGAAAATGATGGATTTGACAAAAGAATATGAAGAAACACAAGAAAAATTAGATAAAACTTACGAAATGTGGGAAGAATTATCGGAAGAATAAGTTAAATGAATAGATTCTATGCAAAAATAATATATAACTAAATCTCATGGAATTTGTAAAACGTGAAACTATTAGTAATCATCACAATGGTTTTACGTTTTTATTTTAAGTTATACTTAGGTTAAACGTTAAATTTAACCTTTACAAGTTTGAATTACGTGTTATACTAGCAACATCCCTAGAGACATAGCATACATAGATGTTTCTATAAAAAGAATGTACAGAGTACGGAAGGATGCGGAGACTATGGCAAAATTTAATCCAGTAACGCCAGAATTAATAGAAGAATTACAACAAGTTCTTGGTGAAAAGAACGTCAAAACGAGTGAAGATTACTTAGAAAAATATCAGACTGATGAAGAAGGGAATCCTCATTTCTTTAGTAAGCCAGAAGTCGTCGTCTTCCCAGAATCGACAGAACAAGTCGCTGAAGTCGTTAAACTTGCTAATCAATATTTAGTTCCATTGACCCCGCGGTCTGCTGGTTCGAACGTTGCTGCCGCTGCTATTCCTGTATACCACGGCATCGTTGTAGAACTGGAAAAAATGAATAAAATCTTGACTTTAGACCCAGATAATTTATACGCAACATGTGAAACGGGCGTCATCACCGGTCAGCTCCAAGAAGAAGCACGGAAACACGGCCTCTTATATGCTGGCGACCCGTCCAGTTCGGAAAGCTGCCAAATCGGTGGTAACGTTGCCAACAACGCTGGTGGTAACAAAGCTGTTAAATACGGCACGACGCGTCATCAGATTTACAGCTTAAAAGTCGTTACGCCGACAGGCGACATCGTTACCTTGGGTGCGCGGTTGCAGAAGTGTTCTACAGGCCTTTGCTTAGAACAACTCCTTGCCGGTTCTGAAGGGACCCTCGGTATTATTACAGAAGTGACCGTTCGTCTCCGTCCGTTGCCACCATACAATTTCAACATGGTTTGCGTCTTCAAGACTGACGAAGAAGCCTTTGCATTGCCGAATAAAATCTTAAAAGCCGGCATTGACCCGACGAGTATTGAATTCATGGATAACGCTGCTTTGAAATTGACTTGTGATTTCTTAGGCGAAAAATTCCCGCACGTCGATGAAGGCTGCGACTATGTTATCGTTACAGTCGAAACATTCGACGAAGATGAACTGGATAAGAAAATGGAAAAACTCTGCGACCTTGCCGAAGCAAACGGCTCTATCGACGAATTTGAAGCAGATAAACGTATTTGGAAATTACGGAAACAGTTTGCTGAAGCTGCACGCGATAAAGACCGCATGTTCCAGACGGAAGACTTCGTCGTACCTCTCGACCAGATTCACAACATTACGAAACAGATTCCGGAATTACGGGAAAAATACGATCTCTTCTGCGTTACTGTTGCCCACATTGGCGACGGCAATATTCACGTCTTACCGCTGAATGTCAACGGCTTATCGCCAGAAGAATGGTACGAAAAGATTAAGAAATTCCACCGTGACCTCTTCCCGCGCGTCTATGCTTTAGGTGGTAAAATGTCTGGTGAACACGGCATTGGCTCTAAGAAATTAGAAGAATTTGCTCTTTGCACACCGACTGCTGAATTGAACATGATTAAAGCGATTAAGAAAGCCTTGGACCCGAATAACATCATGAACCCAGGCAAATTAGTCGATATGGAAGCAGACGCATAAGCGTTTAGATAGCATCATAAGAGACTGCTCTCTTTCATAAGGGAGTAGTTTTTTTGTCTCCTATCTCATTATGGCACGTTTGAGCAAAACGTTATGTTTATTTTGCAAAAACCCTTTACTTTTACCTATAAAATATGGTATGTATAGTATAAAGAGTATAAGATGAGTAAGTAAATAGTTATTATTATCGTATAGGCTTACGCATTCAGCACTCTTGCCTTGCCAAAGGGACTGTCGCAATACACACGCACCTGACGGGGAAAATATAAAATATAGGTGAAATAGGTGATAGTATGAAATATTACAGCCGCTTGAAATCACTTCGTCTGGAAGCGAAGTTGTCGCAAGCCGATGTGTCCAAAGTATTACAGTGTTCCCAAGTGGGATATGGCATGTATGAATTAGGAAAGCGGAAGATTTCCGTAGAAAAAATGATTCAACTGGCCAGACTATATCACACGTCATTGGATTATCTCGTCGGCTTAACAGACGAACGGGAGCCGTATGATGATGCACATACCAGTGACGATGAAGTATAAGCAAAACTTTTACAGTCTCTTTCTTGGCAGCGACTAGGCACGTAAAAAGGACAGGACTCGAGTATGGGTCCTGTCCTTTTTGCGTCTTCTCATGCCTAAAAGTATGGGCTTGTGCCAAGGTTTTAAGCATTGGCCTCAGAGCAAAACATATTGCTACAATAGATATATACCATACTAGACAAAGGAGAAGAAAGAATGAAGCTATTACAACAACGAACGATACGGTTTTGATTCTGTCAGCGGTCGCATGACGGACGAAGTCGTCAAAGGAGGAGACATTGTGAAAAAAGGCGATGTCCTCATGGTCCTCGATAGTACAGATATCGATTTATCCATTGAAAAGACAGTGGCTCAAATTGCCCAATTAGAGGCGCAAATCCAGTCGAAAAACGGTACTCCCAGACGAATACGAATGAAACCGAAAGCTGTCGGGCCATTGACCAACAGCGCGCAGCCATTGCCTCGGCAGAAGCGTCATTAGAAAACGATAGAGCCGATTACAACCGAAAAGCAGCTCTCGTTGCCGAAGGAGCCATTTCCAAATCAGAAATGGATAATGCTACGAAAGCTTTGCAAGTATCGGAAGCCAATGTACGGCAACAGCAAGAAGGGTTAGCTAAATTACTCGGTGGCACTGTCGACACAGGCGATTCGAATACGCTGGCGTTAACAGATTTTATCGAAAAAAGGAGAAATGATTTCGCCTAATACGCCGGTCATTCTCCTCGAAAGCAAACGCTATTATTATGATATTTACATCAATGAAACCCAAGCGGTTAACTTATACGAAGGGAAAACCGTCACGGGCCATACGATTGCTGGTGATAAAAAAGTGACTGGTAAAATTCGCTTGCTGACGCAGGCACCGGGCTTTGCCGACCTCAAGATGACCCGTGAAAAAGGGCAAGCCAATTTATCGGCCTTTCAAGTACGGGTCTATACGGCTCCAGGCCAAGAGGTTTTACCTGGCATGACAATCGAGGTGAATGATGATGAATTTCTTAAGAGATGAGTTAGCCTATTTATTTTCCGGCCAAAGCATGCCTTATGAAAAAGTGGCCATTATTGTCGCCGTCATCGTATCCCTTTTCTTTGGCTATGTGTTGAGTAATAATGCCATTCATGAAGGGCCTGTAGCGGTCATTGATTTGGATAATTCAAAATATAGTCAAGAATTGATTGAAAAAATCGATGCGTCGCCTTTTATGAAAGTCGATGCCGTGTTGAATACAGCTGTAGAGCCGAAGTCCTTATTCTACGGCGATAGGTACATTGCTGTCGTCTATTTGCCGCCTCAGCTCGAAAAGAATCACTATAGCTCTCAAACCGGAGCGATTGGTGTTTTTTATGATAATTCTAATTTATCGCAGTCTAGTGCTATTAAATCCGCGTTAAATGCCATTATTGCTGCTGATGATTTGGGAATTTGAATTTACGCGAAATATTATTGTCCGCGGTGCTGGCTTTACAGATATGATGGGCCATTTTGGTGCCTTCTTACTCTATAGTGCTGCTGTGTGGTGTATATTTTCTCTTGTCTTTTACCGGGCACGGCAGCAGGCCGTATCTCGTGCTGTGAAAGGAGATGTCGTACATGGCTGATTTTCAGCATTTTCTCGTCCTTGTCGATGGGTCCCCTGCGTCTTTAAAGGCCTGCGAAAAAGCTGTATACTTGACAGAAACATGCAAGTCACAAGTGACGCTGCTATATTTAGACTATTGCACGAACCATCCTAGGATAGATTGTATTATTATGGGAAATCGTGGGTTTGGTAAGCTAAAACAAATGCTTCTTGGCAGTGTAAGTCAAAACATTATCGTTCATGCGCCCCTGCCTGTAATGACTGTCAAAGAAACGGAGTGGGAGATGAAGGCATAATTTCTGTTTTGATGTATTGGAAGAGCGTCGTTACCGCCGACGATACGGCAAGATTCTTGATGCGGATTAAGAGTAAGGGAATCGTGCAAGCTGGAGATAAGGGTACGAAGCGAAGTCCTGTATACGTTACCTGTGGTTGGTTAGGTACTCCCTTGTTGGCTGACAAGAGCCAGTGCTGTAGAGAGCAGGTTGCTCGTTGCGACAATATGGATACGCTTACTATACGTCTGGAGCCAACTGTATATAGGCGTACAGACGAGGGGACTCGCAGGCATAATGATTTGTTGTCCACAAAGGTCTTGCGGTGTAATGGCCGGACGTGTTGCTAAGGGCGAGTCTTGACGAATGAACACGCCCCATGTTTCCCGGAGCGGCAAGGGCATGACAGAATACATTTGCCTAGCAAAGACGGGGGTGACCAGGGCCGCATCTACGTCATGATGTTGTAGTTTTTCTTCTATTTCACTCATATCGCCCGTGTAAAAGGAAAAGGTAATATACGGGTGGCGTTGTTGAAATCCTGCGAACAGGTGCATCATCTGAGAGACGTGAGCATACTCACTTGTACCAATGCGAATCGTACCGGTTAGAGGCTTTTCTGCTTGTTGGAACGATTGCTTGGTCTGGTCGACGAGATTTAAAATCTCTTGGGCTTTACGCTGAAGGACGATGCCGTCACTGGTTAATTGTAAATTATGGGTGCGGTCGAATAAGGTCACGCCCAATTCTTCTTCGAGCTGCATGATTTGCCGCGAAAGGGTAGTCTGTGTGAGGTGGAGCTTTTCTGCAGCCTTGGTCATGTTGCCTTCGCGGACGACGGCTAAAAAGTAATGTAAAATTCGTAATTCCATATTATTACCACGATATACTAAGAGTTTTCTCTATTGTACCAAGAAAAAAGAACCATGTACAAGGCGTACATGGTTCTTCGTGTATTGACGATTAGACGTTGAAGCGGAAGTACGTCACGTCACCATCTTGCATGACGTAGTCTTTCCCTTCAAGGCGGACTAAGCCTTTTTCTTTGGCTGCTTGTTCACTGCCGCAGGCAATGAGGTCGTCATAGGATACGATTTCGGCGCGAATAAAGCCCCGTTCAATATCCGTATGGATTTTACCGGCTGCTTGCGGTGCTTTCGTACCGTTAACGATAGTCCATGCGCGGACTTCATCAGCACCGGCTGTGAAGAAATTAATCAGGCCTAAGAGGGAGTAGCTGGCTTTAATAATCGTATCGAGACCAGCTTCAGGAAGGCCGAGCGCATTAAGGTATTCTTTTTCTTCGTCTTCCGGCAGTTCTGCAATTTCTGCTTCGATTTTGGCTGAAACGGCTACGACTTGGGCACCTTCTGCTTTGGCGTATTCTTTCAAGGCCTGTACGTGCGGATTGCTGTCCGGGTCGCTTGCTTCGTCTTCAGCAACGTTGGCAATATAGACAATCGGCTTAATGGTCAAGAGATTTAAATCCTTAATTAAGGGCAATTCGTCTTTCGTCAAAGCGACTTTACGAGCCGGTTCGCCGTCTTCGAGGGCAGCGAGGATTTTTTGGACGACTGCTAATTCTGCTTTTGCCGCTTTGTCACCGCACTGGGCGATTTTCGCAATGCGGTCAGCTCGTTTTTGCGTCGTTTCTAAGTCTGCTAAGCACAGTTCCGTATTAATGACTTCGATGTCACGAACCGGGTCAATGGAGCCTTCGACGTGCGTAATGTTGCCGTCTTCAAAGCAGCGGACTACTTCGGCAATAGCATCGGTTTCGCGGATATGGCTGAGGAACTTATTGCCTAGGCCTTCGCCTTTGGACGCACCGGCTACGAGACCGGCAATATCGACGAAGCGCATGACTGCAGGAATCGTCTTTTTCGGTTTGTACATATCCGTCAGGACTTGAATGCGTTTATCCGGTACATCGACGACACCGACATTCGGTTCAATCGTGCAGAATGGATAGTTTGCGGCTTCTGCGCCAGCCTTCGTAATAGCGTTAAATAATGTACTCTTGCCGACGTTCGGCAAGCCAACAATACCGACTTCCAAATTGGTACTCAATGGGATAAACCACCTTTATTTAAATAATTTTAAATCTGCAATACGTTTAATAGCTTCTTCTGTGTGTTCTTTCGTGCCGAACGCAGTGAGTCGTAAGTAGCCTTCACCGTGCGGGCCAAAGCCGGAGCCCGGAGTTGTTACGACGTGTGCTTTTTCGAGGAGTAAATCAAAGAAGTCCCAGCTCTTCATGCCGTTCGGTGTCTGTACCCAAGCGTACGGCGAGTTCGTTGCACCGTAGACTGTAAATCCTGTAGCGACGAGGCCGTCACGGATGATGTGAGCGTTGTTCATGTAGTATTCTACGTCAGCTAAGCACTGTTTCTGGCCTGCTTCGGAGTAGTATGCTTCAGCAGCGCGCTGTACGACGTACGGTGTGCCGTTGAAGAACGTGCATTGACGACGGTTCCACATAGGGTTAAGTTCTGCCGGTGTGCCATCAGCGTGGAGGCCTTTGCAAGCGTGCGGTACGACGACGTAAGAGCAACGTGTACCTGTAAAGCCAGCACATTTGGAGTACGAACGGAATTCGATAGCGACTTCTTTAGCCCCTTCGATTTCGTAAATGCTGTGTGGAACGCCTGGTTCCGTAATGTATGTTTCATACGCCGAATCGTAGAGAATGATGAAATGTTTTTCTTTTGCAGCCTGTACCCAAGCAGCTAATTCTTCTTTCGTCATTGCCGTACCCGTTGGGTTGGACGGGTTGCAAAGATAGACAATGTCTACGTCTTCTTCAGGAGGCGTTGCTTTAAAGCCGTTTTCCGGTGTGCACGGGAGGTAAACAACGTCGTCATAAATGCCTTTTTCGGCATTGAAATTGCCTGTGTGGCCAGCCATGACGTTGGAGTCGAGGTATACCGGGTATACAGGGTCAGCAACAGCGAATTTTAATTTCCGGTCAAAAATTTCTTGGATGCAAGCTACGTCTGTTTTTGCACCGTCGCCAACGAAGACTTCATCCGGTTCGAGGGAAATGCCGTGTTTTTCGTAGTCCCCTTTGATGATTGCTTCGCGTAAGAAATCATAGCCTTGTTCCGGGCCGTAACCACGGAATGTTTCAGCTTTGCCCATTTCATCTACTGCTTTGTGCATTGCTTCGATAATAGCTGGAGCTAAGGGACGCGTAACGTCGCCAATACCGAGACGAATAATATCTGCTTCAGGATGTGCTTTCGAGAAGGCTTTTACTTTTTTTGCAATCGTTGCAAAGAGGTAGTTGCCAGGAAGTTTGAAGTAATTGTCATTTACATGAGCCATGAGATAGCCCTCCTTATTTGTCCGTATTGTCTTGATAATTTGAACAGTCTTATTGTACTACAGATGAGATATATTGAAAAGATAGGCACGGCCTATACTAGATGATACATTTAAATGGTGACGATTCGTAGGATAAATTGTATAATAAAAATTGTCATCAATACTATAGCGGAAAGGATGGAAACATCATGGATTATACACAACATAACTGCTTAATTGCTTATTTTTCCCATGCCGGACAGAATTATACGACTGGTGGCGTCTTACGTAACTTGCCCATTGGCAATACGGAACGGGCAGCTGATATGATTCGCAAATATACGAACGGTACACTGCGCCATATTTGGACGGTTAAGCCCTACCCGGAAGATGATTATCATGGTGCCGTTGCCATGGCTAAAGCCGAAAAGGCAGCCAATGCCCGGCCAGCCCTCGAAAATTTACCTGACTCCATTGCAGACTATGACATTATTTTCTTAGTCTATCCGAACTAGTGCGGTACCATGCCTATGGCTATGTGGACGTTCTTAGAATCTTTTGATTTTACAGGCAAAGAAATCCGCCCGTTCTGCACGCATGAAGGAAGCGGCTTAGGGCGGAGCTTGCAAGATATTAAGGCCTTGTGCCCGACGGCAAAGTTAGGGCCAAGTTTAGCTCTCTTAGGCTCGACTATCCTCGATGCCGAAGACGATGTGCGCCGTTGGCTTACGGAAGCATAACTAGTGATAACGTATTGTAGAAAGAGAAACCTATGTGTTGGCTAAGCCGGGATCTTCGCGCTTTGCGGTCCGTTTTAGCAACCGCCTTGCGCTTCCTTTTAGTCAGCACCTTGCGGGCTAAAAGGCAACCGCACGCTCAAAGTATATGTTCCTCTTTTAGGATGTTACTAGTGATTTTCCTAAGAGAAAGGCTTGCTGGCAGTCTTTAGTAAAGTGGGTTTGGCGGTACGCTGCTTTGGCAGATTCCGAAAAGAGGTCGGCTTTATACTTGCTGTAGTCGTCGAATTGATACGTATTGTATACGTGCAAGGTCTTCAGTGGCGTAAAGGCGAGTCCTAAGAAGAGTTCCAGACGTGAGAGTACCTGCTCATAGGCCATGGCCTCGTATTGTTCTTGCGTGACATTCATCGTGTAAATACAGGCCGTCTTTGCTTTCTTTGGTGCTAAGGACGTGTGGGCTGCATCGTAGACGAGGTAAGGAAAGAGGAGCCGCTCCAAAAAAGAACGCACCTGCCCCGTAACGTCCATGAAATAAATGGGTGAACCAATGATGAGTACATCTGCTGTTGCCACTTGTTATAACAGCAGATGTACGTCGTTGGGAATAGCACAATGGCCGTAGGTCTTGCTCCCTAAGCGTTTACAGCCTGTATAGGTATACTCATAGAGATGAATCAGTGTCGAATGGATGTCTGACGCTGCATAGCCTGCGGCTTTAGCACCGGCGACGGCACCGTTTAAGGCATGCTGGAGTAAAGTCGCTGTATTTTTGTCTTTCTGGGACTGCCATTGATAGCGAAGATATTCATGATACCCTCCTTTTATAGTATAATACTCGTATAGATAGTGTAGCTTATTTTTACGAAGAAAATAAGTACGCAGTTTTTTCTGCCTTACTAGGAGCGCATGATGAAACCAGAATTTCCTACAACTGTACCAAAGACGAATATATACCAAGATAAGGGACAGTGTCCGTTGCTCTATGCCTTGCAAATCGTTGGGCCAAAATGGAAATTACCCATTATTGGTGCCTTATACGAAGGAAAACAACTGCGGTATAATCAGCTCAAACGCACGGTCGTAGGCATTACCAATCTCATGCTGACTAAATCATTGCGTGAATTAGAACAGGATGGACTCGTGCAACGTATCGTCTATGACGAAGCATCGCCGCACGTTGAATACACTCTGACTGACCGCGGCCGCGCCTTGGTACCGACACTCAATGCCTTATATACGTGGGGCGAAGAGCAACTAGCGTGGCAACATCAACGAGGTAACCAGAGAACAATAGAAGATAAATGAATACATATATGTCTTTTTTGTATTCAGCGTAGTTCTTGTTTGTTATTCATATCGCAACGCTTCGATAGGATCGAGCTTTGCAGCTTTCCGGGCCGGATAAATGCCAAAGAAAAGGCCAATACCGACAGAGAAAGCAAAGGAAATAATAATCGGTGGGGCCGTAATGACCGTCGTTTGTCCAAAATTTGCGACTGCCATAGAGACGGCAATACCGATAATAATGCCCATGAGACCGCCAATAACGCCGATGACGACGGACTCAATGAGGAACTGCATCATAATCGTGCGGAACGTTGCGCCTAAGGCTTTGCGGATACCGATTTCCCGTGTCCGTTCCGTAACGGAGACCATCATGATATTCATAATGCCAATACCGCCGACGAGGAGGGAAATCGCAGCAATACTGCCGAGGAAAATCGTCAGCGTCGTCGTATTACTGTTCATGACTTCCATGAGGCTCGTCAAGTTACGGACTGTAAAATCGTCTTCTTTATCGCCGACAATGTGGTGGCGCTGGCGCAAGAGCGTTTCTACTTCGCTTTGGACTTGTTCAATCTTGTCCGAGCTCGATGCCTGAATATTGATGGAGCGAATATACGTAATCCCCATCAGTCGTTCTTGAGCTGTCGTCAAGGGGACGATGACCATATCATCTTGGTCACTGCCCATGGAAGACTGGCCTTTACTTTGGAGCACGCCAATGATTTTGTAAGGCTGATTGTTGATGCGGATATTTTTACCTACTGGATTGGCTGTGTCAAAGAGGTTTATTGCGACAGTCGTACCGATGACGGCCACACGGTTACGGGAATTTAAATCTTGCTGCGTAATAAATGAGCCTGTAGCTACTGTCAAATCGCGGATATTCAAGTATTCCGGTGTGACCCCGTAGACGGAGGTATTCCAGTTTTGGTTGACGTAGACGACTTGGTACGAGCTATTGACCGTTGGTGAAACGTAGTCAATGTTCTTGATTTTCTTTTTAATCGCTTCTGCATCTTCAAGCTTTAATTTTTGGCTGGAACCGGCTGCCGAGCGAACACCGCCTTGATTTGTCGAGCCCGGTGTAACGATAATCATGTTACTGCCAAGGCTGGCAATGGAGCTCGTCACGTTTTGCCGGACCCCCATGCCGATGGAAATCATGACGATGACTGCACCGACACCGATGATGATACCGAGCATTGTCAAAATAGAGCGGAGCTTATTGGAGAGTAACGCTGTAATGGCAATGCGCACGCTTTCACTAAACAACATCCATGACCACGCCCTTTCCTTCGTCTCGCGTAATTTGCCCGTCACACATGAGGAGCTGGCGGCTTGCACAGGCTGCAATTTCCGGTTCATGCGTAACGAGGATGACCGTTTTATTTTCTTCGTGGAGCTGTTCGAAAATGCCCATAATTTCTTTCGTCGATTTCGTATCGAGGTTGCCTGTCGGTTCGTCGGCCATGATGATGTGCGGCTCATTGACGAGGGCTCTGGCAATGGCTACACGCTGGCGTTGGCCGCCGGAGAGTTCGTTAGGCTTATGGTGGGCCCATGTTTCCAGACCGACGGCTTTCAGTTTCTCCATAGCCCGTTCGGTCCGTTCGGCATGGCCGACCCCAGCGTAAATGAGGGGGAGGGCCACGTTATCTAAGGCCGAAATACGGGATAAGAGGTTGAAGTTCTGGAAGACGAAGCCAATGTGTTTATTGCGCACAACAGCTAGTTCGTCGTCAGACAGATTGGCTACTTCTTTGCCGCCTAATTTGTACGACCCCGACGTTGGCCGGTCAAGGCAGCCGAGAATATTCATGAGCGTCGATTTCCCGGAGCCGGACGGCCCCATGAGTGCCGCAAATTCCCCTTCTGTAATGGTCAAGGTAATGCCGGCAAGGGCCGCAAAATCTTGGCCCCCAATATGATATATTTTTTTGATGTCTTGTAATTCAATCATTGTTCTAGCCATGATGATCCACTCCGTTACATTGGTGGCGGCCCTTGCCGTTGATTATTCTTATTGCTAGAGGAACTACTGGACTTCGAAGCGTTATACGTAATGGATACGTTGTCACCGACGTTGAGGCCGCTTAAGATTTCGACGTATTCATCGCTGTAAATGCCTGTCGTGACCGGTACTTGTTCGCTCTGGCCGTTGGCGTTGACGCGGAGTACATAAGATCCTTTATCGTTCGTCTTGAGGGCCGCAATCGGTACGACCATAGCATCTGGTTTTTCTGCCGTATTAATATCGACGCGCGCCGTCATGCCTAAGCGTAATTCATCGCCCGGGTCATCTACATCGAGAGTGACGTAATAGTAAATAACGCTGGCCGATGATGAAGACGAGGACGAGCCGCTGCTCGATGAACCTGTCGTATTCCACGTGTTGCTCGTATCGGTCTGAGAAATCTTCGAGACGTGCGCTGTAAAGGTCTTATCTGTGTACGTATCGACCGTAAAGGTTGCGTCTTGACCGACTTGGATTTGCCCAATATCTGTTTCATCGACTTTCGCTAAGATTTGCTTTGTCGACGTATTGGCAATGTACATGATGACCGTCGGGTTGCTGTTCCCTTGGACGGCCATAGTGCCGACGCTCTTCGGTTCGCCGACGACAACGCCGTCCATCGGTGCTGTGATTACCGTTTCAGCAACGTCGGATTCTGCTTTTTCTAAGGCACTTTCAGCAGTATCGTAGTTAAATTTGGTTGTGTCTAAATCTTGTTTCGTCCCCGCACCGAGGTCATAGAGCCGTTGCGCCCGGTCTAATTCCTGCTGCGTGTTCGTGACTTTAAATTGTGCTTGGTCTCGCTGGGCTTCGTAGTCTTTCCCGTCGAGGATAGCAACAGTCTGTCCTGCAGAGACGCGGTCATTTTCTTTGACTAAGACTTGGCTAATGCGAGCCGTAATCTTTGGCGATACTTCGACCGAATCGACTGGTTTAATCGTCCCTGTAGCGGAGACTGTCGATTTTAAATTCATGCGCGTAACTTGCGCCGTTTCTACAGAGGACGCTTGCTTAGCTGCTTGCTGCCCCTCGTAATAGTGATAGCCACCGTATGCGCACGCTGCAAGAATGATGACGGCAATGGCTATTTTGATACGTTTATCAATCTTCATAACAATCCACCCCTGGCATATATTGTCTTGTACTGCTCAAAGTATATCATGCATAGTATATACTAATAAAGTATGTCTCTTGATTTGATGAGAAGTTTAGTCGAAACTGTGATATGTGGCAACCATGTTTGAAATGAAAAAGATGACTTAATGTATGCATTAAAGAGATAGATAGAAATTATCTTGCCAAAAGGGAAGAATCATTATTCTGTTTTAGTGATAGGAAATGGAAAATTCATGCGAAAAACGCATTGACAAATAGTAATGACAGGCGTATGATACATATCAAGCAAGGCGGTACAACACAAAAATTTATCAAGACCTTGTAGAAAGGGGCTTCACTATGAAACAGATATTTTCCTTTAACGACATGATTAATACGATGATGCCCTTGCCGATTAACGGCAATGCAAATGGCGATGGCATCTACTGCCGTGGCGAAGAACTGGTTGCATCTATGAGCCAGGGCCGCCAGGACGTACAGTCTGAAAGCACGAAAGAACAAGGCCTTGATTTAAAAGGCGTATTGTGTCAGTACTGCTTTGACTAATCGCAGCGGAAGTACGAACATACAGAAAAGAGCAGCAATATTATCATAGCATTGTGATGTGTACCCAGAATCCTGGACAAATCTTTTATTAAGTTAATATTGAGTGACT
>OIXX01000366.1_pt1 | contig 29253 bp, 24 predicted proteins | sample 1588161 | NCBI WGS metagenome assembly OIXX01 (sample SAMN03283274) | human gut metagenome | biome: human-associated habitat; material: feces | host: Homo sapiens | place: Peru | collected 2012
CATTCCCTAGAGGGGAAGGCTGCGATACGAGAATACCATCTTCTAAAAAAGGCGGTGAAACCGCCACGAGAGCCCTGAACCTTGAACCCTGAACCAAATGAAAGCAAAGTAAAAAGGAGCTGTGAAGAAATGAGGATTCATTTCTTCACAGCTCCTTTTTCTGTACCATCTTATTTCTTAGCTGCTTTCTTAGCTCTGGTCTTTTTAGCCGGTTTTACATTGACTTTTTCTTTCAGCTGTTTGGAAACGCGGAAAGCCGGAGTCTTGGAAGCCGGGATCTTGATGACTTCCTGTGTAGACGGATTATGACCTTCACGAGCTTTACGTTCACGGACTTCGAAAGTACCAAAGCCGATCAGCTGGACCTTTTCACCTTTGGCAAGAGCACCGGATACGACATCGATGACAGCCTTGACTGCTTTTTCGGCATCTTTCTTCGTCATTTCTGCTTCCTGAGCGACAGCAGTGATGAGTTCTGTTTTGTTCATAACTAAACATCCTCCTTTAATAATGATGGCTTTTGCCAACAAAGAAGAGTGGTGCACAGGGCACACCGCTTCTCAGCTCCAATGGGCTAGGGGAGCGCTGATGTATCCGTCTTTCGGCAGAAATCCTGCCACAAGACCTGAGCCTCCTCGGGCGAGATGTCCATCAGGCTCTTCCCTCTCTGGAAAAGGCCCTTTTCAAAGGCTCTCAGCTGATCCATGACATATCTAGCGTAGCGATGGAGAGCCAGTTCGGGTTCTACCCCTTCTGCATTTATCACACGGTCTAACGCAAAAAGGAAACGCCCCACCGAAAGCTCTTTATCAATAGCTCCCTTCCCGTCTACGGCTGCCTTGATCTCTTCAGCACAAGACGCAGAAAGTGCGCCATCCTCGAGGGCTTCTGTCAGTCCATGGGAACCAACTTTCCTTTGAATTATACATGCTAAAAGCAGACTTGGCAAGTCTTTTGAGACGCCGGAAAGCAGATATTTTCGGTTTTTTCCCAATCTTTTCCGTGTTTCCCAATCTCCAAGGAGCTTTTTCGTCTCTTCCACCGTAATTTCCTCGAAAACAAAGGGGTGCCGGCGGATCATTTTCTCATTGATGCCGTCCACGACATTCTGCATGGTGAAAAAGCCTTCCTTCTCCGCGAGGCGCGCATGAAAGACGATCTGCAGCAGCACATCGCCCAGCTCCTCTTTCAGGTTCACCATATCATCCTTGTCGATCGCATCGATCACTTCATAGACCTCCTGCAGGAAATAGGTACGAAGCGATCTATGATCCTGCGCGCGATCCCAGGGGCAGCCGCCGGGTGCCAGCAGCATATCCATCGTCTCCTCGAGCGGAGACAGTGTGAACGGCGCAGGCCCCTTTACTCTTGCTTTGCGGCTGTCGAAAAGGAAGAGAAATGGCTCCTTCCCAAGGTCATGCCGGAATTCATCCATGGTAAGCCTATGAATATGGCCTTCCAAAGAGAGAAGGATGAGTACGCTCTCCTTCTCATACAGCATAGAAAGCCTCGATGACAGAATGGCCTTCTCCTTTTCTGTCACATCCTTTAAGATGAGAAGATGCGGCAGCGTAAGAGAGATCGATGCGGCCTCTTCCCCGCCTGCTATGGTGAACGCTTCATCCTCATGGAGCAGCCCCTTCGCAGAAAGGAACGTGAGTATTTGTTGTATAGTCATTGGCATCACCTCGCTTAGATCTTTGCTGTCATTATAGCATAAAATGACCGGCTCTATTTCGATGGATCATGGAAGAGGCTTCACAGGGGCCCGTCACTTTTTATTTTTCCGGTCAAGCGCCCTTCACCAAAAATAAAAATCCGTCCGTGACAGATCGTCATAGACGGATTTTTATAGATCAGGCGTTTTTAGCTGCTTCGCAGATCTGGGTGAAGCCAGCCGGATCGCTGATAGCGAGTTCGGAGAGCATCTTACGGTTCACTTCGATACCAGCACGGGTCAGGCCAGCGATGAGCTTGCTGTAGGTCAGGCCGTTCTGACGAGCTGCTGCATTGATACGAACGATCCAGAGCTTACGGAATTCTCTCTTCTTGGATCTACGGTCTCTTCTAGCATAGTAGAGAGCCTTCATAACCAGTTCGTTTGCTTTTCTGAACTGGGTGTGACGAGCACCTCTGTAGCCCTTAGCCAGTTTCAGAATCTTCTTATGTCTTGCATGAGCGGTAACGCCGCTTTTTACTCTTGCCATTCTCTTATATCCTCCTTATTAGCCGTTTGGAAGCAATCTTGCTACACGTTTGTAATCAGACTTGGAAACCAGTGCTGCTTTTCTGAAGTTTCTCTTTCTCTTCGGGGACTTCTTTTCGAGAATGTGGCTCTTGAATGCTTTGTTTCTCTTGAACTGACCGGATCCGGTTTCAGTAAAACGTTTTGCCGCAGCGCGACGGGTTTTCATTTTCGGCATTTTGTACTCTCCTTTGTTATGCTTTTGGGGCAACGATCATTGTCATGTTGCGCCCTTCTAATTTCGGTGGCTTTTCGCGAACAACGGTATCACCCAGTTCTTTAGCGAAACGGTCGAGAACATCCTGTCCAAGTTCTGGATGGGTCATTTCTCTGCCACGGAACATGATGGTCACTTTGACTTTGTTTCCATCACCTAAGAAACGCTGCGCATTCTTCAGTTTGACAAAGAAATCATGGTCTTCGATATTTGGACGAAGCTTGACTTCTTTGATCTGGAATACCTTCTGTTTCTTCTTGGCTTCTTTATCACGTTTCTGCTGTTCATATCTGTATTTGCCATAGTTCATGATACGGCATACGGGTGGACGGCCATTGGGCGCCACCTCGACGAGATCAAGTCCTTTTTCTTCCGCCATGCGAATCGCTTCATGGAGCGTCATGATCCCCAATTGTTCATTTGCATCGCTGACAACACGCACCTCTCTGGCGCGGATCTGTTCATTGATGCGAAGTTCCTTACCTATTCTTTTCACCTCCGAAATAGAAATCATTGCAAGTGTAAAGGCGGACAGCATCTGCCGTCCGCCTTGAGTTCATACGTAAACCTTAGTAGCCTGCGCCATGTAAGGTGAGAAGCGGATGACTTCTGCTTGCAATCAATTACAAGGGATATGTTACTACAGAAATCGATCCAAGTCAAGAGGAAAAATGCAGGAGAAGAAGAGGGCATTTATAGGATCAAAACCTCCAGGCACTTATAACACGCGCCCCTCTTTGCCCCATAGCACCTGCGGAAACTGCTGTGCTTCTTTCGCGATGAAATTCACGGCTCTCTTGATGGAGCTGCCCGGATCCATTATTTCTTCTTCTCGTCCTTCTTCCGTCCCTTCTCTTTCTTTTCTTTTTCTTTCTTCGGCTTCTTGACCTTATGGTGTACGTCTTTTCCCGACTTTTCGCCTTTGACATCACCCGCAGCCTCGATGGCCTTTCTGTCTTCTTCGGCTTCTTCGGCGGCAAGACGACCAGACTCTGCATCTGCTGCTTCCTGCTTGGCCGTCATCGCTTCAGCGTGCTCCCGATCCACGTCTCCTTCGCTCATTCTGGGCAGGACGACAGTGACGGTCGTGCCTTCCCCTTCGATGCTTTCGATAGAGAGCATGCCTTTGTGCTTTTCTACGATATGCTTGCAGATAGCAAGTCCCAGTCCGCTGCCGCCGGTCGCTTTGTTCCGGCTCTCTTCGGCGCGGTAGAAGCGCTCAAAGACGCGTCCCTGCTTATCCTTCGGGATGCCGATGCCTGTATCCGATACCGTAAGGATCATCTTGTCTTCCCCCTCCGGTGAAAGGCGTGCGTATACATCCCCGCCTTCATGGTTGTATTTCACCGCATTATCCAGGAGATTCATGATAAGCTCAGAGAGAAGTGCTGCATTGCCATAGGTATAAAGCGGGTCTGTATCCACGTGCACCTTGACATGCTTGGCATCTGCCTGTGGAGAAATGAGATCAGCTGCATACCGCACCAAGCTGTCCACAGAGACGGTCTTCCATGTGATGGTAGTCTCTGTCTCCTCGATCTTGGAAAGATGCATGATGGTATCGATCAGTGTCAGCATTCGCTGGGATTCATTCACGATGCGGCTGCCGAAGAGGCGCACATCCTCGGGCTTCTGGTACATGCCATTGGCAATCATTTCTGCGAACCCGCTGATAGAGGTCAGCGGTGTTTTCAGCTCATGCGAAACATTAGCAGAGAATTCGCGGCGCATTTTTTCAGCCATATAAGAAGCCGTCATATCACGAAGTACGATGAGAAGACCGGATTCTCCGTCGGTGAGTACGATCCGATTCATGACCATACGGAAGGGCTTATCAAAAAGGCACATGGTGTACTCCTGCTTCCCCTCGCTGTGGTAGGCTTTGCCAATGACGCGAAGCCAGTCCTCATCATGATAAAGGCTCGCTATACGGCGGAAGCGCTTGTTTTCGTTCGGATGGAAAATATCTTCGATCGTCTTATTGTAATCGATGATCTCCCGGCTGCCATTCAGAAGGATGATGCCGTCTGTGATAGTATCGACCACGATGCGGATCGTATTTCTTTCCTCTTCGATATCCTCCATATAGTTTTCGATATCATTGTGCTGCTCTTCGACCTTGCGGATGAGAGGACGCAGCTCCTTATATTCCGGCGGCAGCTCGTCCACCTTCTCCCCCTTCATGATACGCTGCACGAGGTCTCCTAAGAGATGGAAGGGTTTCAAAATACTTTCTGTCTCCCGTTCCGCAGCAGCCAGACAGCCCACGGTGAAGACCAGGAGGAAGATGAAGATCTCCGGCAAGTAGGAGGAGTACCCTTTGTAATTCACCATGCGTCCGCTTGAAAGCCGGAGTACCGTGCCGTCATCTGCTCTGACGGCATAATAGCTCTTCGGCTTGTCAAAGGAGTCCTTATGCACTTCGTGTCCACTGCCCGTCGCAAATGCCGCCTTCACTTCGCCGCTTGCCTTGTAATCCTCCTCCTTTTGGTCACTGTCATAGATGACAGAGCCATCGGTATCGAGCCAGACAATGTGAATGGCACGTTCATTGTCTTTGAAGACCCAGTCCAGATACTCGATGCTGCTCTCTTCCTTGTCCTTGGAGATCGCACCGGAAAGCACATGCGCCGTGCGCCCGAGCTCCGCACTGATCTGCTCCTGCATGCCCTGGTAATATAAGATGGCCGAGAGTATGAATGTCACGACCACGGATATGATGCCCATAAAGAGCAGACTTTTATAAATTCTTCCTCTCATGTGTTTCTCCTACGTGAGTTGTATTAGTAGAAATATAAAATAGAGCAGCATAGCCGCCTATGCATGACTCCATAGGTAATAGGTTATAAATCAGGGATTAGGGGATTAGGGATTAGGGATTAGGGATTAGGGGCCTTGAGTGACTGGTGACTAGTGACTGGAATGCCAGCTCATGGTATCGCCATGATTTATACTTCGCGGCGCTTCCATATTTTTATGCGCCGCACCACCATTTCGCATTTCTCATTTCTAATTTCTCATTCAATCGAGGCTTTCATCCGCAATCCAAGGGCGCTCCGCCCCAAGGGCTAACCCCAAGCCTCTTCCCTATTTTCTATCCCCCAGCCTGTAGCCCACGCCGCGGACCGTGCGAATAAGAGAGCCTTCCTCCCCAAGCTTCTGACGAAGGCTCATGATGTGCATATCGATGGTACGGCTTTCCATCTCAAAAGGAGAATCCCATACCGATTGCATGATCTGATCGCGGGACAGGACGATGCCCTTGTTCAGCAGGAGATAACAGAGCAGGTCGAATTCTTTGAGAGTCAGCTGGATTTCTTTTCCGCCTACTGTGACGACGTGCTGCTCCTGATCCACTACGATATGACCGTAAGAGAGCAGCTTCTTATTCGGCTCCGTCGCTTTTTTGGTTCGTCGAAGGACCGAACGGATCCGCGAGAGCAGCTCCATGATGCCGAAAGGCTTCGTCACATAGTCATCCGCTCCGCAGTCAAGCCCTTTTACGATATCGAACTCACTTGTTTTCGCCGTCATCATGATGATCGGGACCGTCTGCATGGCTCCGCTCCCCGGCGCTCTCATTTTCTTCAGAATGGTCAGCCCATCCTCGCCCGGAAGCATGATATCAAGGAGCAGCATATCAGGTATATTTTTCTGCAGCGCATCATACAGCGCATTGGCATCACCAAAGCCTTCGACCTTGTACCCCTGCCCCCGGAGTGCATAACTCACCAACTCGCGAATACTTTCATCATCTTCTACACAGTAAATTAAAGGCATGATTTGTCTCCTGTTTCATAATCGAAAACATTCAATTTTAGCAATAGGCATCAATGAGAAATTAGAAATGCGAAATGAGAAATGGTAGTACGGCGCACAAATTATATAGCGCCGAAACGAATGGAGGAAACACCGATTAAATCGTTGTCTGATTTGGCTCTTGTATTTTCATACAAAGCAAGGAATAGGGGGCGCGAATAGCGAGCTATTTAAGGAGGGTTATGACGAATCATTGCATGAAAATACATACCAAACCAGATTCTGCGATTTAATCAGCGTTTCCTTAATTATCTTACCCCATGCGGCGCCCTATTATTTTTTGCGCCGCTCCTTCATTTCTCATTTCTCATTTCTAATTATTATGCTATCCAAAAGCCGGCACGCCAGAGACCTTGATCGTCTCTGACCCGCCGGTGAAGTATTCCTTATTATTTTATCATATGAAATCAACCAAAGTTACCGGAAATGTAACGAATCGTTCGTTCTTTCTGCGGATTCTCGAAAATCTGTCTGGTTTCGCCGTATTCGACCATTTCACCAAGATAGAAGAAGGCTGTCTTGTCAGCGATACGCTGTGCCTGCTGCATGTTATGGGTGACCATGATGACCGTGTAGCGTTCCTTGAGCTTTACAGCGAGTTCTTCGATATGCGCTGTGGAGATCGGATCGAGGGCAGAGGTCGCTTCATCCATCAGGAGAACATCAGGCTCTACGGCAAGGGCTCTGGCGATGCAGAGACGCTGCTGCTGACCGCCGGAGAGCCCAAGGGCAGACTTATGCAGGCGGTCTTTCAGTTCGTCCCAGATGGCAGCCTGACGCAGGCTGCTTTCTACGATCTCATCCAGATCTGCTTTCTTAGTGATTCCTTTCAGGCGAGGACCATAAGCGACATTATCATAGACGCTCTTCGGGAATGGATTCGGCTGCTGAAAAACCATGCCGACATGACGGCGAAGAACGATCGGATCGATATCTTTGTACGCATCAACACCAGCCAGAAGAATCTCCCCTTCTACGCGGCAGGACGGGATGAGATCATTCATGCGGTTCAGTGAGCGCAGGAACGTCGATTTCCCACAGCCAGATGGTCCGATGAGCGCGGTGATCTGGTTCTTTTCAATGCGAAGATTGATGCCCTTCAGTGCCTGAAATGAGCCATAGTAAAGATCGACATTCTTGCAATCGAAACTTATATTGTTATATACAGAGATGGCTGGTGAGCCAGCAGGAGCCGGGACAGCGACTGAGTTTCCATTATAATACATTATGCATGTTCTCCTTCTGTTTTCTTAGTAATGTAGTGACTGATGAGGCGAGCGCCTATGCTGAATGAGAGCACCATGAGCATCAAAATAGCAGAAGCTGCAGCTGCTGTATCAGCGGCAGATCCGCCGACGCCCTCGGTGCGGGATGCCCAGACCTGCAGGGACAGGGTTTCACCCGGGCGGAATGGATTCAGCGGACAAACAGGCGATGTGATATCCCACACCTGCCAGCTGATGTCGGTGCTCATGCCTGCGGTGTAAAGGAGTGCAGCGGCTTCGCCGAATCCTCGGCCGGCTGCAAGGATGATGCCGGTCACGATTGGTCCGATGGCCGCCGGCAGCATGACCTTCCAGATGGTCTCGAAGTGGGTCGCCCCCAGTGCAAGGCTGCCTTCTTTGAAGCCGTGCGGCAGCGCTTTCAGTGCATCGTAGGTTGTCGCAGTGATAAGCGGCAGAGACAGGACAGACACCGCCAAAGCGCCTGCGAAGAGGTTCCACTGGGATCCGACCATGATGATAAAGACCAGGTAGCCAAAAAGGCCGACCACGATCGAAGGGAGAGAGGATAATGTCTCAATGGCGATGCGAAGAGCATTGATGATGCGACCTTCCGGTGCATATTCCGCCATGTAAACACCAGCAAAAATACCGATCGGTACAGAAATCACAAGAGAGAGGAAAACAAGATAAACGGTGTTAAAAAACTGATTTCCAATACCGCTTGCTTCAAAAGAGAAGATCTCCGGACGGAAGGCTTTGATACCGCCCCAGACCACATACATCGTGAAGGCAATGAGAAGCAGGACGAAGGCACCGGACACTACATAGAAGACAGCCGTCGCAAGATTATCGGACATATGCGCCCTCTTCAGTGAGCCGCTCACATGGCGAAGGTCGTCCGCCGAAAGGGAAGAATTCGGGTTCATCAGATTTTCTCCTTTCTGGCAGCGATCAGATGAATGATCAGAATGAAAAGAAGGGAAACGATAAAGAGCAGGAGTGCCATGGACCACAGGGCTGCATTGAATTCGCCGCCGTCCATAGCACCGCCCATATCGGAGGCGATCGCAGACGTCAGGTTGTTCGTCGGGTCAAGCAGGCTCTTCGGGAATGCGCGCATCTTCCCGATGACCATGGAGACAGCGAGTGCTTCGCCAAAAGCTCTGGCCAAACCGAGCACGATAGCGGTCAGGATGCCCGACATCGCAGCGGGGAGAAGCACTTTATAAATCATCTGCCAGCGGGTAGAGCCAAGACCATAGGCACCTTCGATATACTTCTGATTCACGCTGCGGATGGCATCTGCGGAGACGGAAGTGATCGTCGGATAGATCATGACGGAAAGCACGATCGCTGCCGCCAGCACCGACTGCCCATGAGAGCGATCAAATACCTTCTGGATGAGCGGTACCAAAACGACCAGCCCGACCCAGCCGTAAACAACAGACGGGATCCCTACGAAGATCTCTACCGCCGGACGAATGATCTTTTCCCCGATCTTAGGCGAAATCTGTGTCATGAAGATCGCCGTGGAAAGGCTAAAAGGAATGGCAATGACCAGTGCGACCGCGCAGGTCAGGATAGAGCCCCAGATGTAGATCGCCGCACCGATCTGTCCACCGCCGGCTTCGGTATCCGTCGGTTTCCAAACCGAAGAGAAGAGAAACTCACTCACAGAGTGATGAAACTGTGTAAACGAAAGCATGCCTTTCGCCAAGAGGAAGCAGCCGATGGCGATCGTCAGGACGACCAGGAATCCGCCGCAGAGAGTCGAGAGGCTTTTGCCAAAATATTCTCTTCTGAACATATGCTGGTTCGTACCGCTGCCCTCCATATTGACTCCTTTTTCAAAAATCGGGACCATGGATCATTCTCCTTGATAGAAACGGGAAAGGCGACTGCTCAAAGCAGCCACTTTCCCCGTCTTCTGTAAGCGTTATTGCAAAATATTATGAAGTTCTAATGAATGAGGATTCAGGGTGATGGATCTTTGTGTTTTGCTTCATCCACGCCGAAGCTCAGATCTATTTCTTCATTTTGGAAGAAACGCCGTAGCCCTGTTTTTCGATCTCTACGCCATATTCATCAGAGAGAATGTAGTCGAGGAAGGCTTTGACAGCGCCGGTCGGTTCACCCTTGGTGTACATGTGTTCATAGCCCCAGACTTTGTAAGTGCCATTGTAGGTATTTTCCAGAGTCGGTGCCACGCCGTCGATCGCAAGAGCTGCCACGTCTTTGTTATTGACAAGGTATGGAAGAGCGACATAGCCGATAGCACCCTTGGTCTGTGCGACGCTCTGGATCAGTGTACCGCTATCATCGGTTTCCAGAGATTTGTTGGATGCTTCTTCCTGACCAGCCAGTGCCAGTTCCGTGAAGAGAGCACGGGTGCCGGAAGTGGTCGGACGGGTGACAAGGACGATCGGTTCATCCGGGCCGCCTACATCTTTCCAGTTGGTGACTTTGGCGGTGAAGACATCCTGCAGCTGCTGGGAGGTCAGGCTCTTCACTTTGTCAGCGATATCTTTATTGATGATGGTAGCAACAGTCATGGTGCAGACCTTATGGTCTACGAGGCCTTTGGCTTTTTCAGCCGGCAGCTTCTTTTCAGCCGGTACATCGGAATTGCCGATGTTGACAGAGCCTTCAGCGACCTGCTTCAGACCGGTACCGGAACCGCCGGCATTCAGAGTCAGAGATACTTCCGGATTCTTGCTCTTGAACTTAGCAGCCGCATCCTTTACAAGCGGAAGCAATGCGGAAGAGCCGGAAGCAGTGACCTGTCCTGTGACCTTCGCGCCGGAAGCAGCACCGCTCTTTGCCGGCTGGCTGTTTCCGCCGCAGCCTGCTACTGCGATCAAAGCGGTAGAAGCCAGTGCCAGTGCCATCATTTTTTTGAGTTTCATTTTGTGTCCTCCTTAGAGACATACCTTTTATTTTTGTTTTCTCTTGCGTTGATATTTGTAGTCTAAAGGATAGATGTAAAAAGGAAAGGATGAGTGGTGTACAAGTATGGTTTAGATTGTAAATGGAATGTAAATCCCAAGTTCAATGGGTTCAACGGGTTCAGCGGGTTCAACGGAGAAGGCGGCGGCTTTCGCCGCATATTTATATGAGGCGATGCCCGAAGGCAGGACGTTTGCATCCCTGTCCACTCTTGCTGAAAACTTTTTTAAAATCAAAAAACTGTTCAGCATAGTGAAAAGTTTTTCCATTTTTGGAAATTTGTTCACTATACTGAACAGTTTGATCCATCGATCTATTTCTCATCCAATGATTGCATGAGAAGAAAATCTTTGAGTTTCACATGACGCACGGTACTGGTCGAATAATCAAAATCATCATTTGTGATGAGGATTTTTTCTCGCGCATTATCAAGTCCCGCAAACGCCCCCATCTCTCTGTCATACGCTTTCTCTTCCGCCACCGTATATGCCACCTGGATGAGATACTCCCTCTGCCCTTTGGCTGCGATGAAGTCAATTTCCTGTCCCCTGTTATTATATACATACACTTCATAACCCATATAGATAAGCTCATTATACACCACATTCTCCAGATTATGCGTCACATCATAGCGTCCAAACGGCTGATGAATCGTATTGAAAGCCACATCTTCATCATATAACTTCTCAAAAAAGTCCAGTTTCTTCTTTGCTTTCAGAGAATACTGTGAGACTTGGCGAATCGCATATGCCTCCTCCAGATACCCCAAGTACTTCATGACCGTGTTGACAGAAATCTGTACTTTCTGACTGCGCAGATATTTTGAAATCGAATTGGCACTGAAGATACGCCCATTCGAAATCATGACGTACTCGACCAACCGCCGGAACACTTCCGCCTTGCGGATTTGATATCGATTCATAATATCATTCAAGACAATCGTCCGGTGCAGATCCTCCAAGTATCGCAGCATGGCTTCTTTCTCCCGAAATTCCAGACGCTTCGGAAATCCTCCATAAATAAGGTACTCACTGATCGGCGCCTCTTCTCCGAGTTCTTTGGCATACGCTGCTATCTCTTTGTACACGAAGGGCCGTATGCAGAACGCCACATATCGCCCCGACAATTCCTTGGTGAATTCTTTCGACAACAATTTGGAATTACTGCCCGTAACAAAGAGCAAAATATCCTCCAGACGCAGCGTGCGACAGGCTAGATTCCAATCCTTGACCAACTGCACCTCATCCAGAAACACATAGCACTTGCCCTCCTTTCGTCGGGCCAGCACATAGGAAATCAAGCTGTCTGCATCAGGAATCTCCCGCAGCAGCCGCGTGTTTTCGAAATTTAGAGAAAGAACCTGCCGTCCCGCTTGCTCCAGCTCCTCTTTGATCTGACTCAATATGACCGATTTCCCGGAGCGGCGAATCCCTGTGATGATCTTGATCAGATCACTGTCATAGAATGGACGGATCTGGGAAATGTAATGTTCTCGTAGTATCATCTGTCTCACCTCTTTTTGTTCATTATACTGAAAAGTTTTCCAAAAATCAAAAAACTGTTCAGTATAGTGAAAAGTTTTTCCATTTTTGGAAATTTGTTCACTATACTGAACAGTTTGAACATGAAGCGGAAAGGATGCACACCTATGCTGCATCCTTAAGGAAACACAGATGAAGCCGCACGATCAGGCGCCATCCGTATTTTCTTACTTCGTTTGTGTTGTCCCCATATAAATGTAATTTCCCCCATGCTCGGCCTTCACTGCCTCGTACTTTTTCTGTGCCTCCTCATAGGTGCTGTAGGTACCAAGCGTTGTTCCAGCGGGTTTACCATACTCAACCGGTTGCTGCGCCAAACCATTGTGAGTTTTTTGTCCATCAGCGCCCAGCTGATATAGCCATGCACGATTCTCAATCACCGAATACTTCCCGGTGTTCGTGTCATAACGATAGGACAATACGGTTTCCTTACTCCAGCCTCTCCCCTTATCGTTAGCATCATACGTCAATTTTGCTGAGTCAAAATCTTTTTCTGTGGTCCAGTACAGGCCGCCTCCGTCAGGGCCGAGCTTATTCGAACCCGTGTTCAGCCCGTTGTAATACGTCCACATCGTAGCTCCCAATTCCGAAGCAAGGCTCTTTACTTTATCATCTGAAGCATCGTCTGTCTTGATCCACAAAGAGGAAAATACACCACGGTTGTAATCGATATTATACCCATTGCCGAGATACCCCTTCTGTATCTCATCAAGCCGCTTCAGAACCGCTTCCATATCAAAAGTTCCCGTATTCTTCTTTGCTGTCTCCATAAGGCTCGATGCATTTCCGAACACTTTCTTGATCGAGTCTGCGACTCCTGTCTGGGAGTAGATCCCCCATCCGATACCGATGATGATCGCGAGCATCAGCGCATACTCGACAAGATCCTGCCCCTTCTGCGAATTTTTGTAAAATGTGAACACTGTTTTCATCCTCCTTCATTGTCTATTGTCTATATTTTAGCAAAAAAAGGATAGGGAAATCAATGCCATCCCAGTTGCTCTCACGATCAAAAACCGCCCTGCTTTGGCAGAGCGGTTTTTTCAAGCGCTATGTATTTCTCTTATTCGATAACCATGAGGAGGTCGCCGGATTCGATGCGCTGACCAGCCTTGACATGGATCTCACTCACGATACCATCCATCGGCGCGGTGATGGTGGTTTCCATCTTCATCGCTTCGGTGACGATGACGGGGTCGCCCTTCTTGACAGAGGAGCCTTTTTCGACGAGGAGTTTTACCACGGAGCCGGAGAGTGTCGCACCGACTTCGCCTGCTACGTCCTTGTCCGCTTTTCTGGAGGTATTCGCAGACTCTGCCACATGAGCGTCGTGGATCTTGATCTCGCGCGGCATGCCGTTCAGCTCGAACTGAAGCTCTCTGTTGCCTTCCAGGTCTGGTTTTGTGACATTATCAAGGCGAACGAGGAGCATTTTGCCTTCATCGATGTTGATGCGGATTTCTTCACCGACCTTCATGCCGAAGAAATAGGTCGGCGTATCAAGGAGAGAGAGGTCGCCATACTTATGATAACGATCCATGTAGTCGGAGAAGACTTTCGGATAGATGCAGTAGGAGGAGACATCTTCTTCGCGGGTCGGGATGTGCTTCTCTTTCATTTCCATCTTGACTTCTTCAAAGTCGACATTCTCCGGCTGGCTTTCGAGGTGCGGCTTCTGTCCGCGCAGGATGATCTGCTGGAGTTTTTCCGGGAAGCCGCCATACGGGATGCCAAGCTTGCCGTCGAAGAAGTCGACAACGGACTGCGGGAAGTCGAGGGTATCTCCCTTTTCATAGATATCTTTCTCGGTCAGATGGTTCTGTACCATGAAGAGGGTCATATCGCCGACGACCTTGGAGGATGGGGTGACCTTGATGATATCGCCGAACATCATATTGACCTTCGCATACATGCGGCAGACTTCCGGCCACTGGGCTCCGAGACCGACAGCCGTTGCCTGCTGACGCAGGTTCGAGTACTGTCCTCCAGGCATTTCATGCTGGTAAAGGGTCGTATTCGGATTCGTCATCTTGGAGTCGACACCTGCATAGTACGGACGGATACCCTGCCAGTAGCGGTCGATGGTCTCAAGCGCATCGATATCCAGCTGCGGCTGGCGCGGGTTATTCTGCAGTGCGTAGTACATGGAGGTCATAGACGGCTGGCTGGTACCGCCAGAGAGTGCGCTGGTCGCAACGTCTAAGATATCGACGCCTGCATCGACGGCTTTGGCATAGGAGTACAGGGTGCATCCGCCGCCTTCATGGCTATGGAGATGGATCGGGAGATCGACAGCATCTTTCAGCGCAGAGATCAGGGCATAGGCAGCTTCCGGCTTGAGAAGACCCGCCATATCTTTGATCGCGATGATATTCGCACCGGCATCCTGCATCTGTTTCGCAAGGTCGGTGTAGTATTTCAGGGAGTACTTCTGACGGTTCGGATCCATGATATCGCCGGTGTAGCAGAAGCAGGCTTCGGCGAGCTTTTCTTTCTTGCGGACTTCATCAATGGTGACGGTCATATGGCTGAGCTGGTTCAGGCAGTCGAAGATACGGAAGACGTCGACGCCATTGTCAGCCGCCTGATCGATGAAGTGGCGAACAACATTTTCCGGATAGTTGGTATAGCCGACGGTATTCGCACCGCGGGTCAGCATCTGGAAGAGGATGTTCGGTGCAGCTTTTCTCATCTGACGAAGGCGTTCCCACGGGCTTTCATCAAGGAAACGATAAGCTACGTCGAAGGTCGCGCCGCCCCAGTTTTCAAAGGAGAAGAGCTGCGGGACATGGACCGCCGTATAATGGATGGCATTCATGATGTCATGCGTCCTGACACGGGTCGCGAGCAGAGACTGGTGCGCATCGCGGTACGTGGTATCCATGAACATGACTTCCTTCTGGTCCATGACCCACTTGGAGAATTTCTCCGGTCCCATTTCATCGAGCAGCTGCCGGGTACCCTTTGGTGCTTCGATCTTGTCTGCATCGAGCAGCGGAAGCGGATTGAAATCCGGCTTTTCCTGATAGCCGGCGCCGGCATAGCCATTGACGGTGATGTCGCCGATGTAGGAGAGCAGCTTCGTGCCGCGGTCGGAAATCATATCCGGTTCCTGCAGGAGCCATGGGTTTCTGTCGATGTAATTGACATCGCAGAGTCCTTCCTGGAAATCACGGGTACGAAGCATGTTCTGCAGGAAATAGATATTCGTCTTCACGCCGGAAATGCGGAATTCTTCGAGGCAGCGGAGCATCTTGTGGATGGTGTCCTTCGGATGAAGGGCATGCGCGGTGACTTTGACGAGGAGAGAATCATAGTACGGGGTGATGACGGCACCGGTGTAAGCCGTGCCGGCATCGAGACGGATGCCAGGTCCGCCGCCGGAACGATAGGCGATGATCTTACCGGTATCCGGCATGAAATTGTTCTGCGGATCTTCCGTGGTGATACGGCACTGGATCGCAACGCCTTTGTACCAGATCTCATCCTGCTGGCCAATGGCGATCTCCGGCCCGTCAAGAGCATAGCCCTCCGCAATGAGGATCTGGCTCTTTACGATATCCACATTGGTGATCATTTCCGTGACGGTGTGCTCGACCTGGACACGCGGATTGACTTCGATGAAATAGAAGTGCTCTTCATCCTGATCGACCAGGAATTCAACCGTGCCGGCATTCACATAGTGGACATTCTTCATCAGTTTGACAGCTGCATCGCAGATGTTCTTTCTGAGTTCCTTCGGAAGAGACCATGCCGGCGCCATTTCGATGACCTTCTGGTGACGGCGCTGGATGGAGCAGTCACGTTCGAAGAGATGCACTACATTGCCGTGTTCATCACCCATGACCTGTACTTCGATATGCTTCGGGTTCATGATGCAGCGTTCGACATAGACTTCATCATCACCGAAAGCCATCTTCGCTTCGGAACGCGCACGGTTGTACGCTTCTTCCAGATCTTCCATGCGGTCGACATTTCTCATGCCGCGTCCGCCGCCGCCGTTGACGGCTTTGATCATGACCGGGAGTCCGTAAGTTTCCGCGAAAGCCTTCACTTCATCAAAGCTGTGAACCGCACCCTTGGTCCCTGGAATCATCGGGATCTGCGCTTTTTCTGCCTGAATGCGGGCATTCACCTTGTCACCGAACATGATGAGATGTTCGACCTTCGGTCCGATGAAAATGATGCCTTCTTCTTCGCAACGCTGGGCGAGCTTCGCATTTTCAGCAAGGAAGCCGTAGCCCGGATGAATGGCATCGACGTCATGCTCCTTACAGATACGGATGATATCTTCGATGTCAAGGTATGCGTCGATCGGCTTATCCCCTTCACCGACCAGATAGGCTTCATCTGCACGGTTTCTGTGCAGGGACAGGATATCTTCTTTCGAATAGATAGCCACGGTGCGGATGCCCATTTCACTGCAGGCTCGGAATACGCGGATCGCGATCTCGCCGCGGTTGGCTACCAGTACTTTATGGATTCGTCTCATGAGATTCTCCCTCTCAATAAAATAGAATGAGCACGATGATTGCGTCATTCTGATGCGCTTTTAGCGTTTGATAGTACTATTTTAACCAGTGAAAGGCGCAAAATCAATAGCCTGTATGAATTGGTATCAATCATGGTTTTAATAAATGATATAAATAGATGGGTAATGATATAGTATTCATTATGTATCGTGCTTATCATAATCGTAGATTTATTATTTAGGATTCAGGGTTCAGGTTGATGGGTTCAGGGTTGTGGTGGCAGCTTCGCTGCAAAATATATATTTGCGGCGAAGCCGCCACCACCATTTCTAATTTCTCATTTCTCATTCAAACGAGGTTTTCAAATGGAATCAAAGGGCGACCCGCTCCCATGGCTACCCCCGAACCCCGAACCCTGAACCCATTATCTTCCACAATATTTTCTGAAATCACAGAACCGGCACGCCGTCGGAAGCTCGTTCTTTTTCATTTCACAGCGACGCGCAAAATCACGCGCCAGGATCCGCCTTGACGTCTCGTCGAATTCCTCCATCCGTTTCTCCACGCGTTCTTTGCTCATAGGAAAAACAACGCATGGATCCTCGGCATCACAGGTGAAGTACAGGACGAGCCTTTCCACGGAGCGGCCGAGTTTCGTTTCGACGAGGTAGGCATATACCTCGAGCTGGCTCAGGTATTTCTCCATCAGGGGACTATCCATCGGCGGTTTCTTCCCTGTCTTGAAGTCTATGACCCGCACCTTATCCCCATTTCCCGAGAGAAGGTCGATGGTGCCGTTCAGAATGTAGTCATCTTTGACCAGCTCAAGAGGGCATTCGGCTGCAAGCGCATCATCCCAATTTCCTTTCCGGAAATCCACATATCCACGAATCTCTGAAAAGGCCTGCTTCAGTTTTGCCTCAGGAAGCCAGCAATTTTCTTTCTCAGACAGAGAAATGTAATTCGCCATCATCCAGCCGTAGATCACAGAGGGCGTCACGCGATCGGCCTCTCCGCGAAGGACCGCGCGGTGGATGTCCTCGATCGTCTCATGAACAAGCTCCCCGTACATGGCATGACTCCCCTGCGTGCCTGCGAAACGGTAGACGCGATGCCAAAGATACTTCATCGGGCATTCTTCATAAAGGGCGATCTGCGACGTGAAGGCGAAACGCGGCTTACATACATTCCGCCCCACAGAACGGCATCGAAGATGCCGGTAGTCTGCGGCCTCCGCATCGTACTCAGGAAGCTCATCCATGAGCGGACGGAAAGCCTCAGAAATCTCATTTTTTCCCAGCGGGGACGCAAGAACGAGGAGTGTCTCTGCACGCGAAAAAGCCGTGTAGTATTTCCGCCAAAAGTCGAAGTCCTTCGTATCGTTCATCGGCTCACAGGGCTTTCTCCCTACGGCCGTCTCCACCACACGGGTGATCAGGTCGCTTTCTGCCTGCCAGCGTGGATAGTCCTCGAGCGATGGCACGATCACGACCGGATACTCCAGCCCCTTTGACTGGTGGATGTTCAGAAAAGACACCGAACCGGAAGGCGCATAGCGCTCCTCATCTTCGTACTCATTGACGCCATTCTCAAACCAAAGCCGAAGATAGCGGGAGAAAAAGAGCTGCACATCCGCTATCGTTTCCTCGCCATGCCCATGATTTTCCGGCAGGAAGAATCCGAAGCGCTGGATGAGGCGCGTAATGGCTGAGAGATTTCTTGCCTCATTCGACTCGCCCTTCACAGCGCCATCAAGCAGGCCTGAAAAAGGCTCGAAGGCAAACATTTGATAAACCAGGTGCAGGAAGGAGGAAGGAAGCTTCTTTTCATAAGAAATGAAGCTTTTCATCCGGTCGATCCAGTCTTTCAGTGCCTTATGCTCCGGCCGCGCAAGCATCATGTTCGCGACGCCCATGCAGGCCATGTACAGCTCGAGGATCCCCTTCGTCTCCTGCATCTCCGTCTCCTTTTCCATCGCATCTGTGAAATCAGGGAACAGCAGGAGGAGCGCTCCGATCAACCACTTCACTTCTTTTCGTTCAAAGAACCTGCCCGCCCGCGGCGCATAAGATGAGATGCCCCTTCGCGAAAGCTGGCTCTGCAGCACACGGGAATTCTGACTCTTCACGGAAGAGCAGAGCACTGCCACCTGATTGTAGTCGGAGATCTGCCCCCGTTTCTTTAGTCCTTCGATGAAATCAGCGACCCTCGTATAGCACTCCGTCCGGCTTCTTCCCGTGACGCGAAGGACCGGCGTCCCCTCCTCCGCAGAAACAGCCTTGATCTCCCCTTTCAGATAGCGATAGAAGCGCCCATCGGGCCCCCGCCACTTCGTCTGCCGTTTCATCCATGCGATAGAGAAGCGGACAATGCCCGGATGCGAACGATAATTCGTATCCAGCTTGAACGTATGGCATGTCTCATAGGTCTTCGAAAATCCCAGAATATTTCCGATGGACGCCCCGCGGAAGTGATAAATGCTCTGGTCATCATCCCCCACCACGAAGATCTGCTGCGAAGAGCCTCCCAGAAGACGGATGAGCTGCTCTTGGATGAAATTCGTATCCTGATACTCATCGATCATGATGTACCGGATCCGTTTCTGCAGCCGGTCAAGGATCTCCGGATAGGAAGAAAGAAGCGCATATGTTTCCTTCTGCAGGCGGGAGAAATCAATGAAATGCCTTTCCTCTTCGAGGCGCGTGTACTTCATCATCATCCGTGCGAGCACTTCTATGCGCCCGCCCAGTTGATTCCCGCATGTCCGCCGCATCTCTTCCGGCAAGAGCAGCTCCTCGGAGAGACCATTCACATAGCAGCAGATCGTCTGGCACTGATGCCATGGAGAGATCCTGATCAGCTCCCCCTGCTTCAGATAGGAATCCTGTACCACACGGCGGAAATTCGGGATCGCCGCAAATTCCTGCAGATGCTCGTACACCAGATACTGCTGCTCAAACTGGTCCACCGACAGATAATTCTTCGGAAGATGGGTATACTCCTGAAACTCTTTCAAGATCTTTCGGCAAATGTGATGAAAGGTACCGATGTACATCTCATGCAGATTCACCTCGATGCCCGCCTTCGACAGCACATCCGTGAGGCGCGTCGTCAGCTCCTTCGATGCCTTCTGTGTGTATGTGACCAGCATGATCTCTTCCGGCTTCACCCTCTTCTCGCGGATGAGGTAAAGCACGCGCTGAATGATGGTATAGGTCTTTCCCGTCCCCGGTCCCGCAATCAAAAGCGTAGGACCTTCGGAGAGGATGGCAGCTTTTTGTGAATCATTCATAGAGAGGACTCCTTTGGGAAATAGTGACTGGGGACTAGGGTCAGCAGGTATAATGGGTTTTAAGGGTTCAGGGTTCAAGTGGTTCTAAGGGTTCTACGGGTAGTACGGTGCATCATCATTTGGAAGCGCCGCGGAGTTTTATAATATATGATATTCGCAAACGATAAGAAACCTGTGAGCCTTTGGAACCTTCAGAACCCGCTTAACCTATGAGGATTCGCATAAAGGATAGATTGTTTTTTCTGCTTTCTAACTTAAAGGGTTCTAGGGGGATAGTGCGGCGCATTGAACCTCTTGAACCCATCTCCCTTGTCACCCTTCACTTTCACTACGTCCCACCACCGTGAGGATTCCCAGCACGGGCAGGCAGAGGACATAGGCGAAGGAATAGCGGAAAACAGAGGAGGCCGGCGTGGAGAGGAGGAGAGTGGCTGTATTCACTAGAAGCGGCAAAAGCGCCCAGAGATATTCCTTTTTCCCCTGTCTGATCCAGATGAGCCCCAAAAAGAGCACTATCCAGAGCGAAAGCCCCGTCCCGATGAAATGGCTTCCCTCATAGAAGACATTCGCCAGCCGCGCCTTGAGCCAAAGCGGCAAAGGGAAATCCCCCGTCGCCATGCGGTCATTATCCGCCGGTTTCATATCCTTTGTATTCTCATCCGAAAGCGCCCAGCCGAAGCGCGACTGCACGCCATACTCGAAGGGATCCAGATTCCACAGGGCATATGTCTCCGTCAGCCAGCCTTCGACATAAATCCGCGGATTTCTCAAACCGGTATCCACCCATGCCGACAGGAATTCTTTTTTCTGCCCATTCAGCCAGTTTCTATGGAAATGGTCATGCCACTTTACGAAATCCACCGTGAAAGGAGAGTACTCTTTCTTCCACTCCTCTTCCGGCAGCAGCTCATCCATCAGCGTTCGCGTCTCCTCACTCCGATCTCCTTCGAGCTTCATCGTCCGCCCCAGCTGCTGGAGCGGGATCGCCATAGACTCCTGAAAGAGCGGCTCCCAGTGATGGGTGCGCTGGATGACCTGGGCGGGAACAATGGAGATCAACGCAAAGATCACAAAAAAGAGGAGAATCTCCTTCCTCTTCTCCAGAAAAAAGAGAGCAAGGGATACCAAAAGCGCGACAAGGAGACCATTGCTGCGAAGCAGCATCGCCAGAAGCGCCGCAGCAAGGATCCCCAGAGACGCCCTCCCCCAAGGCTCCCCTTCTGCGCGCCGAAGAAAGAGCCATACAAAAAAGAGCAGCCCCAGCGAGAAAAGGCCATCCCGCACTGCCGCGATACTATAATTTCCCACCATCGGAAAAAAGAGAAAGTACCCGTACAGTCCCCATCCTGCAAGATCATGCACACGTCCCTTCACCCAGAAGGCAAAGGCGGTAAGCCCATAAGAGATCAAAAGAAGCTGCAGCAGAGAAAAGAAAAAGATGACCGGCTCCCGGCTCCCCATCACCTCCTTCCCCCAGCTCGCCCCATAGCCGTATATGACTGAATACAGCCAGGGAAACTGGACACTTGCATAGAGCGGATTCTCCATCATGAAGACCGTGTCATTCATTCCCGGCGCCGGATAAAACGAGAGAAGGAAGGGCAGCTGCCAAAGCACCATCAGAAGGAATGCAGGAAGATACCATGTCCGATCTGCTGCCGTTCTCCTTGCACAAGAAAAGGCGGAAAGCCGATCGACCAGTTTGGGCAGTAAAAGAGAAAAGAACGCCGTCCCAAGAAGAAGGATCGGCACGTCCCAAAAGTCCAGGAGCGCGCGCCCTGCCTCTTTGAGCTCTCCTGCCCGATCCAGACAGTCTATCTTCACCGTGTACCAGAGCGCAGCCGCCAAGAAGAAAGAAAAGCATATATATAGGTAAGAAAAACGTGTCCGAAACAGTTTCATAAAAAGCTCCTAGATTGTAAACGTGTTCGCTCCGCGGAGCATCTCCCCATGCATCAAGAAAGAAAGTTTTGCTCAAATTAGGAATGAGTGTCTAGGGATTAGGGATTAGGGATTAGAAGTCACCAGTCACTAGTGACTGGTGACTGGAATGTCAGCTCATGGCATCGCCACTATTTATACTCTGCGGCGCTTCTATATTCTTATGCGCTGCACCATCATTTCGCATTTCTCATTTCTAATTTCTCATTCAAGCAAGGTTTTTAAATGTAATCAAAGGAACGGCACGCCCCAAGGGCTAGCCCTGAACCCGCAGCCATTCCTCTTTTCCCTCATTATATCACGCGACCTTTCCACCTATGCTATAATATGGCTAATCTAATGATTTCTTATACAGAAAGGAGTCCCATTATGAATAGAGAAGAACGAGTCAGAGCCGCCCTTGCCGGCAAAGAAGTCGACCGCGTACCGGTCGCTGCCTGGATGCACCTCTCCGCATTCGACCAGGATCCGATCTCCCTCGCCGAGGCAGAAGTCGATCTCACAGAAAAATATGACTTCGACTATATCAAGATGATGCCCTTCGGGCTGTACAGTACGCAGGACTTTGGAAACCAGATCACCATCTACTGCGACGCACACAAAGAACCGATCGTGAAAAAATTCGCCATTCAGAGCGAAGCAGACTACGATGCTGTCCATGCTATCCCTGCCCTTCAGGGGACCTACGGCAAACAGATCGAATTCGCCCGCGAACTCGTCAAGCGCAGAAAAGCAGGCACGCCGATCATCCAGACCATCTTCTCGCCATTCTCCACCCTGAAGAAAATGGCAGGCGATCGCCTTCTCGAAGACATCAAGACTGTTCCGAAAGCCGTCCACCATGCCCTCGCTGCCATCACGGCGACCACGCTTGACTTCGTCAGCTACAACATGGATGCCGGCGTCGACGGCTTCTTCTTTGCGACGCAGAATGCTGTACGAACGATGCTTACCCCCACTGAATTCCAAGAATTCGGCGCCTTCTACGATCTGCAGGTCATCCGCTCCTACGCCAAGAAAACATGGTTCAATGTCGCTCACATCCATGGGGAAGACGTTTATTTTCAGGAAATCGCAGACTACCCCATCAACTGCATCAACTGGCATGACCGCCATACCTTCCCGTCTCTGGCAGAAGCCCGTGCCCTCACAGACAAGTGCCTTTTAGCCGGCATCAAGTCCGCCCCTTACTTCGTAGACGGTGTCCTCAAGTATGACGATATCATCCTCGACGGGACGCCGGCAGAGATCACAGCGCACGTCAAGGACGCCATCGCGCAGGTGGATGGCAAAGGCCTCATCCTGGGTCCCGGCTGCGTCGTCAATCCATCCGCACCGGAAGAAAATCTCATAGCGCTCCGAAAAGCAGTGGAATCGAACTCATAGGGATAAGTGACTAGTGACTGGCAACTAGGGATCAGGAGTTTCGAGTGATTGAGTGACTAAGAGACTGAGGGCATCAGACTCCCGTATCGTCATTTCGAGCGAAGTGAGAAATCTTTGTCATTCGCGGCGAGGGACTCACGCTTCCCCCCCATGTGCCGCGCACTTCTCCACTTTTCTCATCTATCTTTCATGCCGCCAGCGCCCCATCCGCCCCTACGGGGCACTTCCCTCGATGAGGGAATGCTATTAAGTTAAGCGGAAGAACGTTCTTGGCTTCCCATCGGGGGGGAGCTGCCCGGAGGGCTGAGGGGCAGCACTACGGTATATTGGGCATTGTTTGATGGCCGCTAGCATGCCCCATCTCGCTGCGCTCAAAATGGCGTCTCACTGGATTTTAGCGTCGCTTCGCTCCTAAAAATCCAGTTTGCTTGCACATATTGCCTTCGGCACTTCCCCCAAAGGGGGAAGCAAGACGTTACGTAGCTAACGATTTCCTTAACTTAATAGCATTACCCTAGAGGGGAAGGCTGGCAATACGAGGGAAACCTGTTTTTAACACACGACGCTTTTCTCCGCTCAGGATGACGAAATGCGGTGCACCACCCCCGCTGAACCCTCTGAACCTTGATCCCCGAACCCTGAACCTTGAACCCTGAACCTCACCTAAAAACCGCTGTCCGAAACCATTCGGACAGCGGTTTTTTCTATTCGTGATTCAATTTCCCTTTCAGATCATGGTCGGTCATCGCGCAGACGCAGGAATCAGACCAGACATTCTCTGCTGTCTCGATCATATCGATGATCGTATAGATCGGAAGGATGAGCCCCATGATGCCGATCGGTGCGCCGATACCGCTCATGAGGGAAAGCGTCAGGAAGTAGCATCCCATCGGTACGCCTGCATTGCCGACAGCTGCGAGTACTGCGACGATGAGCCATGTGAGCATGGTCGTCATCGAAAGCTCGATCCCCGCATTCTGCATGACGAAGAGCGAAGTGATCAGTATAAAGGCTGCGCATCCGTTCATGTTGATGGTCGTGCAGATCGGAAGTACAAAGCGGGAAACAGCTGGATCCGCCTTTAGATTCTTCTCCGCCGAGGCCAGCGTCACCGGGAGTGTGCCCGCAGAGCTCTTGGTGAAGAGCGCAACTGCAATGGCAGGAGACATTTTCTTGAAAACATCGATCGGATTCAGTCCACGAGCCAGAAGGAAGAGCGGCAGGACAAGTAAGAACTGGATACCGTTACTTGCCATGATGACGAGCGTGTATTTCCCGAGCGCCCCTACGATGACCCCTGCTTCGATCTGGGCGGAGAGCTGCCCTGCAAAAGCCAGAATACCGATAGGAAGAATGGCGAGAAGTGCTTTGATCAGCGTAAAGAGAAGCTCCTGAAAACCAAGGATGCCCTTCAGAAGGACTTCGCGATTCTCCGTCTTCGGCATGAAGGCAAGCCCGAGACCGAAGGAGGCTGCGATCAGCATGACAGCGAGTACATTGCCGGACAGGAATGGCTGCAGGATGTTATTCGGGATGACATTCAAGATATGGTCATAGTATGTGACCGTTCCCAGCTTCTGCGGCACGCTCGAAGCCCCTGCACTCGCCAGATCCGTCGGCAGATTCCCCGGTGTCACCCAGAGATACATCGCAAGCCCGATACCTGCCGCAAAGACGGTAGTGAGAAGCGTGTAGACGACCGCGTGTGCAAAAATGCGACCGGTTTCCTTCTTGCCGCCGAGTGCAGCCAGTGTCGTGATGACAGCGAGCGCGATCGTCGGTACCGCGATGAACTGGAACAAACGGGTGAATACCGTCGCGATAAAATTAAAGAGCTCATTCAAAGGCTTGATCCCGAGCCAGCCCAGAGCGGCGCCCATGACCAATGCCAGGATCCAGAGAATAAACTGCCGTCCCTGCTTTTTTGTCTGGTGCTCTTTCAGCACGCTCTGTGCTAAGTTTTTGACATCCTCATTTTTATTCATATCATTTCCTCCTATGACGATCCATGAAAAAGAGTTCAGAGGCAGGTCCTATGGATGCAACAAGGCTCGCGAAACATTGCCGCATCGGGCGGGATCTTCATTTCAAACAATAAAAAAGCCCTTCCTCCCCCATGGGACGAAAGACTCGTGATTCTCACCCAATTTCACCGCTGCGTCACCGCATCGGCCTCTTTAAGTCCAAACAGACTCTGATCCTGTAACGGGAATCCCCGGGAGAGCCTACTTCTTTTCGGTCTCCTGGCTCTGAAACGCACTTCAGCAAAGTTTCTCTGCCCGCTTGCACTGTCCGGACTCGCTAAGAGAAGAAATCCCTGCGTACTCTTTTTCTTCATCGCTTATTGGACATACTATAGCATGGATAAAGGAAAGTGTCAAACTTCTGTAAGAAAAATAAGAGAATACAGTGCCCTGGTCTCTATGTCCCCTCGTCAGAGCAATGCTATTAAGTTAAGCAGCAGAACATTCTTGGCTCCCCCGATGGGGAGCTGCCCGGAGGGCTGAGGGGCAGCACTACGGTATATTGGGCATTATTCGATGGCCGCTGGCATGCCCCATCTCGCTGCGCTCGAAATGGCGTCTCACTGGATTTTAGCGTCGCTTCGCTCCTAAAAATCCAGTTCGCTTGCACATATTGCCTTCGGCACTTCCCCCCAAGGGGGAAGCAAAGTCATTACGGCGCTAACAATTCCCTTAACTTAATAGCATTACTCGGCAGATGCGCTCTTTTTTCGATCTGCCATTTTATGCTCTTCCCAACTTTCTTCCACTTATGGTAAGATATGAAAAATAATTTCTTTATTTTTTAGAAAGGAGACGTTCCCTCATGGGTATGCTCAAAGAATTCAAAGACTTTGCCCTCCGCGGCAATGTAGTAGACATGGCAGTCGGTGTAGTCATCGGCGCTGCATTCGGAAAGATCGTTTCTTCTCTGGTCAGCCATGTCATCATGCCTCCTCTGGGCTACCTTCTGGGTGGTATCGATTTCTCCAACCTTTTCATCCCTCTGAGCGATACCCCAGTCTCCACGCTCGCCGAAGCAAAAGAGCTCGGCGTCCCGGTCATCGCATACGGAGAATTCCTGAATGCAGTCATTGATTTCCTGATCATTGCTTTCGTCATTTTTATCGCCATCAAGCAGATCAACCACTTCTTCCCGAAAGCTCCGCCAAAGGAAATCAGAAAGTGCCCCTACTGCAAAGAAGCGATCGCAGATGATGCGACTCGTTGCCCGCACTACACGGCACAGCTCTAAGACGTCTCTTTCGCCAAAAGGCGGTGTGACAAAAACCTGTATGTTTTGTCACACCGCCTTTTTACATTTGCTTTCCCATGAGACGCCTAAAGCCTCCCCGAAGGGAGGCTTTTTAGAGGTGTTTGGAGTTGTTGAGAAAGATTTGTAACAATGAGTGGAATCATCACGGCCAATGGTGATTTCCTTTTGTTTACGATTCTATATTACCTCACATCGTCTTCATTGTCAAGTATTGTTTATTGTTTTTATGAACAATACTTGACAATCATCCTTCATAAACTTCAAATTCATCCTTACCGGCGCCGCAGACCGGGCATACATAGTCTGCCGGCAGATCTTCAAACTTGGTTCCCGGGGCGATGCCATTGTCCGGATCACCTTTGGCTTCATCGTAGATCCATCCGCATACAGTGCATACATACTTTTTCATAGTCGTTCCCTCCTTTGGGAAAACTCACAGGAAGGAAATGTCGGTGCGACCGCAGTTTGTAATCTTGCAAGAGTGAGATCCTAGAGCGATCGGAGCCGTATTTCCCTTCTATATTTACATCTCTCTATATAATATTATATCACAACATTCAAATAGTTCAATATCGAATGATACGTTTTTTCCCTTTCCAAAAGTCTTCTCCTCATCCCCCATTGACCAAAAGGTTCTGACCTTATATAATAGGTATCGCAAGCCATGCGAGCGTGGCGGAATTGGTAGACGCACAGGATTTAGGATCCTGCGCCTTGTGCATGGGGGTTCGAGTCCCTTCGCTCGCACCAAAAAAGCACTGTGGATCTCACAGTGCTTTTTTATTGGCAGTCACTTTTTTCGCTAAAGCCGATCTCTCAGAAATTTACTGTCTTCCCATAGTAAGCACATTCGAGGATCTTTGCCATAGCCTCCGCATCTGCCTCACGCGGGTTCTCCGGAGTGCAGGCATCGAGGACGGCATTCTTGGCGATGGCATCCTTCTTGGCAAGGTAGAGCTCCTCTGGCACCCCATAGTCTTTGAGTGTCAGCGGGATGTCCATCTTCTGATTCAGTTTCTGGATGGCTTCCTCATAGGAAATGACAAGCTGCGCATCTGTGCGTCCCGGAAGGCCTGCCACGCGAGCGAGATCGGCATAGCGCGAAAGACAGGCTTTCTTGTTGAACTGGATGACATACGGCATCAAGATGGCATTCGCACAACCATGCGGGATATGGAAGACGGCACCGATCTTATGCGCCAGAGAATGTGTGATCCCCAGAAGTCCATTTGAGAAGGCCATGCCGGCAAGGCACTGCGCGATATGCATTTTGCCTCTGGCTTCCTTGTCTCCATGATACGACTCTACGATGTTGTCAAAAATATCGGAGACAGCTTGCTTAGAGAGCGGTTCCGTGAAGCCATTCGCAAACTTTGACACATAGGACTCGGTCGCATGTGTCAGCGCGTCCATGCCTGTATGCGCGGTGAGCTTCTTCGGCATGGTGAACGGGATGTCGAGGTCAAGGATGGCAAGATCCGGCGTCAGGTTGAAATCAGCGAGCGGATACTTGATGCCTGTCGAGTAGTCGGTGATGACAGAGAAAGCCGTGACTTCTGTCGCAGTCCCCGATGTGGATGGGATAGCGACGAAGATCGCCTTCTGACGAAGCGGCGGCAAAGAGAATGGCTTTTTGATCTCATCGAATGTCAGATTCGGATATTCATAGAAGACCCACATAGCCTTGGCTGCATCGATGGGTGAACCGCCACCGATCGCCACGATCACGTCCGGCTGAAATTCTTCCATCAGCTTCGCGCCCTTCTGCACTTCTTCGATGGATGGATCCGGTGTGATGCCTTCGAGCGTATAGGTGGCAAGTCCTGCGTCCTTCAGCACTTTTTCAGTCTTCTGAAGGAAACCGCCTGCCCGCATGGAATGACCACCGGTGCAAATGAAAGCTTTCTTGTGACCTTTCAGCAAAGACAGCTCATCAATGGCTCCATGACCACAATAAATATCTCTAGGTAATGTGAAACGGAACATAGTGACTCCTCCTTTTGGCATAGAATCATACGGAAAGATGGGTGATCAGGATCTCTTCACCGAAGAAATCCTGATCTGTCCTTCTTCTTATAGTATACACTTTTTTATGCAAACTGACACATGCATGCTTATTCTATATGAAGAAGTCATTGGAAATGAGTTAAAAGCATACATATGGGGCCTAGCGCCCTCTGCATGTGGAGTGCCGCTTCCTCATGAACACTCAGATCCGGCTCCCTAGCCACAGCCTCTTTGATCGGGTATAATAGTACAATATAAGAAATGCCGATTCGATCGCTTATCCGATGGGATCCGTGTTTCCTACGAAAAGCGAAAGGAATCAAAGCCTCTTATGGAAGATACAAAGAATAGAGCTTTTGTCCACGATCATGGCGATGGACATGTCCACACCCATGTCATCGGGCACACCCATGACGGACATCATCACAATCACAGCCATACGCATGACCCGCAAAAGATCAAAGCGATCATGAATCGGATATCGAAATCCATCGGCCATATGGAGTCGATCAAGAAGATGCTCGAGAATGAGCGGGACTGCACCGATGTCCTGATCCAGCTCGCCGCAGTGCGTGCGGAGATCAATAATACTGGCAAGCTCCTCCTGAAGGAGCATATGGAGCACTGCATCGTGGAAGCGGTGCAGGAGAATGACCAAGAGGCCATCACGCGCATGAATCAGGCGATCGATATGTTCATGAAGTAATATATGGAGCGCAAAAAGGGGCTGTGAAATAACGATCATCTCATTTTCGCGTTCAATCTGTCGCGAAGGACTTGCAGCTCTCATAGGAGTGACCGGGAAACCTTATCCCAGCTGTCTTTCATGCCATAGTCACCCTATCCGCCCCTGCGGGGCACCTTCCCCTAGAGGGGAAGGCT
>OIXX01000367.1_pt1 | contig 29174 bp, 19 predicted proteins | sample 1588161 | NCBI WGS metagenome assembly OIXX01 (sample SAMN03283274) | human gut metagenome | biome: human-associated habitat; material: feces | host: Homo sapiens | place: Peru | collected 2012
GGTACCCCCACCCGCCGCAGGGACGCACGATCACGCCCCGCCGCAGCAGCAACTCGGCCACCTGGGAAGCGTCGTACGGCATCTCAAAGAACACGAAGTTCGCGTGGGACTTCACCGGCGTGCACCCCATCGCCGCCAGCTCGGCGTTCATGCGTTCCCGGTCGACCACCATCAGGTCGCGGCAGCGCCGGCACTCGTCCGTATCCTGCTCGAGGAGGGCCACCGCGCCGGCCAGACCGGTGCGGTTGGAGTTGAACGGCTCAGACACGGTGTCGTACCAGTTGACGAATTCCGGATCGGCGATCAGGTAGCCGATGCGCCCGCCGGCGAGTCCATAGTACTTGGAGAAGGTACGCACGTCGATGACCTGCTTGCCAGACTTGATGGCGGCGATCACATCGGGCAGCACGTCGGCGTCGGCGAACTCGGCGTAGGCCTCGTCGACCACGAGCCAGCAGTCGGCAGGCATCTGGTCGACGAACCACGCGAAGTCGTCGATCGGCACGACGGTGCCGGTCGGATTGTTCGGGTTGCACAGCCAGACGATTTTGGTCCGGTCGGTCAGCAGCTTCGCGTAGTCATGCAGATCAATGGAGTACCGGTCGGTCAGTGGCACCTCGATGACCTTCGCCCCCATGATCTTGGAGATCTCGGGGTACAGGCGGTACGACTGCTCCGGAACGAGCACCTCGTCGCCCTCCTCAAGCAGCGTCTTCGCGATGCTGTCGAGCACGTTGCCGGCGCCGTGGCCCAAGCTAACCCAGGTCGAATCGGCGACGCCGAACTTGTCGGCCAGCAGATCCTTGAGCTTGATGTAGTTGCGCTCCGGGTAGATATTGATCAGCGACACCTCGTCGCGCATCGCCTCCAGCGCATGCGGGTACGGACCGTACATGTTCTCGTTCGATCCGAGCTTGACGACGCTGCTCAGCCCATAGTCACGCATTACATCGTCCATACTCTTGCCGGACACATACTTCTCACATGCGAACGCCGCCTTGCGAATTCCGTTGACCATCAGTCACCTTTCCTCGGTATTGAATCCTGATGGAACCGAGGTTAGGGAATCGCATGTGTACCGGAGTCGTCATTTGTGTTACGAGCACGCTACGGCATGCTTCATTATTAACATTTCCTTCGTCATTTTTCTCCGTTATGCCATATTTTTTAGCCAAAACCGTTGTTATGCCGAAGTTTTTACGGAGTATGGCATCGGAGGCCAAACCCGTTCGGACCGGCGGGGTTCTCGTCGCCGGACGCCTCCCAAGGCGTCCACATAATGAAAACGGGCCTGATGCCCCGGTTTTGACATGCTGAAACACCCGAGGTAAGGGGGTGCGGATGTTTTTTGGATGGCTATGCGGCCGGTCCGAGCTTCTGCGGCACTGTACCGGGGGCTCATCCACCCCAGTGACTTCTTGACCCCGGTCTCATTGCAGTGGGTCAGGCAGGCGGCCAGTCGCCGGCAGAACTCCTCATAGCCGATGCCCTTCCAATCGCGCCCGTAGAGGAATCCGCTCCCGGGCCCGCCGAGGAACCCCTCCGCGGCCGCGTTGTCCGGGCCGCATCCCTTCGCGCTCATCGAACGGACCGGCCCGCGCTCCTCGCGGAGCGAATCCATCCGGGCCCCGGCAACGGCATCACCGCGTCCCCCAACCGCAGAGCCCCACAACTGACGGCGGGGATCAACGAGCCCTACGTCAGGTCCGCGAATCCGATAAGCTTCTACCGAGTCGCGAGGAAGAAGAAACGCGGGAAGGGGAAGATGATGCTACCGTCCGACCGCATTGGATATTTCTCACGGACCCGAGCGAACACTTCAGCCTCGAATTCCTTGCGGCCGGCGTCGTCAAGCGCTTGCAGATACGGCCTCATGCCGGTGCCGCGATACCAGTCCATAATCGCCTCATGCGAGGGCAGCGTGTGCATGTACGTGACCTTCCACATGCGGAAGGCGCTGGCATGCGCATGCAGCAGCTCCCAGTATTCAGGCGGCGTGAGGTTGTAGAACTCGCGTTGCTGCGGCAGCTTGTCCGCGAACGCGGGCGAGTGCACGATACCTCCAATGATGCGGTGAATCGGCTCCTCATAGTTCATCGGCGTCTGCACGGCCAGTACTCCCCCGACCTTGAGCCGGGCGAGAAGACCGGGAATCAGATGCGGATGGTCCGGCACCCACTGGATGCAGGCATTGGAGAAGACCACGTCGAAGTCGGCCGGCAGCTCGTCCAGCCGCGCGGACACGTCGCACAGCTGGAAATCGATGTCGGGATAGGTTTTGCGCGCCGCCTCGATCATGACCGGCGAGCTGTCGACGCCGAGAATCTTGGCATGGGGATAGCGCTCGCGCAGCACGGCCGTGCTGTTGCCCGGCCCGCAGCCAATATCCAGCACGCGCGTGACGCTGCCGTCATCCGACGGCAGCTGCATCGCCAGATCACGCGCCGGCTGCGTGCGCTCCCGTTTGAATCGCAGATACTGTTCCGAATCCCAGGTAACCATACTCCCCACGCTAATCAGCCGTTCACATATCGGCCGATATTATCTCACAATTCAGCCAAGCAGGGCGTCGCGGCGGGCGATGAGCCCGTCAATCGCGGCCTCGCCTTCAATGACGGTGAAGGTCAGGGACTTACGTTCGCTGGTCTGCGGGGCGATGGTGTGCAGGTCGCCGCGCCGCTCGTGCCAGCCGCGGCCGTGGACGCTGGAGTTCGAGGGTTCGAGGCCGACCACGTAGTCGCCCGCACCCATCGACTTCCATTCCATGAAGTATGGGAAGAGGCTGGCGTCGAAGTCGATGACGACTCCAAGTCCGAGCTTGCGGTTGACCACGGCGGCGAAGCTGCGGCCGTTCTCGTCGGCGGCGAGCTCGTGCAGGTACACGCTTTCGGGGCGGTTCGCCTCGGGTGCTTGGATTTCGTTCCACGGCGTGGTGTCGGCTGCGGTGGTCTCGTCACGCGGGGTGGCCTTGCGGCTGGGGATCACGACTTCGGCGCCTTCGGCGAGCAACGGCCAGCCGAAGTTGCAGTGGTACATCCACATCAGCGGCTCGTCGCGGAAGGATTCGTTGGTCACCTCATCCTCGACCGTGATCGACGGCTGGCCGTACACGCTGGTGATCTTGCGGCGCATCACCAGATTCTCGCCGAACAGTTCGGCCTCGCGCATTTCGCCGGAGACCTCGAGCACGTAGTCGCCTTCGGCGGTCCAGTGGGCGTCGGAGCCCACATGCTCGGCCGGCGTGGTGCGGATGCGGCCGTGCATCGGGAAGCTGCCGGCCGGGTACTTGCCGCCCTCAGGCGTGACGTACGGCGCGCAGATGTTCTCGAAGCCGCAGGTGAAGAACAGGCCGCCCATGATGGAGCGCTGCGCCTCCAGCCCGTTGGTGTCGAACTGGTTGCGGCCGTTCAGGCCCGGCTTGGACAGGAAGGTGAGGTTCTCGCCGCGGTATTCGAACTGGCAGACGTCGAGGGCGCGGTCGGCCATGGATACGAAGCGTAGCGGGCCGTTCTTCACCTCGATGGCCTTGAGGCCGTGGGCACGGCCCTCCTGGTACTCGATCGGGCGCACGTAGGCGGCCTGCTGAAGGCTGCCCATGTGGGCCAACATGTCGGCTCGCGTATTGTGTTCTGTGGATGTCATCGTCGTCACCGCTCCTTGCAATCATCGGCTTGTTGTCCGTGTGCACATCATACTGTAAGTGTTTTCCGCAATTGTCGCTATCAACAACGTATACGCATGTCGAAAAGTTGGACCGAAGAACAACGCAAGCACAACGAAGGCTCCCCGAAGGGAGCCTTCCATCGTAGCACACGTTACGCGAGAATTCGTCGCTCGCGCTTTACGCTTCCGCGGCATCGTCCTTCAGCGCACGCAGCAGGGCCTTGTTGCGGGTTTCGATGATGCGCTTGCCGTCCTCGCCCTGCCAAGAGAAGAAGCCCTGGCCGGTCTTGGCGCCGAGGTTGCCTTCCTTGACCTTTTCGGCGAGCAGCGGGCTCGGGCCGGTGCCGTTGTCCATGTCGTCGAACAGGTAGGTGCTGATGTTGTAGAACACGTCGAGTCCGCCGAGGTCGATGCTGGCAATCGGGCCGACCAGGTTCCAGCGGCGGCCGAGGCTGTACTTCATCACGTCGTCCACGGTGGCCGCGTCCGCGATGCCCTGCTGGACGATGTGGAACGCCTCGCGCAGCACGGCCAGCTGCAGGCGGTTGCCCACAAAGCCCAGCGATTCCTTCTTGATCTTCGCCGGCTTCTTGCCGATCTTGGCCATGAGGTCGAAGGTGATGTCCACCATCTTCGGATCGGTCTTCTCGCCCGGCACCACTTCGACCAGCGGCATCAGCTGCGCGGGGTTCCAGAAGTGCGCCACCACGAAGCGCTCGGGGTGCCCCATCACCGACTGCAGCGCGGTGGGGCTCAGGCCGGAGGTGTTCGTAGACAGAATCGCATCCTTGGGGGCGGCGTACTCCACTTCGGCCCAGACGGACTTCTTGATGCCAAGGTTCTCGGCCACGGATTCGATGACGAAGTCCACGTCCGCCACGCCGCTCGCATAGTCGGCGTAACCGGTGATGTGGGCCAGCACCGTGTCCACGGTGTCGCCGGCCTTGAGCAGTCCGGCTTCGGCGAAGTCCTCGGCATCCGAACGGATCGCCTTCATCGCCTTCTCCAGCGAGGCCTCGCTGCGGCCGACCAGATGCACCGGATATCCGGCCAACGCGAACTGCAACGTGATCGCGTGGCCCATGGTTCCCGTGCCGACGTTCGCAATCGTCTTGATATCTTCCACTGTGCCGACCATCGTGAGGCCTTCTTTCCGGCGGCATCACCTGTTGCCAATATCACGCGCACCCAGCATTCACACCGAGCGACATGTCATTCGCATTCCATATCTGTCGAAACACTTACGCACACATATCGGTCAGGAGCGTCCAAGCGGCAACGATGAAACGACCCGGCCAGTGCCTCCGAGTTCAGCAACCTGAACTCAGATGGCGTTTGCACGCACGATATCGCGATATCGCAGCGCGGAATCCTTCCAGATACGCGCCTGAGTCTCATAGTCTGTGCGGATAATGCCAAACCTCTTCGTATATCCCAGCGCCCATTCGAAGTTATCGAGCAAACTCCACGCGAAGTAGCCGGTAACATTTGCACCTTGTTCGATGGCATCTGCAACCGCATGCACATGTGCATTCAGATAGGCCACGCGCTTGGGATCATGCACAATCAGTCCCTGAGGCGCGTTCGGATCATCACTGACAACATCATTCCAAGCGGAACCATTTTCGGTAATCATCAACGGCATATCGGGCCAACGTTCAGTTAGCTCCACCAGCAACCCCGTCAGTGCCTCCGGCTCCTGATTCCACCCCATGGCGGTGAGCTCACCGGCAGGAGGCAGTGTCTCTACACATTCCTGCGCAGGCATGGCATTGGCATGCCGATTCTCTTCGGCAGCATCCGCCAAATCGTTCTCATCATCCGAGAGTCCTCGCACATGATTAGTCGAATAATAGTTCACTCCAAGCACGTCAATCGGTTGATGAATCTCTTTGAGATCGCCGTCTTGAATGAACGACCAATCGGTGACGGACACGGTGGCCTCAATAATCTCAGGATCATACCGACCTTCAAGCATGGGCCCCAAAAATACTTCATTGGCAGTCAAATCGGCCCGACGCTTAGCGGCCACGTCTGTAAGAGCATCGGTTTCGGCGATGTTTACCGCGAGATTCAACGTGACAGACGTTTTCGCCTGATCACCCAGTTCACCCCTGAGCGCCTGGATACCAAGCCCATGCGCCAAATTAAGGTGATGGACTGCTGCCAACGCCTTGGAATGATTACGCACGCCCGGGGCGTGTGCTCCATTCCCGTAGCCCAGATACGCCACGCACCAAGGCTCATTCAATGTGGTCCATGTATCGACACGCTCACCAAATTCATGTGCCAGCACACGGGCATACTCGGCATAGCGCATCGCGGTCTCACGACTGGCCCACCCACCCCGATCTTCGAGATACTGCGGCAGATCCCAGTGATACAGCGTAACGACCGGCTTGATTCCCGCTTCACGCAGCGCATCAAGCACTCGCTTGTAATGGTCGACTCCAGCCTGATTCACCGGTCCCCCATATTCCGGCACAATGCGCGGCCAAGCCACGGACAGTCTGTATGCACCGACTCCGAGCTGCTTCATAAGCTCGATGTCTTCGGGATATCGGTGGTACTGGTCGCATGCGAGCTCACCGCTCGACGCGTCAAGGATATTGCCGTCAACCGCACAGTACGTATCCCAAATTGAGGGCGCACGACCATCCTCATGAATCGCCCCCTCCACCTGATAGGAGGCTGTCGCCGTTCCCCATGTGAAATCCTTCGGAAAGATGAAAGTCATGATTACTGATCCCCTTTGATTGTCGCTACATATGATCGTCACTATGCGCTTATTGCGCAAGACCAATGTTCCGCGACATGATTCTACAAACAGGGAACCATGCCACGGAACATCACTATTGTTGTCAGCCTGAAAGCTACCAACACCCACTATCGCAACGTCACCGCACCGTTCATCGCTTCGACGATTTCGCCAGACGCGCCAAGCCGCGCGCGGAACGGACGGCCATCGGAGCTGTTGACCTCGATGCCGGATGGCGTGCGGCGTGCCGCGAACGTGACAGCGGACCCATCGATCTCAGTAACGACCGCTTCAGCGGTTTCCGCCTCACTGAGAAACACGGAAACCAGCACGTTCTCGCCGTACACACGGTCTGGCTTGGTTTCGCCGGGGTTGGTGGCGATGACGCTGCCGTCTCGCACCCACAGCGGAATCGAATCGTAGCCGTGGGTTTCCTTGCGCCAACCACCCTGCGCCTTCTCGCCGGTCAGCCAGTTGGTCCACACGCCGTCCGGCAGATAGTAGGAAACCTCACCGGAGTAGGTGAACACGGGGGCGACCAGCATGGACGGACCGAACATGTACTGGCGGTCCAGCGTGCGGCATGCCGGGTCATCGGGGAACTCCACGAACATGGAACGCATGACCGGGGTGCCGTTCACATGAGGCTGCAGGCCAAGCTGGTAGACATACGGCATGAGTTCAAGCTTGAGCTTGGTGAACTCGCGCACCACATCCACGGCGGTCTGGCCGGGCACCAATGCGACGCCGTTCTTCTCGTCTTCCTCGTCGAACAGCCACGGCACACGGTATACGGTGGAACCGTGCAGTCGCGAGTGGGAGCCGAGCATGCCGAACGCCACCCAACGCTTGTAGACGGCCGGATCCGGGAACGCGCCCTCGAAGCCACCGATGTCGTGGCTCCAGAAGCCGAAGCCGGAGGAGGTCAGCGACAGGCCGGCACGCAAGGACTGGGCCATGCCGTTGAAGGTGGACTCGCAGTCACCGCCCCAATGCACGGGCTGCTGCTGGCCGCCGACGGTGGCGGAGCGCGCATACAGACAGGCGTTGCCCTTGCCGTAGGTTTCTTCGATGGCTTCGAACACGGCCTGGTTGTACAGCTGGGTGTACCAGTTGTGCATGGAGAGCTTCGGAGAGCCGTCATACCAGACGACGTCGCGCGGGATGCGCTCGCCGAAATCGGTCTTGATGGCGTCCACGCCCTGATTCAGCAGGACCTTGACCTTGTCCTTGAACCATTCACAGGCGGCCAGGTTGGTGAAGTCCACCAAGCCCATGCCGGCCTGCCAGAAGTCGGTCTGCCAGACTTCGCCATTGGGCTTGCGCACCAGATAGCCCTTGTCTCGGCCTTCCTTGAACATTTCGCCGCGCTGGCCGATGTACGGGTTGATCCAAGCGCAGATGTGCAGGCCCTTGTCTTCGTGCAGGCGCTTCAGCGTGGATTCGATGTCGCCGAAGAAACGCTTGTCCCACTCGAAATCGCACCAGTGGAACTCGCGCATCCAGTAGCAGTCGTAGTGGAAGGCCGCCAGCGGAATATCACGCTCGGCCATACCGTCGATGAAGGAGTTGATGGTGGCCTCGTCGTATTTGGTGGTGAACGAGGTGGTCAGCCACAGACCGTAGCTCCATGCGGGCACATTCGCCGGGCGTCCGACGAGCTTGGTGTAGCGGTCGAGAATCTGCTTCGGGGTGGGGCCATAGATCACGCAGAAGTCGATGGCCTCGCCGGGCACGGAGAACTGCACGGCCTCGGTGTTCTCGGAACCGATCTCAAAGGAGACGTGGCCGCGGTTGTTGACCAGTACGCCATACCCATTGGAGGTCATGTAGAACGGGATGTCCTTGTAGCCCTGTTCGGAAGCGGTGCCGCCGTCCTCATTCCAGATGTCGACGCTCTGGCCGTTCTTGACGTACGCGCCGAAGCGTTCGCCCAGGCCATACACGTCTTCGCCGACCGACAGATGCAGCTGGATGGCGGTGAACACGTCGGATTCATCACGGGCGGAACCGTCCATGGTCACACCGAATTCGCCGACCGGCTGTGCGGTGACGTTGGATTCCGCGCCAAGCTTGAATCGAGCCAGGGACTTGCCTTCCGACTTGGTCAGCACCTTGCCGTCTTCGCCGAGGAAGGTCAGGTTCCAAGGGGCGCCTTTGACGACTTTGGCGGTCAGTCCGCCGGTGGTCAAGGTAACGTCCGCACCATTGACGCCGACTTCGCCATCACCATTGCCGTGTGCGGCCACGCTCACATAGTCGCGGTTGCCGGGCTTGTCTGCATTGAGCGGGAAGCCGGGATACTCGATGGCACCCTGCCAATGCTCGGCACGTACGCGAATCACGCCTTCGGCCGGCGAGGTGATGTCCACATCGAATGTGGGCAGGTTCAAGGTATCGTAGCGGCCACGCACCACGGAGGTCGGGGCGAGCACGTTGAGACGCTCGGCTGCAGTGTCGGCGCTCAATTCATAGGCTTCTCGCGCGTAGAGGGCTTCGACGCCGTCGCGAATCATCCAGTAGCCGTTGGTGAACTTCATTGTTGCTGTGCTCCTTGGCGGAGAGGCGGTTTCGGCCGGCAGGGAATTAGAACCGGCCGGAACCTTGGTTTATTGGGTTATGTTGATTTGTATTTTGACCCTGGATTATTACTTCGGGTCGTTATTTCACTACTTGACTGCACCGGAGGTGATGCCGCGGGACAGCGTGCGCTGGAAGATCAAGTAGAAGATCAGGGTAGGCACGATGCTGATGAGGGATGCGGCAGCGGTGGTGGTCACATCCATCAGACGGTCACCGGTCAGCGAGCTGACTGCAATCGGGATGGTCTGGGTGGAGTTGTCGATCAGGAAGGCCATCGGGATCATGTACTCGTTCCAAGTCCAGATGAAGAAGAACACGAGCATGACGCTCAGGGTGGGCTTGGAAATCGGGAACACGATGTCCTTGAAAATGGTCCAGCGGCTGGCACCATCGATGGTTGCTGCTTCAAGGATTGCCTTCGGGAAGGTGCCGTACACGGAGGAGAGCAGGTAGGTGCCGAATGCGGATTGAATCACCGTGAAGATGATGACAATGGCCCACGGGCTGTTGTAGAGGCCAATTTCCTTGAACATGATGTACAGCGGGTACAGCATGGCTTCCTGCGGCAGCATGTTGGCGAGCATGATGAGCAGCACGATCCAACGGCGGCCCTTGACGCGACCGATGCCGAGTGCGAAGGCGTTGAACATGGACAGGATCACTGCGAAGATTGCCACAAGGCCGGAGGTCCAGATGGAGTTCCAGAGCTTTTCAGGGTAGTTGACGCGGGTCCAGAACTTCACCAGACCGTCGAGGCTGAACTCATGCGGCCAGGCCAGAGGACCGGAGGCGTTGTAGTCGGCGGTGGTCTTGAATGCGTTGAGCAGCAGGACGATGAACGGGAAGAGCATGATCAGGCCGCCGATGATCAGCAGCACCATAATCGTCCAGTCACCGACCGTGCGGTTCTTGTGGGCCCTGGGAATATTCATTTTGCGTGCGGTTGCAGAAGTCATGGTCTACTCCTCATCTTCCTTCGCAACCTTCTCCTGAAGGTTGGTGAACACAACGGCCACAATGATGATGACGATGGTCAGGGCGGTAGCAATCGCGGCACCGTAGCCAACCTGCTGCGATTGGAAGAACTGAACGTACGAGTAGTAGGACGGCACGATGGTGCTGGTGCCTGGGCCGCCCTTGGTCAGCATGTAGACCGGGCCGAACACCTTCAGAGCTGCGATGGTGCAGGTCAGGGCCACCACGAAGATTTCGGGCTTGATGGCCGGCAGGGTGATGGCGAGGAAGCGCTGCCACCAGTTTGCGCCATCGAGGCTTGCGGCTTCATACAGTTCCGGATCGACGCGCTGCAGGCCAGACATGAAGATGACCAGTGGGTAGCCCACCTGAATCCAGATCATGATGAGCATCAGGAAGATCAATGCCGTATCCGGTTTGCCGAGCCAGTCATGTTGGAGGTTGCCGAGACCGATGGCTTCAAGCAGGGCATTCAGTGCGCCATTCTCCGGGCGGAAGATCCAGCCCATAACCAGGGATGCGACTGCAATAGGCAGCAGCTGCGGGAAGTAGTAGATGGCGCGCATCGTGGATGCGGCCTTCGGGCCGAACTTCTTCTGCACCACGTCGAAGACGAGGGAGGAGAGAATCAGGCCGAGCAGAATCGGGATGACCACCATTGCAATAATCATCCAGATGGAGTTGCGGAAGGAGGTCCAGAAGGTGGTGTCCTTCATCAGTCGAGCCCAGTTGGTCAGGCCTGCGAAGGTTGGCGGCTTGATACCACGATAGTTGGTGAAGCTCAGATAAATGTTCCACACAGCCGGGATCACGATGATCCACAGCAGCATGACAAAACCTGGAATCAGGTACAGCCAGAATCGGCTTGATGGGCTGCCCGGAATGCGGGACATTCCCTTCTCACGCGCAGTTGCATCCTGCACATGCTTCTTGGTTTTCGCTGTTGCGCTCATAACGGCTCACTTCCGTTAACGTCATTGGTATTGGAATTCGGCACTGCGATGTGCGAGTGGCTTGATTTTGGGTAGGCTCACGCTAAGCCTAAGGAAAAAAATAAAGGGCGGGTTTGCCGATTAGGATTTTGGAGGAAAACCGGCAAACCCTGAATTTATCGAAGGAGGAAGGTACGTTTACTGCTGCTTTACGCCAGCGGCTTCGACACCCTTGTTGTAGTTGTCTTCCATCTGGCCGAGCACGGTCTTGACATCGGAGGTGCCGTTGACCAGTTCCTGCAGCGAGGAGTTGAGCTCGTCGTAGAAGGTGGAGGTCGGCCAATCCGGGTAGAAGCCGAGGGCGTTATCCTTCAGCACGCCGTTGAAGGAAGCGATGAGTTCCTTGGTCTTCTCGTCGGTGATCTTGTCCGGATCAGCGGCAATCGGCAGACCACCGGAGTTGCCCATCAGGTTCTGGACTTCTTCGCTCAGCGTGATGTCGATGAACTTGGCGGCGAGATCCTTACGCTTGGAGTTCTCAGGAATGACCCAAATGTTGCCGGAGGAGCCGACGACCTTCTTGGATTCAGGGAACAGGGAGAAGGTCCAGTTGGTGTCAGCCATGTCGGACTGGAAGCGGCCGAACCACCAGGTGCCAGAGAAGAACATCGGGTAGCTACCCTTGATGAAGTTCTGGCCGGCGTCCTCGGCCTTCAGACCGGTGGAATCCTTGGAAATGTAGCCCTTGTCGACCCAATCCTTGATGGTCTTGGTGGCGTAGGTGGTTGCTTCGCCCTGCCAGTCGACGTCACCGTCGTACATCTCGTAGGCCTTGAGGAACTTGTCGGAGGCCTTCTGCAGAACCAGCTGCCACCACAGGTGCTGCAGCGGGTATTCGGCGACACCTTCGGAAAGCGGGGTCACGCCGGCATCCACGAACTTCTGCATGGCGTCTTCAAGCTCGTCCATAGTGGTCGGGATTTCGATGCCGTACTTGTCGAACATGTCCTTGTTGTAGTACATGACGATGTCTTCACCGTAGTTGGTGATGCCGTACCAGTCGCCGGAGCCCATGATGCCCTGCTCGTTGTACTTGCCGGTGTCGGCGAGGGAGCCGGAGACCTTCTTATCCCAGTTGTACTTGGAGACGTAATCGTTCAGGTTGCTCAGCAGGCCCTGGCTGGCAAGCAGGCCGGCGGTAGCGTTGCCCTTGTTGTATTCCATAACATCAGGGGCTTCGTCGGAGTTCAGAATCTGGGAAGCGTTCTGGCGAATCTGCTCGAAGGACTTCTTCTCGAACTCGACTTTAACGCCGGTCTCCTTTTCGAAGATTTCCATAGCCTTGGCCCAGGCCTTGCCCTGAGCGCCGTTGTCTTCCTCATAGTGCCAAATCTTGATGGAGGTCGGGTTCTCCTCCTGTGCGACTTCACCGCTGCCACCACAGCCAGCAACACCGATCATGGTCGCAACTGCAAGTCCAGCGGCGATAAATTTGCGAGTCGACTTCATCGTTTTCTCCTTTTCAGCTTCTTTACTGATGAGAGAACATTTCGACGATTATTGAAACCAGTCGAAATGCCATCCACTGGAAATATAACGGATTGGCAACGACGTTCTCAAATTATTTCGATAAATTTCGACGTTAATTTCAACGACTTTTCGATGTGAGCGCTCTCATTCTTAACGCTGTTAATTCATGTTCGGAATACTGCATAAAATGTGACTATTCACATAAGGCGAATAGCCATAAACACCCGAGCTCCTGTCAGCTGCGCGAGCATTTCGCCATGGTGCCACGTGCGATATAACGCGAAGGAAGCATCTCCACACGGCCGACATCGTCACGGTCGCCGTTGAGCACCTCCATCATGAGATCCACCGCACGCGAGCAGGTTTCGGTCGGCATCATCGGCATCTCATCCACACCCCGAGGCAAAGATCCCAGCCCGTGCGTGCATGCGGCCATCACCGAAACGTCATCGGGCACGCGCAATCCACGATCCTGCAGACCGTTGAGCACGTTGGCCACATGCACCGCATTCGTCTGGCAAATGATCATGGAAATCGCCGGGTCTTCAAGGAATGTCTCATCCAACATCAGATTGACGTCGTCACGCCCATTGCCGGTAGAGGGCTTGAAGATCACGGATATGCCGAGATCATCGCCCTTTTTCTTTGCGGCGTCAAGAAAACGGACCAAGTAATTGGAGCCGTCTTCATACGCGCTGCTGTCCACGCCGGACACCAGCACATGGCGATGCCCCAGCGCATACGCCTTCTCCATCGCCTCGCGACCCATACGCTCGAAATCCAAATCCACCGAATACACCGCATCGGAATTGCTCGGGTACCCGACCGCCACCACAGGCACGTCGAGAGCGCGAGCCACATCGGCACGGGCATCGCACATCAGCACATCCAACAGCAGGATGCCATCGACCATGCCTTCGGCGGCGACCCGGGTCAGTTCCTGATCGCCGTATTCGTGCATGAGCAGCAGAAGGTCATACCCATATCGCTTGGCGCGTATGGCGAGCGCAAAGAAGAACACGGCGTAATTCGAGTAATCGGTGTATTCATGGAGCGGCGAACTCAACGCCAGAACCTTGGTCGGGCCGCTATGCCGCAGCTCCTGAGTGCGACTCGGCATATATCCCAGCTCTTTCGCCGCTTTCAGCACCTTTCGTTTGGTCTCTTCTTTGATGGAGCGCTTTCCGCTCATCACATACGACACCGTGCTAATCGATACGCCGGCACGTGCCGCCACATCTTTGATACCTGCCACCACCACACCCCCTTAATGGACCCACCACACCACGAATGTTGACTCTTTATCATACGTTATATACGCCGGTCTCACACATTTTCATGCTTTATGCAAAAATGTGAGGCATACGCACATTCCCCATCAAACGCACAGGTGCAAGAATGGCAGCAATTCGCCATTTTTGAAATCACCATGTGCGTTTGACGGCGCGTAAGCTTCACATTGTTCTCAGCAGGACCGAATTTCTGTGAGCTCCCTATAGCGCTCCCCTACGCAATATGTCTGCAAACGACCACACCACATGGGCGATACGCGCCAATTCGGCGTGGCGGCCGATGGACAGCCACTGCACACGGTACCGTTCGAACCACAACTCCAGATCGGCGGCAAGACGGGCGCGGCGCGAGGCATCCAGCGCACGGCCGGTCACATCCTTGGTGTCACAGGCGTCCTCGCCGCCAGCCAGTACCAGCAGTTCCTCGCCCAGTCTATTGAACAACCGCTGCCCATCCAGCATCACCCACAGCAGTTCCGGGTTCAATCCTCCTCGTGCCGAGCCATCGAGCACCGCAACAACCGCACTGCCGCAATCGATCAACGCCCGGTCGCAATCCCGGCGTCGTTCGAGTCGGGCATGGTTCCGCAGGAGCAGCCGGCGGCGCGCATCGGCGCATCCCAGCGTACGGTCAAACACGAGCTCTCCCCCGCACGACCGTTCCACATACGATGCCACATCCGTATTCAGCATGCCGGTGCCGGAACCGTATTCCAGCTCCAGCACCTGCACGGCAAGGTCCCAGGGGAATGACACCCCATCGGAGTCGATGCGGACGAGGCAATCCATGATGCGACCGGACTCGTCGCCATACACCAGAACGGAGATCCGACGGTTCATCTCATGCGCATCGATCTCAATCGGATTCCACGCGTTCTGAGCGCCATAACACAGGCCCGGCACGCTCAGACGCGGATCGTTGACGTGGCCGTAATCGCCCCAATCGGTGACCACCATGCCTTCCGCGCCATACTTGACACCCGCCAATGCCATGTGATACGTGTTCAGCCAGGCACCCGCATAATCGGGGAAGAACCGGCTCCAAGCCCGCACCGCGGGGCACACGAACTGGCGACGGCCCTGCGCGGCGATGGTCTGGATGTTGCTCTCGTCGATCTGCGGCTCGTACATCCAGTTGAGCATCGTGATGTCGCCGGGCAGCAGATCCATCGTGCGCGGGCTTTCGAGCGCGATGTCCGCCCACAACATCGGCTGCCGACCATGGCGGGCGAGCGTTTCGCACAAATCCCTGACGAAACCGGCATACAGTTCATCGCGGCCGGCTTCCGGCGCGTCCTGCGCGGACCTGCCACGTCCCAAGTCGAACGTCTCATCGCCGCCGATATTGAAGGACTTCGAACGGAACAGCGGCGCGTATTCCTCAATCAGGCGCGAGGCGAAATCATGGGCCTTGGGATCGGCGGCGTTCAGCGTGTGATGCTCCATGCGTTCGATGAAGCTGAACGGGCGGTCGGCGTCTTCGGGGAACTCACCCAGCCCGCGATGCTCACGGGTGCGCAGATTCATGTACATGTGCCCGAACGTGGCCAACGACGGCACCAACTCGATGCCGCGACGCGCGCAGTACTCGTCCAGATACGTGATGTCGGCGGCCGTGAGCGGATCGGTGCCACGCCACGCCTCGCTGAGCTCGACGAACGCGAAGGCATGCTCGACATACAGCTGGAACTGATTGTATTTATATAAGGCCAGCTGGTCGACGAACCAGGTGAGGAACTCCATCGTCGGCACTCGTCCGCGTGTCACGTCGAGACTGTAGGCGCGCACCGCGAACGCGGGCTTGTCTTGGATATGCAGGCAGGGAATGGCACGCGAGGTCTGCCCGATGATCTGCCGCAGCGTCTGCAGACCGTACCGCAGCCCGCTTTCGCCGCCGCCACGCACGGCGATGGTATCTGAGGCGAACACATCCAGCGTGTATTCGTCATGCGCCAATCGTGAATCCAGGCCCAGGGATATGACGGTGCCGTTCATCGCTGCCGGCGCACCCGCACGCGCATCTCGCGCATCTTCGGCGGCATTGGCGCTGGCGTCGTCTTCACCTGTGGCTGCACGGACACGGCGCGTACGGACGGTGACGCCGCAGTAACGCTCGAGCTCGCTGGACAACTGCTCAATCGGCAGCGTTTCCCAAGTCTCATCGGCACCTTCGGTGGCGGCATATTCGGGAATTCGTTTCTCGATCGTCACCAGGGACCCGATCATAGCCGTGCCATGCGTGTATTCCAATGTCACCGGAGCGGGAATCAGGGTGAGACACAGCGTTGCGGCATCGACTGTATATTCGAATGTGGGCACAGCTGTTCCTTTCATACTGTTTTTATTATCGTTCGTCCGCTAATGGCAGGCGACACGTGGTCGCGCCGCCATCAGCGGACGAATCGTTGGTGAGGTACGGCGGCATACGCTATTTCACGGCACCGGTCGTCACGCCCTTCATGATGTTACGCTGGATGAGCATGAAGAACACCACCACCGGCAGCGAGAAGATCACCGAAGCGGCCATCTGTCCGCCGAAATCGGTGCCCATGGTGGGTGTCGAGAAGGACGACAGCCATACCGGCAGCGTGTACTTCGACTGGTCCTTCATGAACGTATAGGCGATCATGTAGTCGTTCCAGGCGTTGATGAACGCGAACACCGAGGTCGAGACGATGCCGGGCGCGGCCAGCGGGAAGGTGATCTTCCACAGGATCTGCCAGTCGTTCGCGCCTTCCACGGCCGCGGATTCGAAGATGTCCTTCGGGATGTTCAGGAAGAACCCACGCATGTTCCAGATTGCGAACGGCAGCACCATGGCGATGTACGCCAAGATCAGACCGCTGTATTTGTTGAGCAGCCCGAGCTGGTTGTAGATGATGAACTGCGGGATGATGCCGCCGGAGGTCATCTGGATGGCCAGTACGAACACCATGATCGGCTTGCGGCCGCGGAAGCGGTACAGGGTCAGGGCCGCGCACGCGAAGAACGCGACGATGATCGACAGGACGATCGAGATGGCGGTCACGACCACGCTGTTCTTGAGGTTGGTCAGGAACGAGGTCTGGGTCACGGCAACGATGAAGTTGTCGAACGAGAGGTGCGTGGGCCAGAACACGGGGGTCGTGGTCATGATCTCATCACGAGGCTTTACGGCGGTGATAATCATCCAGTAGACCGGGAAGAACCATACGACGCAGAACAGCAGGGCGAGGATAGTGGTGCCGGCGCGGCGCGCGATCTTGCCGGGGTTGGTTCGGCGGCGGGGCGATGCGGACTGCGCTGCGGCCTGCGATACGGCCTGTGCAGGACTTGCACTCATTGACGTACTCATAGGTCCTCTCCTGACTTGAGCAGGTAACGGATGTACACGGAGGTCAGCGCGAGCAGCACGATGGTCACGAGCACGGAGGCGGCCGAACCGGTGCCGATTTCGAAGCTGACGAACGCCTTCTTATAGGTGAAGATGCCGATGGTGGCGGTCGTGTCCTGTGGGCCGCCCTGCGAGATGAGCCAGATCTGGTTGAACACGTTGAAGTCCCAGATAATCGAGAGCATGGTGATGACCATGATGCTCGGGGAGATCAGCGGCACGACGATCTGCCAGTAGCAGCGCAGCTTGCTGCAGCCATCCAGCTGGGCGGCCTCGATGCAGGACTGGTCGACCTGGGTGGTGGCCGCGTACAGCGTGATGGCGATGTATGGCACGGCCTGCCAGACCACGAGCAGCCAGATCTCCAGAAATGCGAGCCAGGTGTTGTCGATCCAGGAGGTGTTGGTCATGTCGCCGAAGACGTGCAGCTGGGTGAGCAGCCAGTTGATGACGCCGTAACCGGGCTGGAACAGCCACTTCCAGACCACCGAGGATGCGACGTTCGGCATGGCCCACGCGAAGATGAGCACGAAGATGACCAGGTAGCGCATCACACCGCCGAGTTTGGTCATCAGCTGGGCGACTCCCATGCCGGCCAGCACGCTGCCGGCCACGAGGGCTGCGGTGAAGCCGAAGGTGCGTAGCAGGGCCGCATAGAAGGCCGGGTCGGTGAGTACGGATTGGTATTGCTTGAGGCCGACGAAGTCGAATTCGCCGGTGAACAGCGTTCGCTGGCTGAAATCCGTGAAGGACGTGAAGATCATGAATCCCAGCGGGATGACCACCAGTGCGATGATGACGATGCCGGCGGGCGTCAGCAGGAACGCCGGGGCGCGATTGCCGCGTTTCTTAGCCGGCCGTGAGGCCGGGGCCTCGCCGTGCGCGAGTTGCGTTGAGCTTGTCATGGTCCAACCCATCACTTGGCATACAGCTCGTTGGCGTGTTCGTCGAACTTCTTGGCGGAGGCCTCGGCCTTGCTGGTGTCGGTGGCGATGTCCTTGAACAGGGTCAGCGAGCCGTCGCTTTCGATGGTGGTCCACTGCGGGGAGGCGGGCGTGGCCTTGGTGCGCTTGGCGGCCTCGAAGAAGCCGGTCAGGGCGGTCGGGAAGTCGTCGGAGGCCATGGCCTTGTCCAGTCCTTCGACGTTGTTGGGCAGGTAGCCGTCCTTGGCGAACACGTAGTCGTTCTGGATGTCAGGGCTGGAGGCGATCTTGATCCACTTCAGGGCCAGATCCTGCTTGGAGCTCTTCTGGGCCACGCCCCACACGGAGCCGGCCATCATCGACGGCTGGTTCTGGCCGCTCAGGCCGGGCATCGGGAAGGAGCCGAGTTCGTCGGCGGTGATGTCTTTGTTGTATTCCTGAATCACGCGGATGGAGGCGCTGTTGCCGATTACGGCGCCGATCTTGCCTTCGGCCATGAGCTGGCTGGTGTCGGGGCTATCGGTGTCGAGCGGGCGGGAGGCTTCGGATGACCACTTGTGCTGGAATTCACGCCACTGCTCAAGGCCGGACACCGATTCCTTGGTGGACAGGGAGCTGACCCATTTGCCGTCCTTCTGCACGGCGTAGTCGCCACCGGCGTCCCACACCCACTGGATGGCGGTCTTCCAATCGGCACCCGGCACATAGAACGGGGTGAAGTCCTCGCCTTGGTGCGCGTCCTTGAGAATCTGCAGGTCGGCTTCAAGCTCGGCGTAGGTGGTCGGCGGCTCGTTGATGCCGGCCGCGGCCCAGGTCTTCTTGTTGTAGACCACTGCGCGGGCGGCACCGAGGGCCGGAATGCCGTACAGCTTGCCGTCCACGGTGGCAGGCTCTTCCAGACCGGAGAGCCAGGTGACGCCCTGGCGCAACTCGTCAGCGTGGTCGGTCAGGTCCATGAGGCCGCCGCTGGCCGCGAAGCCGGCGACCTGCGTATTGCCGAGGTCGAGCACGTCAGGGGGGGTGCTGGTGGACAGAGCCGTGGTGATTTTGGTGCTGATGTCCTTCCACTGCTGGTTCTGGATGTTGACCTCGACGCCGGTCTCTTTGGTGAACTGGTCGTTGATGGCCTTGATGGTGGCCTCGCTTTGATCGCCCTGCATGACCCAGACGGTGAGCTTGCCATCGCTCGAACCGGTGTCCGAGGATGGTGCGCCCATCGAGCATCCGGCGAGGGTAAGGGCCGCTGCCGTGGCGATGGCCGTGGCCTGGAGCACCCTGCGGATGGCGGGGCGTGCGTTGTGCTGCTGCTTCATGATGTTCCTTTCCCGTCCAGTTGTGAACCATCGCGGCTCGCTTGATCTGGCCGTCTCCATTGACTGGTGATTTCTTGTAAACGTTTACGAAAAGGAGTATAACACTCACGTAAAGGTTTACAAATATCATGTGCGTGTCGTACTTCACTTAATATCGGTAAATCTTTTTTACTATTTACTTCGCACACCCTTACGGCAGAGAATGTTTACCGACTTCCATACGCCGGCATGGCAATCCACGGGCACCGGACATGGGCCATGCGGAATCATCAGGAAAATCGCGCGGTACAATCGCTGTGAACGGCCCTAGGACAGGAAGGAGACGGGCATGGCCATACCCCGTAAGCCGGCCACTATCATGGACGTCGCCGCGGCATCCGGCGTCTCCTACGCCACCGTCTCCCGTTATCTCAACGGCAATCCGCATGTCTCGGCCAAGGCAGCCGAGCGCATCGCCGCCGCCGTCAAGCAGGTGAACTACACGCCGAACAACGCCGCCCGATCATTGGTACGCCAACGCACGCAAACCGTGGCGTTCGTGGTGCACGGGCAGCCGGATTCGCTAATCGCCGACCCCAATATCAACACCATCCTGCTCAACGCCAACCAGACGCTCGGCAATGCCGATTATCAACTCATCACGCTGATCTCCGACTCCCCTGCGGCCGGCGCACGCATCGCCAGACTCGCCTCCAGCGGATTCGCCGACGGATGGATTCTCAACACGTTCTATAAAGATGACCCGCTATTTCAGGGATTCGCCAATATCAGCGTGCCGGTCGCCATTTCCGGCGTCGGCTATGGCAGCGCCATCCCCTTCCCCACCGTCGATATCGACAACCGACTCGCTTCATACAAGCTCACCGAGCATATGTTGGGGCGCGGGTATCGGCGAATCGCCTATATCATCGGACCGTCGTACTTGCCATGTTCCGACGAACGACTGCTCGGATTCCAGGATGCGATGGCCGGCGATTTCGACCCGGCACTGGTCATTCGGTCCGACGGCTGGACCCGGCCCGATGGCCGCAACGCCGTCGTGCGGCTGCTGGACTCGCTGGCTGAGCCGTCGGATAGCCGACTTGCCGACGCCAGCGTGCCCGAGCTCCTCGCCGAGCATCATATCGACGCGCTGATATGCGGCAGTGATTGCATCGCCGCTGGAGCCATGAATTATCTGCTCGACCGCGGCGTGCGCGTGCCCGACGATATTGCCATTGCCGGCTTCGACGACAGCGCCGACGCCACAGCCATGTACCCGCAGCTGACCACCGTGCACCAGCCAATGGACGCATTCGGCGTCAGCTTGGCCACCCTAGTGCTTGACCAGATCGAGGGCCGACCGTTCCAACGCACGGTGTTCCTGCCCACCGAGGTCGTGGCCAGAGGCTCCACCGGAGAGTAGGCGCGCAGAGAACGGTTCTCAATAATATCTGTGCACACTTCTCTACGCCCGAAGCGCACATGGAATATGCCCTAATCACTGCCATGTCGCCATTTGCGATGATGTGAGATTGTTATGTTCTTGTTCATTTGAGCGCACAGATACTACTGAGAACCGTTCTCTGCGCAAATAGACAATGTGGGTAACTTCATAAGCTGGAACCACATTGCCCTGCCTGGCTTGCGTTCAAGTCCAAATCAGCTTTATGGTCGCATCATGAGTTCTTTTATGCATGAGGATATTGTCGGCCGACGCCGAGCAGAACGTGAACGCTGCAATGATGCTGCGCGCCGTTCAAAAGGTCCATTGCTGGTGGGATACATCAATGCGGCCAACTACTACGGCGCGCCCATCCCCCGACATTGCACGCTATCTGTTGATGCCGTGCACGCCTGTGTTTCCAGTGCCAACAAACGCAGACGAATCAAAGGCGTGGTCTTCCATGTGTTTAAGGGAAAACTGGATATCCGCAAAAAGGATTATGAACAGTTCTGGATTGCCTCGCCGGTCATGATGTGGGCTCAGATGGCCCAATACTCCACATTGGAGGAACTTGCGGCCATTGGAGCCTCTTTGATGAGCCGCGATAAACGTCGCAGAATGGCCACTCGCAAGGATTTCGATACTTACTTGGAAATCAGTCCGCGGTTCATAGGTCGTAACAAATGCCACGAGGCACTGCCCTACATGACAGAGAACACGGATTCTCCGCCGGAAAACACGCTGTTTGGGATGCTGAAGGATTCGGGCTTAGGATGCCCCACCGCCAACTATCGCGTGAATATCGGCAACTCATACGTCATATTGGATATGGCGTATCCGGACTGCCGCGTCGCGTTCGAATATCAGGGAGCCTATCACGCCGATCCGGCACAAATGCGAATCGACGCGGCAAAGCGAAACGCATTGCAACTGCTCGGCTGGATTGTCATTCTCGTCACTGCGGATGACCTGAGAACAGCCGACACGCGGCATCGTTTTATCGAGATGGCCCATGTCGTGGTGTCCCGGCAACGTAATCTCGCCGATTGGAACCGCTCGTGGGCCATTACCTCTTAGCATCGCACCGATAATGCGCTATGCCGCTATTTACTGCGAGGCGCCCGCCAGATATCGGGCTCGACGTAGATCTCCCATTCATACCAAGGCAGCGCGGCACGGATGTTGTTCTCGATCTTGTTGACGGTCTGCGCGTCGAAATCGCGGTCGAGCTTCGAGGTCTCCACTTTCAGGCAGAGCAGCACGGCGTCCTCGTCCATGTGAATGGCCTGCAGGTTAATGAGCCTATCCACGCCGGCAGTGCGCTCCACTGCCTCGACCACCAGGTCGCAAGTGCTGTGGTCAAGCGATTCGCCCACCAGCAGCGAGCCGGACTTAAACACCAGCGCCGCCTACAAAAGTGTGAGGCTGCGCAGGCTCACACCGCCAACAGCCGTTCAGCCAACCCTCGGAAGGTCTGGCCAATGCCATCCGTACGCAAAGCACCGTCGGCGTCCAGCACCGCCGGCCGGCCGGCCTCGCCGATCTCGCGCACTTCGGGATCCAGGGGCAACCGGGCCATCAACGGCACGTCATAGCCCAGCGCCTGAGTGAGCTGTTCAGACACGCGCTGACCGCCGCCTGCACCGAAAATCTCCAGTTTCTCGCCCTTGTGCTCGTAGTAGCTCATGTTTTCCACCACGCCACGCACCTTTATCGGCACCTGCAGGGCCACGAGCCCGGAGCGCACGGCGATGTCGGAGGCGGAGGGCTGCGGGGTGGTGACCACCACGAGTTCGGCGTTGGGCAGCGCCTGGGCCACGGAAATCGCCATGTCGCCGGTGCCGGGAGCCAAGTCAAGCAAGAGTACGTCCGGCTCGCCCCACCATACGTCAGACAGGAACTGTTCCAAGGAGCGCTGCAGTCGCGGACCGCGCCACAGAATCGCCCGGTCAGCACCGGCGAACATGCCGATGGAGATCAGTTTCACGCCCCACGCGGTGACCGGCATGAGCATGCCGTTCAGATTGGTGGGCTGCGTGTGCACGCCGAACAGGCGCGGCAGTGAAAAGCCATAAATGTCCGCGTCGATGGCGGCCGTGTCGAAGCCGAGGGCCGCAAACGTGGCGGCCAGGTTCGCGGTAACCGAGGACTTGCCGACGCCGCCCTTACCGGAGGCGATGGCGAAGATGCGGGTCTTGACACCCGGTTTGCTGAAGGGGTTCTGCTTGCGTTCGGCCTTGAGGTCGGCGACCAGATCGGCCAGCTTGTCACGGCTCATCGAACCGACTTCGATATGAGGCAGCAGCTGTGCGCCCGGATAGGAGCTGACCGCGCCATTGATCTGGTTGGTGATGGTCTCGCTCAGTGGGCATCCGGGAACCGTCAGCTCAACGTGCACGGTGACGTCGTAAGCACCAGCGTCCGACGATGCGGGCGCGGCTTCGATGGCGGCAATCATGCCGAGGTCGGTGACCGAACGACCGAGCTCAGGGTCGATGACCTTGCTCAGGCGTTCGTAGATGTCGGCTTCGATCTGACGTGCGTCGCTCATAAATCCGTATCCTCCTTTAGGGCCTGTTCTACCCTAGCGTGTGAAGCGGCGGCATGCCAGAGGGAGTGGAGTAAGTCACACTGTGCACGCGCTGCGGATGTACTTCTCCCATTCCCGCATCCGTTTTGCGGACGACTACTCCCCTCAGTCGCACAAGGCGACAGCTCCCCTCAGAGAGGGGAGCCAAGTCAGTCGATGCTACCGGTTTCTAGGAGCTGGGCGAATTGGGCTTCGCCCAGCATGGGGATGCCGAGTTCCTCAGCCTTGGTGGCCTTGGAGCCGGCGTTTGCGCCGATCACCACGTAATCGGTCTTCTTGCTCACCGAACCGGCCGCCTTGCCGCCGCGCTCGATAATCGCCTCTTTGGCGGAGTCGCGCGAATAGCCCTCCAGAGAACCGGTGACCACCACGGTTTTGCCGGCCAGCGTCTGCGGCAGCGAACTGGTCTCGGCCTCGTCGACGCCCACGCCGGCGGCCTGCCAAGCACGCAAAGTCGCGCCGCGCCAGTCGCCGGGCTCGCGGGCGGCGGCGAACCAGTTCACCACCGATTCGGCGATTTCCGGGCCCACCCCGTCGATGGCCGTCAGATCTTCAATCGTGGCGTTTTCGATGGCTGCCAGCGAGCCCATCGCCGAGGCGATCAGGCGTGCGGTAGGCGGACCGAGCCGGCGAATCGACAACGCGACCAGCACACGCCACAGGTCGGCGTGACGGGCCTTGTCCATTTCGTCGAACATCTTGCGCGTGTTTTCGCCGGACCGAATGATCACCGGCACATCCGTGACGCCGGTGCGCGTGGTCTTGTGGTCCACGCGCACGATGACCGCGTCGGCCGGCACGTCATACTCGGGATAGGAGGCTGCGGCAAAGCCCGGCATAGTACCAAGTGGAGCCTCAGCCCCGGTAGGTGCGCCGGTCGTCTCGCTGGCGGCACCTCCCTGTGTTCCGGCAGATTCGACTGCGGCCTCTTCTTGCGCGCGTTCGGCCAACTGCTTGGCCGTGAGCTTCTTGGCCGGCGTGGGCGCGGTCCAGAAGGCGGGCACCTGATGCCACAGGCCAGAGCCACCGACACGCTTACGCACCTTTTTCTTCTTACCGTTCGCACCGACCGTCTCATGCACCTCGACGATTGCGGCCTCACGCCACACGCGCACGTCGCGCAGATCGGCGGCGGTCAGGTCGAACAACCCGGATTCGTTAGACAACACCGGCTTCTGCGCGGCCGGTAATTCCAGCCCTTCCACCGGCTCATACGGGTCAGGCTCTTCGCCGGGGGCGACCAGCACCTCGGTGATGTTCGGCGCGTAGGTCGCCACCGAATCAGGCCGGTTCTCCTCCGGGTTGGTCAGAGCGATGGCCGATTGTTCGCCCAGATGCTCGATGTCGAACGCCTTGCGTGAGGCCAGCGAAATCACGCGCTCGGTCAACTGGGCCGGGCAGCTTTCCACATTCGGGCAGCGAATGTCCTTGTCACCCTCCTTGGCGGGTGCCAGTTTCGCGCCGCATGAAGGGCAGAACTCGGGCATGACGAATTCGCGCAGCTGGTCCTCACGCCCTTTGCGCCGTTCAAGCACCGGGCCGACCAGTTCGGGAATCACATCGCCGGCCTTGCGCACCACCACGGTGTCACCGATCAGAATGCCCTTGCGTTTGACTTCAAATCCGTTGTGCAGCGTGGTACGAGCCACGGTGGAGCCGGCCACGTAGACAGGTTTGAGCACGGCGACCGGCGTCACACGGCCGGTACGCCCCACCTGCACGGTGATGTTGAGCAGTTCGGTGTTGACCTCTTCGGGCGGGTATTTGTAGGCGATGGCCCAGCGCGGCGCGCGCGAGGTGGCACCGAGGGTGCGCTGCAGGCCCAGGTCATCGACCTTGACGACAATGCCGTCGAGCGCGTGCTCGATGTCGCCGCGATGCTCGCCGTAGTACTCGATCATGTCCAGGATCTCCTGGAATGAGGTCACCGCACGATTATGCGGGGAGACCGGCACGCCCCACCTGGTGTATAGATCGTAGGCCTGCGACTGGTCGGCGACCACATCATGGGTGCCGCGCGGATGGTCCGCCCCCCAGGTGAGCTGCCCCAGACCATGCGCATAGAAGCTCAGGCGACGGGTGGCGGTGATGCGAGGGTCTTTTTGACGCAGCGAGCCGGCGGCGGCGTTGCGCGGGTTGGCAAAGGGCGCTCGTCCGGCGTCCTCCTGCTCGTTGTTCAGGGTGTGGAAGTCATCCCAGCGCATGAACACTTCGCCTCGGATTTCCACGAAGTCCGGAACGTCTTCCTTGGGGCCGCCGAGGTTGGCGGGAATGGAGCCGATGGTTCGCACATTCAGGGTGATGTCTTCGCCGGTAACGCCGTCGCCGCGCGTCAGGCCCTGTTCAAGCACGCCGTTGCGATAGATGAGGTTCAGGGCGAGGCCGTCGATTTTGACTTCGCAGCTCATCGGCAGGGGCTTGGATTCAGGCCAATCGAGGTCGCGAATCACCGAGTCGTACCAATCCTTGAGTTCTTCGATGGAGAAGACGTCGTCAAGGCTCATCATGCGGCTGGGGTGGCGCACGGAGGTGAAGTCGTTGGAGAAGGAGCCGCCGACGCGATGGGTGGGCGACTGCGGATTGTCCAATGAGGGGAACGCCGCTTCGAGTCGTTCGAGGCAACGCATGCGCGCGTCGTAGGCGGCGTCGGAGCTGACGGGTGAGTCGTCGATGTAGTAGGCGATCTGATCGGATTCCACCCATGCGGCCACGCGAGCCCACAGGCGGGCGGCGGCCTCAGCGGTCATCGTGTTCACGTCGAAACGATCGAGGCGTATCGCGTCGTCGTCAGTGGGCTGCAGTGCGGCTATCCATTGTTCGGAGCCAGGGGCAAAACGTGCAATACCGGTATCAGGCCGGACCTCGGCCACATCCCCATCGTCGAAATCCCATGCCAGTTGTTCGTTCGTGCTCATGGTTGTCTATCCTAGCGGGCTCGGCTCCCCTCGGCCGGCTATACCGTCAACTCCCCTCAGGCGGCTACGCGGATAGCGAGCGCAGGAACTGGGCTTGGATGATGTCGATGTTATCGCCTTCGCCGTCATTCATGCGGGCCACGGCCACCGAGAGTGTGCGGGCCGGCACGAACATGCCCTCATCCACGCATACGCGAGCGGCGTCACGCACGATGTCGGCCACTTCAATATGAGGCCAGACCGGCAGATCATGCGTGGCAAGCACATGGGCGGCCGCCTCCACCGATTCAGGCACCGGTATGCACTGCGAGTCCGCGCGGGAAACCAGTTCCTGCAGTTCGCTTTCCAGCGAACCAATGGCCCCGGGAGCGATGTGATCGCTCATAATGTAGGCCGCGGCGGCCGTGTCGAAGCGGTCAAGCATCCATTCGGCGTAGGCAAACCGGTAGTAGGCGAACGCGGCATCGTCGCGGTCCAAGGCCACGCGCAGAGCATTCAGGCAGGCGGCGCGTGCCGAATCCCAATCCTCATTGCGGGCCAGTTGGATGGCGAGCTTCAGATGTGAGAGCGGGTAGGCGGGCGCGTACGCCACCATACGGTTGAGGTGCGGGATGGCCGCCTCGGCACCCTTGATCTGGCTCAACACGTCAGCCAGCTCCATGTGTGCGTAGAACAGATTGTCCGGGATGAGCACCGTACGCTCGTCCAATGTGGCGAACAGTCGGTTGTAGACCACGCGCTCGGCATAGGAGTTGAAGTATCGAGGTACGCCATGGCCTGCCGCATACACCTGATCCAGATGGGACACGGCCGCTTCGGCCGCTTCGATGGCCTGATCGGCTTGGCCCGAGAACAGCATGTCTCGGGCGCGCAGACGCTCCTTGTCAAGATCGTCGGCAAGCGTGAACGTGAAGTCCGGGGTGTCCTTGCCATCGATCAACGCACTGGTGACCTGAGAGGCCAAACCGGTCAGTTCGGGATCGCATATCGATTCGATGACCTGCATGGCTCGTTGGGCCTTTTCCACGGAGCCAAGCGACGTGTTCCTGGCGATATCGTGGAATTCGTTGACGCCATGCTGCAACAGGTCCACTCGTTGGATAGCCAGTCCGGCACTATTCTGTGCGCCCAGCACGCGAGCGGTCGCCGGGCTGAATTGACGGTCGGCCAGTTCAGGCTCCTCCTGGGAACCGGTGGGAGAGAACCGGCTATCCGCCAAGTCGAAATCGGCGCTGACGGGTTTCAGACCGCCTTCGCCATCCACGTCCATCACCGCACCGAACATGCGGTAGGTTTCCTCGGGATTGTCAAGCCCATCGGTGTCCAGTCGCTTGAGGAAGGCATCACGGGTGAAGGTGACGGTGACCATATTACGCACGGTGGGATTGCGGCGCAGCACGCTCATCGGATCATCGTCCATGCCGGCGGCCCCATCAGCATCGTCAGTGCCGACGCCCTCGCCGCCGATACCGCCCAGGTCGTCGCCTGCGCCGGTATCGTCCGGCATGCCGAACGCCATTTCGTCGATATCGACGCCCTTCATCAGGTCTTCGAACTGCGAATCGATGGACGCAGCACCATCGGCGTCAGCGGATTCAGCCGCGACCTGATCCGTAGCATCCGCAGACGATCCGGTACCGTTGCCCGCTACCCCGGCCGTACCACGTTCGTCACCGGACGCCGCCTGCCCGAACGTCTCCTCATGGGTGATGGGGCGGGTCGGGTCGCCATGGAAATCACCATCTTTGGGGTCGGCTTTGGAACCCACACGCCCCAAATCGCCACTGCGTAGATGTTCGAAGGCACTTAAAGCCTCGCTCATCATCGCCTCGATGGCGGAATCCTGTTCGGCAATCGCCTCTTCAAGACCAATGGAATCGATGTGCAACGACACCTGGCGCACGGATTCGCTGGTGCCGAAACTCAGCGCTGCCATCATCAGGCCGACACGCAGGTTGTAGGCGGCGCTCATCGACGCGCGTTCGGCGCTGCTCAGCGCACGCCACGTACGGCGAGTGGCGTCATACCGGCTATCGGGCATCATCGAGGTGCCGGCGGTGGTGAAGCCAATGGCCACTTCACCGGAGTCCAAGCGCGACCGGAACTCCACATCAAACCGATACGGCAACCGTAACCGGCGCAACAGTGAGGAGAGGGTCTGACGATACACCCATTCGTCGCTCCTCGCCGGCGAATACGAAGGCCGAGCGGCTTGAGTGTTGGTGTCGCTCTTATTGGTCCGCTCTACAGCGCCCTCAACACTCTCAGTACTTTCAGCGCCCGCAGCATTCGTCACACCCGAATCCGGCACGTTCCGCTGAGTCAGCACATCTCGAGGATCGGGGAATTCACTGCGAATCTGTCCAGCCGTACGTGCGGCGATATCGACCAGGCTCAGCACGGCCCGACGCTCCTGCTCGCCATCATACGGGTCAAGCGCCATAATCGCAGGGTTCTCAATGAGTTTCATGTCGATTTGCGCGGCCTCGGCACGGGTCACCGTATCTTCCGTAGGGTTGCGTCCCAAGGAAGCGTTGCGCTCCAACCAAGCGCTCACCGCAGCGAATCGGTTGAGGTTGCCTTCGATCTTCAAGGATTTCAGCGCCTGCCCGAATGCCAAGGACTTATCCCACGTAAAGAAATAGCCGCTCGAATACGTCGAGGTGTACAGGTGCAACGGTTCGGCGCCATGCACCGCTTCCAGTCCCGGCGTGGTGTCGAGAGCGCCGGCTTCGCGCATCAGATCGGCGAAATGATCCTCCAGACCGGAGGCCCGCATGCCGTGGGCACGTGCCGCCAAAGTGTCACGCACCGAACGGCGAATCGCACCGATTGGCGCCTCACGATTGAGACGGCGGAAGATATTGCCGGAACCGAATCCGATGAGCAGACCATTGATCT
>OIXX01000368.1_pt1 | contig 29160 bp, 22 predicted proteins | sample 1588161 | NCBI WGS metagenome assembly OIXX01 (sample SAMN03283274) | human gut metagenome | biome: human-associated habitat; material: feces | host: Homo sapiens | place: Peru | collected 2012
CTACTACGCCGCCGGCGACTCGCGCGACCGCCTCGCCAAGATGCCGGTGGTCAAGAGCGCGCTCGACCACGGCTTTGACGCGCTGCTCTGCACGGCCGACGTGGACGAGTTCACCTTCCAGGCCATGCGTCAGTACGTGGCCAAGGGCCTGCCCAAGCGCTACGAGGACGACGCCGCCCGCGAAGCCGCCGAGAAGGCCCAGGCCGACGGTGCCGAGCCCGAAACCGAGGACGTGACGCTCGAGCTCAAGAACGTGGCGTCCGGTGACGTGGACTTTGCTACCGAGGACGAGAAGAAGGCCGCCGAGGAGGCGAGCAAGGAGAACGAGGAGCTCTTCAAGGCCCTGAAGGAGGCGCTCGGCGACAAAGTCACGAAGGTCGCCGTGTCCGCCAAGCTCACCGACGCGCCTGCCGCCATCACGAGCGAGGGCCCCGTGTCGCTCGAGATGGAGAAGGTGCTCGCGCAGCAGTCCGAGGGCTCCGAGGCGCCCAAGGCCCAGCGCGTACTCGAGCTCAACGCCAAGCACCCCGTTTTCGCCAAGCTTCAGGCTGCCGAGAAGGACGGCGACAAGGACAAGCTGGCCCTGTACACGGGTCTGCTCTACGACCAGGCACTGCTCGTGGAAGGCATTCTGCCGGACGACCCCGTGGAGTTCGCCTCGCGCGTGTGCGAGCTGATGTAACGCGGACTGCGAACGACTGGGCCCGACCCTCTCATCTCCCACTTAGACAGTCCTCGAAGGCCCGGACGCGTGTCCGGGCCTTCTGCGGAACTCGTGGGCGACGAGAGGGTCGGGCCTATTTTTATCGCGGGTGCCTCCTCGCTCGGGTGGCGCGAGGAGGTGTCCCCGGGATTGCGTCCTGACCTGCTGTGCTGTTGGGGGCGGTCCTGTGGTGGGATGGGCTACTGGCGCACGCGGACGATGGCGTAGGGTTTGTTCTCCTCGTTGCCGAGGGTGATCACGCGCCCGCCGTCGATGCGGTGTACGTGGGGGTAGATGGTGTCACCGAGCTTTGCCGCCTGGCTGTAATGGACATCGAGCCAGTGCAGTGGTGCCCCCTCGGCCGAACGGCTCCACTCGTCGGTGCCTTCGAGCTCGCTGAGCGCGCCGAGGGCGAGGCTCACGTACTGGGCGTTGTTGACGTGGTGGTTCGTGTCGAGGTGCGCCGCCGTGACGACGACGGGCGTCGCGGGCGTTCCGTCGCCCTCGACGCGCAGCACATGAGGAACGGGCGGCAGGTCGAGCAGTGCGTCGCCGTCGGCCTTGGCCGCGTTAAGATATGGGTCAATCTCTTCCTTGGGAGCCCGCACGGGTCTGCCGATGTTGGCATCGAACATGAACCAGCTCGACGCGGCGCGAACGAGCGGGCGCTCGCCCTTCTCGTCCGCGGCGTCACAGATGGTGAAGTTGCGGCTGGCGCGCAGACCCTTGAAGCCCGTGGCCCAGGTGCTCACGCGAATCTCGTCGCCAAGGCGGGGGAGGCCCAGCACCTCGATCTCCCAGGCGGACAGCAGCCACGCGAGCCCGGTCTTTCTTGCGTAGTCGACGCCGATGCCCATCGACTCGGACTGGAACGTGCTGCAGTCCTGCAGGTAGTCGATGAGCGACGCGACCTTGAGGCACCCGCCCTCGCCGATTTCGCTGTAGCGAACCCTGCTGGAAAATGAGTACATGAGGCCCCCGTCTCCGTCCGGCCCTGGGCCGGAGTAGTTGTGTCCTCGAAATTCTACCCAGCGGGCGCTTGGGCGTACGGGATGGCGTGCGGCGTCGCGTGCCCATGCGCGCACCAAACGGTAGCGTGCGTCGCTCGAGGCGCGGGCGATGCGCACCAAACGGTAACGCACGTCGCTCGAGATACGGCGGATGCACACCAAACGGTAACGCACGCCCCAGGATGCGGACGAAACGGTAACGCACGCCCCAGGATGCGGATGAAACGGTAATAATCCGAGTCTCAAATTACCGAATGGGCCGCGCCTTGCCGCTGTCGCCCGTGCCACGCACCGTCGACCGCGCCGCACGCCGACATCCGCGTCGAGCATCGTCGCTCCGCTCACCGACGGAACGACCCCGTCCGAACCCGAATGGGCGCCGCTCGCCGCCACGCGTCAGTCGCGGGCTAGCTTGAAACAAAACTGAAACTATCATGTCGCGTGAGCCCGCAGGGACGGGCTGCCCAGGCACCCGAGACGGGTGCCCTCGTCGTGAGAGGCGGCGGTGAACGTGGATGACCTCGATGGTTCGTCCCGGCGGGGTTCCGACGCTTCGGCCTCGGCGGTTGCGTCGCCCGGCGACGTACGTCCGGGCGCTGGCGGCATGAAGAAGGAGCTCACGCTCTTCAACTTCTTCACCATTGGCTTCGGGGCCATCATCGGCACGGGCTGGGTGCTGCTCGTGGGCGACTGGATGGTGCTTGGCGGAGGCCCCGTACCCGCCATGATCGCGTTCGCCATCGGCGCGGTGTTTCTCGTGCCCATCGGCATGTGCTTCGGCGAGCTCACGGCTGCCATTCCCATCTCTGGCGGCATCATCGAGTACGTCGATCGCACCTTTGGGCGCAAGGCGGGCTTCTTCACCGGCTGGATGCTGCTCTTGGGCAACGCCCCGCTCTGCCCGTGGGAGGCCATCGCCATATCGACGCTACTTACCGACCGTTTTGCGGAGTTCCCGGCGCTCGCGTGGCTGCGCTCCGTCAAGCTCTACACCATCCTCGGTGCCGACGTGTACCTCTGGCCCACCGTCATCGCGCTCGGGTTTGCCGCGCTCGTCATCTGGCTCAACTTCCGCGGGGCGGGGGCGGCGGCCAAACTCTCGAGTTTCCTCACCAAGGCGCTGCTCGCAGGCATGGTGCTTGCCATGGGCATCTCCTTCGCCACGGGTTCGCCCGAGAACGCCATGCCGGTATTCAGCCAGGCGACGGATGCGGCTGGTGGCGCCTCTACCGAGGCCACGAGCCTGCTTGGCGGCATCGTGGCGGTGCTCGTCATGACGCCCTTCTTCTACGCGGGGTTCGACACCATTCCGCAGCAGGCTGAGGAGGCCTCTGAGGGCATTGACTGGAAGAAGTTCGGTCTCATCCCGGCCATTGCGCTTCTGGCCTCGGGCGTGTTCTACCTCGTCTGCATCTATTCCTTTGGCACCCTCATCGACTGGCACGAGTTCGTGCGCTCGAGCGTGCCCGCGCTGGCGGTGCTTCAGCGCATCAGCCTGTTCTTCTACGTGGCCATGCTCGTCATTGCCACGCTGGGCCCGCTTGGCCCTATGAACTCGTTCTTTGGCGCGTCGACCCGCCTCATGCTTGCCATGGGGCGCAAGGGGATGCTTCCGGAGTCGTTTGCGCGGATCGACCCCGCGTCGGGCACGCCGCGCCGGGCGCTCGTGGTCATGGGGGCGCTCACCCTCGTGGGGCCGTTCCTCGGGCGCAACATGCTCGTGCCGCTTACCAACGTGGCATCGCTCGGGTTCATATTCGCCTGCACCATGGCGGGCGTAGCGTGCTGGCGACTGCGTGACACCGAGCCCGACCTACCCCGTCCGTATCGCGTGAACGGTGGGAAGTTCGGTATCGGGTGCGCCGTCGCCGCGGGTGCCGTCATCATCGCGCTCATGGTGGTGCCGGCCAGCCCGGCGGCGCTCTCGGGCGTGGAGTGGTCCATCACGCTGGGCTGGATTGCCGTCGGCGCGGTGCTGCTCGCCCTGTTTGGGTCGAGGTCGTCTGCCGGGCACACGGCAGGCGTGGGTCGCCCGTCTGATGGCGGGCGCTAAAGACTGGAGGAACCATGGGCACCAAGTACGCCATCGAGCACGGCAAGCTGGTCGACGGTACGGGTGCGACCCCCGTCGAGGACTCGCTCGTCCTGGTGGACGAGGACGGCAAGATTTCCTACGCCGGCGCGTTCGAGGACGTGTCGCCCGACCGGGGCTACGAGTTCATCGACGCCACGGGCAAGACCGTGATGCCCGGCCTCATCGACACGCACCTACACTTTTCGGGCAACCTCACCGACGACGACACCGACTGGGTCATGCAACCGCTGCTCGAGAAGCAGGCCGTTGCTGTGAAGCAGGCCTACGACTGCCTCACCCACGGCCTCACCACCGTGTGCGAGATTGGTCGCTTTGGCATCCACGTGCGCGACTGCATCAACAAGGGCGTCTTCAAGGGGCCGCGCGTCTATGCCACGGGCCTGGGCTTCTGCCGCACGGCCGGTCACGGTGACTCGCACCATTGCAGCCAGCTCGAGAACAAGAACTCGCATCCCTGGGGTGACCAGGTGGACGGCCCGTGGGACCTCCGGAAGGCCGTACGCGCCCGTTTGCGCGAAAACCCCGACGCCATCAAGATCTGGGCCACGGGCGGCGGCATCTGGCGCTGGGACTCCGGCCGTGACCAGCACTATTGCGCCGAAGAGATCAAGGCCGTCTGCGACGAGTGCAAGATGGTGGGCATCCCCGTGTGGAGCCACAGCTACAACTCGGTGACGGCCGCGTACGACTCGGTGCGCTTTGGCTGCGAGCAGCTCATCCACGGCTTCGAGGTGGACGAGCGCACGATGGACCTCATGGCCGAGATGGGCACCTACTACACGCCCACGATTGGCTTTTTGCCCACGTGGTACTCGACGTACCCGCCTGTCTACGTGCCCGAGATTCACGACAAGTACGAGGGCACGCTCGTGGAGAAGGAACTGCAGCGCAACTACGACTGCCTGCGCGAGGCCAGAAAGCGCGGCATCCCGTTCACCATCGGTTCTGACTCGTTCAGCTTCGTGACGCCGTACGGCTACGTGACGATTGACGAGATGTACGACTTTGTGGACAAGGTGGGCATCTCGCCCCTCGAGACCATCACCTGTGCCACGCTCAACGGCGCCAAGATGGCCCATTGTGCCGACGAGACGGGCTCGCTCGAGGCAGGGAAGTGCGCTGACCTGCTAGTTGTTGACGGCGATCCGGCGACTAACATCCACGATCTCACGCCCGAGGCGATGGACGTGATCATGAAGGACGGCGAGGTTGTCGTGTCCGGCACGTTTGGCGCGCGCAACACGTACTCGGCATAGCGCTTGCTGCTTCTGGGCGGCCCGTTCTCGCGTGCCTGCGGGAGTGGGCCGTTGTGCTTTGTCGCGCGGTGTGCTGGTGCCCTCATTTCGATTTAGCATTTCGTCGCGTTTGCCTCATCTTTTTCCGGGGGCAAATGCGTACAAATGCCAAATGGGCTCCTTGCCGCGGGCCGTTTGGGCGCACGCCACGGAGGCGTTCGGACGTGCGTCCCGGATGCCACGTCAACTACACTGGTGCGCATGAGCTACGCACAGGTTGTCCCCGACATACCCGCCCGCGCCATCGACGGGTGCTTCGACTACGCCATCCCCGACGCGCTCGCAGGCGCGTGCCGGGTGGGCGTGGCTGTGCTCGTGAGCTTTGGGCACCGGGACGTGGTGGGCTACGTCGTGGCCATCGCCAGCGAGCCGGGCGAGGGGGTCGACCACGCGCGCGTGCTGCCCGTGAAGTCCGTGCTGAGCAGCCCCTCCTTCGACGAGGTGGGGGCGCGGCTCGCCCGCTGGATCGCCCGCGAGTACGCGGCCCCGCTCGCGAGCTGTCTGCGCCTCATGACCCCTCCCGGGCAGTCCATGCGCGTCACGCGCGAGGACGGCGGCGCCTGGCATCTCGTGGTCGAGAAGACCAAGGCCGTCGACGACCGCTGGGTCTCGCTCACGGAGGAGGGCCGCACGTATGAGCCGCGCTCCAACGCGAGCCGCCAGCGTCGTGTGCTCGAGGCCCTCGTCGCGGGCCCGCAGCGCGTGGCGGAGCTTTCGGCGCTCGTGCCCGGTGCGGCCAGTGTGGTGTCGGCGCTGCTCAAGCGTGGTGTGGTGGACGTGAACCACCGCCGTCGCGTGCGCGGGGCGGACGACGGCCCCTCCTCGCTCTCGAGCGCACGGGCCCCGCGGCCGGAGCGCCTCACGGCGGGGCAGCAGGAGGCCCTCGCCGCCATCGCACGCGCCGCGAACGCCGCACAGGGCGACGTGGTGCTTGTCGACGGCGTCACGGGCTCGGGCAAGACGGAGGTCTACCTCGACGCCATCGAGCGCGTGCGAGCGCGGGGGCGCGGGGCCATCGTGCTTGTGCCCGAGATCTCGCTCACGGCGCAGACGGTGGGGCGCTTTCGCAGCCGCTTCGGCGACGACGTGGCCATTCTGCACTCGCGCCTCTCTGTGGGCGAGCGCTTCGACCAATGGGACATGGTGCGCCAGGGCAACGCCCACGTGGTTGTGGGCGCGCGCTCGGCGCTCTTTGCGCCGCTCGCCAACGTGGGGCTCGTGATCGTGGACGAGGAGCACGAGGGCTCCTACAAGCAGGACCAGGCGCCGCGCTACCGCGCCCGCGAGGTGGCCTGCGAGCTGGCACGCCTGCGCGGGGCCGCCGTGGCGCTCGGCAGCGCCACCCCCTCGCTCGAAGCGCTCGAGCGCTGCCGTGCGGGTTCGTGGCGCGGGGTGCGCTGGGAGCGCGCCTCGATGCCCGAGCGTCCCGGCACCTCCGTGCTGCCGCGCGTGCGCGTGGTGGACATGCGTCGGGAGTTCGCCGCCAAGAACGGCTCGATCTTCTCGGCGGCGCTGCGCGACGGCCTGCTGGGCGTGGCGGAGCGCCGGGAGAAGGCGGTGTTGCTGCTCAACCGTCGCGGGTTCGCGAGCTTCCTCATGTGTCGCGAGTGCGGGTGCGTCCCCACGTGCACGCACTGCTCCACGGCGCTCACGTACCACGAGCGCACGCACAGCCTCGTGTGCCACAGCTGCGGCAGGTCGTGGCCGGTGCGTGCCTATCCCGACCCGTCGACGCGCTGTCCCAACTGCGGCAGCCGCTACCTTGCGCAGTTTGGCGTGGGCACCCAGCGCGTCGAGGACGAGCTGCACATGCTTCTAGCGGGGCAGGACGTCGACATCATCCGCATGGACGCCGACACCACGTCCACCAAGGGGGCCCACACGCGCCTGCTCGAGGAGTTCGACGCGAGCCCGTGCGCGGTGCTCGTGGGCACGCAGATGATCGCCAAGGGCCTCGACTTCCCGGAGGTCACGCTCGTGGGCGTGGTCAACGCCGACACCACGCTCAAGCTGCCCGACTTCCGTGCGGCCGAGCGCACCTACGACCTGCTCGAGCAGGTGGCGGGCCGTGCCGGTCGCGGCGACAAGGCGGGCGAGGTAGTCGTCCAGACGTACTGGGCCACGCACCCGGCCATCGCCGCGGTGGCCACGCATGACCGTGCCACCTTTGAGCGCTACGAGCTGGCCCAGCGTCGCGAGGCGTACTACCCGCCCTTCTCGCGTGTGTCGAACGTCGTGGTGACGGGCGCGTCCGAGGCCGTCGTGCGCGGGCGTGCGCATGAGCTTGCGCGTGCGGTACGTGCGGCCGTGGGGCAGGGGGACGTCGTGTCGGTGGCTGCCGAGGCTGGAGGGCCTGTGGGCGCCGAGGTGGGCGGGCCTGCGGGCGCGTGGGAGGTGCTGGGCCCCGCCGAGTGCGTGCGCGGCCGGGTCAAGGACCGCTGGCGCTGGCATGTCGTGCTCAAGTCGCCGCCTGACTCCGAGCCCGGCCCCATTCTGCGCTCCTGCGTGGCCACCCTGCCCGCCGACCGCCGCGTGAGCGTCTCGATTGACGTTGACGCGCACGACATGCTGTAGCGCTTGCCGGCGACGGTGGCTTGCTTGCGGTGACCGCGTCGACAACGTCGGCCCATCGCCGAGCTCGGTGTTTCTGGACAAAACGTTCGATCGTTTGCGCGGAAATGTCCAAATTGACCTAGCTCGATGAGCGGGTGGCCGAAGTGGGGTTCGATTGGCATGCCGGGCGGCCGAAGCGGGGCTCGTCTACCGCACCCGTCGCGCCTGCCGCATCGGCCGCTCGTCGTGCGGCCAGCGCGGCGTGCGAGTTGGTGACAGCTGTCGTCTCCGGGTATCATTTACGAGTTGCAGATACCTGCGGCTGGCCGCGCGCCGCCGCCAACGGATAGGAGCCCCATGAGCGCCGTTACCGACATCGTCCTCGAGCCGGACCCCCGGCTCTCCCAGATGTGCGAGCCCATCGAGAAGGTCGACGGCAAGATTCGCTCGCTCGCCAAGCGCATGCTCAAGGACATGTACGCGTCCGACGGCTGCGGACTGGCCGCGCCGCAGGTGGGCGAGCTCGTGCGCCTCGTCGTCATCGACTGCGACTACGACCCGGACGACGCGCGAACCAAGAACCCCTACGTGCTCGTAAACCCCGAGATCATTACGGCCGACGGTCTGGACCGCCCCTTCAAGGAGGGCTGTCTGTCGTTCCCGGGCATCTCGGTCGAGGTGTCGCGCCCGAGCCACGTCATCGTGCGCGCCCAGAACCTTGACGGCGACCTTATGCAGTACGAGGCCGAGAACAACCTCATGGCCGTGTGCCTCCAGCACGAGATCGATCACCTCAACGGCGTGACCATGGTTGACCACCTGCCGCCGATGAAGCGTCTCCAGGCCCTGCGCGAGTGCGACGCCGCCATCGCTGCCGGTGCCCGCCCCGGCGAGACGACCGTGGAGTAGGGAGGCCCCATGCGCGTCATCTTTATGGGCACGCCCGAGTTTGCCGTGCCCTCGCTTGTCGCCCTGAGCGACGCCTTCGACGTCGTGGCCGTGGTCACGCGTCCCGACGCGGTGCGCAGCCGCGGCAAGAAGCTCGAACCCAGCCCGGTCAAGGCCTGCGCGCATGAGCGAAGCCTGCCCGTGATCGAGACGAGCCGCATCACACCCGAGGTGCTCGACCAGCTGCGTGCCCTCGACGCCGACGTCGTCTGCGTGGCCGCCTTTGGCTGCATCCTGCCCGACACGGTGCTCACGATGTGCCCGCTTGGCTGCGTCAACGTGCACGCGTCGCTGCTGCCGCGCTGGCGTGGCGCCGCCCCCATCCAGCGGGCGGTGCTGGCCGGAGACGAGCGCGCGGGCGTCTCGATCATGCGCGTGGTCCACGAGCTCGACGCGGGCGCCTGGTGCGCCCAGGCCTCAACGGAGGTGGCCGACAAGCCCTGCTCCGAGCTCATGGCCGAGCTTGCGAGCCTGGGCGGTGCCACGCTCGTGCATGCCTTGGGCGATATCGCCGCTGGTACGGAAACCTGGGTGGAGCAGGACGAGACGCTGGTCACGTACGCGCACAAGGTGAACAAGGCCGAGATGCGCCTGGACCCGTCTGACGGCATGCTTGCGAACGCCCGGCGCGTCCAGGCCTCGACCGACGCGGCGCCGGCTCGCTGCGTGGTGGCGGACAAGGGCGTGCGCGTCATGCGGGCAAAGCCGTGCGCGGAGGAAGACCCCGCCGTGCCGGAAGGCTCCGTGCACGCTGCCCGCGGTCGCGTGCTGCTGGGATGCGACGGGGGAGCGTTCGAGCTCCTCTCCGTCAAGCCTGACGGCAAACGCGAGATGGAGGCGAAGGCGTGGGCCGCGGGCCTGCGCGGCGATTCCCTCACCTGGGAAAGGGCCTAGCGATGGCCGTCGCCAGCCCCGCCCGCGTGACGGCACTCTCACTGCTTGGAGACCAGCGTCGCCGCGCTGGCCATGCGCGTGACCTGCTCCGGGGCGCGCGTGACATGCAGACGCTCGGCACGAAGGCGCGTGCGCTCGCGACGAGGCTCGTGCTGGGCGTCAACGTGGCCTCCGGCGAGCTCGACCGGCGCATCGACGCGCTCGTGACGCGGGCGAACAAGCTCGAGCCGCGCGTGCGCGACGCGCTTCGCCTCGCCGTCTTTGAGCTGCTCTACCTCGACACTCCCCGTCAGGTGGCCGTGAGCCAGGGGGTCGAGCTCGTTCGGTCTGTGCAGCCGCGGGCGGCTCGCCTGGCCAATGCGGTGCTGCGCCGCGTGGCGGCCGAGCGTCCGGAGGTCGACGCCGCCAGGGACGCGGTGGCGCGTGCGGCAGCGGGGGAGGCCACGGCCACGGCCGAGGAGCTCTGCCATGCGTCCGGTTATCCCGCGCGGCTCGTTGAGGAGCTTGCGAGCAGCATCGGGGCGCGCGGCGTGGCTGCGGCCTGTGCCTGCGCGCTCGATCCGGCGCCCGTCTACGTGAGCTGCGGTCGTCCCGGCGACGACGCCACGCAGGTTGCGGCAGACCTCGTGGAGGCGGGGCTTGCGCCCGAGCGCGCGGGGCTTCCCGGCTCGTGGCGGCTCGGGCGTCCGGCCGGTCTCGCGAGGTCGGGACTCGTTGCCTCGTGCGAGGTGGCGGCCGCAGACCTCGCGGCGCAGCTCGTGTGTCGCGTCGCGCTGCCCGCGAGCGGACGCGTGCTCGAGGTGGGGCAGGGCCGGGGTACCAAGACGCTCCTGCTCGCCCGGACTGCGTCGGACGCAGGCGTGCGCGGTGTGCAGATACGCGGCTGCGAGCTCGTCGAGTCCAAGGTGCGGGCCACGCGCGACCGTCTTGTGGCGGCGGGCATCGACGGCGTTGCCTCGGCCACCGTCTTTGATGCGCTGCGCCTTGGCGAGACGGACGCGCTCCCGCCCGCGCTTGCGGGCTCGTTCGAGTCAGTGCTCGTGGACGCGCCCTGCTCCGGCACCGGTACCATGCGCCGCCACCCCGAGATTCCGTGGGCGCTCCAGCCGTCTGCGCTCGATTCCGACGCCGAAGGCTCGCTCCCGTCGCTGCAGCTGGCAATGTTGCGTGCGGTGTCGTCGCGCGTCGCGCCGGGCGGCTCGCTCGTCTACGCCACATGCTCCGTTCTCAACGTGGAGAACGAGGGCGTTGTCGCGGCGTTTCTCGCCACCGAGGAGGGACGGGGCTTCGAGCACGCGAGCGTGCTTGACGCTCCTGGCGTACGGGCGCTTTCCGAGGAGGGGCGCTCCCTTGTCGAAGCGTGGCTGACGGACAGCGGCGCGTTTCGCTCCGTCCCCACGGGAGGCTCGCACGACGGGCACTTCTGCGCCCGGCTCGTGCGTAGGCGATAAGCACCAAGCACGCGGAGCCCATAGCGCCGGAGCCCTAAAGCCCCGGGCGGGCTGAAAAAAAGAGCGCCTCGGCCGCTAGACCGGGGCGCTCGAATCTCTTGCGATGTGGTGGCTCACGTTCGGGAGCCGACTCCCATCTACTTGTTGGCGCAGTGCTCGCAGCTGGCGCAGGCCTCGGGCGCGGGGGCGTTCGTGGCGGCCGTGGAGGCGCTGTTGCCGCGCTGGTCGGTGTTGTAGAAGCCCGAACCCTTGAACGCGATGCCGCTGGGCTCGAAGACGCGCTCGGCGTCCGCGCCGCAGTCGGGGCAGGTGATGTGCGGGCGCTCCGCCATCGGGTGCTCCACCTCGAAAACCTTGCCGCAGCTCACGCACTTGTAGTCGTACCGTGCCATCGAACGTACCTCCACGCAACCCTCTGGCCGCCGCGCGGCCCTGTGTCTGACCTCCGGCCGGGACATCCGGCCACAAGGCATTACTTTACCCAAAAGCCGCGTGCGCCCGCCACTGCGGCCGTCGCCTTCCCACAACGTATACTGGACGCGAGACAAACGCGAGAACACGCAACGACAGGGGAGAGACCAATGGCCAAGATTACGGGTGCCATCTTCGACTGCGACGGAACGCTCATCGACTCGATGCGGATGTGGAACGGCGCCTTCGGGCATCTGCTCGCCTCGCATGGGCTCGTGGCAACCGATGAGCTCAAAGCCCGCGTGGAGCCCATGACCATCCCCGACGCCTGCGCCGCCATCCATGCCGAGATGGGCATCGGCGCAAGCGCTCAGGCGCTCGTCGACGAGCTCGAGGCTCATGTTGAGCACGAGTACGCCACCAACATCGTCGAGATTCCCGGCGCCCATGCCTTCGTGCAGAGCCTTGCCGACGCGGGCGTGCCCATGATCGTGTGTTCCTCCACCACCTCGAGGCTCGTGCGCGGTGCCCTCAAGATCCACGGCCTCGACGGCTACTTCCAGGACGTGCTCTGCACGGCCGAGGTGCGCGACGGGCGCGACAAGGACTTCCCTGACATCTACCTCGAGGGTCTTGAGCGGCTGGGTACCCCGAAGGACGAGACCTGGGTCTTCGAGGACGCACCGTTTGGCATCCGCACGGCTCGGCGCGCGGGCTTCCACGTGGCGGCCGTCTACAACGCGCACGACGGGCGCGACGCCAGCTTCATGCGGGCCTGGGCCGACATCTTCTCGGGCGAGTACGAGTCCATCTCTCTCGACGCCATCCGCATCTTTGACGACGAGAACCGCCGTCCCATGCCGGAGGCCTAGCGGTGCGCATCCTGCTTGTCGCGGGCTCTCCTTGCCCGAGTTCGTCCGTGCTTGTGCGTTCGCTTGCGGACGGCGCTGACGTGGTGATGGCGGTCGACCGCGGTGCGGAGGCGTGCCGCGCGGCCGACGTGGTGCCCGACGCCTTTTGCGGCGACGGCGACACCGTGAGTGCCGAGACGCTCGCATGGGTGCGTTCGGGCGGCCACGAGGCTGGTGGGGCGCAGGGCTGGCAGCCGCCCGTCGCCGCGCACCACGACAGCGTGGCCGCCCCGGACGCCGCGCTCACCGTGACGCCCGCCGACGACGTGCGCGACGTGCCGGAGATTCGCGGCCTGGACGGGAGACTTGGTGTCCGCATCTTTCCGCCTGCCAAGTACGACACCGACCTCTCGCTGGGCTTTTCGTGCGCCCGCACGGTTGCCGAGGAGCGCCACGAGGCGCTCGAGGTGACGGTGACGTGCGCGAGTGGCGGTCGCATGGATCATGCGCTTTCGGTCTTTGGCGTGCTGGCTGCCAACGCCGACCTCGCACCTGTGCTTGTGGAGGACGGCGTGGAGTGCCGTGTCTTGTCTCCGCGTGGGCGGGACTCGTGGGCGTTTGGGCAGGACAGTGCTGGCAGACACTTCTCGTTTGTGGCGCTTGCCGACGGCACGGTTGTGAGTGAGCGCGGCATGCGTTGGGAACTCGATCACTTCCGTGTGGATGCCCTGCGCGACCGGGGCATTTCCAACGTCATCGACGCTCCCGATGCGTGCATTATGTGCCACGAGGGCATTCTCGCGGCGTTTCTCGTGTGACGGCGGGTGAAGGGCGTTCGTTGCTGCCGAGCGGTGCCGTCGATGCGCGGACGATACGGTAACCGTGCCACAGAACGCGGACGTTACGGTAATTATTGACTTGCAGAATTACCGTTTGGCCCGCGCATCGCCCATGCGTTTCCGCCTGGCCCGCCTGAAGACGGCCCAAGGCAAAAGAAAAGGGCCGCCGAAGCGACCCTGGCAGTTCATATGAGATGCGCCAACTCGAACGTTGGCACCGCAAGCACTAGGAACGAGCGACCTTGCCAGACTTGAGGCAGGTGGTGCAGACGTTCATGCGCTGCTTGTGGCCATCAACCACCACGTGCACGCTCTGGATGTTCGGACGGAACTTGCGGTTGGTGACGCGGTGCGAGTGGCTGATCGAACGACCGGCAACGGCGTGCTTGCCGCAGATGGCGCAAACCTTAGACATTGTTGAGACCTCCATGTAGCGGCGCTCTCGCAACCGCCCTCGACGCATAGCCGAACCAGAATAGCACAGCTCGCAGTGGTCGCAAGAGATTTTCTGCGAGATGCTGTGCACGTGGTGTGAAGGATACCCCAAGTTATGGATTAAGGGAAATGGGCAAAGCCGGTCGGACATACTACCTAACGCTAGAAATTAATACTAGAAAGTACCTAAGCCGGAGGGGGAGAGATGGAAGAGTGCCAGGACGAGAAGGCCGAGGAGACAGGCACGGCCAACAGGAACGAGGGCCACGACGGCTCCGATGAAGAGTTCCGGCTCCTTGCGCGCAATCTCATGGAATGTGGGTGCGAACTCGCCAAGTTTAGGCCAAACTACGAGGTGAGCGCGTCGGTCAGGGGGCTCCCAGCGATCATGCGCGAGCTGCTCCGCGCCGAGGGGGCCTTGTCGCCCGGCGAGCTTGCCCGCCGCACGGGCGTGACGGACGCGCGCATCGCCAACGCTCTGCGCACGCTCGAGGAGCGGGGTTTCGTCGAGCGTCACGCCTCGGCCTCGGACCGTCGCCGCGTTGAGGTCGTCGTCACGGAGAAGGGCCGTCAGGACGCGCTCAGGTACGCCAGGGAGGGCGAGTCCTTAGTGACAGGCTTTCTCCGCGAGCTGGGCGAGCAGGACGCCCGCGACCTCGTGCGCGTGCTGCGCCGCGTCATCGAGGTCATGGACGCGCGGTCGCGCGAGGGCAGGAAGGTCGTGCCCACACCTCCGGCGATGGCGGAGGAGTTCATCGGCAAGGACCGCCGGTCGCCCGTCACCAAGGACCGCCGGTCGACCGTCACCAAGGACCAACAGCCGTTCATCGACAAGGACATTCGGTCGAGCGAGGGGAGGCGGGAAGCGTGAAGCTCCTGAAGCTCTTCAAGGGTCACGTGCTTGCGCTCGTGGCCATCGTGTGCCTGCTCGTCGTGCAGTCGAACGCCGACCTGGCGCTCCCGAACTATATGAGCGAGATCGTCGATGTGGGCATCCAGCAGGGCGGCATCTCCTCGGCCGTGCCCGACGCCGTTCGCGCGGACACGCTCACCGCGCTCGAGGCGCTCATGGACGATGACGACGCCGCAGCTGTGGAGGCCGCCTATGCCCCAGCCGACGCCTCGGGCGTGCGTGCCTACCAGGGCAGCAGCGCCGACGCCAAGGAGGGCTCCACGCTCGAGCGCGCCCTCGCGACCGCCGAAGTACAGGCTCTCGCCGCCGCCAGCGGCACCGACGTCTCCACGCTCTCCGACACCATGACCGAGCAGATGGCCGTGCAGTTCGTGCGGGCCGAGTACCAAGCGCAGGGCCGCGACCTCGACGCCGTCCAGAGCGACTACCTCGCGAGCATGGCGGCGACGATGTTCGGCCTTTGCCTCGTGTCGCTCGTGGCCACGGTCGCGACGGGTGCCATCGCCTCGCACACGGCGGCGATCATCGCACGCGACCTGCGCCGCAACACCTTCCGCAAGGTGATGAGCCTCTCGGCGGCGGAGGTGGGCGACTTCTCCCAGGCCTCGCTCATCACGCGCTGCACCAACGACGTCCAGCAGGTCCAGATGGCCGCGACGATGTTCATGCGCATGGTGCTGCTCGCCCCGATCATGGGCGTCGTGGCCGTCATGCGCGTCATCCAGACGTCGACCGGCCTTGAGTGGACCATCGGCGTGGCCGTCATCGCGGTGTGCGCGGTGGTGGGCGTGCTCATGGGCCTCACCATGCCCAAGTTCAAGCGCATGCAGCAGCTCGTCGACCGCGTGAACCTCGTGGCCCGCGAGATGCTCGACGGCCTCATGCCCATCCGCGCCTTTGGCCGCCAGGAGCACGAGCTCGAACGCTTTGACGAGGCAAGCCGCGAGCTCATGCGGACGCAGCTCTTCACCAACCGCGCCATGAACTTCATGATGCCGCTCATGATGCTCGTGATGAACTGCGTGACCGTGCTCATCGTGTGGTTTGGCGCCAAGGGCGTCGACGTCGGCGTCATGCAGGTCGGCGACATGATGGCGTTCATGAGCTATACCATGCAGATCGTCATGGCGTTCATGATTCTCACGATGGTGTCCGTGATGCTGCCGCGCGCCGAGGTAGCCGCCGAGCGCATCGACGAGGTGCTCGCCAGCACGCCGAGCATCGCCGACCCCGCCGCGCCGCAGCTTCCCGCCGCCGACGCGCCTCGTGCCGAGCTTTCCTTCCACGACGTGTCCTTCCGCTACCCGGATGCCGAGGAGGACGTGGTCACGGACGTGTCGTTCACCGTGCGGGCAGGTCAGACGGTTGGCATCATCGGCTCGACGGGCTCGGGCAAGAGCTCGCTCGTGCAGCTCGTGCCGCGCCTCTACGACGTCACGTCGGGCTCGGTGACGCTCGACGGCGTCGACGTGCGCAACTGGTCGCTCGCGGACCTGCGCAGGCGCGTGGGCTACGTGCCCCAACAGGGACGGCTCTTCTCGGGCACGGTGGAGAGCAACCTCAAGTTCGCCGGCGACTCCGTGAGCGACGACGACATGCGCTGGGCCGCGGGCGTGGCGCAGGCGGCCGAGTTCATCCCCGAGCTCGACGGCGGCTACGAGGCGAGCGTTTCCCAGGGCGGCTCCAACGTGTCGGGCGGCCAGCGCCAGCGGCTCTCCATTGCCCGCGCGCTTGCCAAGCGCCCCGAGGTCATGGTGTTTGACGACTCGTTCTCGGCGCTGGACTACAAGACGGACGCGGCCCTGCGCGAGGCCATAGCGCACGAGCTCGCAGACACCGCCGTCGTGGTGGTGGCGCAGCGCGTGGCGACGATCATGCGCGCCCACCAGATCGTCGTGCTCGACGACGGCCACGTGGTGGGACAGGGCACGCACGAGGAGCTGCTGCGCGCCTGCCCGGAGTATCTCGAAATTGCCGAAAGCCAGCTGAGCCCCGAGGAGCTGGGCATCTCGGACGAGCAGGCTGCCAAGGGAGGCGAGCGCTGATGGCGCAGGATTCCAGCAGGCGCCCGGCCGTCTCGCGCGGCCCCATGGGCCCCGTGGGCGGCGCGGTCGAGAAGCCCCGTGACCTCACCGGCACGCTGAGGAGGCTCGCGAGCTACATCGGCGAGCACAAGTTCGCCGTGCTCGTCGCCATCGTCTTCGCGGTGGGCTCGGTGGTGTTCAACGTGGTTGGCCCCAAGGTGCTCGGGCAGGTGACCACGAAGCTCTACGAGGGGCTCGTGGCCAAGGTGCAGGGCACGGGGGAGGTCGACTTCGCCTGGATCGCCCGCACGCTCACGGTACTCCTCGCCGTCTACGTGGCAAGCTCGGCGTGCAGCCTCGTGCAGGGCTGGCTCATGACGGGCGTCACCCAGAAGGTGGTCTACCGCATGCGCCGCGAGATCTCCGAGAAGATCGTGCGCGTGCCCATGAGCTACTTCTCCGGGCACAGCAAGGGCGACGTGCTCTCCCGCCTCACCAACGACGTGGACACGCTCGGCCAGTCGCTCAACCAGTCCGTGACGCAGCTGGTCACGAGCGTCACGCAGATCGTGGGCATCACGGCGATGATGCTTTCCATATCGCTGCCGCTCACGGGCGTGACGCTGCTGACGCTGCCGCTCTCGGTGGTCATCGTGGGCGTGATGGTGCACTTCTCGCAGCGCTACTTCACCGAGCAGCAGGAGGCGCTGGGAACGGTCAACGGCATCGTCGAGGAGGACTTTGCGGGCCAGACCGTGATCCAGGTCTTCGACCGCGCGGACGCCTCCGTTGAGGCCTTCGAGCGCGAGAACGACCGCCTCTTCACGAGCGGCTGGCGCTCGCAGTTCCTCTCCGGCCTCATCATGCCGCTCATGACGCTCGTGGGCAACATGGGCTACGTGGGCGTCGTGGTGGTGGGCGCGTGCCTCGCGCTTTCCGGCGCGGCCACGCCCGGCGACATCCAGAGCTTCATCCAGTACGTGCGCAACTTCACCCAGCCCATCCAGCAGCTTGCCAACGTGAGCAACACCATGCAGTCCATGGCGGCCGCCACCGAGCGCGTTTTCGACTTCCTGGCGGCTCCCGAGGAGAGCGAGCCGGAGCATCCGGCCCTGCCCGCCGCGCGCGTGGGCCTCGTGGAGTTTGACCATGTGCGCTTTGGCTATGACCCCGAGCGGCCCGTCATCCACGACCTCTCCTTCACGGCGAGGCCCGGGCAGACCGTGGCCATCGTGGGGCCCACGGGTGCTGGCAAGACCACGCTCATCAAGCTGCTCCAGCGCTTCTACGACGTGGACGGCGGGTCGCTGCGCGTCGACGGCGTGGACGTGCGCGACTGGGACCTTGCGGCGCTTCGCGAGGAGTTTGGCATGGTGCTGCAGGACACGTGGCTCTTCCACGGCACCATTCGCGAGAACATCCGCTACGGCAGGCCTGACGCCACCGACGAGGAGGTAGAGGCCGCCGCGAAGGCCGCGCGCTGCGACCACTTCGTGCGCACGCTTGCCGGGGGTTACGACTTCGTCATCAACGAGGACGGCACCAACCTCTCCCAGGGACAGCGGCAGCTCGTGACCATTGCCCGCGCGGTCATCGCGAACCGTCCGGCGCTCATCCTCGACGAGGCGACCAGCAACGTTGACACGCGCACCGAGGAGCTTATCCAGCACGCGATGGACGAGCTCATGGTGGGGCGCACGAGCTTCGTGATCGCCCACCGGCTTTCGACCATCAAGGGCGCCGACGTGATTCTGGTGCTCAAGGACGGCGACATCGTGGAGCAGGGCACCCACGAGCAGCTGCTCGCCAAGGACGGCTTCTACGCCGAGCTCTACAACTCCCAGTTCAGCGAGGAGGCGGCGTAGGGGCTGGGCAGCTCGCCTGCGGAAGACGCGGCGTAGGGGCAGGGGAGTTCGCCTGCGGAGGAGGGGCTTGTGATTCGCACGGCCCCTCCTGCCCGTGTCTCGCGCTGTTCTATCCGCTCCTCGTGTGCCCCGTGTCCGCGAACTGCCGGCAATGCCGATCCCCCTCAGTCCTCCTTGGCCCATTTGAATCTCACGCCAAGAACCTCCATGAGATCGAGATATGCCTCGAGCTCGCCGATTCCACCCTTGGCCTCAATGTCGAGGTGGCGCTGCATCTCCTCGGGAGTCACGTGCTGCTCGGTCACTTCGGCCTCATTCTCCATTACTGCCCCTTTCGCGGTAGTTGTGCGGGTAAACGCCCGATTTTTCAGATGACCCTCCCGCATTTTCAATTCGGCCTTACGGGCGCCTGTGCCCTGTCTCTGCCATATGCAAGAGCCGCTTATCCCAGCCGCACGGGGCCCGAGGGAACGCGGAAGAGCAGTCGGGCCACCAGCAGGTCTCGCGGCTCTACTTCGAACCGCGCCGCAATCTCGTGCGGGTTGTCGTCGATGAGGCTGGGCTTGTCCGCCTCGCGCGCAGCTCCCACGTTTTCCTGCACGTGTTGCCGTCTACTTACAGATTATGGTGTTCGCCATATTCCGATTGTGACATATGCTACATATTGATTATGGTGTTACATACTTACCGATTATGGTATTTTGAAAGTATCAAATTAGGGATTCGCCATCTAGACGGAGGTGGCCTCGTATGATTCGCCGCGAACTTGAGGGCCTGCTAAAGCGTATGGCGGGATGGTTCCCGATCGTATCGGTGACGGGCCCGCGGCAGAGCGGAAAGTCCACGCTCGTTCGGGCTGCTTTTCCGGACTATGCCTACGTCAATCTCGAGGATCCGCAGCAGGGGGCTCATGCACGGGAGGATCCGGTGGGATTCGTGAGGAACGCGCCCACGCCCCTCATTATCGACGAGGCGCAACAAGCCCCCGAGCTCTTCTCGATGGTCCAAGTTGTCTCGGATGAGCGCGGTGGCTCGGGGCACTTCATTCTGTCTGGTTCCCAGAACTTCTTACTGCTCAAGAGCATCTCTCAGTCCCTGGCGGGGCGGGTGGGGATGCTCAGGCTCCTTCCACTCTCATATGCCGAGCTGAGTGCGGAGGGAATCGCCCCGCCGATTGAGGGCTACATGGTGCGCGGGGGTTACCCGCGGCTTTATGACGTCGATGTGCCCGCGGACGTCTATTACTCGGGCTACGTGGACACCTACCTCGAGCGAGACGTCGCCGGCTATCTTGATGTCCGCAACCTGTCCTCTTTCAGGACGTTCCTCTCCCTCTGTGCGCAAAACGCGGGCAACCTTCTGAACGTCACCAGACTGGCAAGTGATGCTGGGGTCTCCAGCGCGACGGCCAGGGCTTGGCTTTCCATGCTGGAGTCGAGCTATGTCGTGTTTCTTCTCAGGCCATACCATGCAAGCGTCCGGAAGCGCCTGACAAAGACGCCTAAGCTATATTTCTACGACTCGGGGCTGCTGTGCTACCTCCTGAGGATTGCCGACATGGGGAGGCTTCTGACAGCAGACGCCTTGGGCATGGTTTTTGAGAATCTCGTCGTCTCCGAGACCGCTAAGAGGCACCTCAACCACGGAAAGAACCCGGAGCTGTTCTTCTATAGGGACGATAGCAAGGTCGAGGTTGACCTGCTGGACTTTACGGACGTGGACAACCCGTGGGCGGTCGAGATTAAGGCGTCCGAGACCTATCACAGCAAGTACGCGCGGAGCGTCGCGAGGATAGGCGAGGAGATTGGCGTTCCGGAAGACAATCGAGCCGTGGTGCTGCGTGTGCGGGAGGCCTACCGGGCTGACGGCGTGAAGGTGATTCCGGCGCAGGATTGGCTTGTGCGGCAGTGACAGATATCTGCGCGCGCTTGCCCCAGCCACAAGCCCGTCTACCTGCGCGGGCTTCTCGACCAGGGCTACTGGCCGGACGGCCTCATGACCGCGCCCGCCGACGAGGCCCTCGTCTTTGACATTCAGACCGCTCGGGGCCTCGGTCGCAACCCGCTGCGCAAGCACCTCAAGGTGGAGCCCGAGCGCTGGTACTTCCACTGCGACCGGCTGGGCATGCACGTCAGCCATCGCGGCGCGGGCGTCGTGTGGCACAGCGGGCGCGTCGTGCCTGATATAGAATGGCGTCCCGCTGTTTCAACCATCGAACCTGGAGAGCCCGTGCCGCAACGCATCGTCAACCTGCTCGTGGGGCCCGAGTCAGACGGCCTTCGCCTCGACGCCTTCCTCGCCGGCGGGCCCGACATGCCGTCGCGCTCGGCCTGCGCCAAGCTCGTGGAGGCGGGCGCGGTCACCATCAACGAGACTCCGGCAACCTCCAAGTCCGAGAAGGTGCTGCTCGGCGACCGCGTGCGTGCCACGGTGGAAGACCCGGGCCCGGCGGCGGCAGACCCTACGCTCGCCCCAAACCCCTACATCCCGCTCGACATCCGCTACGAGGACGAGCGCCTCATCGTGCTCTCCAAGCAGGCGGGGCTCGTGTGCCACCCCAGCCCCGGTCACGTTGACGACACGCTCGCCAACGCGCTCGTGGCGCACTGCGGCCCAGAGCACCTGGGGCGGCTCCAGGGCGACGACCGCCCCGGCATCGTGCACCGCCTCGACATGGACACCTCGGGCCTCATGCTCGCCGCCAAGGACGACGAGACGCAGAAGGCCCTGCAGGACCTCATCCGTCTGCGTACGCTCGACCGTCGCTACGTCACGCTCGTATGGGGCTACGTGGCGGCCGACTCCGGCACCATCGACACGGGCATCGCCCGCTCCACGCGCGATCGCATTCGCATGGCCGTCTCGGACGATCCCGGAGCGCGCGAGGCCATCACCACCTTCCGCGTGCTGGAGCGCTTTGAGGCGGCGCGGCGCGACGAGGGCTACACGCTGCTCGAATGCCACCTCTACACGGGCCGCACCCACCAGATTCGCGTGCACATGCGCCACATCAACCACCAGTGCATCGGCGACCCCCTCTACGGCAGGGGAGACCTCGCCCAAAACCTCGGGCTCACGCGTCAGTTCCTCCACAGCTGGCACGTGCGCTTCGACCACCCCGTCACTGGAGAGACCATAGAGCTTGCCGACACGCTCCCGGACGACCTCGCCCATGCGCTAGAATCCCTGAAAAACCGTTCGATGGGGCGCACGGCCGCAGGCGAGGACATCGTTCCCCAGCTGCTTGTGTCGCGTCCCTCCTGACGCCAAGACGCACCCGGCGCGCCGCCCGATAGGGCGTCCCCGCGCCGCAGCGTCTTGCTGACAACCAGAAGGACCCGCTTCCGTGGAATTCAATCGCCTTGGCATCACGCCCATCGTCGTCTTCAACTTCATCGTGTGGGCGTTCTTCACGTTCGCGTACTTCTATCAGATCGTCTACATCTTCGTGGCCTGGCGCCGCGGCACGGTGAAGCTGCCGCCCGCCAAGAAGCAGCACCGCTACGCCTTCTTCATCGCGGCGCACAACGAGGAGAGCGTCATTGCCAACCTCGTGCAGTCCATCAAGGAGCAGGACTACCCCGCCGAGCTCATCGACACCTTCGTCGTGGCCGACGCTTGCACCGACAAGACGGCCGCCGAGGCGCGCCGCGCCGGGGCCATCGTCTACGAGCGCAACGACCTCGCGCGCAAGGGCAAGAGCTGGGTCATGGACTACGGCTTCGACCGCATCCTCAACGAGTACCCGGGCAAGTACGAGGCCTTCTTCGTCTTTGACGCGGACAACCTGCTCTCTCCCGGCTACGTGACCGAGATGAACAAGGCCTTCGATGCGGGCTACCTCGTCTCCACGAGCTACCGCAACTCCAAGAACTTCGACTCGAGCTGGGTGAGCTCGGCCTACGCCCTGTGGTTTCTGCGCGAGGCCAAGTTCCTCAACAACTCCCGCATGATGCTTGGTACGGGGTGTGCCATCTCGGGCTCGGGCTGGATGGTGTCGGCCAAGATCGTGGAGGGCATGCACGGCTGGGACTTCCACACCCTCACCGAGGACATCCAGTTCTCCACGTTCTGCGCGGCCAACGGCATCCGTATCGCCTACGCCCCGGCAGAGTTCTACGACGAGCAGCCGCTCACCTTCGCAGCCTCCTGGACGCAGCGCATGCGCTGGACCAAGGGCTTCTACCAAGTGTTCTTCTCGTACTTCCACGACCTGTTCCACGGCATCGGCAAGAAGCGCTTCGGGTCCTACGACATGCTCATGACCATCGCCCCGGGCATGATCTTGACGCTCGTCTCCGCATTCGTGAACTGCGCCTACCTCATCGTGGGCGGCATGAGCGGCGGATACCTCGCCACCAACGACGAGCTCTCCATGGCGGTGGGGTCGCTCGTGATGACGTTTGGCTCCATGTACGTGGTGTTCTTCATCCTGGCGGTCATCACCACCGTCTCCGAGCGCAAGTCGATCCGCACGCGCCCCGGCAAGCGCTGGCGCGTCTACACCAACCTGTTCACCTTCCCGCTGTTCATGATGACCTACATTCCCATCACGGTGGCGGCGCTGTTCAAGAAGGTGGAGTGGGTGCCCACCAAGCACACGGTGTCCATCTCCATGGACGACATGGGGGCCGAGCCGCAGGCGTAGGAGGCGCGCGTCGGCGTGCGCCCGCGACGGCTGCCGTCCTTCCGGGATCAGCCGCGGGCAGGCGCGTAGGCTACAATGGCAAAATCACGGGTCGGCGCGGGCGCAAGGGGCGTCCCGCCACGAGGCAGAAAGGGAGCCACATGGCAACGTTCTTCGAGGGCGAGTCGCACACCTTTTCCGAGTATCTGCTAGTCCCTGGGTATTCCTCGCATGAGAACGTGCCGGCCAACGTGTCGCTCAAGACCCCGCTCGCGCGCTTCAAGAGGGGCGAGGAGTCGCGCGTCACGCTCAACATCCCCATGGTCTCGTCCATCATGCAGTCCGTCTCCGGGCCGCGCATGGGCGTGGCGCTTGCCACCGAGGGCGGCATGAGCTTCATCTACGGCTCGCAGTCCGCCCAGTCCGAGGCCGAGATGGTGCGCTGGGTCAAGGACTACAAGGCCGGCGTCGTCGAGAGCGACTCCACGCTCACGCCCGACATGACGATGGAGGAGGTCATGCGCCTCAAGGACCGCACCGGCCACTCCACCATGCCCGTCACCGACGACGGCACCCCGCACGGCAAGCTCCTCGGCATCGTGACGAGCCGCGACTACCGTCCCTCTCGCGACGACCACCAGGCCAAGGTCGCCACGTTCATGACCCCGCGCGAGAAGCTCGTCGTGGCCTCCGAGGACACCACCCTCAAGGTGGCCAACGACATCATCTGGGAGCATAAGCTCAACGCCCTGCCCATGGTCAAGTCCGACGACACGCTCGTGGGTATCGTCTTTCGCAAGGACTACGACTCCCACAAGTCCAACCCCGACGAGCTGCTCGACAAGAACAAGCGCTACATGGTGGGCGCGGGCATCAACACCCGCGACTACGCAGAGCGCGTGCCGCTGCTCCTCGAGGCCGGCGCGGACGCCCTCTGCATCGACTCCTCCGAGGGCTACTCCGAGTGGCAGAAGCTCGCCATCGACTGGATTCGCGCGCACTACGGCAACGACGTCATCGTGGGAGCCGGTAACGTGGTCGACGCCGAGGGCTTCCGCTACCTCGCCGGCTGCGGAGCGGACTTCGTGAAGGTGGGCATCGGCGGCGGCTCCATCTGCATCACGCGCGAGACCAAGGGCATCGGCCGCGGCCAGGCCACGGCGCTCATTGACGTCTGCCGCGCTCGCGACGAGTACTTCGAGGAGACCGGCGTCTACGTGCCCGTGTGCTCCGACGGCGGCATCGTGTACGACTACCACATGACGCTCGCCCTGGCGATGGGTGCCGACTTCATGATGCTCGGCCGCTACTTCGCTCGCTTTGACGAGAGCCCCACGCAGCGCGTCAACGTCAACGGCCAGTACATGAAGGAGTACTGGGGCGAGGGCTCGGCGCGCGCCCGCAACTGGCAGCGCTACGACCTCGGCGGCGCGGCCAAGCTCTCCTTCGAGGAGGGCGTCGACTCCTACGTCCCCTACGCCGGCGCGCTCAAGGACGGCGTGGAGTCCACGCTCTACAAGGTCAAGTCCACGATGTGCAACTGCGGCGCCAAGACCATCAAGGAGCTGCAGGAGAAGGCGCGACTAACCCTCGTGAGCTCCACCTCCATCGTCGAGGGTGGCGCCCATGACGTCGTGCTCAAGGACCACAACCAGTCCGTGAGCTACCGCTAGTCAGCAGACGGCGGCGCGTCCGGGACGGCCCGCGGCGGGGGAGACCTCGCTGCGGGCCGTCTCTTGTTTGGCGCGCGCGCCCCGCTTGGCTAGAATGTCGAACTCGAATGTACGCATGAGAGGAAGGTCGCGCATGAGCGACGCAGTTGAGACCCAGGCCGGCGCCACGTCCGGCAGCGAATTCCCTGCCTATGACGCGCAGGCTATCGAGACCAAGTGGCAGCGCATCTGGGACGAGGACCAGACCTACAAGACCGACGAGGACTCCTCGAAGCCGAAGAAGTACGTCCTCGAGATGTTCCCGTATCCCTCCGGCGACCTGCATATGGGCCATGCCCGCAACTACAGCATCGGCGACGCGATGGCGCGCCAGGCCCGCATGCGCGGCTATGACGTTCTGCATCCCATCGGCTTCGACGCCTTTGGCCTGCCCGCGGAGAACGCCGCCATCAAGCACAACACCCAGGCGGCCGCGTGGACGTACCAGAACATGGACAACGCCCTTGCCACGATGCGTCGCATGGGCTTCTCCTACGACTACGACCGTCTCGTGCGCACCTGCGACCCCGAGTACTACAAGTGGGGCCAGTGGATCTTCGAGAAGATGTACGAGCGCGGCCTCGTCTACCGCAAGAAGAACCCGGTCAACTGGTGTCCCAAGTGCAACACGGTGCTCGCCAACGAGCAGGTGACCGAGGGCCGCTGCTGGAGGTGCGACTCGCTCGTCGAGAAGCGTGACCTCGACCAGTGGTACCTCAAGATCACCGCCTACGCCCAGGAGCTGCTCGACGACCTCGACAAGCTCCCCGGCTGGCCCGAGCGCGTGAAGCAGATGCAGGCCAACTGGATCGGCCGCTCCGAGGGCGCCGAGGTCGACTTCACCCTCTGCGACAAGGACGGAAGCCCCATCGAGGGCGACGAGGGGAAGATCACCGTCTTCACCACCCGCGCCGACACGCTCTTTGGCTGCACGTTCTTCCTGCTCGCGCCCGAGTACAAGGGCCTCATAGACCTCGTGGCCGGCACCGAGTACGAGGCGGCCGTGAAGAAGGTCGTCGACGACGCCGAGAAGGTGAGCGCCGTCGAGCGCGCCCAGGGCGACCTCGAGAAGCACGGCGCCTTCACGGGCCGCTACGTCGTGAACCCCATCAACGGCGAGAAGGTTCCCGTCTGGGTGGCCGACTACGTCATCTCCGACTACGGCACCGGCGCGGTCATGGCCGTGCCCTGCGGCGACCAGCGCGACTTCGAGTTTGCCAGGAAGTACGACCTGCCCATCGTGCCCATCATCCTCTCCAAGGACGACCCGCTCTTCGGGCAGCTTCACGGCCAGGCCGAGAAGGTCGTCACGACCGTCGACTGGGACAGCGCCATGATGGCCGAGGGCGAGCTCGTGCAGTCCGGGAAGTACACCGGCCTCACGGGCGGCAAGCACTCCGAGGGCGAGGCGGCCGTGGTTGACGCGCTCGAGGCCATGGGTAAGGGTCGTCGCAAGGTGAACTTCCGCCTGCGCGACTGGCTCATCTCCCGCCAGCGCTACTGGGGCAACCCCATCCCCATGGTGCACTGCGACCACTGCGGCTACGTGCCCGTGCCCGAGGACCAGCTCCCGGTGACGCTTCCCGAGAATCTCGACCTGGGCGCCGGCGAGACGCTTGCCAGCTGCAAGGAGTTCTACGAGACCACCTGCCCGGTGTGCGGACGCCCCGCCAAGCGCGAGACGGACACCATGGACACGTTCACGTGCTCCAGCTGGTACTACATCCGCTATTGTGACCCGCACAACGACAAGAGGCCGTTCTCCAAGGAGTCGGTCGACCGCTGGATGCCGGTCGATAACTACATCGGTGGCATCGAGCACGCCATCCTGCACCTGCTCTACAGCCGCTTCTGGACCAAGGTCCTGCGCGACCTGGGCATGACCGACGTGGACGAGCCCTTCACCAACCTCCTTTGCCAGGGCATGGTCAAGGACGAGAAGGGCGAGACCATGTCCAAGTCCAAGGGCAACGTGGTGCCGCCCAAGAGCGTCATCGAGCCGTACGGTGCGGACACGATGCGTCTCACGATCCTGTTCATCGCCCCGCCCGAGAAGGACTTCAACTGGGATCCGAAGGCCGTCGCCGGGTGCAACCGCTTCATCAAGCGCGCCTGGAAGCTCGTGTGGGACCTCATGGCGACGCCGGGCGCCGCCGATGCCGGCGAGATCGACCCCCCCGCGCTCGACGATGCCGCCGGCTCGCTCTTCCGCGACCTGCACCGTCTGGGGAGCCGCTGCACGGCGGACTTCGACCGCCAGCAGTTCAACACGGCCATCTCTGCCGTCATGGAGCTCTGCAACGCCGCGAGCGCGTGGGTGAGCTCCGTGCCCGCCGACCAGCGCGACGGCGCGCTGGCGCGCCTGGTGGCCCGCGACGTCGTGGCGATGCTCGCCCCCATCTGCCCGCACTGGGCCGAGGAGCTCTACCGCGAGGCGCTTGGCCTCACGGGCTCGGTCTACAACGAGCCGTGGCCTGCGTTTGACGCGAGCCTCGCCAAGGCCGACACGGTCGAGATCGCCGTGCAGGTCATGGGAAAGGTGCGCGGGCACGCCATGGTGGCGGTGGACGCCTCGCGCGAGGAGACCGAGAGGGCGGCGCTCGAGGCCGTGTCCTCGCTCGTCGAGGGCAAGACGGTGCGCAAGGTCATCGTGGTGCCGGGCAAGCTCGTAAACGTCGTTGCCAACTAGAGGAGCGTCGATGAGGTGTCCCTCGTGCGGAAAAGACCTCGGGGAGGGCATGCTGCCAACCCGCTGCCCCTCCTGCGGGGCGAGCCTCGCCCGGGGGAAGGCCTCGCGCGAGTCGGTGCGAGCCGGTGCCGGGAGGGCCGCCGCGACGCGGAGAAGCGTCGAGGGGCTCTCGGGCATTGGCCGCGGCAGGCGCGACGGCTCGTATACGGCCAAGCGCGTCGTGCGCCTCATCATCGGGTTTGGGCTCGTGGCGCTCTTCTGCGCCATCCTCTACGTCGTCGCATACCGCTCCGAGCTCATTGGCGGCAAGAGCGTGCCTGACGTCGAGGGCTGGAACGCCGAGCGGGCAGCGAGCCGCCTCGAGAGCGACGGCTTCCCATCCACGATGGTGGCAAGCCCGACGACGGGCGAGGCGGTCGGCACGGTCACGAAGCAGGATCCGGCGGCAGGGGCTCGCGTCGAGCCGGGTTCGACGGTGACGCTCTCGGTTGCCGGCGAGGCTGCCACGACGGCGTCCTGATCGCGGACGGCCGCCCGTCGCGTGAGGCCGTTACCGTTTGTGCCTGCAGCGCCGTTGTGCTCGTGCTTGCAGTGCCGACGCCCGCGACATTTTGTGTTTTTCTTGACTACCTGCAGAAGCTTTCATAAACTCGCATAGATAGCAAGTTCGGAAGAGGGAAGTGGGGTGGAGTTTTCGCCCCGCTTCTCTTTGTCTGTAGGGCCACTTCGTGCCGTCGGCGCGGGCCCGTCACGGAAGGGAGGCGCCCATGGCGCAGGACAAGGCGGCCGAGATCCTCGCCGCGCTCGAGGCAGATGCCCCCGCGCACGGCGTGGACATCGTCGACGTCGAGGTCGTGGGGGCCACGAAGGCTCCGTGCGTGCGCGTGCGCATCGACTGGGCCGACGAGGCCAAGGGCGGCATCTCGCTCGACGACGTCGCGGCGCAGACCGGCTGGGTCTCCGCGGCGCTCGACGAGCTCGACCCGCTCCCCGGCTCCTTCACGCTCGAGGTGAGCTCGCCGGGCCTCGACCGACCGCTGCGTCGCGCCCGTGACTTCGAGCGCTTCGCCGGCGAGAAGGTGGCGCTCACCACCACGGCGACCGAGGGCCGCAAGCGCTTCAGCGGCCAGCTCGTCGGCATGCGTGACGGATCGGTCGTCCTCGCAGACGACGAGGGCGAGGTACTCATCCCGCTCGAGCAGGTTCGCCGCTGCACCGTCAAGCCAGACTTCTCGGCAGCCACGAAGAAGTCCTCCAACTAAGACACGACTCCCGCAAGAAAGGGGAACCAACGCATGGCATCCGAGATGATGGAAGCGCTGATGCTGCTCTGCCAGGAGAAGCACATCGACGAGCTCTACCTGCTCGACCGCCTCGAGCAGTCGCTCGCCAAGAGCTACGCCGACGTCCTGCACCTCGACTTTGGCGCCAAGGTCACTATCGACCGCACCACCGGCCGCATCTACGTCTACAAGCTCGTCCCCAAGGACGACTCCATGGACGAGGAGGGCAACTACACCGAGTTTGACGAGGTGGACGTCACCCCCAAGGACACGAGCCGCATCGCCGCGCAGCACGCCAAGGCCGAGATCAACGCCATCGTGCGTAACGCCGCCCGCGAGCAGATCTACCAGGAGTTCTCCCAGCGCATCGGTGACATCATCACCGGCACCGTGCTGCAGTCCACGCCCGACTTCACGATCGTCAAGATCCGCGAGGGCGTGGAGGCTGAGCTGCCGCACTTCGACCTCAAGCGTCACCCCGAGGAGCTTAACGAGCGTCCCGCCGGAGAGCGCTACAGCCACAACCAGCGCATCAAGGCCATCATCATCGACGTGCGCGACC
>OIXX01000369.1_pt1 | contig 29157 bp, 26 predicted proteins | sample 1588161 | NCBI WGS metagenome assembly OIXX01 (sample SAMN03283274) | human gut metagenome | biome: human-associated habitat; material: feces | host: Homo sapiens | place: Peru | collected 2012
CAGCCGAGCGCGGCGTCTCGCTCGCGGCGCTCGCCTACTATCCCAACCACCTGGACCCCGACCCCGAGCGCCGTCGCGCCTTCAACGATCACTTTGTGGCGGCCATCCGCGCCGCCGCCAAGCTGGGCGTTCCCAAGGCGACCTCGTTCATCGGCCGCGTGACCGACCTTCCCTTCGAGGAGAACCTCGAGATCGCGCGCGAGGTCTGGGCACCCATGCTCAAGGTTGCCGAGGAAGAGGGCGTGCTCGTGGCCATCGAGAACTGCCCCATGCTCTTCGACGCGTCCAACTGGCCGGGCGGCCAGAACATCATGACCACGCCCGCCAACTGGGAGCGCGTGTTCGAGGTGCTGCCGAGCGAGAACCTGGGCATCGCGCTCGATCCCAGCCACTTTATCTGGCAGCAGATCGACTGCTCTGCCGCCATCCGCGACTTTGCGCCCAAGCTCTTCCACGTGCACTTCAAGGACATCAAGCTCCTGCCGCACGAGCTCGCCCGCCGCGGCACCATGGCCTACCCGCTCGACATCATGGTGCCCAAGATTCCCGGCTTGGGCGACGTGGACTGGGGGACGTTCGTCTCCAACCTTACTGAGGCGGGCTTCGATGGCGACGCCTGTATCGAGGTCGAGGACCACGCCTTCGAGGGTAGCCGCGAGCGCGTGCTCGCCAGCGTGGAGCTCTCGGCCCGCTACATGCGGCAGTTCGTCATCTAGGGGTAGCCGCCCCAGGCACCGCCGCTCCCGGCGGAGCACCTGGTTCTGATTTCCGCGCTTCGCGGGAGGCGCGGTCGGAATAACCCGGTTCCATGGATGGCCGGGGCCTGCAGCTCCAACGCGTGTTGGAAGGAAGAAAGGAAACACCATGGCACAGCTTACCCGTCGTTCGTTCGTAAGTCTCTCCGGCACGGCCCTCGTGACCGCGCTCCTGGCCGGCTGCAGCTCCGGCGGCGGCTCCGGCGATGCCGGCAGCGCGTCTTCCGGTGGCGGCAAGGCCATCTACGTGCTCACGCCGTCCGAGGACCACGGTTGGACCGGTTCCGTGGCCACCTTCGCCAAGGCCAAGATTAAGGAGGTCAACGACGAGGGCACCTACAAGGCCGAGCTCCAGACCGCCGACACGGCCGAGAAGCAGATCTCCGAGGTCGAGGACATCCTGGCGGGCGACACCTCCCAGATCGCCGGCATCGTCATCCAGCCCATGGACGACACCCTGCAGTCCGCCATCCAGTCCATCGTGGACGCGGGCATTCCCTACGTGGCGTTCGACCGCATCATCGACGCCGTCTCCAGCTCCGCCGTCTCCAACGTCAAGGGCGACAACGAGGGCATCGGCGCCGGTTCCGCCGCGTACTTCGTGGAGAACGGCATGAAACCGGGCGACAAGGTCTACATCTTCCAGGGCGACACCTCGTCGGTCACCACCCTGCGCGACCAGGGCTTCACCGAGTACCTGCTCGGCAAGCTGGAGTTCGACGGCGCCAAGGTGCCCGACAACGCCAAGTGGACCCAGGACCAGATTGACTCCGCGATTACCAAGTCCGGCGCCATGAACTGGAGCCGCTCGGATACCAAGGACGCTTTCGAGTCACTCATGGGCGACGAGTCCAACGCCGAGATCAAGTGGTGGTACGCCGAGGACGACGAGCTGGCCATGGGCATCCTCGAGGCCCTGAACGGCGGCGGCGTGCCCGACTCCGCCAAGGAGAAGCTCTTCGCCACCAAGCCGTTCATCACCGGTTGCGGCGGCCTGGATGAGTACTACGAGGTCATCCGCGGCAACTCCTACCAGGACATCGCGAGCCAGCTGGGCGGCGTCATGTCCGTCACCTATTCGCCGTCCATGATCCAGACGGCCATCCAGGACATGGTCGACCATCTTGAGGGCAAGAAGGTCGAGCAGGATCACGTGATCGAGTGCCACAACGTTACGTCCGAGAACGTGGACGAGTTCGAGTCCTTCAAGTAAGGGCTACCCGGCAAGATGCCATCCGGGCGGGTGCGGCGTGGTCGCGCCCGCCCCGTTTGCAAGGGAGGGAAGATGGAACTGCTGAAGATGCAGGGGATCTACAAGTCCTTCGACGGCGTGAAGGTCCTTGAAGACGTGCAGCTTTCGGTGCAACAGGGCGAGATTCACGCGCTGTTGGGCGAGAACGGAGCGGGCAAGTCCACGCTCATGAACATCATGACAGGGTCGTATATCGCAGATGCCGGTACCGTCAGCTTCGACGGCGTGGACATCACCGGCGCTTCGATCAAGCAGACCGAGCGCGCGGGTATCGCATTCGTGCACCAAGAGCTGAATCTCTTCAACGACCTCCTGGTCTACGAGAACATCTTTCTGGGGCAGGAGGAGACGGGCCCGCTCGGCGTGCTCAAGAAGAAGAGCATGATCGCGAAGGCGCACGAGCTCTTCGAGCGCCTGGGCGTGGATATCGATCCCTGCGCTCTCGTGGCCGACCTGCGCGCGTCGGAAAAGCAGCTGCTCGAGATCAGCCGAGCGCTCTTTACGGGCGCCAAGCTGCTGATTCTCGACGAGCCCACCACTTCGCTCAACACCGAGGAGGTCGAGCACCTCTTCGGGATCGTGCGGGGGCTGCGCGACCAGGGAACCTCCTTCATCTTCATCTCGCACAAGATGCCCGAGATCTTTGCGCTCTGCGACGCCTACACGGTGCTTCGCAACGGTCGGTTCATCCAGAGCGGCCGCATCGCTGACACCACGCCCGCTAAGGTGACGGAGTGCATGGTAGGCGCCGCCCTGTCCGAGCGCGGTGCCTACCAGCCCCGCGAGCTGGGTGAGGTCGTCCTCAAGCTTGACGGCTACAGCGGGGATGGTTTTTCGAACGTGACGCTCGAGGCCAGGCGCGGCCAGGTGATTGGGCTCACGGGCCTGATGGGCTGCGGTGCCTCCGAGCTCATGACCTGCCTCTTTGGTGCGTCGAGGCCGCTCGGCGGCACGGCGGAGGTCAACGGGCGCCGGCTCTCGGGCGGTTCCATCCACGAGGCTATGCGCGCGGGCGTGGCGTACCTACCCGCCAACCGCAAGGAGAACTCGGTGGTGTCCGACCTCTCCATCATCGAGAACCTGGCGCTCGCCGAGCAGGTGCTCTCCGCCGGGAAGGTGCGGGTGGAGCGACGCCGCGACCTGGAGCGCTACGAACACTACCGCAAGCTCATGAACCTTAAGGCCTCCGGCCCCGATGCGGCCATCACCTCGCTTTCCGGCGGCAACCAACAAAAGGTGTTCATCGCCCGCTGGCTGAACACCGATGCGCAGGTGCTCCTCTTCGACAACCCCACCCAGGGAATCGACGTGGGTGCCAAGGCCGAGATCTACCACCTGATCCTCGACCTCGCCAAGGACGGTAGGATGGTGTTCATCAACACGCTCGAGATTCCGGAGCTGCGCGAGGTTGCCGACGTGTGCTACGTGTTCTACGAGGGGTGCATCGTCAAGGAGCTCAAGCACGACGAGATCGACGAGCAGACCGTGATGCTCTGGTCCACCAATTCCATCGAGGCAACCCTGGTGGAGGCAGTCGCATGAGCGGGCGAGACGGTCAGGCGGACAAGGTAAGCGACGGAGGGAAACGGGCAATGAAGACTACTGAGAACGCGGTCGCACGGACCGCTCCCAGCCTGAAGGGGATTCTGCACAAGTACAGCTACGTGATCGTGTTCTGCGTGATCCTGGCGGTGTACGCGTTCGCGAGCAACGGCCTCACCGTGGGCGCGCTCATGAACGTGTTCCGCCACTCCGCGGTGATCGGGACCATCGCCATCGGCATGGGCCTGGTGTGCCTGACGGGCGAGATCGACCTCTCCGTGGGCTCCATGCTGGCAATCGTGGCCGGCTTTGCCGTGGTGGCGTTCAACGCCACGGGCTCGATCGTGCTCACGCTGCTGTTCTGCCTGGCCTTTGGTGCGGTCTGCGGTCTTTTGAACGGCGTCCTGGTGGGCTGGATCAAGATGCCCGCGTTCATCGTGACGCTCGCGACCATGCTCATCTACCGCTCGCTCGCCCAGTACGTGTGCCAGCACCTTCCGGGCGACCTCATCGGCAACGGCAGCTCCGTGTACCGCATGACGAGCAGCATCGGCTCATACCAGTCGCTCTACTCATTCGGCAACGGCAAGCTGGGCATCATGCCCATCGTCGGCATCATGCTCATCCTCATGACGGTCGTGTTCGTCTACATCGCCACGTCCACCAAGTTCGGCAAGAAGATCTACGCGGTGGGCTCCAACGAGAAGGCCGCCGGCCTCGCCGGCATCAACGTGGCGCTCATGAAGACCGTGGTGTTCACTATCGCGGGCGCCCTGGTGGGCCTGGCCTCATTCCTATGGATCTCGATGAACGCCTCGTGCGACCCGGCTACCACGGGCAACAGCTACGAGATGTACGCCATCGCGGCCACGGTGCTCGGCGGCATCAGCATGAGCGGCGGTCGCGGTCGCATCCTGGGCGTGCTCTTCGGCGCCATGTCCTACACCGTGATCGACAAGATCATCATCGCGCTCAAGATGGACTCCCTCATCAATGACACGATCAAGGGCGTCATCCTGATCGTCGTCATCCTGATCCAGATGGCTGGGCCCCGCATCAAGGAATGGTACGAGCACCGTTCCGTGCGCGGTAAGGCCGAGGCTGGCAAGCAGGCGTAGACCAGCGCGTTTTCCATGGGTCGCATGGGGACCCACTTCCTTCCCAGGGGCGTCGCTCGCACGGGCGGCGCCCCCTGCGCGTTGTGGGCGCCGTTCAGGGTGCTGTGACGGCCCTCCGCGTGCCGGAGCGGTCCTACCAGGCGTTGTACTGCGCGTTCTCCGTGGCCCAGTGGACGTCGCGGATGAAGGTGCGGAGCCCGCGCGCGTCGCCGGCCTCAAACAGTCCCACGATGCGCTTGTGCTCGTCGTTCGCCCGCTGCAGCAGGGCGCGCGCCGTCTCGCGGTCCACGCTGCCGTAGTCCTGCTTGATGAAGCAGCGCGAGAGCTGGGCGATCATCGTCTTCAGACGCTCGTTGCCGCAGCGCTCCACGTAGGTGTTGTGGAAGTCGCGCTGAATCTCGTCGTAGCGCCGCACGAGTCCGCTCTCGATGGCGAGGTCCATGGACCCCACCAGGAAGCGGAGCTGGGCGAGCGCCTCGTCGTCCATCTGCGGGCAGGCGAGAAAGGCTGCCTCGCCGTCGAGCGGCCCCATGATCTCGAAGACCTCCTCGGCGTTGCGCCGGCTGAACCCGCGCACGCGAAATCCCTTGCGGGGCTCGTTGTCCAGGTATCCGTCGCTCGCCAGCTGGATGAGCGCCTCGCGGACCGGCGTGCGCGAGACGCCGAGCGCGGTGCAGATGCCCTGCTCGGCCACGCGGTCTCCGGCGGTGAGCTCGCCCGTATCGATGCGATGCGAAATATACCGGTATACGTTGTCTTTGAGCGACGTCGGCTGCATAGGCTCTATCCGTTCCGTGCGTTTGTTGCATGCAGTATATGCGATATGAACTTTGTGTGCATATGCAGCTGTAAAGAGCATCTGTTCATCAAACCGTTCGAGGAACGAAACCTCCCGATAAAGATTGTATACATCATACAAAACGGAGAAAACCTGCTATCATCAGCGGTGGGGAAAGCGGGCTTCCCGCGCTGGGAGGCCCCGATCGTCGAACCAAGGAGGGTTCCCATGACCAAGTTCAGCCACGTCATCATTCGCCGTCCCGGTAAGTCCCTCAGCAACGGCATCACCAGCGCCCCCGAGCTGGGACAGCCCATCTACGAGCGCGCCATCGAGGAGCACTACGATTACGAGCACGCGCTCGAGCAGTGCGGCGTGGACGTGACCGTCCTGCCCGCGCTGGAGCAGTACCCCGACAGCTGCTTCGTGGAGGACCCCGCGGTCATTACGCGCTGCGGTGCCATCATTACCAACCCCGGTGCGCCCAGCCGTAACGGCGAGAAGAACGAGATCGAGCCGGCCGTGCGCCGCTTCTTCGACGACGAGCACATCAAGCATATCGAGGCCCCCGGCACGCTGGACGGCGGCGACGTCATGATGGTCGGCGACCACTTCTACATCGGCCGCTCCGCCCGCACCAACGAGGAGGGCATCCGCCAGTTCTGCGAGATCCTGGCCGGTTGGGGCCTCGAGGGCTCCGAGGTGCCGCTGGAGGAGGTCCTGCACCTCAAGACCGGCGTGAACTACATCGAGGACGGCAACATGCTCGTTTCCGGCGAGTTCATCGACAAGCCGGACTTCGCCCAGTACAACAAGGTCGTCGTACCCGAGAATGAGGCCTACGGCGCCAACTGCATCTGGGTGAACGGCACCGTCATCGTGGCCGAGGGCTACCCGACCGTGCTCAAGGCGGTCCAGGACCTGGGCTACAAGACGCTCGTGGTCGACACCTCCGAGTACCGCAAGGTCGACGGCGGCCTGTCCTGCCTCTCCCTGCGCTTCTAGCGTCCGCGCCATGCTCTGCAGTGGCGTCGCCGTCACCTGCGACGTCGGCGCCGCTTTCCTGTATCTCGTTTTGGGAAGGGAGCGTTTTATGTCGGAAGAAGCCAAGACGGTCATCACGTCGGACGAGAAGGGCGACATCATCGATCCGAACGGGTTGAACCTCTTCCGCCTGACCATGATGGTCATCACCGCAAGCATCTGCGGCGGAATCTTCTCGCTCGCGGGAGACATGGCGGCGGGCGGTGCCAACACGGCCGCAGTGCTGGTCTCGTGGGTGATCTGCTTCGTGGGCGTCTTCGCGCTCATGATGGCGTTCAAGGGGCTCTCGCAGGCGCGTCCGGACCTGACCGGCGGCATCTACGCCTACGCGGCGGCGGGCTTTGGCGACTACGTGGGCTTCAACTCCGCGTGGGGATACTGGATCAGCGCGTGCCTCTCCAACGTGGGCTTCGCGGTGCTGCTCTTCGGTGCGCTGGGTTACTTCTTCCCGGTGTTCGGAGACGGCAACAACATGGTCTCGTGCGTTTGCGCGTCCATCTTCCTCTGGGTGCTCACATACCTGGTGAGCCGCGGCGTCAAGGAGGCAGCGGGCATCAACACCATCGTCACCATCGCCAAGCTGGTGCCGTTGGGCCTCTTCGTGGTGTCCATCCTGCTGCTGGGTAAGTTCGACCCGGCCATCTTCATGGATAATTTCTGGGGCGAGCCGGGTGGTCCGGACTTTGCCTCGCAGATCGTCTCCACCATGGTGGCGCTCGTGTGGGTGTTCACCGGCATCGAGGGCGCGATCGTCATCTCCGGTCGCGCCAAGTACGTGAAGGACGTGGGCCGCGCCACCACGATCGGCTTCGTCGCCGTGTTCGTGCTCTACCTGCTCATCTCGCTGCTCTCGCTTGGCATCATGCCGCGCGCTCAGATGGCCGAGCTCGTCACGCCCTCCATGGCCGGCATCCTGGAGCACGCGATCGGGCCCGTGGGCGCTGCGGTGGTGAACCTCGGCGTGGTGCTCTCGCTCGTGGGCGCCATGCTCGGCTATGTGATCATCGCGTCCGAGACGCCGTACGAGGCCGCGCGCCAGGGCACGTTCCCGCTGGCCTTCGCCAAGACGAACGAGCACGGCGCGCCCATCGTCACCATTCTGGTGAGCTCGGGCATCATGCAGCTCTTCCTCATCCTCTCGGTGGTGGCGAACAGCACGTACCAGTTCTTCTACGCGTGCGCGGTCTCGACCATCCTCATCCCGTACGTCTGCTCCGCCGCGTACTACATGGTGCTGGGCTGGAAGGGCGACACGGGGAGCGGCCGCTACGCGCCGAGCGTGGGCACGGCGCGGTTCTTCGGCACGCTGAGCTTCATCTACACCATCTTCCTGGTGTGGTCGTGCGGGTTGCAGGGTGTCATGGTGACGACGATCCTCTTTGCGCCGGCCATCGTGGTATACGTGGCGGGGGAGCGCGGCCGCGGCAAGGCCGTGCTGCCGAACATGCACGACAAGATCATCGCCGTCATCGTGGTGGTCGTGGCGATCATCTCGCTCTACCTGCACTTCTCGGGTATCAGCCCCATCGTGTAGGGCCGCTGGCGCCTCGTTCGCCGCATCGGGCGCTGTCTTGCGGGCGACGGGCGCGCTGGTCTCCGGGTTTCGGGGCCGGTGCGTCCGTCGCCCTTCGTTTCACTCCGCGCGGCGGGGTATGATGGATGCCAAACCAACGCCCGGAGGATCCCATGGAGTCACTGTACCGAAAGTACCGCCCGCTCACGTTCCAGAGCGTGGTGGGCCAGCAGCATATCGTCTCCACGCTGGAGAATGCCGTTACCGAGGGACGTCTTTCGCACGCCTACCTGTTCTGCGGGCCGCGCGGTACGGGTAAGACCACTATGGCGCGCATTCTCGCCAAGGCTCTGCTCTGCGACGAGGCCAAGGACGCGGCACCCGGCCACGGCTGCCTGCCGGATGGCGACTGCCCGGAGTGCCAGGCCATCGCCGAGGGCACGCACCCGGATGTCTACGAGCTGGACGCCGCGAGCCGTACGGGCGTGGACAACGTGCGCGAGGAGATCGTCAACTCCGTGGGCTTTGCGCCGGTGCGTGGGCGCTACAAGGTCTATATCATCGATGAGGTCCACATGCTCACCACGGCGGCGTTCAACGCGCTGCTGAAGACGCTGGAGGAGCCGCCCGCGCACGTGGTCTTCGTTCTCTGCACCACCGATCCGCAGAAGGTGCTCGAGACCATCCTCTCGCGCTGCCAGCGCTTCGACTTCCATCGCATCGCCAACGAGGACCTCGTGTCGCGCATGCGCTATATCTGCGAGCAGGAGGACTTCTCGTTCGACGAGGAGGCGCTCGAGATCGTGGCGCGTCATGCTCGCGGCGGCATGCGCGATGCCCTCTCGGCGCTGGAGCAGCTCTCCACGTTCGGGGACGGTTCCGTGCGCACCGCCGACGCGGTCTCGCTGTTGGGCGAGACGTCCAGCACGGTGCTCGCTCGCTTTGCCGAGGGTATTGCCGTCCGTGACGTGGTCGGCCTGTTCAAGCTGGTAAAAGACCAGGTCGAGGAGGGCGCCGACCTGCTGGAGCTCACGCGCGACCTGGTGGCGCACCTGCGCGACGTCTATGCCGTGCGCGTGGCGGGGGCGGCTTCCGAGCTGGTGGACGGTACCCCTGACGAGGTGGCGGCACTCGGTGAGGAGGCGGCGTGCTTCGAGACGCCCGACCGCCTGGCGCGGTGTCTGACCGTGCTGGACGACGCGGCACTGCAGATGCGCGATGCGAGCGACGCGCGCCTCGTGCTCGAGATCTCGCTCACGCGGCTTGCGCGGCCCGAGAGCGATCTGACGCTTGAAGCGCTCGCCGAGCGCTTGGACCAGCTGGAGCGGCGGCTCGCAGCGGGCGTGGCGGCGCCGGTTCCCGCGCGTTCCGACGGCGCGGATGCACCGGCTCCCGCGGCGGGTCATGTACCGGTGCCGGTTGCCGCTCGCGCCCAGGCCGCGGCGCCTGCCGTGACGTCCGTTGCGGTCGCTTCGGCTCCGGTGTCGGCGCCGAAGCCTGCGTCTGCACCTCATCCTGCTCCGGCGTCAACTGCAGCTCCCGCTGCGCGTCCGGTGTCCGCCCCTCGTCCCGCTGCGCGTCCAGCGCCCGTCCCGGCCCCTGCCCCTCGCCCCACCGCGAGCCCGGCGCAGGTTGCGGCCGCGGCCGCTCCCGCAACGCCTGCGGTCGCCGATGCCGGCGAGCTGCAGCGTAAATGGTCCGAGGTGGTCCGACAGGTCACGGCGGCGCAGCCATCGCGCGGTGCCCTGCTGCAGAGTTCCCGCGCCCAGTCCGATGATGGCTCCACGGTGACGGTCGGCCTGCCCACGGGCTCCGGCTTCGCCCTCAAGATGCTCGCGCGCCCGGATTCGCACGCGATCATCCTGCCTATCGTCTGCGCCGTCTTCGGCAGCCGTCAGGTCGAGTTCGTGATGGGTGATGTAGCTCGGTCCCAGGACGTCGGCGGTGCGCCCGCCAAGGCAGCGGCCCCGACCGCAGCCTTGGCGCCACAGCAGGTGAGGCAGGCTGCCCCGGCCCCCGACCCGGCTTCGGCCCCCGCGCCGCATCCCGCCCAACTCGCGTCACCCGCCCCGGCGGCGCGACCGGCAGAGCCGGCCCCGGAGCCCCGCCCCGCTGCCGCCGCATCGGCGGACCAGGTGAGCGGCCCCACCGTGGTTCCAGAGCGCGATGTCGATGCCGACCGCCGCGCCTGGGAGAACGAGCAAGTGCCCTACGACGATGCCGCCATAGCCGTCTATCAGGTAGATGAGGAGCCTCCCTTCGACGTCCCGGCGGACACGGTGACTCCGACCCTCGACCCGTCGCAATCCGTCCCGGGTCCGGCCGCCGTAAGCACGGTGCCTGCTGCGTCGAGTACCGATCCGGCGGCAACACCTGCTCCCGCGCCCGCCGCGCAGCCGGTCGATCCCGACGCCGCCCAGGACCCCAAGGCGATCCTTGGGGAGATCTTCGGCGCGGGCGTCGTCTTCAAGGATTCCTAGTCCGACGAGGTGGCCGCCCGCTTGAACGTAGATTCGGGGGAGATTCGTCGTAATCTGCGCGCAGATGAGTGCCCTCTCGCGTGAACTTCGGTCTGACCACGGCCAATTTGGTCGTGGCTGTCCTTCGCACGGTAGAATCTCGCATGCACGAAGCCGGTACGGTGGCATCGAGCGGGGCAAAGCCTCCGGCGCGCCACCCGATGCAGGAGAGAGGGCGGAACGTTATGGGCGAGACGTGGACCATCAAGCGGTGCCTGGACTGGACGCGCGACTATCTCAAGGACAAGGGGCGCGATCGGGCGCGGCTTTCGGCCGAGTGGATGCTGTCCTCTGTAACGGGCATGTCGCGCGTGGAGCTGTACATGAACCACGACCGCCCGCTCTCGCAAGACGAGCTGGATATCATGCACGATTTCGTGGTGCGTCGCATGAAGGGCGAACCGCTTCAGTACATCACGGGCGATACGCAGTTCCGGACCCTCACCATTGCCTGTGCGCCGGGTGTGCTCATTCCGCGGCCCGAGACCGAGATGCTCGTGGAGGAGGCGCTGTCGTACCTGGATGCCGAGGTGCTCGGCGCGGAGGATGCGCGCCCCCGCGCGGAGCTTCCTTGGAACGCCCAGGTCGAGGAGGCCCGCCGCGAGGAGGAGGCGGCTCGGGAGGTCAGCGCCGAGCGCGCCGCCCAGGTGGCCGCGGCTCCCGTCGACTTCGGAGGCGGCGCGGGAATCGACGACGCCCAGGCTGCCGAGGCCTCGGCGGCATCCGCCCTCCCGGCACCCGAAGCGGATTCGCAGCCGCCGCAGGAGGCTCCGCGCCAGGCGCGCGTGCTCGAGATCGGTTGCGGCACGGGCTGCATCTCGCTCTCGCTCGCGGCGGAACGACCCGGTCGGGCTACGTGCATCGCTACAGACGTTGAACCCCGGGCCGTGGCGCTTGCCATGCGCAACCGCGACAACCTCGGCATCGCCGCCGACGCCGCCGTGTTCCGCCAGGGCGATTTGGTTGACCCCATTCAAGATGAGGAGCGGGGCACCTTCGATCTGCTCATCTCGAATCCACCCTACATCCCCACGGCGGTGATGGCGCGCCTTCCCGAGGAGGTCTCCCGCTATGAGCCGCGCCTCGCCCTCGAGAGCGGTGTAGACGGGCTTGATTTGTTCCGCCGCATCGTGGATGCCGCGCCCGGCATGTTGCGACCGGGCGGCCTGCTCGCTTGCGAGCTCTACGAAGGGTCCTTGAACGCCGCGGCGAACCTGTGCCTCTCAGCGGGCTTTGCCGATGTGCGCGTGGTGAACGACCTCACCGGTCGCCCCCGCATCATCCTCGCCCGCCGTCCGTAAGAAGTCCGTTCTCCTCAAAACTGTCACGTTCTTGCCCCCTTAACGGCAGCTGTCCTCCGCTGACGGGTTTGATCCGCTCCGCTCCGGTCGCGGACACACGTGCATGAGATAATACGCCGGATGGAACGAGTATGCCGTCCGGTGCGTGCGCGAGGGGAGGGAGACGCCCATGAGAACCATCTACCGTATCGACGGCAGCGCTGCCTCGCCGAGTCCGCTCGTCATCAAGCGCGCTGCTGACGAACTGCGCGCAGGCGCGCTCGCCCTCCTTCCCACCGAGACGGTCTACGGCGTGGGCGTCTCGGTGGCCGCCTTTGCTGGCGCCGATCCCGCCGCTGCGGCCATGCCCGCCCCCGTCACCGGCTATCGTCGCATCTTCTCCCTCAAGCATCGCGACCTCGCCCAGACCGTGGCTTGGCTTGTTGATGGACCCGCCGCCTTGGATGTCTTTGGTGTGGGGGTCGATGCGCGTACGCGCGAGCTCGCCCGCGCCTTCTGGCCCGGTGCCCTTACCCTGATTGTGAAGGCGTCCCCGGCGGTTCCCTCCTTCATGCAGGCGGCGGACGGCACGGTGGCACTGCGCGCGAGTGCGTGCCCCGCCATCCTGAACCTTATCGCGGCCTGCGGGTCCCCGCTTGCGGTTACGAGCGCCAACACGCATGGCGCCCCAGCCCCCGCCTCCTTTGCCGAGGTGGAGCCTCGCGTGCTCGCCGGTGTGGACGTTGCCATCGACGCGGGCCCCACCAGGTGCCGCGACGCTTCGACCATCGTCTCGCTTGCTTCGGGCGAGCCGCGCATCCTGCGTCAGGGGGCGCTTGCCGAAAAGGACATCCTCGAGGCGCTGGGTCTGCCGGCAGACGCCTGCAAACGCGCCGACGACACGATACCGCGGGCTTCTGGCCTGCGGAACGAATAGGGGGCACCATGGCGCTCACGTTCAAGGGTCTCGGACTTGTCGAGGACGATTATCCCGGCAAGACGCAATATGTCATGGCGCTCGATTCAGGCACCACGTCCGTGCGCGCGCTCATCGTGGACGAGTACGGCATCATCGTCGCCAGCGCGCGGCGTCACATCAAGAACATCTACCCGCACCCCGGTTGGGTTGAGCAGGACCCGATGGAAATCCTGGCGGCCCAAATCGCCGTCATGATGGAGGTCCAGTTCAAAAGCGGCATCCATTCCGACGCCATCGCCGCCATCGGCATCGCCAACCAGCGCGAGACCACGGTGGTGTGGGATCGCGACAGCGGTCAGCCCATCCATAACGCTATCGTGTGGCAGTGCCGCCGCACCGCGCCCATGGCAGACGAGCTCGTGCGCGCGGGGTTCGAGAACACGATTCGGGCGAAGACCGGCTTGAAGCCCGATGCGTACTTCTCGGGCACTAAGGTGAAGTGGGTCCTCGACAACGTGGACGGCGCCCGCGAGGCAGCGCGTGCCGGCAACCTCATCTTCGGAACCATCGACACCTGGCTCATCTTCAACCTGACGGGCGGGGTGGTCCATGCTACGGACTACACTAACGCCAGCCGCACCATGCTCTTCAACATTCACACGCTCGAGTGGGATCAAGAGTTGCTGGACATGCTCGACATCCCGGTCGCCATGCTTCCGGAGGTTCGCTGGAGCTCCGGCGACTTCGGCCGCGTCTCGCCCGAGATCATGACCCACAGTCCGCGCATCACCGGCGTGGCGGGCGACCAGCAGGCTTCGCTCTTCGGCCATTGTTGCTTTGAGCCAGGCGATACCAAGAACACGTACGGTACGGGCTGCTTCATGCTCATGAATACCGGGGGTACCGTGGTGGAGTCCGAGCACGGCCTGCTCGCCACCATCGGTATCGCCGAGGGCGGGCGCATCGACTACGCGCTCGAGGGCTCCATCTTCCACGCCGGGTCCGTGATCACCTGGTTGCGCGACAACCTGGGTATCATCGGCAGCGTGGATGAGACAGAGGAGATCGCAAACTCGATTCCCGACAACGGCGGGTGCTACCTGGTCCCCGGTTTCAGCGGCCTGGGCGCTCCTTGGTGGGACCCGGGTTCGCGGGGTCTGCTCTACGGCCTCACCGGGGCTTCCGGTCGGGCGTCCGTCGTGCGGGCGGCGTGCGAGTCCATGGCCTACCAGACCTACGACGTGCTGCGCGCTATGGAGGCGGACGCGGGGCGCAAGCTCACGAGCCTCTCGGTAGATGGCGGGAGCGCCAAGAACGGCTTCATCATGCAGTTCCAAGCCGATCTGCTCGACATCCCGGTGGTGCAGCCGGAGTCCGTGGAGACCACGGCGCTCGGCGCAGCGTACCTCGCGGGTCTTGCGGTGGGGTACTGGGAGGACCGCGAGGAGCTGCAGCAGAACCTGGGGCATGGCAGACGCTTCGAGCCAGCGGGGGACCCCATCGTCATGGCGCGGCTGCTTTCCGGTTGGCACGATGCGGTGGCGCGGAGCCGTACCGTCATCCAGTAGACGCCGCGATCCACGGGACTTATCCCTTCGGGAAAAATGAGATGCCGATTCGTGGCCGAGCTTCCAGAGGTGGGGCCGGGGCGGCATGCTACAGTAGGATTCGTGCCGTGCGTATCGCAACGAAAGGACTTACTCATGCGTATCGCCATTGGATCAGACCACGCGGGCTTTGAGCAGAAGCAGATGCTCAAGTCCTATATCGCCAACGAGCTCGGCCACGAGGTCATCGACCTCGGTCCCGATTCCGATGCCCGCTGCGATTACCCCGACTACGGCGAGAAGGTCGCCCGCTGCGTGGCCGCCGGCGACGCCGACCGTGGCGTGTGCGTGTGCGGCACGGGCATCGGCATCGCCATCGCCGCCGACAAGGTCGCCGGCGTGCGCGCCAGCTCCATCACCACGCCTGAGTTCGCCGACCTCTTCCGTCGCCACAACGACGGCAACGTGATCGGCTTGTCCGGTCGCTTTGTGGACCCGGAAGTCAACCGCGAGATCGTCCGCGTGTTCCTGACCTCGGAGTTCGAGGGCGGCCGCCATGCCCAGCGCGTCGCCAAGATCATGAAGCTCGACACCACGGGCAAGGTCAAACCGGTGGCGCGTCCGGCGGTTCACCCGGCGGTCTAGCGGCGCACAGAGCGCTCGTAACTCTACAAATGTAGAGAAAGTTTGAATGGCGCTTCCCGTGGGCGGTGGGATATTCGGCGAAACCGCATTGATGTGTTGCGCATCGATGCCAATCGGCAAATGACGGTTGCGCGGAACCGAAAATGGCTAGAATGTCCTGTACGCGCGGGGAGCGAGCAATGAGTGGGGAAAGCTCGTGCAGAACTTGGTGTTCGATGTAGAGATGCACCTACCGTTTCTCGTGGGCGGTTTGGCAACGGGGGCCGTGAGCTTTGCGGTCCTGCTGCTGGTCCTGCTGCCCGTAGTGCGCCATCGCTGCGATGCCAGCATGACCAAGGGGTTCTTTGGCGTGACGGTATCGTTCGTGGTACTCGTGGGAGGAGTCCTGCTCGTCCACCTGCTTGCGTCTGCCGCGCTGCTGGCGTATCTGGTGGGGGAGCTCGTGGCCTTCCTCGTGTGTTGGGTCGTTCTGGCGTGCGCGATGATCGCGCGCACGTAGGTTTGTAGGAAAGGCGGAAGAGTGGAAGCGTTCGACAAGCTCCCGGCCGAGATCAACCACCTGGTATCGGAGTTCGTCTCCATCCCGGTCATCGGCAACCTCATGTCGGGCATCACCCAGTACACGTTCTGGATGATCATCTCGGCCATCGTGCTTCTGGTGCTGGTATTCGCCTATGTTCGCCGTCTCTCGCTCGTGCCCCACGGCATCTTCATGAACGCCATGGAGTGGTGCGTGCAGTTCGTCTCCAAGGACATGGGCAAGCAGATCCTCGGCCCCACCTGGAAGAAGCACTTCCCGTTCCTGGCCACGTTGTTCTTCTTCATCCTGGTGAACAACGTAGTGGGCATCATCCCCGGTATGAAGCCCGGTTCCGGCACCATCTCCACTACGGCGGCGCTGGCGCTCGTCACCTTTATCTACTTCATCGGCGTGGGCGTGAAGAACCACGGGGCTGTGGGGTACGCCAAGAGCCTGGCGCCCAAGGGCGTGGCCTTCCCGCTCAACGTGCTCATCTGGGTGATCGAGGTCATCTCCACCCTGCTGCGTCCCATCACGCTGGCCGTTCGTCTGTTCTGCAACATGTTCGCCGGCCATATCGTCATGGGTTCGTTCGCCCTCATGGTGACGCTCTTCGCCGAGCCGCTGCTGCAGCACGTGACGGCTTCGAGCGCGCTGGGCGCGCTGCCCGCGGTGGCGTTCGCCGCCATCCTGTTGGTGATCTACGCCATCGAGATGTTCGTCGCCTGCATCCAGGCCTATGTGTTCACGGTGCTCGCCGCCGTGTACATCCAGGGCGCGGAGGCCGAGGGACACTAGTTTTGGTACCAGGCGCGCACCACACGCGCTTGATATACGTCGTGCATCCGAGTGCGCCCATGAAGGAAGGCGCATGAGCGAAGGAGGAAACGTGGGAGTTATCGGTTACGGCCTCGGTGTCATTGGCGCTGGTCTTGCCATCGGTCTTGCTGCTTTCGGCGTTGCGAACGCCATGGCTCGCCAGCCCGAGGTGCAGGATCGCGTGTTCACCGTCTTCATCATGGGCTCCGCTTTTGCTGAGGCCCTGGCCCTGATCGGCTTCGTTGTCGCTCTCGTCGTCAAGTAGCACGGTCACCACCCCTATCTTTGAGGGAGACGTAATGAAACGCGTTCACATTGGCTTCTTGGCAACCGCCGCGGGGACCGTTCTGGCCCCGGTTGCGGCATTTGCCGACGAAACAGAATCTGCGGCCGGTGCGGACATCCTGATCCCCAAGCCTGCGGAGTTCATCCCCGCACTGGTGATCTTCTTGATCATCCTTTTCCTGCTCAGCAAGTTTGCTTGGCCCAAGGTTCTCGAGATGCTCGAGAAGCGCGAGAAGACCATCCAGCAGAGCATCGACGAGGCCGAGGAGATCAAGACGCGTGCCGTGGAGACGCGCACCGAGGCCGACGCCGTGGTGTCCGACGCTCGCCGCAAGGCGTCCGAGATCGTGCTCAACGCTCGCGCCGACGCCGAGAAGGAGCGTTCGCGCATCGTTGCCGACGCGCACGCCGAGGCGGAGGACATCATCGCCAAGGCACGCGATCGCGCGGCCGACGAGCAGCGCCGCATCTACGCTAACGCCACGGACTCTATCGCTAAGGTGTCCGTTGCCGTGGCCGGTAAGATCGTGGGCGAGCGCCTGGCCGACGATGACGAGAAGCAGCGCGAGCTCATCAAGAAGTACATCGCGGAAGTGGGTAGCCTGAATGGCTAGGGACGACGCCAGCCGCGTCGAGAGTCGCAAGCTGGAAACGTACGCGCGCACGCTTCTCGAGGCTGCGCGTTCGGAGGATCGCATCTACGAGAACCTCGTGCCCCTGAAGGCCGACGCCGATGCGAGCCCCGAGGTCCTCTCGGTTCTCTCGGCTATGGCCGGCAATGGAGACCTGGATAAGCTTCCCGAGGTGCTCGACCTGTACCGCGACATGATCGACGGCGAGAAAGAGATCGTGGGCGTCCACGTGACCACCGCGATTCCGCTCGACGACGAGCTGCGCGAGCTTATCAAGAGCAAGTGCGAGGCCGACCTTGAGGAAGACGTGTTCCTGATCGAGCACGTTGATCCCTCCATCATCGGCGGCATCATCCTATCCGCCCGTGGTCAGCGCCGCGACGCCTCCGTGCGTATGCAGTTGGAGAGCGCCAAGAAGGTCATGACCCAGACTATGAAGAAGACGGAGGTATAGCGCATATGGCAGAGGCTATCAACGCCGCCAATATCGACGAGATCCTCCAGCAGCGCCTGCTTGAGCTTTCCGCCACGGTGGATACCCAGGAGGTTTCCACCGTGGCCGAGGTGGGCGACGGCATCGCGCACGTCATCGGCCTGAAGAGCGCCATGGCGGGCGAGCTGCTGGAGTTCACGAGCTCCGTGACCGGCAAGACCGTGTACGGCCTGGCCCAGAACCTCGACCGCGAGGAGGTCGGCGCCGTGCTGTTCGGCGACGTCGACTCCATCAAGGAGGGCGACTCCGTGCGCACCACGGGCCGCGTCATGGACATCCCCGTGGGCCGTGGCATGCTCGGCCGCGTGGTGAACCCGCTCGGCGAACCCATTGACGGCAAGGGCCCTATCGGGGCCACGCATCGCCGTCCCATCGAGTTCAAGGCGCCGGGCGTCATCGACCGCACCCCGGTGTGCGAGCCGGTTCAGACGGGTCTTCTGGCCATCGACGCCATGATTCCCGTGGGCCGCGGCCAGCGCGAGCTCATCATCGGCGACCGCAAGACGGGTAAGACCGCCATCGCCATCGACGCCATCATCAACCAGCGCGGCAAGGGCATGATCTGCATCTACGTCGCCATCGGCCAGAAGGCGTCCACCGTGGCCGCCATTCGCGAAACGCTTGCGGAGCACGGCGCGCTCGACTACACCGTGATCGTGTCCGCCTCGGCCTCGACTTCGGCGCCGCTGCAGTACATCGCGCCCATGGCAGGCGCCGCGATCGGCGAGTTCTTTATGTACAACGGCGAGGACGGCAAGCCCGCCAGCGCCAGCAACCCCGGCGGCCACGTGCTCGCGGTGTACGACGACCTGTCCAAGCAGGCCGTTGCGTATCGTCAGATGTCGCTGACGCTGCGTCGCCCGCCTGGACGCGAGGCCTACCCCGGTGACATCTTCTACCTACACTCCCGTCTGTTGGAGCGCGCCTGCAAGCTGTCCGAAAAGAACGGCGGTGGCTCGCTCACGGCGCTTCCCATCATCGAGACGCAGGACGGCGACGTTTCCGCCTACATCCCGACCAACGTGATCTCCATCACGGACGGCCAGATCTACTTGCAGAGTGAGCTCTTCTTCCAGGGTCAGCGCCCGGCCGTCGACGTGGGCATCTCGGTGTCCCGCGTGGGCGGTGCCGCGCAGACCAAGGCCATGAAGCAGCAGGCCGGCAACCTCCGTCTGGACCTTGCATCCTACCGCGAGCTCGCGGGCTTCACGCAGTTCGGCTCTGACTTGGATGCCGCCACGCAGAAGCAGCTCACGCACGGTTCTCGTATGACCGAGCTGCTGAAGCAGCCGCGCTTCAAGCCGATGTCCGTGGCCGACCAGGTGCTCGTGCTCTTTGCGGGCAACAAGGGCTATCTGGACGATCTGGAGCTCGCGGACGTGGTGCCGTTCCGCAACGGCCTCATGGACTACATGAACGGTGCATACGGCAAGCTGCTCGCTCAGATCGGCGATTCCAAGCTGAGTGACGAGCTCGCCGCGCAGCTCGAGACGGCCATCAAGGACTTCAAGGCGGAGTTCGTCGCCTCGCATGGCAGTGGAGCCGCCTCCGTCGCTTCGGGTGCAGAGGAGAACTAGGGCACATGTCCAACCTCCGTGACATAAAGAAGCGCATCTCCTCGGTGTCCACCACCGAGCAGATCACGCGCACCATGGAGATGGTCTCCACGGCCAAGATCGCCCGCGCGCTCAGTCGCGAGAAGGCATCGGAGCCGTACCGCCGCGCCATCACGGACGTCATGCTCACGGTAGCGGGCGACGCCTCTTCGGAGTCGCCCCTCCTGGACAATCCCGAGACGTACGAAGAGGCGCTCATCGTGGCGATCAGCTCCGATCGCGGCTTGGCAGGCGGTTTCAACGTGCAGGTTGAGCGTGCCGTCGAGGCGCGTATCGAGCACTTTCGCCGCCATGGCGCCAAGAAGGTCGAGCTCATCACGTGCGGTCGCAAGGTGACCGAGTACTTTCGCGATTATCCCGACGTGGTCATGAAGGTCGTGGGCGAGTCCGACGCGCCCACCTTGCGTCGCGCCGAGTCCATCTCGAGCTACATCTGCGATGGATTCGCCGGGGACCGCTTTGGTCGTGTGGACATCATCTACTTCCATGCCCGGAACCGCGTGGACCAGGTACTGCGTCAGGAACGCATCCTGCCGCTGGATCCCGAGGTGCTTGAGGCGCCTCGCGGCCCGCGCTCCGACGAGACGGGCGCACCCAAGCGCCTGAGCTCGCCGTTCCGGTACTCGCCCTCGGCGAGCCACGTGCTGAACAAGCTCATCCCCAGCTACGTGCTCACCGTGGTGCACCAGGCGCTCATCGACTCGGCGGCAGCCGAGCAAGGTGCGCGCCGCAAGGCCATGCACTCCGCAACGGAGAACGCGAGCGCCATCATCTCCGACCTCAAGCGCACCTACAATCGTGTGCGACAGGCTTCCATCACCACCGAGCTCAACGAGATCGTGGGCGGAGCCGCAGCATTGGAGGATTACTAATGGCAGAGACCATCTCCATCGAGAAGACGGAGACCGCCGGCGTCGGGCGCATCGTGCGCATCATCGGCCCGGTGGTGGACGTCAAGTTCAAGCGGGGCGTTCCCAACATCTACAACGCCCTGACGGTGGACACCGATACCCCCGTCGGTCACATCAAGACCGTGCTGGAGGTTGAGAGCCAGCTTCCGGGCGATGTCGTTCGTTGCGTGGCCATGAGCTCCACGGACGGCCTGCAGCGCGGCGTCGAGGTCGTGGACACGGGCGCTCCGATGAAGATGCCCGTGGGCAAGAACACCCTCGGCCGCATCTGGAACGTCATGGGCCAGGCCGTCGATGGCAAGGACATGCCCGAGGTGGAGGATTGGTATCCCATCCACCATCCCGCGCCCGCCTTTGACGAGCTGACCACCAAGACCGAGATCTTCGAGACGGGCATCAAGGCCGTTGACCTGCTCGAGCCCTACATCCGCGGCGGCAAGACCGGACTCTTCGGTGGCGCCGGCGTGGGCAAGACGGTTCTCATCCAGGAGCTCATCAACAACCTCGCCCAGGAGCACGGCGGCACCTCGGTGTTTACCGGCGTGGGCGAGCGTACCCGTGAGGGCACCGATCTGTTCCTCGAGATGAGCGAATCCGGTGTCATCAATAAGACCTGTCTGGTCTACGGACAGATGAACGAGCCGCCGGGAGCGCGTCTGCGCGTCGGCCTGGCCGGTCTGACCGAGGCTGAATACTTCCGCGACTGCGGTCAGGACGTGCTGCTCTTCATCGACAACATCTTCCGCTTCTCCCAGGCGGGTTCCGAGGTCTCGGCCCTGCTCGGCCGTATGCCTTCCGCAGTGGGTTACCAGCCCACGCTGGCCACCGAGATGGGCGACCTGCAGGAGCGCATCACCTCTACCAAGACGGGTTCCATCACCTCCGTCCAGGCTGTCTACGTGCCCGCCGACGACCTGACCGACCCGGCACCGGCTACGACCTTCACCCACCTGGACGCCACCACGGTGCTTTCCCGCTCCATCGCCGAGCTGGGCCTGTACCCGGCTATCGACCCGCTTGCCTCCAGCTCCGACGCGCTGGATCCCAGCGTGGTGGGCGAGGAGCACTACCGCGTGGCCGTCAAGGTGCAGGAGATGCTCCAGGAGTACTCCGACCTGCAGGACATCATCGCCATTCTGGGTATGGACGAGCTGACCGAGGAGCAGCGCCTGACGGTGAACCGCGCGCGCAAGCTCCAGCAGTTCCTTTCCCAGAGCTTCCACGTGGCCGAGCAGTTCACCGGCAACCCGGGCGTCTACATTCGCGTGGGCGATACGGTGCGCTCGTTCGCCGCGATCATCGACGGCGAGTGCGATGACCTTCCCGAGCAGGCGTTCCGCTACGCCGGCACCATCGATGACGTGCGCCGCCGCGCCGAGCAGATGACGGAGTAGGTCATGGCCATGCATCTGCGCATCGTTTGCCCCGAGAGCGAGCCGTACAACGGGGACGTCGCGTTCGTCACGGTACCGTCCACCGACGGTAGCTTTGGCGTGGCGCCGCGTCATGCCAGCGAGATCTGCACGATCGAGAGCGGCATCGTGTCCATCTGCGAGGAGCGCATGGGCCAGACCACGCGCTCATTCGCTGTGGGTACCGGCTACGTGCAGGTGTCGGACGACAAGGTCATCATCCTTACCGATCGCGCCGAGGACATCTCCGAGCTGAAGGCTTCCGCCGTGGAGGCCCGCCTGAAGGGATTTGAAGAGAAGCTGGGTTATTTGTCGGAAGACGATGCACGCCGCTCGTATCTCTATAATGAGATTTCATGGTGTAAGCTTCTGCTCCAAGAGGTAAAGGCCGCGTAAAGCGTTCTATCCAAGATCGAGCAACCTGCCCGGAAGCCTCACCGCTTCCGGGCTTTTTTCTGAAAGGTCATACGCTTGGACATCATCCGCGTCGAGGGCGGGCACCCACTGGAGGGAACGGTTCGCGTTTCCGGTGCCAAGAACTCTGCCCTGAAGCTCATGGCTGCAACCCTGCTCGCCCCGGGCACCACCACGCTCACCAACGTGCCGGATATCTCGGACGTGCATGTCATGGGCAAGGTCCTGAAGCGCATGGGGGCACGTATCGAGGTGGTGGACAAGCACACGCTCGCCATCGATACCTCGGACGTAGACTCCTGGGAGGCCCCGTACGAGCTGGTGGCCAAGATGCGCGCCTCTACAGCGGTGATGGGTCCGCTGCTCGGCCGTTTCGGCAAGGCTAAGATCGCCATGCCGGGCGGGTGCAACCTCGGTGCGCGTAAGATCGACATGCATATCCTGGGTCTCGAGGCTCTGGGCGTGGAGTTCGACACGAGCCACGGCTACATCCATGCTGACGCCTCCAAGGGGCTCACCGGCACCAACGTCACGCTCGAGTTCGCCTCGGTGGGTGCTACGGAGAACCTCATCATGGCCGCCGTGCGCGCCGCGGGCACCACGGTGATCGATAACGCCGCGCGCGAGCCCGAGATCGTCGACCTTGCCTGCATGCTCAACGAGATGGGCGCGCAGATCCAGGGAGCTGGCACGCCGGTCGTCACCGTGGAGGGCGTGAACGAGCTCCATCCGGTCACGCACCGCGTGGTGGGCGACCGCATCGAGGCTGGAACCTTCCTCGTGGCAGGTGCGCTTGTGGCGGGACCCGCCGGCGTGACGGTGACAGGTTTCAGCCCGCAGCACCTGGGCATGGTTATCCGCAAGATGGAAGCCATGGGCGTGCGCATCGAGACCCTGCCGGATGGGAGCGGGCTCACCGCGCACCGTGCGGAGCATATCGCGCCCGTGGACATCCAGACGCTGCCGTTCCCCGGCTTCCCCACCGATATGCAGGCCCAGGCCATGACGCTGTCCGCGCTCGCCGAGGGCAACTCGATCATCACCGAGAACATCTTCGAGAACCGCTTCATGTTCGCCTCCGAGCTGGTGCGTATGGGCGCCGACATCCATATCGAGGGCCACCACGCGATGATTCACGGCGTTCGCGGCTACTCGGGAGCGCCGGTTACCTCGCCGGACCTTCGCGGTGGCGCGGCGCTCGTGCTGGCCGGACTGATTGCCGAGGGGACCACGGACGTCTCCGCCATTCATCATATCGATCGCGGCTATGAGAACTTCGTTGAGAAGCTCGTCGGCCTGGACGCGTGCGTGGAGCGTACAACGGTGCCCGATCCCGACCTCGACTAACCTGGAGATTTGTATGGGAAAGAAGCGGATTCAGCAGATGAACAGACCCACGACGAGCGCGGGGAGCCGAATTTACAGCCGTGAGAACGTTGACCGCTATTCGGAGCGCGCGCGCCAGCGTCGTCGCGGACGGCATGTTCGTCGCATCGTGATCTGCACGCTGATCGGCGTGTTGCTGGCCGGAACCGCCGCCGCGGGACTCTATCTCAACCACCTTTCTGCCAAGCTCCGGGGCTCTTCCATCACCTCCGACCTCATGAACTCGCTGAAGATCATGGATAGCGATGTGACCAAGGAGCCGTTCTACATGCTGCTCCTGGGCACCGATGGCCGTCCCGGCGAGGATACCTTCCGCTCCGATACGATCGTCGTGGCTCGTATCGACCCAACTCATAAGCAGGTGACGCTCCTCTCCATCCCGCGCGATACCAAGATCAAGCTCAACGGCGAAACCATGAAGATCAACGCCGCGCACGCCTACGGCGGCGCCGATGACGTGGTCAAGGCCGTGAACGAACTGCTCTGGCCTGGCCAGGAGGGCAAGATTTCCCAGTATGCCGAAGTGAGCTTCGAAGGTCTGGTGCAGGTGGTCGACGCGATCGGCGGCGTTGAGGTCAACGTGCCCGATAAGGTCGATGACCCCAAGGCTGGCGACATGGTGATCGAGCCGGGTTTGCAGACGCTCGACGGCGCCAGTGCGCTCGCCTTCTGTCGCTCGCGCGCCTACTCTGATGGTGACTACACCCGCATGCGGCACCAGCGCATCTTCATCGCCGCCCTCGCCAAGCAGGTGCTCAACAATACCAACGCGACCACGATCGTCCCGCTGATCGAGTCGCTGCCCGATATGGTGCAGACCTCGATGTCGCTTACCGATATCGCGGCGCTCGCCAACGCGATGCGCGGTATGGACACCGATAAGATATGGAGCGCCAACCTGCCGAGCTGGGCCGGTGACGACACCTACATCAACGGCGTGAGCTACGTCTTCTGCAACGAGGAGGCCACGGCCGAGATGATGGACCGCATCGACAAGGGTCTCGACCCGCAAGGCAGCCAGACCATGTCCACGAGCGGCCTCTCCGAGTCCTCCACGATCGGCGACCTCACCAACAATACCGCGTCCGACTACGTTAACGGCACGGCCACGGCGAGCGGTGGAAGCGACGAGTCGAGCTCGGATAGCTCCAGCGGTTCCGCGTCGAGCTCGAGCAACTAGTCCGCTCGGTACAAGCCCGCAAACAGGAAGCCGCCCCGTGCTTGTTCGCGCGGGGCGGCTTCGTCGTTGCCGGGACGGGGATCGCTGCGGGCTGCGTAAACGCTACGCGGCGAAGCGGCGCACGAGTTCCTGGAGCACATCGACCATCTTCTCGAGCGAGGAGACGGGGATGAACTCATTCACGCCGTGCATGCAGTAGCCGCCGGTGGAAAGGTTGGGGCAAGGGAGTCCGCGGAAGGAGAGTTGGGCCCCGTCGGTGCCTCCGCGGATGGGCAGTACGCGCGGTTCCACGCCGCAGGCCGAGAACGCTTCCTTGGCCACGTCGATCAGCTCAGGGTAATCGCGGACGATCTCGGCCATGTTGCGGTATTGGCGCTTGACCTCCACCCGCACGCGCTCGCAATCGAGCTCGTCGTTCATAAAGGCTGCGGCACGATCGAGCTGCGCGAGCTTCTCCTCAAAGGCCTGGGCGTCGTGATCGCGCACGATGTAGCGCGCCGTGGCGTGCGCGACGGTGCCCGAGATGCCCTCCAAATGGAAGAATCCCTCGTAGCCCTCGGTGTACTCGGGCTTCTCGCAGGCCGGGAGCAGGGCATGGAAGCGGTGGAAGAGCTCGCAGGCGTTCACCATACGGCCCTTGGCATCACCGGGATGGATGGAGCGGCCGGTAAAGCGCACGGTGGCCTCGGCGGCGTTGAAGCATTCCCATTCGAGCTCGCCGATGGGACCGCCGTCCACGGTGTACGCGTAGGTGCAGCCAAAAGCATCTACGTCCAGGAGCTCGGCACCATGGCCGATCTCTTCATCGGGGCAGAAGCAGATGCCGAGCGCGGGGTGCGGCAGGGAGGGGTCCGCTGCGATGCGCGCCAAGAGCGCCATGATCTCTGCTATCCCCGACTTGTCGTCAGCGCCCAGCAGCGTGGTTCCGTCTGAGCAGACAAGGTCCTCGCCCACAAGGTCGTTGAGCGCGGGCAGCTGCTTGGGCGCCATGGCGACGGGCTGGCCATCAACCTCGCCGCACACGAGGGGGCCTCCCTCATAGCGTACGATGTGCGGCGCAACGTCCGCGCCAGGCGCGGCCTCGCTCGTGTCCATATGGGCGATGAGCCCCAGGTGCGGCAACTGCTCCGCACCCGCGCTCGCGGGAATCTGGGCAGTTACGTAGCAATGCTCGGAAACCGACACGTCGCGGGCACCGAGTTCCTCGAGCTCACGCGCCAACAGGTTCGCGAGATCGAACTGGCCTGGGGTGGAAGGTACCTGGTCGCAGTGCTCGTCCGCCGAGGTTGTCTCGATCTTCACGTAGCGGTAGAACCGCTCTAGGACATCGTTCATGATGGCTCCCGTCTCTCTGAGTGACAAACGTGGACACTCTAACACGACGCAAGAGGTGGGGTAGAATCATCGAGAACGCGTGTGAAAGGGGAGTTCACATGGATACCACCGACACCTCGCGCGAGCTGCACCTAACGGTGGCCAACGAGGATTATCTGGAATGCATGGTGCGGATCGAGCGTGAAGACGGCGAGACTGCCGGTGTGCGCTCCGTCGACATCGCACAGCGCCTGAATGTGTCCAAGGCGTCCGTCAACAAGGCGGTCACGGCATTGAAGAATCAGGGGCTCGTGGACCAGTCCCACTACGGCAAGGTCATGCTCACCGAAAGGGGGCGCGAGCTTGGTGGGGCGGTGTGGTATCGCCATCGCCTGCTGCGCACCTTCCTGATGCAGGAGCTCGGGGTGGAGTTCGACCGCGCCGATTCCGAGGCCTGCATGATGGAGCACGCGCTTTCAGACGACACCATGGCTCGCTGGGTCGCCTATCTTGAAAAACAGGGCATCGAGGTCGGCGAGGAGTAGATAAGGCCATGGCTGCTGAGCGCGTTGCAACCGAGATGTACAACCGCGTGGGCGCGGAGGCGCTGCGCGAGCGCGTGAACGAGGTCAAAGCCAAGGGGCATCCGCTGCTCCTGCAGGGACCCATGGGCACCATGCTCATGTCAGAACCGTTTGGCGAGGACGTGCCCGCGGCATCGTGGAACGTGTCGGAGCCCCAGCTCGTCGAGCGTATTCATGGGCTTTACCGTGCCGCTGGTGCCGACGTGCTCATCACCAACACCTTTCAGGCTTCAGCGCCGGCTCTGGAGCGCGACGCCGTTCGCCCACGCGCCGCGGTCATCAATCGCGCGGCGGTCGATTGCGCCCGACGCGTGGGCGAGGGGCTCCTGGTCGGGTCGATCGGGCCGTGCGGTGTCGACTGGACGCTCGAGGACTCTCCCGAGTTCCGCCGCGCGCGGGAGGCTTATCGCGAGCAGGCGCGCCAGTTGCTGCAGGCCGGCGTGGACGGGCTGCTGCTCGAGACCTTCACGTCCATTCGGCAGATAACGCCTGCGCTTGCCGGTGTGCGTGACGCGAGCGACGGCATGCCCCTCTGGGTCAGCTTTGCCATAGACGAGAAGGGCAATCTGCTAGGTGACAACCTGAATATCGAGGCGGCGTGCATGCATGCGGCGAAGGCCGAGGCCTCTGCGGTGGGCGTCAACTGCTGTTCCGTGGCGGCTGCCACGGCATCGGTGCCGCGAATGGTGCGCGCGGTTGATCTGCCGGTCATGGTGCGACCCAACGCGGGCAATCCGCATCGCGACGACGAGGGGCGCTTGGCCTGGAACGAGGATCCGGGCGCGTTTTCCACAGCGTGTCGTGAGTGGATCGCAGCTGGTGCCGCCTTGGTGGGGACGTGTTGCGGCGCCACGCCGCTCACAACGTGCGCCCTGGAAGATGTTCTGGCGGCCGTGTAGGAGAAGGTCGCGCTCATCCCCATGCGAGCGCCGTTCGAGCATCCGCTTTTTATGGCACTCGTTTGCCCATCGCTCTTCCGGGTACCAGTTTGAGTGGCGTATTCGCCTCACGAGACAGGAGCCCCATGGGCGCGATTATTCATTTTGGAACCGACGGCTGGCGTGCGCGCCTCGACGGTGACTTTACGGAGGAAAACGTTATCCGCGTTGCCGACGCGGCCGGTGCGATGTGGTCGGAATCCTATCCCTATGCAACGGTCTACATCGGCTACGATACGCGGCCCGATGCTGTCCGTTTTGCCCGGCTTGCGGCGCAGGTGATCAGCGCGCACGGGTTGGTGGCCAAGCTTGCCGATCGCCCAACGCCTGCCCCGGCAGTTTCCTGGGCGGTGTCGCGCGATGACCGGGCGTGTGGCGCCCTCATCGTTACGGGCTCGCATCTTCCCCTGGACTACCTGGGCATCAAGTTGCGCGTGGCCGACGGCGGCGGCGGAACAACGGATTTCTACGAGGAGCTTGAAGACGCTGTAGAGCCCGATGCCACCATGGCGCGCGGCCCGGTCCAGATGACCGACGTTCTTGATGGCTATCTACAAGATATGCAGGGCTTGGTAGATGCTGAGGCCATTCGCGATGCGCGGCTCTCGGTGGTATGCGACCCCATGTACGGCTCTGCGCGGGGAACCTTGGCTACGGTATTGCGCCGCCTGGGCGTTGAGGTACATGAGATACATGAAGCCGAGGATCCCAACTGGCTGGAGTTCCGGCCAGAACCCGTGGAGCCCTGGGTCGACGAGTGCGAGCACGAGGTGGTCGAGCGAAGAGCCTGGGCGGGAATCGTCGTGGATGGCGATGCGGATCGACTGGGCGCCGTCGACGAACGTGGTAGATATGTGAGCCCGCACAAGATCTTGGCACTTGTGCTGGGGCACTTGGTGCGCGACCGCGGAGCCGAGGGACGCGTGGTGCTGAACATTTCCTCCTCAACCCTTGCCCGCCGTGTGGCGCGAGCGCTCGGATGCCGGATCACCATCAAGCCGAACGGATTTAAACATATATATGAAGAGATGCTCAAAGGGGACGTGCTCCTGGGAGGAGAGGGCGCTGGGGGCATAGGAATCCCCGCGCATATCCTGGAGCGGGATGCGATGTTTTGCGGCCTCCTGCTCGTGGAGCTCATGGCGGTAACCGGCAGAAAGCTCGGCGAGTTGGTCGATGACCTGGAAGGGCAGTTCGGACCGTTGTGCTATGGGCAGCGTGACCTTCGGCTTGAGCCGGAGGTTATCGAATCCCTGCGCAATGTCCTTCCCGGTCTGAACCCGCCGGAGGTTGCAGGGAGGGAGCCAAAGACGGTCAGCCATATGGACGGTCTACGCTTGGAGTTCGAGGACGAGTCCTGGCTGCTTTTGCGCCCCGGTGGCACGGAGCCGGTGGTGCGTGTCTATGCCGAAGCGGCGACGGTGGAGCGTCGGGATGAGCTCCTTGATGCCGGCTGCGATATCGCTCGAGGAGAAATATAAAAATCTTTTCACGGCAGAAGGGGTCGGTGAACGGCATCAATATGGCGGCAGGCGTTATGAAAACACTATATATAGTGAAATAGCTTTGGAAAATCATCCGAGTTGTGAAGGGAGTGTGAAGCTACGGAATGAGGGTTCCGACAAGGGTGAACTCTGGCATTATATCCTCTTGCCGAAGGGCACCGCGCAAACAGCCGGGCCCAGAGGCGGGAACCTTCAGAACCGGATACTGCGAGGCGAAGGGCGGGAACGCCCTCGCC
>OIXX01000371.1_pt1 | contig 29148 bp, 28 predicted proteins | sample 1588161 | NCBI WGS metagenome assembly OIXX01 (sample SAMN03283274) | human gut metagenome | biome: human-associated habitat; material: feces | host: Homo sapiens | place: Peru | collected 2012
GTTTGAGGTATTTGTACATGAATTACAGGTGTCGCACTAAAAGTTGCAATTCATCATTCATAAATTGGGCCATGACCTCGTCTGTAATGGTAAAGGTCTGGTCTTGTATAGCCTGATAGAGTACGTCTTCACAGCATTCTTTAAAGATCCGTTCCGTGACCATGACGGACAAGAGAACAATGACTTGGGCTGTACGAAAGTCGGCTGCAGCCAAATACGCGGCCATGTCCTGCGGTAAGGCTTGTATCCGTTTGTAGGCCACACCGGCAATGCGGCGCCGTCGGTCTACACTGCGGACGTTAAAGATATGCTCTTCTTTGGCGAGACGAATGATGTCGTCTTTCGTCTCCCCTTCTTGTAAGAGCTGGGCTACTTCCTGAGTTTCGCTCCACCACAAGAGGGTCGACACCATGCTTGCACTGTATTCCATAAGACACCTCACTATTGTAAGACCACCGAGCCTGGTTCAAGCATGCCTTCTAAGGCTTGCCGCAAGGCATCGTCACTTTGCACCCAATACTCAGGGCTGGTCAAAATGGTCCGTCTACTACCCATGAGATGGAAATAGACTTTTATGTCGCCGTGATGCTCTTTGAGGACAGCAGCAATGCGGCTGCTCAAGTCGCTCCGTTCGAGATGGGCCGGGATTTTAATAAAGAGCTTGGTCTTACCCATGTCGGGATACCAAAGGGCACCGGCGTGGCGCGCTGCATCGGCTGTAGCTAGTTGTTGCTGCGCTTCGTTGCCTGTTGCATCGCCAAGAGGCACGACTTCTTCGGCAATGAACTGGACACTTTCGTCATTAATGTCGGCGCGGCCGCGAATGGAGACAGCCATGTCGACAGCAGTCAAGTTCTGGCATTTTGCGTAATTGCGCGGAAAAATAACGACTTGGATAGTCTGCGTATAGTCTTCAATTGTGAGAATAGCCATTTGTTCATTGCGCTTCGTCTGGACTTGCCGCTTTGCCGTAATGAGTCCGCCAACGTACATCATGCGGCCGTCGTACTGGCGTGCGTCTTCGCCATAGAAAATAGAGAGCGGCGTAAGCTTATCCATTTGCGCCTTATAGGCATTTAACGGATGGCCGCTGAAGTAAAAGCCGTCGTATTCTTTTTCCATAGCCAAGATGAGTTCCATCTTGTATTCCGCCGTATCCGGGTATGTAATGTCTGTGACCGTCGTATCTTCTGCATCGTCAAAGAGGCCGATTTGGCCTGATTCTTGGTCTTTCCGATGGAGAGAACCCATAGCCATGGCCTGTTCTAAGACCGCCATGAGCTGAGCCCGTTTTTTGCCGAAACTATCCATGGCTCCCCCTTTGATGAGGCTTTCCATAGCTCGTTTATTGACGAGACGGAAATCGACGCGGCTGCAAAAGTCGACGAGCGACGTAAAGGGGCCGTCTTCTTCACGAGTCTTGATGATGCTTTCAATGGCACCTTCGCCGAGGCTCTTCATGCCGGACAGGCCAAAACGGATGTTGCTATGTTCAACAGAAAACATGGTCTGGCTGGCGTTGACATCAGGCTGGAGAATGCGCACGCCGTGCCGCTGACATTCATTCATGTAGTAACTGATTTTGCTAACGTTATTGATGAAACTGGTCATGGTTGCAGCCATAAATTCAGCCCGGTAATGGGCTTTGAGGTACGCCGTCTGCCAGACGATGAAAGCATAGGCAGCAGAGTGGGATTTATTAAAGCCATAGCCTGCAAAGTAGACCATGAGGTCAAAGACTTTATTGGCAATGTCGTCAGGAATGTTGTTTTTCTGCGTCCCAGCAATGAAATTTTCGCGCTGAGAAACGAGGATTTCTGCCTTTTTCTTCCCCATCGCACGGCGCAGTAAATCTGCTTCGCCCAAGCTAAAACCACCCATGGCAGAAGCAATCTGCATAACCTGTTCTTGGTACAAAATAACGCCGTATGTATCTTTCAAAATAGGCTTTAAGAGCGGGTGCAAATAGGTCGGCTCTTTTTCGCCGTGACTGCCTTTGATGAAATCTTCTACCATGCCGCTCCCTAATGGCCCTGGCCGATAGAGGGCAATGAGCGGAATAATGTCTGTGAAATTCGTCGGTGCCAGTTCTTTGACGAGGTTCGTAATGCCTTCTGATTCCATCTGGAAGACACCGGCTGTATCACCTACGGTGAGGAGCTGACACGTGTCCGGGTCGTCTAAGGGAATATGGTCTACATCGACATCGATACCGCGCGATTTCTTAATGAGCTTTACTGTATCGCCAATAACGGTGAGCGTGCGCAGGCCTAAAAAGTCCATCTTCAAGAGGCCTAATTCTTCGACCAGATTTTTATCATACTGCGTCGTCAAATATCCTTCTTTTGAATACTGCATGGGTACGTAATCATCGACAGGCGCAGCAGAAATAACGACACCAGCAGCGTGCGTCGACGAGTGGCGCGCCAAGCCTTCGAGGGTACGGCTGTATTCGACGAGCTGATGGACTGTGGCATTTTCATCGTATTCTTTCTTAAATTCCTTGCTCATTTGCAGAGCCTTATCGAGAGTTAGGCCCAGTTCGGTAGGCACCATTTTCATGATGCGGTTCATTTCATTTAAGGGAATATTGAGGACGCGCCCAACGTCACGGAGGACGGCTCGTGCCGCAAGAGTACCAAAAGTAATGATTAGAGCCACGTGGTCTTTGCCGTATTTCCGCGTCACGTAATCAATGACTTTGCCGCGGTTTTCATAGCAAAAGTCCATATCAATATCAGGCATAGTGACTCGTTCCGGATTGAGGAACCGTTCAAAGAGGAGGTCGTACTTCAACGGGTCTAAGCCTGTAATGCCGAGCAAGTAGGCCACGACAGAACCAGCTGCAGAGCCACGTCCAGGCCCGACAGGAATGGCATGGTCCCGAGCGTATTTGACGTAATCCCAGACGATGAGAAAGTACGACGGAAAGCCCATTTTATTGATAACGCCTAATTCGTAGTCCAACCGCTGGCGCACTTCGGGCGTAACGGTTGCGTATTTCTGAGGCAACGCCTCTTCACAGAGCTTACGTAAATACGTTTCGTCTGTCTCCCCTGCCGGCACAGGAAAGCTCGGCAAATGGCGTTCGTCAAAGGAAATGTCGACATTACACTTATCGGCAATTTCCAAGGTCGTATCGAGGGCTTCCGGCATATCCGGAAAAATAGCAGCCATTTCGTCACCGCTCTTCATGTAGAACGAATCATTGGAAAAGCGGAAATGACTCGGGTCGTCGAGAGTACTCCCTGTAGAAATACAGAGCTTGACTTCCTGAGCCGGTGCGTCACTTTGGTTGAGGTAATGGTAGTCGTTCGTCGCCACCAGCTTCAGGCCGTATTGTTTCGACCAGTCTTTGAAAACAGTGCGGACGATTTTTTCTTCAGGCAAGCCATGGTTTTGCACTTCTAAATAGAAATCGTCTTTGCCGAAAATCGAGACGAGCCGTTCCATGACCTTGACGGCTCCTTCTTCGTTATGATTGAGGATTTCTTGCTGAATGTGCCCTTCAATACAGGCACTAAGGGCGATGAGCCCTTCGTGGTACTGCTCTAAGAGGTCGTAATCGACGCGGGGCTTATGGTAATTATTTTCGCCATCGACGAAGCCTTTAGAGACGATTTTGACGAGGTTATGGTAGCCTTGATTGTTTTTCGCCAGCAAAATGAGATGGCAAAGCCGTTCTTTCGTCTTCTTTTCAAAACGGTTGCCTCGCGTCATGTAGACTTCACAGCCAATAATGGGCTTAATGCCCTGCTTTTTTGCTTCTTTATATAAATGAATGACACCGTACATATTGCCGTGGTCCGTAATGGCCACAGCAGGCATATTCAGTTCTTTTGCTTTTGCAATCATGTCGGGAATGCGCGTGAGCCCATCGAAGAGGCTGTACTGCGTATGGACATGTAAATGGACAAAGGATCTCATTCTATGGTCTATACTCCTTCCCTGAGACAAGACAAAGCCACGGGAAAGACGAGGCTTTCCACGTGGCCTTGTTTGTAAAATCTATGCGTGTACTGTTTCTTTGGCGTGTTTGTTTTCTGCTTCATGAATTTGCTGGAATACAGCTTCTTGTTTAGCAAGGTCTTCAAAGTTGATACTCTTTAATTTCTTTGCCAAATCACGCTGAATGTCTGCAAAGGCCGCGTAAATCGAACACATACTGCTGCAGCCGCGTGTACAAGAACCCATGTCATGGAGACAGCGTTGCAATTCGGTCTGCCCTTCGACGGCTTCAATAATGTCAAAGAGCGTAATATCTTTGGGTGCGCGCTGGAGGGCAAACCCACCTTCCACGCCGCGGTATGATTTCATAATACCTGCTGCCGTAAGGCTTCGCATGATTTTCAATAAAAACCGTTCGGGTATATTTTGTTTTTCTGCCAACGCTGCGCCAGTGATTTTCGTACCTTCTGGGAGCGCGGCTAAATATAAGACCATACGGAACGCATAGTCTGTAGCCTGGTTCAGTCTCATATGGCTTTTCCCTCCTTAGTATACGTTTATTATACAATAAGGTACAAAAAAAGTATAGTTTAAAAATATAAAATAACTCACATTTACTAAAATACTAGATGCCAAAGGAGCAACCATACTTTTCTTAAGCCGGGATCTCCGCAACGGCACAGAAAAGCATGGTTGCTCCTTTTTCATTGAACGTATACTTACAAATATCAAGCCCCCCAGAATTCACGGTTCCGGGGGGCTTTCGTGTTTACTAATGCAATACATCTTTTTACTGCCTATGTGTAGTATATCAACAACAACGGCAATCGTCAATATGAATTTCTATAACGCGTCGATGACGAGGAAAATGAGGGCCGACATGAGGGCACTGATGGGGATCGTAATCACCCAGGCTACGAGCATGCTCCGCGCGACACCCCAATGGACGGCACGGACTCGTTCGGCCGAGCCAACGCCCATAATGGAGCCGGACACGACGTGAGTCGTACTGACAGGCAAATGGAGGAACGTCGCCGTGAAGATGACGAGAGACGAGTTTAAGTCGGCTGCAAAACCGTTAATCGATTCCATCTTAAAAATCTTCGTCCCCATAGTCGAAATAATTCGCCACCCCCCTACTGAGGTGCCTAAGGCCATAGACGTAGCACAGACGAGTTTTACCCAAATCGGTACTTCTAAGGTATCGATGTAGCCGCCGCTCAAGAGAGCCAGCGTAATAATCCCCATAGCTTTTTGCGCATCATTAGAGCCGTGGGAAAAGGCCATTAAACTCGCTGAGGCCAGCTGCATTTTACGGAATTGCTGATTCAAGACAAGAGGTGAATATTTCCGCACAATCCACATCAAGGCAATCATGACGACATAGCCAATAGCTAAGGCCACAATAGGCGACAAGACGAGGGACATAATGATTTTGCCAATACCGCCGGCATGGAGGGCTTCTGGGCCGACACTAATCCAGACGGCACCAATAACACCGCCAATGAGGGCATGGGACGAACTGCTTGGAATGCGGTAATACCAAGTCAGGACGTTCCAAATAATGGCCCCTGCCAAGGCAGCGACGATGACTTCGAGGCTAATGAGGTTCGGGCTCATGACGATGTCACCGCCAATAGTCTTGGCAACGCCTGTACTGACCATAGCACCGGCAAAGTTCAAAATAGCAGCCATAAAGACGGCTGTCCGCGGATGAATGGCCCGCGTCGATACACTCGTAGCAATGGCGTTGGCTGTATCGTGGAAGCCATTGATATAATCAAAGAGGATAGCTAAGAGCACGACGGCCCAAATTAACCAATGATCAAGCATACTTTAAGACAACCCTTCTGAAGGTAACGACCAGTTTTTCACAGTCGTCAGTAATGTCTTCAACAGACTGCAATACTTCCTTCCATTTAATGATTTCAATCGGGTCTTTACACTGCGAAAAAAGTGTTGCCATTTCTTGGTGGTACAAATCATCGCATTCCTGTTCGAGCTTCATGACTTTTTTACTGCGTGCTTCGACTTTCAAGTAATTTTTCTTCAGGTCATGCATGTAGGAAATGGACTTTTTAATTTCTTTCAGCGCTTTCGCTGTAATGACGGTCATTTGCTTCGTACCTTCTGTAGCTTCGCCAACTTGGTACATGACCATTTTGTCCATGATTTCACTAATGTTGTCAATGACCGCATTGAGTTCATCTACAAGCTGCTGAATGTCTTCCCGGTCCATCGGTGTAATGAAGGTCTTTTGGAGGCGCTTCATCGTTTCCATGACGAGGTCGTGAGCTTTGGCGGTTTTCGCATCGATTTTAGTCAATGCTTCTTCCTTCGGAATGTCGCCATTCATGGCTTGCATCAAGAGTTCTGCGGCGCTGTGACTCAGTGTTGCATGCTCATCTAAGAGTAAAAAAAACTTTTCTTCTTTCGGCTTCAGTTTCAAATGAAATGCCATGATAATCGTGTCTCCTTAACTTACGAAGTGTCTTTGCTTTTACAAAAGTATTACGTATTATTTTCTTTTTATTTACAATTATCCGTTCACATTATAACATAGGCCTGTGCTGTATTTCTATAGATTTTACGAAGTCTTTACATAAAAACGGCAAAATATTGATATAACAGTATGCAATTATGGCAACAAAAAAGAACCTCCCTTGGCACGATTCCCGAGAGGTTCTGCGTAATACAGGAAATCTTATTTAACTACTGCGTTGTTGATAATAGCCATGAAGTCGTCCACTTTCAGGCTTGCACCGCCAACGAGGCCGCCATCGATATCAGCAGAGCCAGTGAGTTCTGCGACGTTGCCGCCTTTAACGCTGCCGCCATAGAGGATGGACGTAGCGTCAGCCGTTGCTGCGTCGTAGAGACCTGCGATTTTTTTGCGGATAATGGCGCATACTTCTTCAGCCTGTACTGCCGAAGCCGTTTTACCTGTGCCAATAGCCCAAATCGGTTCGTAGGCGATGACAACTTTCGTCATATCGTCTTTGCTTACGCCTGCAAGAGCTTTTTCAATTTGTCCTTCAATCCAAGACTGCATAATGCCTTCTTCGCGCTGTTCTAACGTTTCGCCGCAGCAAAGAATCGGTGTTAAGACGTGTGCAAGAGCAGCTTTAACTTTTTTGTTGACCGTTTCGTCTGTTTCATTGAAGTATGTACGCCGTTCGGAGTGGCCAATGATAACGTGAGTTACGCCAATATCGACGAGCATAGCCGGCGATACTTCGCCAGTATATGCGCCTTTATCTTCCCAGTGCATGTTCTGTGCTGCTACGTGGATAGGCGTGCCTTTCGTCAGTTCTACAGCAAGCGGTAAGTACGGGAAGACCGGAGCGATGACGACTGTTGCTTTCACATCAGCCGGGACTTTTTCAACTAAGCCTGTAATGGTTGCTTTTGCATCTGCGCCAAGGTGGTTCATTTTCCAGTTGCCAGCAATAATGGTTTTTCTCATGATTTTATTCCTCCTAAATGGTTGTAAACGATTTATTTATCACTGAGGGAGACAACGCCCGGAAGCTGTTTGCCTTCGAGGTATTCAAGAGATGCGCCGCCGCCAGTGGAAATATGGCTGATTTTGTCAGCAAGACCGGTTTTATTGACAGCCGATACAGAGTCGCCGCCACCAACGATGGATACAGCGTCAGATTCAGCAACAGCTTTTGCGACGGCTTCTGTGCCCTTCGCGTAGTTTTCCATTTCGAATACGCCCATTGGCCCATTCCAAACGATGAGTTTCATAGGAGCTAATTCTTTGGCAAAGAGTTCTTGTGTCTTCGTGCCTACGTCGAGAATCATCCAGTCTGCCGGTACTTGGTCAACAGGAACGACTTTGTGCGGAGCATCGTTATCAAATGCTTCTGCTACCATCACATCGACCGGGAGAAGTAAATTCGTGTTCTGTTCTTTAGCCTGGGCAATGAGGGATTTTGCAAGGTCAATTTTATCAGCTTCGACGAGGGATTTACCAATGCCATAGCCCTGTGCTGCCAGGAACGTATTGGCCATGCCGCCACCGATAATCATGACATCGACTTTCGGGAGCAAGTTAGAAATAACTTCGATTTTGTCAGAAACTTTCGCGCCGCCAATGATCGCTGCAAACGGATGCTGCGGATTGTCGACAGCACCGCCAATGAACTGGATTTCTTTTTCTAAGAGGAAGCCTGCAGCCATGGGCAAGTATTTCGTAATGCCTGCAACAGATGCGTGAGTACGGTGGCAGCAACCAAAGGCATCGTTAATGCCAACGTCAGCGAGAGATGCTAATTCTTTGGCAAAATCGTCGCCATTTTTTTCTTCTTCTTTGTGGAAACGAAGGTTTTCGAGGAGCAATACTTCACCTGGCTTGAGATTTTTCGCCATGTTCTGTGTTTCTGCACCGATGCAATCAGGCGCGAACTGTACAGGAATGCCGAGTGATTCGCTAAGACGAGCAGCGACTGGTTTTAAGGAATATTTTTTGACAACTTGTCCCTTCGGACGGCCTAAATGGCTGGCTAAGATGACAGCTGCATGATGGTCGAGCAAGTATTTAATGGTTGGCAACGTCTTTTGGATACGTGTGTCATCTGTAATCTGGCATTTTTCATCGAGGGGAACGTTGAAATCTGCACGGACAAAGACGCGTTTGTTATCTACTACTACATCAGTAATCGTTTTTTTCATAAGGATCCTCCCTTTCACCTCAGTTGAGGCGAGTTCGTATTGATATATAGTGACGTGGAGAGCCGTACCCAAGACTTGCCATTCTTATAATCCTTTCCGTACTAAGAAGTGGATTAAGTCGATGACACGACGGGCGTAGCCCCATTCATTATCGTACCACGATACGATTTTAACCATTCCGCCGTCGAGGGCCTTGTTGAGAGGAATATCGATGACGGTCATGTGTTCTTCACCGCGATAGTCGACGGACACGAGTTCGTCTTCATTCGTATCGATAATGCCTTGATACGAGCCTTGCGCAGCGTCTTTAAAGGTTTGGTTTAATTCGTCTAACGTAATGTCTTCTTTTTGTAATTCTAAGACAATGTCGATAATCGACACATCCGGTGTCGGTACGCGAACAGCTTTGCAGGAAATCTTGTTTTTAAACTGCGGCAATACTTTCGTAATCGCTGCAGCAGCACCGGTCGTCGTCGGAATGATGGACATGCCGGCGGCGCGGGCACGACGTAAGTCTTTGTGCGATACGTCCAGGATTTTCTGGTCTGTCGTATAGGAATGAACCGATGTAGTCATCCCCCGTTTGACACCATATGTTTCATCCATCAATTTTAAAATAGGCGCGAGACCGCAAGTCGTACAAGATGCACCGGAAATGACGCGGTCTTTCGCCGGGTCATATGCATCTTCATTGACACCTAAGATGACCGTGCAGTCATCAATCGTTGACGGTGCGGTCATCAAGACTTTTTTGACTTGATCTAAGGGCAGTTTATCTTGCGAAGCCGGTCTATTATGTCCTGAATACTGGCCTGATGATTCGACGAGAATATCTACACCGAGGCCTTTCCAATCGACGTTCTTGACTTCCTTTTCCTGAAACAGAGGATAATGCACGCCGTCGACAATGATGCTCGTATCGTCGTAGCTCACGTCGCCGGGATAGCGGCCGTAAATGCTGTCGTATTTGAGGAGATGGGACATCTGTTTTGGTGTGCCAATGTCGTTAATACCTACGATTTCGATTTGGTCTTTATAGTGCTGGGCGATTTTAAAGACGCTTCTACCAATACGACCAAATCCGTTAATGCCTATTTTTACCATATATATACACCCTTTCTATCAGATCAACTTCAATATCTTTTCAGCTGCTCCTTCATCTGTAACGAGGGTGCCTGTGCGGCAAGTGCGCATGACCGCCAAAATGGCTTCAGCCTTGCTTGCACCACCGGCAACAGCAATGACATGGGGATGTTGTTTTATATCTCTTAGGGAAATACCAATATTATTGGTACCATATAAAATTTTGCCTTCTAAGCTGCAGTAACAGCCTAGGGACTCACCGCACGCACCGAGATTTTTCAGGGCTTCGCGCTGGAGCGTCGTCAGGCCCCGTTTGCGTGCTTGCCTGTCCGCCCGGCCAATGCCAAAGAGGACGAGCTGGGCTTTATGAGTCATGGCAATATTTTCTTTTGCTTGTGTATCGGACTGGAAGAGAAGATGCAGTGCCGATTCGCTAATGCCTTCAGGCAAATGAATCATGCGATATGAGCTGTCAGTCTTCGCCGCAATGTTGGCAGCAATATAGTTGGCTTGAAACTCGACATGATTGCCCATACTGCCGCGAGCCGGCAAAATCGTTGCATGCGCTGAGCTTTCAGGCAATTTATCGGCTACTTCAGCCATGGTCGAGCCGCCGCTAATGGCGACTGTATCGACATTGCGCAAGAGGTCATTGAGTAACAACGCCCCTTGGCGGCCCATTTCTTCTTTTGCTGATGAATCTTCATCACTATTACCAGGAACAATGCAAACCTGTTTAAGTCCTAAGGAACTGCGGATTTGCCGCTCCATATCGTCGAGATTGTTGAGCCGCAAAAAACATTCCAGTAAATCAGGCATCAGCTTTTTCCCTTCCGGTTCCATGGCAATTCCCATCGTCGTAAAACGGACAATACCGCTACGCCGTAACACATCCACATGAGAGCGTACCACTCGTTCAGATAAGCCAGAGAGACCAGCGAGTGTTCTCCGTCCTACTGGTTCCGCATCTGCAATGTGCCGGAGCAACAAATACCGTTCTTTGATCGTGCCCACTACATCAGGCGCGATTTTTTGAAAGATACTGAGCGTATCTTGTTTCATACGTACCTCCCGGCTGCTGCTTCGTCTGCAGATGATGGAACTAGAATCCTTTGGACGCTATATACGCTGCCAAATCATTGACGCGCAGGGAATAGCCCCATTCATTGTCATACCAAGCAACAACCTTTACCATATTGCCTTCTACTACTTGTGTGTCTAAGGAATCGACTATTGAGCTGTGGGGATCACTAATGTAATCCGAAGAAACTGTCGGATCTGCCGAATATGCTAAAATGCCTTGCATCGGCCCGTCAGCCCATTTTTTAAGAGCTGCGTTGACATCTTCTACAGTGACATTTTTTTCAAGGACTGTCACTAAGTCCGTCATGGAAACGTTTGGCGTTGGCACGCGCAGTGCCATGCCCATGAATTTACCTCGCAGTTCCGGCAGAACCAGGGCAACGGCTTTGGCTGCCCCTGTGGACGTAGGTACAATGGACTGGGTTGCGCAGCGGCCACGACGCAAATCTTTGTGGACACCGTCGACGAGATGCTGGTCATTCGTATACGAATGGACCGTGGTCATCATGCCGCGGACAATGCCGAATTCACGGGATAAGACTTTCGCCACAGGAGCCATGCAGTTCGTCGTGCACGAGCCGTTCGAAATGATGTGGTCATGGGCCGGGTCGTACATGTCTTCATTGACACCCATGACGATGGTCTTGTCCGGATTCTTGCCCGGTGCTGTAATGATGACTTTTTTCGCACCGTCTGCTAAATGTTTTGATGCCGATTGACGGTCTTTAAATTTCCCTGTCGATTCGACGACAATATCGACACCCATTTTATTCCACGGAATATTAGCCGGGTCCGTTTCGTTCGTCACAGGAATAAATTTCCCATCAATGACGAGGCCTTGCTTATCATTATCCCAAGAAACATCATGGTCCCACGTGCCGTGGACTGTATCAAACTTCAATAAGTCTGCCATAACAGGCCCGACAGAGCGGTTATTTAAAGCCACAATATCAATATCAGGACGTAACAAGGATGTACGGAACGTGCATCTGCCAATTCTGCCAAACCCACTAATACCTACTTTTACTGCCATACTGCTTCCTCCTTATATGAGACACACTTGACGGGTAACAAGTCTATAAAGACATACTGTTTCCGTTTATTACATTCAATAGTATATGTTATTATGTTTTTCTTGTAAACTATTTGCGTGTAAAATGTCTCTTACAAAGAGGTTTTATCTCGTTTTTCTAATGGTATATACTACTTTGGTGTTTTCTCTTTTGACAAGATATTTCCATTAAGTAGTATATACTATTTATTTTCAGGAACTATTTATTTTCAGGAACGACTAAGACTTTCCCTGTCATTTCAACCGGAGCCTGCATGCCTGCTAAATAGAGGAGCGTCGGTGCTACGTCGGCTAAGATACCGTCTTGGAGTTTGTCCTGTTTATGTTCTTCACTGACGAGGATACATGGTACAGGGTTAGTCGTATGCGCCGTGTACGGTTCGCCTGTTTCTGGGTCAGCCATGAGTTCGCAGTTGCCATGGTCGGCAATGATTAAGAGCTGGCCGTCAAAGGGTTTTAAGGCTTCAACGATTTTACCAATCATCGTGTCTACCGTTTCGACCGCTTTTTCTGCTGCTGCAAAGACGCCTGTATGGCCTACCATGTCGGGGTTAGCGAAGTTGAGGATAATCATATCGTACTTGTCTTCGTTAATGGCTGCAATGACTTTTTCCGTGACAATAGGTGCATTCATTTCAGGCTGTAAGTCATAGGTCGCAACTTTCGGCGACGGTACGAGAATACGGTCTTCACCAGGGAACGGCGTTTCTTCACCGCCATTGAAAAAATACGTAACATGTGCGTATTTTTCCGTTTCTGCAATGCGGAGCTGCTTCTTCCCTGCTTTCGACAAGACTTCGCCGAGAACGTTCGGAATCCGTTCTTTATCGTACACGACGTGTGCCGGTAAATCATCTTCATAGCGCGTCATCGTTGCAAAGTAGACATCTAATTTTTTAGGCCGTGCAAAGCCTGCAAAATCGTCTTGGCCGAAAGCTGCTGTGAGCTGACGTGCCCGGTCTGGGCGGAAGTTAAAGAAGACGACGCTGTCCCCATCTTCAACAGGATGTTTTTTGATAACTGTCGGAATGACGAATTCATCGGAAATATCCTTAGCGTACGATTCTTGTAAGCACGTTTCTGCGTCCGGAGCGGTCGGGCCTTCGCCGAGAGCTACGGCATCGTATGCTTTCTGTACGCGATCCCACCGTTTATCCCGGTCCATAGCGTAGTAGCGGCCGGAAATGGTGACGATTTCGCCAAGGCCGAGTTCGTCGCATTTATCTTGGAGTTCCTGAAGGAACGGGCCAGCACTGCGCGGCAAGACATCACGGCCATCGAGGAAAGCATGGACATATACTTTCGTCAAGCCAAAGCGTTTGGCCATGTCTAAGAGGCCAAAGAGATGTTGTTCACTGCTGTGGACACCGCCAGGAGATACGAGGCCGAGCAAATGCAGAGCCGAGCCTTTTTCTTTGACGTTGTTCATGGCTTCGACGAGGACGGGCTTTTTGAAGAATTCGCCGTCTTTAATGTCTTTTGTGATTTTCGTGAGGGCCTGATACACAATACGGCCTGCACCGATATTTAAATGGCCTACTTCGGAGTTACCGATTTGGCCGTAAGGCAAACCAACGAATTCACTCGATGCTTCTAAGTGAGAATGAGGATATTCATCCCACAATTTGGGTAATACTTTCAAATTCGCTTGAGCAACAGCATTATCTTTCGTTTCATGACGGCAACCAAAACCATCCATGATGACTAACATAACAGGTTTCTTTTTTGACATAATTCCTATGTGCCTTCTTTCGTGAAATATAGTATATTGGAGATTCGTTATTATTTACATGCTTATTATATACTATATCGCTCAGGATATAAAGGACAAAAAAGGCAGGGAAGCCTAAGCAATCCCTGCCTTTTTCTCATTGATTGGTAACGGGAGGCGTATCCCCGTCATGGGAAGGCATCGCTACAACCAATCTTATTTGTTGTTATATGCGTTCATGACAGCAATTAAATCTAATACTTTGTTGGAGTAGCCGATTTCATTGTCGTACCAAGAAACAACTTTGACGAATGTATCTGTTAAAGCAATACCAGCTTTGGCATCGAAAATGGATGTCCGTGTATCGCCTAAGAAGTCGGAAGAAACGACTGCTTCGTCGGTGTAACCGAGGATACCTTTGAGTTCGCCTTCAGAAGCTTTTTTCATAGCGTCGCAAATTTCATCGTATGTAGCCGGTTTAGCGAGGTTAACCGTAAGGTCGACAACGGATACGTCAAGGGTCGGTACACGCATGGACATACCAGTTAATTTGCCGTTTAATTCCGGAATAACTTTGCCTACAGCTTTAGCTGCGCCTGTGGAGGACGGAATGATGTTGCCAGCTGCTGCACGGCCGCCGCGCCAATCTTTCATGGACGGGCCATCAACAGTTTTCTGTGTAGCTGTTGTGGAGTGAACAGTAGTCATTAAGCCGTCTGTAATGCCGAATGCATCGTTGAGGACTTTTGCAATCGGAGCTAAGCAGTTCGTCGTACAAGATGCGTTGGAAACGATTTTCTGGCCAGCGTATTTGTCTGTGTTTACGCCGCAAACGAACATGTCTGCCTGACGGCCATCAGCACCTGCTTTGGAAGGAGCCGAGAGAACGACGTATTTAGCACCTGCTTCTAAGTGTTTTTCAGCTTTGTCCATAGCGAGGAAGAGGCCTGTCGATTCAACGACGTATTCAGCACCAACTTCGTCCCATTTGAGGTTAGCCGGGTCTTTTTCAGCAGTTACGCGGATTTTTTTGCCGTTAACGATGAGCTGATTGTTTTCAACGTCTGCTTCTACAGTGCCGTCGAACTGGCCATGCATGGTGTCATATTTGAGCATGTATGCCATGTAATCTACTGGTAACAAGTCGTTAATAGCTACTACTTCGATGTCGTCCCGTTTGACAGAAGCACGGAATACAAAACGACCAATACGTCCAAAACCATTAATACCAACTTTAATCATGTTGTATACACTCCTTTTGTGTTTAAAAAGAAAACTATGAAATACAATAGGTTCTTACGATTTCAAATCTTACATCCTTAGTATGGCATATTGGGTACAGTTTTGCAATACCATGGACGTTATACGTCCCACTGGTTTCCAAGAAAAAAGGAGAAAGATTTGTTCTTTCTCCTTTAGTATACGCAATCTCTTTGAAATCTACGTAAAGAGCCATGTAAATTTATTGTAAGCCCAGTTTCGCTGCCCCAAGACCGACATATTCTTTAATAGCTAAACAAGAATTATCGAGAATAAACGACTGGGGCACGAAGGAAAAGGCCGTTATATGCTCGGTCGCACTGGCACGGTAATCGCTCGGATACGGTGTAATATCCATCTGTTCGCGCCGGAAAAACTGTACCGCTCGCGGCATATGGAAGGCACTGGTCACGACGATAGGATGGCTCCAACCATTAGCCATAGCCAGCTGCCGGGCAAACTTCGCGTTTTCTGCCGTATTACGGCTCTTCGTATCCATGAATATCTTCTCTTCAGGCACACCTAAGGATAAGAGCATGCGCTTTTCAATGACTGCTTCTTCCGCATCTCCTGCAAAGACAGCACCACCCGATAAGAGAATAGGAATATTCTTTGCTTTCTGTATACGAATGGCCGTCAAGAAGCGATTCGCTGCAGCCTCCCCTACTTGCCCGGTCCCGTCAAAATCAGGCACACCGGCCCTGGCACCACCGCCGAGTAAAATGACGACATCGCCCGTTAGGTTTTGTGGTGCCGTCTGGGTATACGCATCTTCTAAAGGATGGAGCAACGCATCTGATACGGGCACAATGGAAAGGACATATAAAATCCCTACGACGACAGCCAAAGCATGGCGGCCTTTGGCCTTACGATAATACAAATAGATAGTCACAACCAGTAACGCCGCAACGATACCGCCTAAGGGCAGTATCCACATGTAGAGCCATTTAATGATATATAACATTAGTCCTTGCCTTCTTTAGTGTAGTGCCGCGACGGTACGTCGAGCAAAATCACGCCGCCTTTGCGGACATAGCCTGTATCCCACAATTCTTTGAGCGGCAGCCAGCGATAGCAGCCATAGGTCACGAGCTTGACCATAAAGTCATCTTCAAATTCTTCATACCCGGCGAGCCAGAACCAATGCCAGACATAGTCAATTAAATTAGGATTAATGTGGCGTAAATTTAAGTATGGCACCGGTAAATTATGGTCAATTTCCCAGCGAATAGCATCTTCTATTTCCACAAAAGGACAGTCACCACTAAGGCCGCGCATAGTCACATCAGTCTCGCCGACATGAGATAAGTAAGACTGATAGCCGTCAATCCATAAGTCCAGCGTATCAATGCCGCCCTTACGAGGCCGCAAAAAAGGTTTCATAGTCTGGGAAAACTGAATATAGTCTGCTGCATTTAACTGATACACATCAAAAGGATATAACTCTTTCTTGCCATAATGGAGAGCTAAATAAATACTGACATCGCACGCCGTCACAGCACCGCAGCCGCCAATATTCATCCAGTGGTCCGAAAACAAGGCCTGATTATACCCATAATAATTGCCAATTTTAAACAATGGTAATTCCTTCATTACCATTCCCCCTCATATTCCTGTATTGACGTTTATTATACCATAGTCGCCACGGTGAGGACAGAAAAAGTTACCTAAATTCTCCACTTTTCAAATAGGTCTTACGTATGCTAAAGATGCATAAGTTTTCTTATTAATAACCATTTTCTTTTCACAGTAATTATGATATACTGTAATCAATATAAGAAAAGAATAAAAGAATATTTATACTTTATATTCATGTTAGAAAGGAAGGCCGCCAATGTTACAAAAATTATTAGCCATTAAAGAAGCAGTCTCTCAAGTTTTTGCCGGGTATGCTGGCTGTTCTACAGGCGGTTGCTGCGGCGTATCGCTCCCCAAAGCCGATCAAGATGCGTTGAAAAAGCTCAAAGAACAACAAAAATGAGCCTGTTCGTTCAATAGTATTGCAAAATTTTGTTAATATGATATACTAAGTCATACGTTCTGCAAAGAATGTAGTTATGGGGATGTAAAGGTCTCGACGTGCATGGTTGTATCATGAATAGCGAGCCGGTGTGTCATCTGACCGTAAAACGGTGAAACTTTCAAATTAAACGCAAAAGAAAACAATTTTGCTTTAGCTGCCTAATCGCAGCTAACGTCTCGCCTCGCTACTCCTGCGGGCTTGGTGTAGACGTCACTTAGCGGGATACTATAAGGCTTTTGCCTAAGGGCCTTATGGGAAACTCCTAGGCTGGAACAGTGTAGTTTGTCCTTGTACGATAGCTGTTTGAGACATAAAACAAGGTCTGCGCTCGGAGAAGTTCGTGGGGCAGTATGTGCGGACAGGAGTTCGACTCTCCTCATCTCCACCATAAGAAAAAAGACACGACAAAATATCACTATTTTGTCGTGTCTTTTTATTTTTGCCAAAAACTGTTATTTTTACTCGATTTTCTGGTATATTTCATAAACTAGATTAAATAACTCTCTTGTACTTTTCTATAAAAACGATTACAATAATGACATACGAAGTATGACTGATGTTTATAGGGCATACTGTATCTGTAATGATTGGCATAATACAAGGGAGCACGTACGAATGAACTTTTCATTAAACAGCACGTTCCATCCAGACCAAACGGGGAAAGACGAAACCATGTCCCGCATTATTATGGAAAGCGTACCGGGCCGTCAAATCACACTGGCACATATCATTGCCAGTCCTGACCAGATTCTCTACCGTAAGCTTGGCCTTGACCCGAACGTGGACTACAAAAACGCCGCTATTGGCATTTTGACTCAAACTCCATACGAAACGGCAATCATTACGGCAGACATTGCCCTTAAAGCAGCAGCCATTCAGCTAGGGTTCGTTGACCGTTTCAGCGGCACCTTAGTCGTTACCGGTTCCATTTCAGACGTAACCATTGCTTGGGAAAAGGTTTTGGATTACGTCCACACTACACTCGGATTCGACGTCTGTCAAATCACGAAGGCTTAACTATGTTCTTTCACTCTGTATGAAAGGAGGTTGTCTATATGCTATGAAGAAAATCATGCTCATCGGGCGGACTGGTGCCGGGAAAACAACACTGACCCAAGTGCTCAAGGGAAACACGATTACATATCATAAAACGCAATATGTAAATTATCATGATGTCATCATTGATACACCAGGGGAATATGCAGAAAATCCCTCGCTGGCAAGAGCCCTCATCGTCTATTCACACGAAGCAGACATTATTGGGCTTCTCGTCAACGCAGCGGAACCGTACAGTCTCTATCCCCCAAATATCGTTTCTCTCAGCACGCGCGAAGTCATCGGTATTGTGACCCACATTCACGACTCATACGCTAATTTGGCACAAGCAGCTCTATGGCTTGAAAATACGGGATGCAAGAAAGTCTTTTATGTTGACTCTGTAACGGGCGAAGGCATTCCGGAACTTCTGGCATATTTAAAAGAAGATGGTGACAAGCTTCCGTGGGATGAAAAATACGCGTTAGAAGTCGAAGAAACTAATTCCCTGCATGACGCAGGCTCTACTTAAGGAGGAATAATTATGTTTCCATATATATGTGAGTTTGTAGGTACGTTCTTGTTAATTCTCTTAGGGAACGGCGTTGTTGCCAACGTTTCCTTAACGAAATCGAATTTTAAAGGCGGCGGCTTAACCATGATTACGTGCGCATGGGGTCTTGCCGTTATGATTCCGGCTTATATTTTTGGTGTTCATTCGGGTGCTCATTTCAACCCGGCTTTAACCATTGCTTTAGCTGTTGGCGGTTTATTCCCATGGGCTATGGTTCCTGGCTATTGCATCGCTCAATTTGCTGGTGCCTTCTGCGGCGGCGCACTCGTTTCTATTCTGTTCCGTGATCAATTCGCTGCAACCGAAGACCAAGGTGCAAAACTCGGTGTATTCTGCACGTCTCCGGCTGTCCGCAACTTACCGCTGAACTTCTTGAGCGAATTTGTTGGCACCTTCGTCCTCTTATTCGCTATCATGGGTATTGCTACGTCGGCTGGTATCAAACCGGCTCCTGGCGCAGAACTGGCTGTTGGTATTAACAACCTCTACGTACTCGGTATCATCGTAGCTATTGGCCAGTCTTTCGGCGGCTTAACAGGGTATGCCATTAACCCAGCCCGTGACTGGGGTCCTCGGTTTGCCCACACCATTATGCCTATTCCTGGTAAAGGAACATCGCACTGGGGCGACTACGCTATTATTCCGCTCATCGGACCGATTTGCGGCGGTATTGTAGGCGTCTTATTCTACCAGTTCGTCTTCTCCTTCGCCGGATAATTTATACGAATACGAGGCTGACAATAGGAGACATCCTACAAGGTCAGCCTCTTTTTTTATCTCTAAAGGAGGATGGACATGAGCCAATCACTAGGTGAATTCTTTAGCACTGTCGATACACTCTATTCGACTGGCCGCACTGCAGAAATAGAGCCCTTTTTAAAACGGACCATGAATGAACACCGCGTCTGCTGCGGCGGTCACGACCAAGTCTTTACGGCAGCCCTCAACGAACTGGGCACGTACTACCGTGGTGTAAGCCGCTATGCCGAATCGGTGCAGGCCTTTGAAGAAGCAGGGCGCGACATTTTGAGCTACGGCACGAAAGATACAGTCGATTACGCGACGAACCGCATCAATCTGGCCGGGACGCTCCGCCTGATGAAAGAATACGACCGAGCACTCCAGCTCTATACAGAAGCAGCCAACATTTACAGCCGCCTCGAAGGCAAACGGGGCTATCATTACGCCACGGTTTTAAATAACTTGTCCCTCGTCTACTTAGACCTTGGGAAATACGCCGAAGCCTTGCAGTACACAGAAGAAGCTCTCTCCATTATCCGCGTCTTGCCGGGCCATGACGAAGAACAATCCATTTCCCTCATCAATCGCGGTACAGCAAAATGGCATCTCCACCGCACTGACGAAGCGGCAGCTGATGCCGAAAAAGCCTTGGCTATGTACGAAAGGCTCCACGAAAAAGGCGTTCATTATGCCAATGCCCTCAACCTTTGCGGCACCATCGCGATGGGACAAAAGGCCTACGACAAGGCGTACGGCTATTTTTCGGCTGCCCAGCAATACATTAAGCAGACCTTTGGCGAAAATGACGACTATCGCTTAGCTGCGAAAAATGCAGACGAAGCCAAGAAATACGTACCGGAACTGCAATTTTCGTCAACCAAAGCAGCTATTCATTCGATTCCGACACTCCCCAAAGACACAGCACCTGCTGCGCCAAGTGAAGGAGCGGGCCTCCCCTTATGTAAAGCTTACTACGAAGAAATTGGCAAACCGATGCTGGAAAAAGCCTTCGCGTCTGTCCAAGACAGAATCGCTGTCGGCCTCGTCGGTGATGGCTCAGAATGCCTGGGCTTTGACGATGAAATCTCTCGTGATCACGACTGGGGTCCGTCTTTCTGCTTGTGGCTCACCAATGACGACTACGCCACGTTCGGCCAAGACCTGCAAAAAGCCTACGATACGTTGCCGAAAACGTTCCGCGGCTTTACGCGTAAGACCGCTTCCGGCGGTGAAGGCCGTGTCGGTGTCCTCCGTATTTCTGATTTCTATCGGCAATTCATTGGCTTATCACGGGTACCGCAAACGGTCGCTGAATGGAATGCTATTCCTGAAAAATACTTAGCCAAAGCGACAAATGGCGAAGTCTTTGCAGACCTCTTAGGGCGTTTTACAGAAATTCGTCAGGCCCTCCTCCAGTATTATCCTGAAGACGTACGGCTGAAAAAAATCGCTGTCCGTGCAGCAACGATGGCCCAAAGCGGTCAATACAACTATCCCCGTATCCTCAAACGGCACGATGTCGTTGCCGCAGGCTGCGCGCTCTATGAATTCGTCAATGCCGCCATGTCTATGGCCTATTTGCTCAATAAACAGTACATGCCTTTCTATAAATGGGCCTTCCGCGGCCTTCGCGACCTGCCAAAAGTGCCGCAAATGCACAGTAAACTCGAAGCCCTTTGTACGAGTACGAATACAGCGAAGAACGTGGAACTCATTGAAGACATTTGTACGGACATCCGCGACGAATGGCGGCTCCAAGGCATTGCTGACGGGCCGAGCGATTTTCTCATTACGTACTGCGCCGACATTACTAGCAAAATCCAGGACTCTCACCTTCGTTCACTCCATATTATGCAAGAATTCTAAGGAGGCATTCTTATGGCAACACCAGCAATTCCGAACCTTCCGCAAACGAAAGACGAGCTCATTTCCAAAATCATCGAAATGGAATGGCCCATGTTTACGACTGTCCATGACACAGCCGGTCGGGCACTTTGCCAAGACGACCATAAAACCTTCATCACTATGCGCATGAGCCAGTTCATGGCTTGGGACGAAGCAACGCTAAAACTCTATTACGGCGACGTCTATACAGCCATGACGAGCCATCAAAACTTGATGACCTATAAGTATGGCTATATGATGGAATATACACACCCTGAAGAATACGAAATCATTAAAGAAGACTTGCCAAGCATTAACATGTGGAAACGGCAGCTCATCATCGCCATTGTGCGCCAGCAAATCAAATGGTATACCGATGTAGCCCAGCGGTTCCCCAATATTCTTCGCAGCGGACGCCCGATTCGCCAGTCCCAAGCCCATTTAGGCGATACGTCCTTTGAAGTCTATTTGCGCTGCGAGCTCTATACGTATTCATATGAAACCCTCGAATCCTTGTGGCGGTATATGCAGCACTTAAAAGCAGATGACAAAAACTTAAACGAAATGATTCTGAAAAACACGGCGAAGTTGTATGGCTTCGATTCCATTGCAGCGTTGTAATACACATAAACACAGGCATCCTAATGATAGGATGCCTGTGTTTTATATAAATATTTATTTATGTTTTTTCGTGAGCGTAAAGGCACTCAACGCCGCTGCAATAGGCGCGGTCAAGATGACGCCGAAACTTGCGGCAAAGCCTTTCATGATTTCAATGCCAATAGCATTGGAGTTAATGAGCTGCAAATACGGCAAATCATAGGCATAATCGAGAACCCACACGCCGAGGGAGCCGCCGAAGAAAGCTAGAATCAACGTCGTCGACATAGTTCCCATGACATCACGACCGACGTTCATGCCGGCTTTAAAGAGGTCTTTCCGGGAAATATTCGGTTTATGCCGTTCAATTTCGGCACAAGCCGACGTAATATCCATAGCAATATCCATGACGGCACCGAGACTAGCAAAGAGAATGCCAGCAAAGAGGATTTGCCCGACATCAATCATCGTATTCTGGGCGACGAAGATAAGGTTTTCAATATTCGAGACGTTATAGCCGGAAAGATTGACGGCGTGGCCGAAGATGATACCCGCAATCGCGGCGATGACGATGCCCCCTAAGGTGGCCGCAAAGGCCCGGAGGGATTTGACTGTCCAGCCGTTAATGAGGTACATCGTCGCAGCAAGGACGATGGCTGACGTAATGACAGCAGCGAGGACTGGCGACATACCGCGGAAAATCATGGGGAAAAAGAGGAATAAGAAGCAAATAAACGTAAAGACCAAGGCGATTGCCGATTTCAGGCCTTTTTTACCGCCAATGATGCTGAGGAGCACGAGGAAGGCGGCGATGTAAAGATAAATAGGCCATTGTCTATCGACGTTATAAACCGTCTGGAGTTGGAGCTGGCCAACGACACTAGAAATGACGATGACCCGCATGCCCGGATAGGTTACAGTACCAAAGAGAAGACCGTTCGGGCAATTTGCCTGAACGATCTCCCCTGCATGGTCGCCGCTCGTGAGCCGAACCGTAACGATTTGATCCCCTACGCGGCTGCCATTTTCCTGTAAGTTATCCTTGACGATTTCTACTACCTGGCCTGTGACGAAGGTCCTGCCGTCGGTATTCACGAGCTGGGGCTTATCCACTTGGTTATACGCCTTGAGGAAAAAGCCGCCGGCTACGAGGAAGACGATGATGACGACGAGACGAAACCATTTAGTGTGTATCATACGTAGGATACTCTTCCTTTATGTTATTATTTAGTCTTTAACAATGCTGTAAGACTGGTCAATCGGTGTACCTGTTGCGACATCATAGGTCGTCATGGAGAAGGTATTGCCTTTGATGGAAACGACAGAGTATGTCGGGCGCCATGTCTGGCTGCGGTATGCGACGTAGTCTTGTTTCTGCGGAATGAGGTTGTAGAATTTAGAACCTGTAGCCGAGTTAGAAGTCATGTAGAAGACACCTTTGGGATTGTGGAGGACGCCTTGCTGCATATCAGCAATAGTGTAGCAAAGGTTCTGCGATTCGTATGTGTCTTTGAATTCTTTATTCTTCAAGGCTGCACTTAAGAGGTTATGAGCCTGTCCTTGCTGGCCTTTAACTTTGTATTCATCGAAGGTTGCATGGTCTTTTTCATCACTGCTCAGCTGATATGTACGAGCGTACGTGTGGTCATGGCCTTGGAGGACAACGTCGATTTTATTGCGGTCATAAATCGGTGTGAGCTGCGTCCGCATCAAGATGCCATCAGAATCAGAGTGGTCAAGACCAGAACCGTAAATGTCTTGGTGCATGACGACGATACGCCATTTCGTATCTGGATGGGCTTTAATAGCTTTTTGAATCAATGCTTCATGGTCTGCAGCGTTGTAGTTGTTAGCGTTGATGACGATGAAGAGTGCATTGCCGTAGGTGTAGAAGTAGCCGTGACCTGCTTTGGTCGGGTTCTGTTCTTCTGTGAACGGATTCGGTACGTTGAAGTGGTTCTGATAGCCAGCCGTCATGGAGTCATGGTTACCAATAGCGGAAGCTTCCGGTAAGTTACGGAAAGCAGCAGCGGAAAGATAGCCAGCGTATTCATATTCTTGTTCCTGAATCTTTTCAGGAGCACCGCTTTCAGCCGGTTCGTTAATCTGGTCGCCAGGAGATACCATGAAGTCGATTTCCGGATGCTGCGATAAAGCGGCATTCAACGTCTTGTTCCAGTTGTACGAATCGTTACGAGCCGCGATTTCAGCGTCTTGTTTTTCGCCGGCTTCAGATGGTGTCTGGCCTTTCGATGCGCCGATTTGCGGATCCCCTACGTACATGAAGGAGAAATTATCAGGGTCGCCCGTCTTGATTTCATGGGCATCCTGCCATTTACCGTTGAGTTTGACTTGGTAATAGTATTTGGAGTTTTTCTGTAAGCCGTCGATAGTGACTTTATTGGAATAATACTGCGTGCCGCCGATGACCGTGCCTGTTTCGACAGTGCCTTTAAAGGTCTTTGCGCCTTTCATATCTTTATTGTCAGCAACGCGAACTTCTGATTTACCGGCTTTATCTTTCGATAACCAGCCAAAGTTCAGTTTCGAAAAGTCTGCGCCAGGAGCAATGGAAACGGCTTCGTAATTAGTCTTTGTGTTATCCCAATTAGCTTTCCATTGATTCCAGTCCGTTTGGTCGGACACGCTGGTCTTCGTCGTGACTTGCGGCGTAAGAGAAGCGTCATTCCAATGTTCTGTAGCAGCATAAACACCAGCCGATGCCATGCAGAGGACAGCAGCAACGTAAGCTGCGACCATTTTTTTACTTTTCTTCACTTGAAAGTGAAACATTGTTACAACATCTCCTAATCTTTTTCTCAATTCAATCTGGTACTAAGAATACGACCTCTTTGTAAGGATAATTCGTAAATCTTGTCAAAACTTCGTAAATTATGAAACCAGTTGAGAATTTATTTCAAGATAATTTTTTCGACTGCTTTTACAGCTAAATCAAAGCCATTCGGTTCTGCTTCAAGCATGTTGAGATACATGAAAGATAACTGGGAACCGACGTAGTTGCGGAATTGATTGAATTTAGCCCCTTTCAAATCGCTTTCGCTCATGCCGTATTTCTGGTAGGCAATTTTCTGTAAGAGTTTAATCGATTTCTGCGAAGCTGGAGATGTTAAGACCCAATCGTGGTCGCCTAAGTGAACGATGTAGCCTTCTTGATGATGCGGCGAAGGAAGACCGGTGCCGGCATTGTCTAAGACGCCTAATTGTACGGGGTCTTTGCCAACCATAATGGCAGCAGCTTTGAGCCAGCCGACGACATCCGCTTCGTCTTTCTTCGAAGTCGGGGCACCGTGTGCGCAAGCTTGAGCAACGATTTCTTCTGCCGGAAGGCCGCGGTACATCGATTCTGCAATGGAAATGACGTGATGTGCCCCTTGCCCGGCAATAGTCCATTCTTTTAAGGACGAACCATCTTCTTGCCACTGGAAGACGAAGGGTTTCTGGTTGTCGTGAAGAGCCTGGCCTGCAACGGCAATATCGTAATTGACATTGTACAAGAAGACATCTTGGTAGGTCTGACAGATAGCGCGCGTAATATGTAAGTTCGAGCTAACATGCGTGCAAAGACCGCCTGGATACGGATGATGGCTCATGTAGCCGCTGCCCGGAGCCGTTTTAAATTCCTGTACTTTGCCAGTGAAAGGCGGTAAAATATGGGCTTCGTCAATTTTCGATGTGTCAATGAGGCCGACTGCAGAAAGCTGTGCGTATAAACGCTGGCGAGTTGCTTCAGTCGTATATTCTTGCATAAATGTCGGTACTGGATTTTTGATTAAATCCATCGTGGCTTTGCGGAGCGATGCGTCTTTAATCGTATTGACCGATTCGATGACGTAATCGAGACCGCGTTGAATGAGAGCCGAGTCGTTAGCCGATTCAATCGCATCCTTTGGAATCGCATTGTACGCTACAGGCCGTAACGTCCGTTTCGTCGTCGTGTCGAGGTCACGGGCAAAAGATAAGCCCGGCATAGAAAATAAGGTTGCGCCTAAGGCCGAGCCAGCAGCTAATTTCAAAAAGCCGCGCCGTGTCATTTCCATACCATGTTCAGTCGTTGTATTCATAAGTCTTTCCTCCTCCATAGGCTTCGGTTGGGAAGCCGAACTATATGTAAAAGCTATGCAAAGTTTACGAGTCACGTATATCAATACCGTAAAGGTTATGAAAATAAATTGTAAATTTAAATTTTATGCCGTAAAAATTTAAATTTACAATTTTTACTACAAGGCATTTACATTTTTTATACAAAGAGCTTTTAGACTATGAGCTAATGTAATTGTACAAAAGGAGGAATTTCTCATGTTTGGATTAGGAGTACCTGAATTAGTATTAATTTTAATCATTGGCCTCGTCGTCTTTGGGCCTGGTAAATTACCGCAAATCGGCAACGCTCTCGGCAAAAGCATGCATGAATTCAAAGATGCTGTAAACGGTATTGACGATGCAAAGGATACGGTAAAAGATACAGTAAAAGACGCTAAAGAAGCAGTCAAACCAGCTACAGCGAAAGAAAGTAAATAAGGATTTGGCCTATGAATACCTTGTCTGTCCATCATGATGATGCCGCGACGATGACCGTGACGGGCCATTTGACAGAACTGCGCAAGCGCTTGATTATCGCCATCATCGCCACGGCTATTGGCATGGCTGTGAGTGATTATTTTCTCGACGAAATCATGTATTTTCTCACTGCACCGGCAGGAAAACTCTATTTCATCAAACCAGCAGAAGCGTTTTTCATTTACTTCAAAGTCTGTCTTACTGCTGGCGCTATCATCGCCTCGCCTGTCCTCTTTTATGAGTTTTGGGCCTTTTTAGTGCCTGCCTTTACGAGCCATGAAAAGAAAGTGCTCGCCGCCCTCGTACCGTCATCACTTATCCTCTTTCTTATCGGCATTGCCTTTGCTTTTGGCTTAGTCTTGCCGAAAGGGCTCGGATTTTTCATGTCCTTTACGAGTGAAACCGTACAGCCCATGATTACCATGGAAAGCTACTTAGATTTCGTGCTTATGCTAGTCTTGCCTTTTGGCTTTATTTTTAACTTGCCGCTCCTCTTACTCGTCCTGGCGAAAGCAGACCTGATTACCTCAGCAATGCTGCGTAAAAAAAGGAAATTCGTCATTTTCTTCTCCTTCATCGCAGCAGCTGTGATTACGCCTACGACGGATATGGTCACGCAATGTTTGCTCGCCGTGCCTATGATTGGCCTCTATGAAATCAGCCGCATCATCATTCAGTATGTCCTCAAAAAATAGCATACAAAAACCTCGCCAACACATCGTGCTGACGAGGTTATTTTTTTGCATCTATTTATACGGATCTAAGACGTAGACAATGATAGCCAGAGGAATCGTCACCAGTAGGACCGGATAAAACCAAGTAAGTGGCACATGACCATAAATAAATCCGCCTAAGGTCGGGCCTAAGGCCATGCCCAAATCGAGGCCGACGTAAAAAGTACTATTCGCAAGACCCCGTTTCCCGAAGGCAACCCGTTTAATCGCTTCCGCTTGGCATACGGAGTAAATAATGCCGTAACTCCCAACCATACCAAAGGCCCCAAGAGCTAAAAACCAGTTATTATCAAGCAGTGTCAATCCCGTAAGGCCGATAACCGAAGCTACAGCACTCATGGCGAGAAAGACCGAAAAGGGCCACGTATCAAAGAATTTTTTTAAGCCTAAGCGAAGGACAAATAAAATCCCTGCATATAACGGAAAGAATAGGCTAACTGTTACAGGTAGATGCAACGTTTCGACATAAGTCACTAAAAAAGACATATTGGCACAATAGGGAATAGAAAACAGCATGACTAACAAGGCTAGCGGCAAGACATGGATATCGACGAGTTGGAAAGCTTTTTTCGGCGAAAGAGCCATAGCTAAGGCATTCATCAGCCCATATAAGCCCATACCGGCACCAATCCTATTTTTCGGCAACATATCGGCCAGCCATGTCGACAGAGATACAGTGGCACACGCAAAGCCCAAGCCATTGACAATACGCGCCGCAAAGACGACCCATACGTATGGTGCAAGGCATAGCCAATATTCGCGGCAATGATGCAGGCCATGCCTAGCGATGACAAGGCATATTTACTAATGCGGTCCGCTACTTGCCCCACTATCGGGCGGCATCCTAAAGATACGAAATTCATCGTCCCAGCCAAAAGCCCCATTAACGCCGCTACAGCTCCTAAATCTTCAGCAAATCCGGCAATAAGAGGCGTTACCATCATGCTGCTACCCATACAAAAGAAACTCGCCTCTAGCAAAAGCGGTATATCCCATCGACTCTTTATATCCATCATCCTTTCCCCCTTGACGTTAGTATGCCTCTTTATTATACGCTAAACCTTTGGTTATACAAAAAAACAAAAACTCCTATTGCCTCCCGATAAGACAATAGAATTCTTCGTGGTAATGAGAGTTGATGGTTTATAGGAATCTTGATAGTCCGAGGACATATAATCAGCTATCAAGAATGGTAGCAACAGATAGGATAACAAGAATACTTCTCTTTGCTATCTACGAGTAGTATAGAACGGAAATATGAAGAACTTGTGAAGATTCTATGGAAAAGTATCTTAACTTTGGCAAAATATCAAAACTGTAGTATACTACTACCTGTCGGTCCGGCCTGAACCGGCCTATTCTACGGAATAGATTACCATCACTACGTACGCGACTCGCACTCCTTGCGCGTGCCCTTTCAGGAAAGGAGAATGTTCTATGAATCACACCCGTTTTCTTATCATGAGCGCTGCCATTGCGGCACTCTACGCAGTCCTTACCATTGCCCTCGCGCCAATCTCGTATGGCCCTGTGCAAATCCGTCTCTCTGAAGCCATGACGCTCCTAGCCTTTGTCAATCGCAAATGGCTGCCTGGCCTCGTCCTCGGCTGCTTTATTGCGAACCTCGCCAGCCCCTTCGGGCCAATCGACATCATCGTCGGCACTATCGCTACTTTTGTAGCCCTTTGGCCCATGCGCTATACCACAAACATGTGGCTTGCATCGCTCTTCCCGGCCATTGCCAACGGCGTCATCATTGCCGGTGAACTCCTCTATATCGCGGAAATCCCCATGGCAGCTTATGGCGCAACAGCCCTCTATATCGGTGCAGGCGAACTCGTAGCCGTAACCATTGTCGGGCAGATTATCATAAAATTGCTGCTAAAGAATCAAGTCGTAAAAGAATATTTGGAAAATTAAGGTATACACACGAATCCCCTTTCTGCACGTATCGTAGAAAGGGGAATTTTAATACATAATTATACAAATAAATTCGCAAACATTTTCCTTATCCTATTTTTCAAGGGACTTTTACACTTTTCACGCAAAAATAGATTTCAAGGGGATAAATGTATGGTATAGTAATAGATAGATTGTAAAATAAAGTGCGACAACTAAAAAACTCACAGTAGATTTCGTGTA
>OIXX01000372.1_pt1 | contig 29102 bp, 20 predicted proteins | sample 1588161 | NCBI WGS metagenome assembly OIXX01 (sample SAMN03283274) | human gut metagenome | biome: human-associated habitat; material: feces | host: Homo sapiens | place: Peru | collected 2012
CCAATATGAATGGTGCCTTCGAGATCGAGGCCGATGTAACTCCAGATGCCAACGGCATTGCCGGTATTGAGATTTCAAACAACAAGCGTGAGCGCACCATGATCTACTTCGATATGAAGCAGGGCAAGGTAGTGATGGATAGAACAGAGAGTGGTCTCTCTGACTTTGGTAAGCAGTCAGTTCCTCACGATATCGAGCTGGCTTGGGACAAGCAGCGTGCAGCAGAAGGCAAGGAGCCTGCCCGCATCGCCAACTCCATCAACTACAAGAACGATTTCGCTCTGGCTACCTGGGCTCCGTTGAGTCTTTGCGAGGATGGCAAGAATACCTATCATGTTGATATTTTCGTAGATAAGTCATCTGTAGAGCTCTTCGTAGATGGCGGTCGCATCGCCATGACCAACCTCGTGTTCCCTGTAGCTCCATACGAGAATGTGAAGCTCTACACCCAGGGTGGCAAGGCTGAATTCAAGAATCTGAAGGTTCACAAACTTGGTTTGTAATCATGTAGATATTGTATAGTCGAATTGTAGGTTTTAATGTGATAATAATGAGTCGCAACCTGAAAATATTTTAGGTTGCGACTCTTTTTTTTGGCTCAGGGGAGATTGTCCGTGGATAAAACAACCTCTGTTTCTTATTTACCGGTTTGCTGTTTCATTCCCTCAGAAAACTTTTGCTGCAATTGTTTGGCCAGTTGATTATCAGGGTTGAGTTTGAGAGCTTTCTCGTAATCCTGCATCACTTCCAGATAATAGCGTTGACCGTTTTGCTCAGGATTCTGTACGATGCGTACCATATAGAGAAAACCGCGAAGGGTACAGATGTCAGACGGGTCAGCATGCTTTATATTCTCCATCTTGGCAATGGTTTCTTCAGTCTCTTTTAGAAGATTTTCTGTTTGTGGAGCATGCGGATTCATCACGGAATAATTGAGACTTTGCAAAGCTATCTGAAACTTGGGCTGGATGCTATCAGGAAACATATCATCAATACGCTTCATCTCTGCAATACAATTAAGTATGCTCTCTGATGTCGGTTGCTGAAGTTTAGCAAGCGACTGTCCGATAAGCCCCTGCATTGTGGATTGCTGGGCATAGATAACTACAGATGTTGTCATGAAGAAGACTGACATCAATACGAATCGTTTAAAAGTTTGAAATGTCATATGCTTTATTATTTTTAAGTGAAACAAATATGCCTATATATAAAAATCTGTCTCTAGATGGAACTATCGAACGCCCGTTAGTATTATATCCGAAAATGTTTGTACGGCCGAGGATGTTGTTCAGAGAAGAATAGATAATGACCTTGGGACTTAGCAGATAAGTAAGGTTTATATCTACGCTATTATAATGTGGTGTCTTGCCAATAAGAAAATGACGTCCGCTTGCATACGATTCAGTCAGCCCGATGATTGCTTTGCCGAATGAATATTTTGCTGTCAATCTCAGATTATGCCTTGAGGCGTAGTCAGGTATTCGCTCTTCTGTGTATTCGTGATAGAATCGCTTGGAATCGTTGTAGGAATATGAAAATGCTGTGGTCAGATGTTTGAAAAGCGAATGCTCTTCTACAAAAATGTCTATACCTTTACTCTTTCCATATCCTTTCGGTTGGTAAATACCCTTTTCCCATAAAGGCAATCGCTGATATTTTTTCCAGTAGGGTTCTATTCGTATGAGTGTACCAGGCGACTTATATTGTATGGATAGGATAGCATGATCTGCCGTACTTTGTCCAAGAGATTTCTTGTTTGTTGCAAGATAGTCATCTTCTGGAGTCTGGCTATATCGACCGGTAGCAAATGAAAGCTGAAAATTCTTGTTAGGAATATAACATAGTGTAGCCCTTGGCATAAACAGCCAGTTGGCATGAGCCATATATTCTGTCCTTGTCGAAATATTCAGGAACACATGGGGCATCATCCTCCATTGGGCATCAATATGAGCAGCAAGAATATTATAATCCAACTTGTAGCAATCGTTTTCGTACTCCATGAGGCTGTTTCGCTGATAGTCCTCCATTCCTGCCGATATTTTTAGTGCATCCGAGCAAATTTTGCGTATTCCTGTTTTCAGATGTATCTCATTCCTGAAGTTGTAATATCGGTCACCAGCAATCTTCGCATCTTCTATATCGTTGAATACCGATGAGCTTGCCATACCACAAAAGAGCGTGTAGCCAGCACCCCACTGTGCCTTATAGGTTGTGTTGGCATAGATATTATTCTCTTTGAGTGAAAGGTTTTGGTTGTCTATATGCTGTCCTACAGATGTAAAATCATAGCCAACGTATGTTTTCAATATTCCGGCATTTCGGAACTCATTCTTGTATTGTGATTCGCCAGATAGTTTTAGATAAGGCTTGTTGAAATCAAGCCTTTCTGAAAATAACTGATTGTAGATTCCCAAACTTGTTAGTGCGGCATTAAAGGATAAGCTGCTGTGGAAATATGCCTTGGTGCCACCGATGTTCCAGTCAACCAATGATGCGCTGACTCCATATTTGTCACTTGTTGCAGCATCTGATGTTTCCATAGGGAGAACGGAGGAAAGTGCTTGTCCATATTCTCCGCTATATCCACCAAGAGAAAAGTTGATACCTTTAAATATAAAAGGAGAGAATCGTCCACGTACAGCAGTATTTTCTGTGTTTGTACTATATGGAACAAGGACGTGCATTCCGTTAATGAAAGTCTGGCATTCTTCGCTTTCTCCACCACGGACATAGAGCTTTCCGTTTTCTCCCACTTTTTGAGTGCCGGGTAAAGTTTGCAGGGCTGCAACAATGTCCCCGCATGAATTACCTGCCATCACAACATCTAAGGCATCCATAGTCTTGAAGTTGTCACTTTTCCCGAAACTGTAAGTGCTGGCAGATATTACAACTTCTTGGATTGCCGTAGCTTTTTCTTTCATTTGGATAGAAAGATTATGTAACTTGCAGGCATCTGTAGTCTGCATATATTCTTCAAAACCAATCATGGTAATCTTGATAGACGCTTCTCCGGTTTTTGATGTGGAAAAGGAAAACCTGCCCAGAGAATCTGTCAGGCATCCATCAATTGTGCCCATGATGAAAACATTGGCACCAGCAAGCGGTTCCTGACCGCTTTTTACCATGCCTGATATGATGGTCTGTGCAGCCAGGTTGCAGACTGAAGTCAGCAGCAATGCGATATGTATTATTCGATGTTTCATGCCGCAAAGATACTGCATGAAACTGGAGTTACCAAATTCTTAGGATATACAACTAAAACTTATGATAGAAAGCTAGTTAAGATGCCGAATAACTAAGTTGAAGGACAAATAACTATGTAAGATAAGTCTTTAACTTGGGCACAAATCTTCGGGAAACGGGTATGATGTTTGTGCAATTTCCGAGAGTCAGTTGATAACCATTTGAGTTGCCTCGTGCCGAAGTGATATTATTCACATTGACAGCAAAAGAACGGTGACATTGGAAAATGTTCTCAAACTCTTTCAACTCTTCAAGAGCATGGGTTAGTGTTGTATGGATATCAACAGCAACAACATTACCTTCTTTTAGAAAACAGACGGATACATTGTTTTTCTGTGCTTCCATATAAAGTAGATCGTTGATGGCAATCGACAGATCGTTTCCTCTTACGTTAGTATCATGGATGGTAATAGATACTTCTTCCTGTTCCTTTGTTGTATTGCGCAACAACTCTTCCATTCTCTCTCGTAATGTTCTGTTGTATTGCATTCCGATAGATAATGTCGTAAGAAATATGCCTATGATAATAGTCCAATTTAGAAACAAGAGAAACAGACTGAATGTAATCGTATAATGAAACAAGTATGAGAATAGGAGGAAATTACCGAAGGCAATGATGAAAATCAGTCCGAGTATAGCTACTCCTTCATGCCAGATACGCCAGGGCTTGATAGTTTGATGCAAATACTTCAATATCGTTGCAGCGTATGTTATGTGGCATCCAAAAGTTACCAGTCCGAATAATGTAGCAACAAAGCATTTGTTACCTTGATATAAGCAGAGTCCAAATGGCTGCAGAAAATATAAAATTACCCAAATGATGAAGCCAAAGATGCTACTATCTTTTAGCAAGTGTTTACTCTGTTTAAAAGGATATGTTCGAGTTAGAAACGACATGTTGAATCTGATTTATTTAATTAACGCAGCACTATCATTTATCTTCTTTATCAGGGTGTACCTAAGCTACTCTGTTGGTGCACCGGGATGCTTGCCATATCCAGACATTTTGTTTATTATCGTGCTGTAAAAATAAAACAAAGTTCTGAATGACACTGCAAAAGTACAAATAAGATTTGAAAAACGCACTTTTGGAGACGTTTATTTTGGTAATGAAGCATTTTCTTATGATGTCTCAGGACTTTTTTTCTTGATGACATATGCATCATCTTTCATGATAGCAAGAAACATCAATCCTACTCTGTTCGACCTCTCGGGAAGAAAAGTCCTTGTGCCACAAAAAGGACACATTTATATTATGGGCAACAAGAAAGTCGTATGGTAGGAACGTGTGTTTTGGATAAAATATAATAAAAGCCGCAGTTTGTAAACGCAAACTGTGGCTTTTTCGTTTTTTTATGTTATCTTTGCACAAAGATTAGTTTTTAAAGATAGATCATGATGGAACAGCAAGTAAAACTAGTGCCTTATGGGGTGGCAGATTTTGCTACGGTAATAGAGCAGAATCTATATTATGTGGATAAGACGATGTTTATCCCGGAGTTGGAGAAGCAGCCTCGCAATCTCTTCTTCATCCGTCCTCGTCGTTTTGGTAAGAGCATATTCTTGAGTATGCTCTATTCTTACTATGACTGTGCGCAGAGCCATAAGTTCCAGAGTCTTTTTGGAAATCTGTGGATAGGCCAGCATCCTACACCTTTGCAGGGAAAGTATCAGGTGCTGTCCCTAGATTTCTCCCAGATTACGGGTAATATCGATAAGCTTGAGACGAAGTTTAATTCTTATCTCAGCATCAACCTCGATGCTTTTGTCCGTCAATACTCAGAATATTATCAGGCAGAGATGGAAGAAATCCTGGCGCAGGAAGATTTCGAGGAAAAGATGGAACTGATATTCAAGGCAGCCAAGGCGCACCAGTATCATCTGTATCTCATTATCGATGAGTATGACAACTTCACGAATGTCATTCTCAACGAACGTGGTGAGAAAGTGTATCATGCAATTACCCATGCCGACGGCTTTTATCGTGATGTCTTCAAAAAGTTCAAGGGTAATTTTGAGCGTATCTTCATGATGGGTGTGAGCCCTGTAACCCTGGATGATGTGACGAGTGGATTCAATATAGGTTGGAATATTTCTATCAAGCCGGAGTTTGATGAGATGCTGGGTTTTTCTACCACTGATGTGATGGAGATGTTTACCTATTATAAGGAGCATGGTAGCATTCCTGTCGATAGTGATATTGATGCCATCGTCAATGATATGAAGCCATGGTATGACAATTATTGCTTTGCAGAAGAAGCATTGAAGAAGAAAACTCGTATGTTTAATTGTGATATGGTTCTTTATTACCTTCGTAATTACATGGATAACGGATGTTCTCCTCGTCAGATGATAGACCCGAATACCCGTACCGATTACGGCAAGATGAAGAAACTTTTGCAGTTTGACAAGCTGGATGGAGAGCGTAAGGGCATTATCCGCAAGATAGCAGAAGAGGAGCAGATTGTTACCCAGCTTTATGAGTCGTTTTCTGCGTATCAGATTCCAAAGGCAGAGATATTCCCAAGTCTTCTGTTCTATTATGGCATGTTGACCATCAAGGGAACTCGTGGTTCCAAGCTCATTCTGGGCATTCCGAACAATAATGTCCGCAAGCAGTATTATGGTTATCTGGAAGAGGAGTATCAGGCAAAGGCTTATGTGGATGTCAACCAGCTCACCGATTACTATTATGACATGGCATACGATGGTAAGTGGGAGGAAGGATTGCGCTTCATGGCGGATGCCTATGCCAAGGTTTCATCGGTGCGTGATGGCATTGAGGCAGAGCGAAACCTGCAGGGATTCTTCATGGCTTATCTGAATCTGAATGATTATTATATCACGGCTCCAGAGTTGGAGTTGAATCATGGCTATTGTGATTTCTTCCTTTTGCCAGACCTTACCCATTATGCCAGTCAGCATAGCTACATTCTGGAATTGAAGGTTCTTTCTAAGAAAGATTTCTCTGCGATAGTTGAAGGTGAGTTTACGGAAGATGGCAAGCCGATGACCAAGGCGGAGAAACAGTGGCGTGAGGCAGTAGAACAGATTCATCGATATGCTGAGGCTCCAAGGGTTGAGGCTTTGCGCCAAGGCACAAAACTCCATCTCATCATCATGCAGTTTGAGGGGTGGGAACTTAAACGGATGGAAGAAGTATGAAATCAATGAAAAGACTCTATATTATATTAATAGTACTGTTTAGTAGTGTGCTTCTTCTTCTGGATTCTTGCACCCAGAAGAATGTGGTGATTGGTGTGTCGCAATGTAGCGGCGGACTTTGGCGCGAGAAGGTGAATAAGGAGATGCGCTTGGCACAATATCAGTATAAGAATGTCGATCTGCTGTTTACCACAGCAGAGAATGACGGGCAGCGCCAGGCTCGCCAGATAGACAGCATGATAGCCAGGAAGGTAGATTTAATCGTTGTGGCTCCTGATAATGTGAATGATGTGACTCCTGCCATCGAGCGTGCCTATCGTGCCCATATCCCGGTTATCCTTTTCGACAGAAAGGTAAAGACTTCTCATTATACAGCCTCCATTGGTGGCGATAATGTGGAGGCGGGTAGGGAAGTTGCTCGCTTTCTTGCCAGGAAGCTGGATGGAAAAGGTACCGTTGTCGAGATTACGGGCTTGAAGGATGCTTCTCCTGTCATCGAGCGCCATCGTGGTTTTCAAGAGGTGATGAAGAATTATCCGGGAATCAAGGTGGTTACCCTGGATAGCAACTGGACTTTGGAGCGTGCCCAGGAGTTGATGAAGCAATATCTGGATAAGGGCGGACATGCGGATGGCGTATTTGGACATAGTGACCTCGGTGCCATCGGTGCTGTTTTAGAAGCAGAGCGAAGGGGAATAGAAAAGCAGGTGGTTATAGTGGGTATCGACGGATTGCCTGGAGAATGGGAAGGAGTGGATAGAGTGAAGAGAGGCCAGTTTGCTGCTTCTTATGTTTATCCTACCCAGGGCGAGAAGATTATGGAATTGGCAATGAACATCCTTCAGGGTAAACCCTATAAGAAGGATAATGTGATGCAGTCATTCCTTGCTACCCCTGAAAACTGCGATGCCATTGCCCTGCAATATCAGGATATGGAAGCCAAGGTGAAGAATCTTGATCAGATTTCTGATAGTCTTGATTCTTATTCAGAGGTTTCCCGTATCCAGAAATGGATGCTTGCGGTTGCCTTGGTTGTCGTCCTGGTTCTGCTCTTTGTTATCTACTATATATATAAGGTATATAGAAAGAAACTCCAGAAACAGAAAGCCGTGACTCGTGGCTTCATCGAGAACAAGGAGGGCTGGACTGCCGAACTGAATCATCTCGATGAGAGCGAGCGTTACTTCATGGATCGTTTCAAGAAAAAGATTCTTGAAAATATGGGCAATGCTGATATGAAGATGGATGATTTGGGTGCTGAGATGCAACTGAGCAAGGTGCAGCTCTATCGCAAGGTGAAGGCGATGACTGGCAAGACGCCTGCAGAACTCCTGAAAGAGATGAGACTGCAAAGAGCCTATACCCTCTTGCAGCAAACCGACAAGACCATCTCAGAAGTTTCGGCAGAAGTAGGCTTTGCCGTTCCCGGCTATTTCTCGTCATGCTTCAAGAAGCAGTTTGGCGTTCTTCCTACCGATTTCAGGAATGAACAGGCATCTAAAAAGGAATAGTTTTCTAACTCCTTTAAAATAAGTACTTTAAAATCTTGACGAAAGATTTGAAAATCGTTTCATGTAACATAATTACTGTTGCTGGAACGATTTTTTCTATTTATATCACCGTTCTTTGCCTAATTTTGCGGCAGAAACAAAACAATTTTGAAACTTAAAATGTTAGAAATAGTATGAACAATCTTTCAAGATTACTAATGAGCTCTGCGCTCTGTACTGTTTGCACCATGGTTAGTGCACAACAGGTAAATGTAAGTGGTGTCATTAAGGATGCTACAGGAGAGACGGTCATCGGCGCGTCTGTCATGGTGAAAGGCACCAAGACAGGTACGGTAACAGACTTTGATGGTCGATTCCATGTGGAGTGTACGCCTGGGGCTACCCTTGTCATCTCTTATATTGGTTACCAAACTCAAGAGGTTAAAGCTGCTGATGGTATGAATGTTGTACTCCAAGAAGCAGCCAACGATTTGAATGAGGTCGTTGTCACAGGTTATACTACTCAGCGTAAGGCAGACTTGACTGGTGCTATATCTGTGGTAAGTGTAGATGACATCGCAAAACAGAATGAAAACAACCCTATCAAAGCTCTCCAAGGACGTGTTCCTGGTATGAACATCTCTGCTGATGGCTCACCATCTGGTACTGCTACCGTTCGCATTCGTGGTATTGGAACATTAAATAACAACGACCCTCTTTACATCGTCGATGGTATTCCAACTAAAGCTGGCATGCACGAACTAAATGGTAACGACATCGAGAGCATCCAGGTATTGAAGGATGCTGCCTCTGCATCTATCTATGGTAGCCGTGCCGCCAATGGTGTTATCATCATCACTACCAAGAAAGGTAAGGAGGGAAAGATTAAGGTTGACTTCGATGGTTCTATCGCAGTTTCCACCTATGCACACAAGATGAAGGTCTTGAATGCAAAGGAATATGGACAGGTGATGTGGCAGGCATACGTCAATGACGGTATGGACCCTAACACCAACGGTCTTGGCTATCGTTATGATTGGGGATACAACGCCCAGGGTACTCCTATGCTCAATGGTATCTCCATGAAGAAATACTTGGATGATGCAGGCACCACTCCTGCTGCCGATACCGACTGGTTTGATGAAACCACTCGCACAGGTGTCATCCAGCAATATAATGTTTCTGTAAGCAATGGTTCTGACAAGGGAAGCAGTTTCTTCTCTTTAGGCTATTACAAGAACCTCGGTATCATCAAGACTTCTGACTTCAACCGCTTCTCTGCTCGTATGAACACAGAGTATAAACTCTTGAAGAACAAAATGCTGACCGTAGGCGAGCACTTTACCTTGAATCGCACTTCTGAGGTACAAGCTCCAGGTGGTTTTCTACAGAATGTATTGCAGTTCAACCCTTCTCTTCCTATCTATACAGAGGATGGTAACTATGCAGGTCCTGTAGGCGGCTATCCTGACCGTTACAATCCTGTGGCTGTATTGGAGCGTAACAAGGACAACCGCTATACTTACTGGCGTATGTTTGGTGATGCTTACTTGAACCTCAATCCTTTCAAGGACTTCAACATCCGTACCACCTTTGGTCTTGACTATTCACAGAAGCAACAGCGCTTCTTCACCTATCCTGTGACAGAAGGCAACGTTGCCAATAATAAAAATGGAGTTGAGGCAAAGCAGGAACATTGGACCAAGTGGATGTGGAATGCCGTTGCTACATATAATATGGAATTGGGCAAGAACCGTATCGACTTGATGGCTGGTATGGAGTTGAACCGACAAGACGACATCTACTTCTCTGGTTACAAGGAAGGCTTCGCTATCTTGAACCCTGACTATATGTGGCCAGATGCAGGTACTACCAATCCACAGGCATATGGTGGTGGCTCTGGTTACTCCCTCGTATCTTTCTTTGGCAAGGCTAACTACAACTATGCCGACAAGTACATGGCATCTTTCACTATCCGTCGTGATGGTAGCTCTCGTTTCGGTAAGAACAACCGCTACGCTACATTCCCATCCGTATCTGCAGGTTGGCGTATCAACCAGGAGAGCTTCTTAAAGAAGGCTTCTTGGATTGACGACTTGAAGATTCGTGCTTCTTGGGGACAGACTGGTAACCAGGAAATCGATAACCTCGCTCGTTACACTCTCTATGTGAGCAACTATGGTGTCAACGAGAATGGTGGCCAGAGCTATGGTACTTCTTACGACATCGCAGGTACCAATGGTGGTAGCACCTTGGCTTCTGGTTTCAAGCGTAATCAAATAGGTAACGACAATATCAAGTGGGAGACGACCACACAGACCGACCTTGGTTTCGACTTCGCTTTCTTCCGCAATACTTTGTATGGTAACTTTGACTGGTACTTCAAGAAGACAAAGGATATCCTCGTCAATATGCCTGGTATTGCCGTAATGGGTGAAGGTAGTTCCCAGTGGATTAACGCAGGTGAGATGGAAAACCGTGGTTTCGAGTTCAACATCGGTTACCGCAACCAGACACACTTTGGCTTGAAATATGACGTCACAGCCAACATCTCTTCTTATCGCAACAAGATTACTGCATTGCCAACTACTGTTGCAGCCAATGGTACATTCGGTGGTAACGGTGTAAAGAGCGTCATCGGACATCCTATGGGTGCCCAGGTTGGATATGTAGCAGACGGTATCTTTAAGAGTCAGGAAGAAATTGACAACCACGCCACACAGGAAGGCGCAGGTCTCGGTCGTATCCGTTGGAAGGACTTAACTGGCGACGGTAAAATCACAGAGGCTGACCAAACTTGGATTTATAACCCAGTTCCAGACTTCACATACGGTTTCAACATCTACTTGGAGTACAAGAACTTCGACTTCACTGCGTTCTTCCAGGGCGTACAGGGTGTTGACATCATCTCAGACTTGAAGAAGGAGACTGATATTTGGGCAGGTCTTAATATCGGCTTCTTGAACAAGGGTAAGCGTTTGCTCGATGCTTGGAGTGCAACCAATCCTGACAGCAACGTCCCAGCCCTGTCTCTCTCTGACAACAACAATGAGAAGCGTGTGTCTTCTTATTGGGTTGAGAACGGAAGCTATTTGAAGTTGCGCACCATCCAGTTTGGCTACAACTTCCCACAGACTATCACATCCAAGCTCGCCATGCAACGCTTGCGCATGTATGTCAGTGCACAGAACTTGTTCACTATCAAGAGCAGTAGCTTCACAGGTGTAGATCCAGAGAATCCAAACTATGGGTACCCTATTCCTCTCAATATCACATTCGGTCTTAACGTAACATTCTAAAAGAATCATCAAAATGAAAAAGATATTATATTCAGCCCTCATGGTTCTAGCCCTCGCTGGTACGACAAGTTGCTCCGACTTCTTGGAGGAGCAGAAGCCTCAAGGCATCTTGGACAACGATCAGGTGAAGGACCCAAGCAATGTGGATAACCTCGTTATCTCGGCTTATGCAATTTTTACCACTGCCGAAGACATTAACTCTTCATTCTCTATGTGGAATTTTGACGTGCGCAGTGACGATGCCTACAAAGGTGGCAACGGTACCAGCGATGGTGACGTGTTCCATCAGTTGGAGATTGAGCAGGGTGTGTTGACCACCAACTGGAATATCAACGATATGTGGGTGCGCCTCTACAACAGTATCTCTCGTGTCAACTCAGCTATCGCCCTGCTTGAGCAGACTGACGACAGCTACCAGCTGAAGGCACAACGCCTTGGCGAGATGAAGTTCCTCCGTGGTTATGCTCACTTCCTCTTGAAGCGTCTATACAAGAATATTCCTTTCATCATGAATGCCAACCTCAGTCAGGAGGAGTACAACAATCTCTCCAATACGGAGTTCTCTAATGATGAAGGATGGCAGCAGATTATCAACGATGTGAAGGCTGCCTATGATGTACTCCCTGTTACACAGAGCGACAAGGGCCGTCCTACCAAGGCTGCCGCAGCTGCCTTCTTGACCAAGTTGTATCTCTACAAGGCTTATCGTCAGGATGATCCAACAAAGAATGAGGTGACAAGCATCAACCAAGATGATCTCAACAAGGTTATCGAATATAGCGACCCTTCTATCTATACTGCTGGTGGTTTCGGCTTGGAAGGTGACTTCCACAATAACTTCCGTCCAGAGCCACAGTATGAGAATGGCAAGGAGAGCATCTGGGCAATGCAGTACTCCATGAACGACGGTACCAAGTATGGTAACTTGAACTGGAGCTACGGTCTGATTGTGCCAAATATCCCAGGTGTCACCGATGGTGGCTGTGACTTCTATAAGCCAAGCCAGAACTTGGTTAATGCCTTCCGTACCGATGCTGATGGTCATCCTCTCTTTGATACCTTTAATAATAAGGACTATGACAAGAGTGAGGACTATGCAGACCCTCGCCTCTTCCTGACAGTAGGCATTCCTGGTTTACCATACGAATTCAACAAGAACTTTATTATGGATGAGAGTTCCACTTGGAGTCGTTCCAATGGTCTCTATGGTTATTACGTCACCTTGAAGCAGAACGTTGACCCAGAGAGTGGTTACCTGATCAAGGGTTCTTGGTGGGGAACTTCCATGAACCGCATCGTCTTCCGCTATGCAGACGTGATGTTGGAGCGTGCCGAGGCTTACGCCCAGTTGGGTGAGTCAAGCAAGGCTATCACCTTGGTCAACGACATCCGCAAGCGTGCTAAGCAGAGCACAGGCATGATTGCCAACTACCCAAGCGACTACGGCGTGAAGTTCAACATCTCTACTTACGATGGCTCTTTCTCTAAAGAAGAAGCCTTGAAGATTGTCAAGATGGAGCGCCGATTGGAGATGGGTATGGAGAGCGAGCGTTTCTTCGACCTCGTAAGATGGGGAGAGGCTGACACCGTACTCAACAAGTACTTTGCAGGCGAGAGTGACAACTGTTCCATCTATGGCGCAGCTCACTTCACCAAAAACAAGAATGAATATTTGCCAATACCTTACTCACAGGTGGCAGCATCTAACGGACATTACACCCAGAACATAGGAGAATGGTAATATGAAAAAGATTTTATTTATGCTTATGGCCATCTTGGCCCTCACTGCTTGCAGTGATGATAATGTTTCAGATTTGAATCTGAGCGGAAGCTGCTCCATTACGGAATTGGCTCTCGACAACTACGATGGTTCCATCGATAAGGCTACTCGCACGATTATCGTGCGAGTGCCTGAGACCTACGATATCTCTCAGATGAGTGTCACCAAGTTAAGCCTCAGCGATGGTGCAAAGAGTAACGTTAATGTAAACGACCAGCTCAACATGTCTGCCCCACAAGCTGTACATGTCACCAATGGTGAGGTATATCTCGACTGGACCATCAAGGCTCAGAGAGACGAGGCGAAGATTACCTCTTTCAAGATCAACGACATCTACGTAGGTACCATCAATGAGAACACCAAGACCATCATGGTCTATGTTCCTGCCTCTTTGGACATCAAGAACTTGACTCCAACCATCGCCTACAGCGAGAATGCAACCGTCTCTCCTGCTTCTGGCATTGCTACAGACTTCACCAATCCTGTGATCTACACGGTAAACAACAACACGGCAAGCAACACTTACACCGTGACCGTCAAGCAAATCGACAAGCCACAGGCTCTCTATGTAGGTCTTGCACAGAGCATGGATGAGTTGAATATCGAGGAAAAGACTGCTTGCAACTGGATGTTGCAGAACGTTCCTAACTCACTCTACGCTTCCTTCACCGACATCAAGAACGGTAGTATTGACTTGAGCGACTGCAAGGTCATCTGGTGGCACTTCCACAAGGATGGTGGTGTAGATGGTAAGAGCAACTTCGAGAAGGCTGCACCTGAGGCTTTGGAGGCTATTCCACAGTTGAAGGATTTCTATAAGAATGGTGGCTCATTCCTCTTCACACGCTATGCAACCAATATGCCTGGTGAGCTTGGTATAGCTAAGAATGGCGGTGTTCCTAACAACTGCTGGGGTCAGGTGGAAGCTGACGCAGAAACCTGTGGCAGTCCTTGGGACTTCAAGATGAAAGGTCATACGGATCATGCTCTCTATCAAAACTTAGTGAAGGGTGATGATGACAACAGCGTCTATACTACAGACAAGGATTACCGTATTACCAACTCTACGGCACAATGGGCTATTGGCACAGACTGGAGTGTCTATCCAAACTATGAAAGTTGGAGAAATGCCACTGGTGCTATAGACCTTGGTTATGGCGGTGATGGTGCAATCGTAGTATGGGAGTTCCCTGCTGAAGGAACATCCGGTAAGACGCTTTGTATCGGTTCTGGTTGCTACGACTGGTATAGCGTAAACGAAAACTATACAGAGAAGTTCCACAAGAACATCGCCATCATGACACAGAATGCTTTTAATTATCTTATGAACAAATAAAATGGAATCAAAATGAAAACAATGATAAGTTCAATCATATTGGCTTCATGCCTCGCCTTGCCTCTCGCTTCATGTAGTGACGACGATGCTGTATTAGAGCAAAAAGATTGGTCTTCGACCTCTTACTTCAGTTCTACCGACGAGACAGCACAAGGCACTTATTACAAGCCAGCTGTTGGTTATGTGGGTGACCCTATGCCTTTTTATGCCCCTGTGGCAGGCGACTTCAAGATTATGTACTTGCAAGATTTCCGTCCTAATCCAAGTGGAACTTACCACCCAATCTGGGCGGTAAGCACCAAGGATGCTGCCAACTATGAGTCGCTTGGCGAGTTGGTATCTTGTGGTAACATCAATGAACAGGATGCGGCAATCGGTACGGGTTCTACCATATACGATGAAAGCAGCAAGCTCTACTATACTTTCTACACAGGAAACAAGTATAATCCAACTGCTTCTGATAATGGGCAAGCCATCATGTACGCCACTTCTTCCGATTTCAAAACTTGGACAAAGTGTAAGTCTTTCATCTTGAAAGGTGATGACTACGGTTATAGCAAGAATGACTTCCGTGACCCATTCCTCTTCAAAGGTGATGATGGCAAGTATCACATGTTGGTTGCCACTACTAAGAATGGTAAGGGTACTATCGCTGACTTCATTTCTGATGACTTGAAGTCTTGGAAAGACAATGGTGTATTCATGAACATGATGTGGGATCGTTTCTATGAGTGCCCTGATGTCTTCAAGATGGGCGACTGGTGGTATCTCGTCTATAGCGACAAGACTTCTTTTATGCGTAAGGTTCAGTACTTCAAGGGCAGAACACTCGACGAGTTGAAGGCTTGCACTGCCAACGACGCTGGTATTTGGCCTGATGACCATGAAGGCTTCTTGGATAGCCGTGGCTTCTATGCAGGAAAGACAGCAAGCGATGGTACCAATCGCTATATCTGGGGATGGTGTCCTACTCGTAAGGGTAAGAACAACACCGAAGTAGGTGCATCTCCTGCAGAACCAGAATGGGCTGGTAATCTTGTGGCTCATAAGTTGATTCAGCATGAGGATGGTACGCTGACCCTCGGTGAGGTGGAAGCTATCAGTAATAAATATAACAAGGAGTGTGAGGTTGAGTTCAAGGAACAAAATGGCGTGACTGCTTCTAACGGCACTTATACCTTGTCGGGCGACAATGCTTACATGCTCATGAGTCGCCTCGGCTATCACAACAAGATTAGCTTCACAGTCACAACTTCCAACGAATGGGATAAGTTTGGTATTTCTTTGGCTCGTGGAACTAAGAGTAATACTGATGATGCTACGGCATTCGAAAAATATTATACGATGGTTGTCAATCCTGAGAGCGATACTCGTCGCAAGGTCAACTTCGAGGAAGAAGGCGATGGTGGCAAGGGCTTCATTGATGGCATTGATGGATACAACTTCGCTCGTCCAAGTGACAACGTGTATAACATCACCATCTATACCGACAATAGTATCTGCGTGATGTATATCAACGATGCCGTTTGCTATACCAACCGCATCTATGGCATCCAGAAGAACTGCTGGAGTATCAATAACTATGGTGGCAACATCACGGTTAGCAATTTGAAGATTAGTCAGTACTAATATTTTACATATCACAGAGCCTGTGTCACATGACAGGCATAGGCTCTGCTTTTACAAGATCAAATATATTAACATAAGCTTTTTAAATTCACAAAAATATGAAAAAGATTATTACTTTTGGTTTTGCTTTGATGGCATCAGCCACCATGTTTGGACAGACTGTTCTTTGGGATGGTGAGAGCTATGATTTCAACTCAACAGGTGACTTTTGGGATCGCTGTAACCAAGAAGTTGTAGAAAACCCATCCAAGGATGGAATCAATACTTCTGATAAATGTCTCAACTTTACCATTACAGGTAATGAATTTGATAAATGTTCCGCAGCCAAAGGTCTCACATGCAATGCTTTTGACAGCAAGCGTCTCTCTTTAATGATTAAAAAGGACGTAAACAGCAATGTCCGAGTGGAAATCAAGTGCAATGATGTCATCAAGAAGGTCGTTGCTTGGTATGATGGAGCTGGTGCATGGCGCAAACTCTACTTCGATTTTTCTACCAACAATGCAGAAGGAACTCCTACAGAGATTACCATATTCCCAACAACAGATAACGTTGATGGTAAGCAAGTAGTTTATATCGATAACATCCAGATAGAGGATGCTCCAAAGGTAGGTGACGCTTTACTTGGAAGTATTAGCGATGGTAGTCTTGATGGCAACATCAAACTCACAGGTGAATGGTTGAAAGGCGAATGCCAGAATGCTGATGGCGATTGGCAGAAAGTAGAATACAACGACTTCGCAACATTGGCTGGCAAGCTCAAAGACGGCATTACTTCCATTGATATGCGTGGCACTACAACCAAGGATGTGGATGTCAACGCTATGCGTGGTGGTCACTCAAATGTTCTTGTATTTGCTGATGAGGCATACGATGCAAACAACATAGTAGCCAATGAAAAGTGTGCTAATTTGGTTCTTACCAACGCGCAGCCTTTCGCTACCCCAGAAGACTTCACTGCAGCAAACGTATCTATCACTCGCCCTGTTTTTGCAGGCAAAAACACAATGTGCTTGCCTTTCTGGGTATCCAAAGAAGACTTAGGCGCAAATACCATTGCTACATACGTAGGTAAAGAGGAGAAAGACGGTAACACCATCATCAACTTCAAGAAAAAAGATGCTGTTGATGCCAACGTTCCTTTCATCGCTCAGTTTGATGCAGACTCAAATGAGCCTCTTACTTTCACAAATAAGGGCGTAGTCAATACTCCTGCAGAGATGGGCAATACTTTCACTGGTACTTATACTCCAGGTTCTGCAACAGGCAAATACGGTTTGAATGCTGAAGGTTTATTCCAAAAGGGCGGTGACAATGCGAAGATTAATGCCTTCTCAGCTTACTTAACCTTGAACGAATCACAAGCGGCAAAGCCTATTCTCCTTTCTATTGGCGGAGAGACCACTGGCATCAATGCTGCTACTATCGCAAATGGTAATGAGACTGTAAAGGTCTATAACCTTCAGGGTTGCTTGGTTGCTACAGCAAAGTCTTTGAACGACTTGCACCTTGCTAATGGTGTTTACATCGTTAATAACAAGAAAGTGATTGTTAAATAATTAGTTCAACTTAAAAAGTAGTTACAATATGAAAAAGGCTATTTATGTAACACCTGTCATAGAGATTCATCGCATAGAATCACCAGTTATTATGGCTGGATCAGGTGGACAAAACAATATGTCCATTGGTGTAGTAGAGGATCCTAATGATGTTTTCGACAATACATTCCGTTCTAAACAAACCAAGAAGGGTTTGTGGGATTAAGATGAATAAATGAGTCAATAAAAGGGAGGTTTGCCACTTCAAACGTGGCAAACCTCTCCTTGTGAACTCAACGCTCTGTGCGGTTTGCATGATGTCTAACGCACAATAGTTAAATATATTGGTGTCGTTACTGACGAGGTGAATGCGATTGTTTCAGGATAACTATATATAATTAAGGTGTAAAACAAGATCAAAAATTCTCATTTATGAAAAAGAAATTAGTTACGGCTCTCATTGCTCTCGGTTGCACCATGACCATTCAGGCGCAAGAGGTGCATTTCTTGAGCAATAATCATAGTCTCTATCGCATCAACAGCGACAATCAAAGCAAGAAGTATCTCTTGCTCCCTGTCCAGGAGAGTGCGGAGATTGCCAATATCAAGGTGATTGCCGGCACCAAGCAGGTGAAGGCCTTGAATGTTCGTTTGGCAAAAGACCACATCGATTCTTACGTGCCACTCTATATGGATGAGTTCGCTGGCTTGAAGGGCTTGGCTCTCGATATCCATGTGAATGGCGATTATAGCAAGGAAGGTCTGAATGCCCTCACTTGCTGGAAGGAGATGAAGTTCTCTGATGCTTTCGATATGAAGAATCGTGAGCAGTATCGTCCGGTTTATCACCATACTCCAGCCTACGGTTGGATGAACGACCCTAACGGTATGTTCTATAAGGATGGTGTATGGAATCTCTATTTCCAGCACAATCCATACGGATCGCAGTGGGAGAATATGACCTGGGGACATTCTACTTCCACCGACCTGGTGCACTGGAAGTTCCAGGGTGATCCTGTTCAGCCAGATGCTTTGGGTACAGTCTTCAGTGGATCGGCTGTGGTTGATAAGGAGAATACTTCCGGCTTCGGCAAGGGTGCTGTCATCGCACTTTATACTTCGGCTGGTGAAAGCCAGACTCAGAGTATGGTTTACAGTACCGATAATGGCAAGACTTTTACCAAATATGAGGGTAATCCGGTCATCACCAGTAATGTGCCTGACTTCCGTGATCCACACATGTTCTGGAATGAGGATATCAAGAAGTGGAATATGATTCTGGCTGCTGGTCAGCACATGGAAATCTATTCTTCTGATAACCTGAAGGATTGGAAACTCGAAAGCTCTTTTGGTGAGATGTATGGCAACCATGGCGGTGTTTGGGAATGCCCAGACTTGATGAAGATGAAGGTTCGTGGCACCGATAAGGAGAAGTGGATGCTTATCTGCAACATCAACCCTGGTGGTCCGTTCGGCGGTTCTGCTACCCAGTATTTCATTGGTGATTTCGACGGACATAAGTTCACTTGCGAAAGCAAGCCTGAGGTTACCAAGTGGATGGATTATGGTAAGGACCATTACGCTACTGTTACTTTCGACAATGCTCCTGCCGGTCGTCGCGTGGCTATCGCCTGGATGAGCAACTGGCAGTATGCCAACCAGGTTCCAACCCTGCAGTATCGTTCGGGCAACTCCATTCCTCGCGACTTAGGTCTCTTCGAATATAAGGGTGAAACTTATTGCAGCGTGGTTCCATCTCCTGAAATGACAGCGGCAAGAAGCAAGAAGGCAACCAAGTCTCTCTCTGAATCTTGCGAGATGGTTGTGAATCTGAAGGGAAATGCCACCATCACCTTGAGCAACGACAAGGGCGAGAAGGTGGTTATGCTATACGATGCCAAGGCAGAAACCTTCTCAATGGATAGAACCAAGAGCGGTAAGGTAGATTTCAGCAATGACTTCGCTGCAGTCACCAAGGCTCCAACCTATGGCAAGATCAGCCAGCTGCGCATCTTCATTGACAAGAGCAGCATCGAGGCACTGGATGCTGACGGCAAGATGTCCATGACCAATCTCGTGTTCCCAAGCAAGCCTTACAACAAGGTTACTGTAAAGGGAAAGGGTAAGTATCAGATTTACGACATCAAGTAACCTCATCAGTTAAGAACTGAATCTATAAGATAATTGTTTCTTAGCGTGTTACTGATGTAACAATGCAACATAAATGGTAGCTGATGAACGATATTTTATGATATATTGTATCGTTTATCGCTACCTTTGCACCAGCAAAATAGAAACAATAACGCTAACAATTATGAATAAATCATCAAAATTGACAATCATCCCGGTGATGCTCTGTTTCTTCGCCATGGGATTTGTAGATTTGGTAGGTATTGCCTCCAACTACGTAAAGGAAGATCTCAACCTCAATGATGCAACAGCCAATCTGTTCCCATCGCTGGTATTCTTCTGGTTTCTCATCTTCTCGGTTCCTACGGGAATCCTGATGAATAAGATAGGTAGAAAGAAGACAGTACTCCTGTCTTTGCTCGTTACCGTTATCTCACTCCTTTTGCCCATCTTTGGCGAAAACTTTGAGCTGATGCTCGTGTCGTTCTCATTGCTCGGCATCGGAAATGCCTTGATGCAGACCTCCCTGAACCCTCTGGTTTCGGTGGTGACATCAGGTCAGAATCTGGCATCCACATTGACCTTCGGTCAGTTTGTCAAGGCGATAGCTTCCTTCCTGGCTCCATACATCGCTATGTGGGGCGCCATGGCAAGCATTCCAACCTTCGGTTTGGACTGGAGAATCCTCTTCCCAATCTATATGGTTATCGGAATCGCAGCTACCTTCTTCCTGGCTGGTACACCTATCGAGGAGGAGAAGAACGAGGGTAAGGCGTCTGGTTTTGGTGAGTGCTTCAAGTTGCTCGGAAAACCTATCGTGCTGCTTTCCTTCATCGGTATCATGTGCCATGTAGGCATCGATGTGGGTACCAACACTACTGCTCCTAAGATTTTGATGGAGCGCTTGGGGTGGACGCTGAACGAGGCAGCCTTCGCTACATCGCTCTACTTCATCTTCCGTACCATCGGATGCTTCACCGGTACCGTTTTCCTCCGCATGATGAAGACCCGCACTTTCTTCGTCATCAGCGTAGTGATGATGGCTCTGAGTATGATAGGCATGTGGGTAGGCGAGAGCAAGATGATGCTTTATATCGCCATCGCCCTCGTGGGATACGGCAACTCTAACGTGTTCTCCATGATTTTCTCTCAGGCACTTCTAGCTATGCCTGATAAGAAGAATGAGGTGAGTGGACTGATGATCATGGGACTCTTCGGTGGTACCGTCTTCCCTTTGATTATGGGCTTTGCCAGCGATACTTGGGGGCAGGCTGGTGCTGTGGCTGTCATGGCTGTGGGAGTCGCTTATCTCTTCACTTATATCCGCAAGTTATAATAAAAATCATCCGCAATCGTTTATATCGTATATAATAAGGTGTAATTATGGAAACAAAGAATTTGAATACAAAATATTGTGTAGGTTTGGGCGAAATCCTCTTTGATGTTCTCCCTAGTGGTTCTCAACTCGGCGGTGCTCCTGCCAACTTCGCTTACCACGCAGGTCAGCATGGTTTGCATTCTGTAGCCGTGAGTGCTGTGGGTAAGGATGCCTTGGGCGAAACAGCCCTTCGCATTCTCGATGAGAAGAAGTTGAAGTATGTAATGCCTGAGGTAGATTATCCTACCGGTACTGTTCAGGTGCAGCTAGACAAGGAGGGCGTTCCTACTTACGATATCAAGCAGGGTGTAGCCTGGGATAATATCCCGTTCACCAGTGATATCAGGGAGATTGCTGTCAATGCTGGAGCTGTATGCTGGGGTTCTCTGGCTCAGCGCAGTGAGGTTAGCCGCAAGACCATCTATACGTTCCTCGATCATACTCCAGAGGATTGTCTGAAGATTTTCGACATCAATCTTCGTCAGAATTTCTATACTCCAGAGGTGATTACCGAGAGCTTGAAGCGCTGCAATGTGTTGAAGATCAATGACGAGGAGTTGATTACCATCGGCCGTCTCTTCGGTTATCCAGGTTTGGATATTGAGAACAAGTGCTGGTTGATTCTCGGCAAGTATAATCTCGATATGCTCGTGCTGACCTGCGGTGTAAACGGCAGCTATGTCTTTGCTCCGGGTGTGAAGTCATTCCAGGAGACTCCAAAGGTTGAGGTCGCTGATACAGTAGGTGCAGGCGACAGCTTTACCGGTACATTCTGTGCCAGCATTCTGAAGGGCAAGAGTATTCAGGAGGCTCACGAACTTGCCGTAAAGGTAAGTGCCTACGTTTGTACCCAGAATGGAGCGATGCCTCAGATTCCTGAGGAATACACCCGTTAATCTCGCTTCCCCTATTGGTTATATAGCAATATGAAATGATAGGTTTAAAGAATAGTTGATTTAAAGTTAATGTTAGTTGGTATGCTGCATCCTGTTCGCGAAGAATGGGTGCAGCTTTTTCATTTTCAGTAATACAATCTCTCAATTACAATAAAAGAACCCCCTAAAATGGTAAAATGATGCCCCAAAATGGCAGAAATGAATAAAAAGATAACGTTTTCATTAAAAATATTATAAAAGAGTTGCAGATTAATAGATTATTTTGTACTTTTGCATCTAAAACATTAGTAGAACATTAAAAATATAGATGTTATGAAAGACTTAGATTGGTCTAATTTGTCATTTGGCTATCGCCAGACTGACTACAATGTTCGCTGTTACTATCGCGACGGCAAATGGGGCGAAATAGAAGTTTGCTCTGATGAGTATTTGAAATTGCACATGGCTGCCACCTGTCTGCACTATGGTCAGGAGGCATTCGAGGGTCTGAAGGCTTATCGTTGCCCAGACGGCAAGGTGCGCGTGTTCCGTATGGACGAGAACGCTGCCCGCCTGCAGAGCACATGCCGTGGTATCCTGATGCCAGAGGTGCCAACAGAGTTGTTCGAGGAGATGGTGAAGAAGGTGGTCCGCCTCAACCAGGAGTGGATTCCTACCTACGAGAGCGGTGCTACACTCTATATCCGTCCGCTTCTCATCGGTACAAGTCCTCAGGTGGGTGTGCATCCTTCTAAGGAGTATTGCTTCCTCATCTTCGTAACCCCAGTGGGTCCATACTTCAAGGGTGGATTCTCTACCAACCCATACGTCATCATCCGCGATTTCGACCGCTCTGCTCCTCTCGGAACAGGTATCTATAAGGTGGGTGGAAACTATGCTGCTTCTCTCAGAGCCAACAATATCGCTCACGAGAAGGGTTATGCCTGCGAGTTCTATCTCGACGCCAAGGAGAAGAAATACATGGATGAGTGTGGTGCTGCCAACTTCTTCGGAATCAAGAATAATACATACGTTACTCCTAAGAGTACATCTATCCTCCCTTCTATCACCAACAAGAGTCTGATGCAGTTGGCTGAGGATCTCGGTATGAAGGTGGAGCGCCGTCAGATTCCTGAGGATGAGCTGGATACTTTCGAGGAGGCTGGTGCTTGCGGTACTGCTGCCGTAATCAGTCCTATCAGCTACATTGATGACTTGGATACAGGCAAGCGCTACAACTTCGGTGAGAAACCAGGTCCTATCTCAAAGCACCTGTATGATACGCTTCGCGGAATCCAGTATGGTACTATTGAGGACAAGCATGGTTGGACAACTGTAGTTATTGAGTAATCAATGACTTCTTTATTGCGTAAAAACCAATATTAGAAATATAATTATGATCAGGGCACTTTGAGGAGTTCACGCTCCTTGGAGTGCTTTTTTTATGTCTTTTTATGCCTGGGGGTTAACAGAGTTAACAGTTAACAGCTGTTTTTTCGATACTCCCCCTCGCGCGTACCTTATTATAATATAATATATATATACTTATTTTTATATGTGTGTGGGGGGTACCATGCATTTTTGGGGTGTTAACTGTTAACCTGTTAACCACTCGCTCTTTTTTCCCGTCTCTGTGCTTTGCGGGGCATAAGTCATAGAGTTGCAGGGGAAGAAGCTATGAGTTAGGATTCTTAACACATTTCAGCATCATAAAAGCCTCATGAAAAGCTACGTAAAAACCTCATGACAGCCCTCATTTAAGCCTCTGCCCCGGCATCATTTAAGCCTCTGCCCCGGCATCATTTAAGCCTCTGCCCGGTCTTCATTTATGCCTCAGCCCGATCTTCATTTAAGCCTGAAAAACTGCAGAAAAGCCTCTTATTTTGCAACTGGGAATACGTAATATTCTCTGTCTACATCGTAATCCAGAACCCACTGGTCAATCATCACATTATCGTCTAAAGCCTTGATGGTTACGTTGTGGCTGCCACCAGGCAACGTAACGTAGAAGCTCTTCAGCGTCTGTCCGCGCCACAGGTCAAACTTCCAGTCCTTTGAGTTGTAAACCTCCTTCAACTGGCAGATTACCGGTTCGCCACGGTCTATGCTCACACTCACCCTCATATCCTTTACAGCGTTTAGAAAGCAAGGAATAACGGCGATGGTGAAACGCGCATCACCGCTCTTGTCGCTGTAGAAATCATAGCTCAGACTGGCTCCTTTCGGTAATTTCACAGCCTTGCCACTATGGCCTAAAAGCGGACGGAGGGTAATCTTCTCTGCTCCTCTTACCTCAGCCTGGGCAAGTGGCGATTCGGTAGCCTTGCTCCATTCCCAGGCATTCTTGGCAATGATGTCGCCGGTAACTACAGAGAGCGGCTTGAGATCGTTGTTGCGGTCGAAGGCATCTGCTTCCAGTCGCTTGATGTCGGCAGCAGGCAGTGTGCCCGGAATCTGTGGAGCCTGCATCTCTGCGCCGTTGGTAAGGATGAAATCCTTCCATTTTCCGTTTCTGATGCGGCTGTAGTAGGCATTAAGCTGCTTCAGTTTGTTGTAAGCATCGATGCTCACAGCCGCCGCAGCCTTCGCCTCATCGTCTTTATTAAACAGTCCCGGACGGGCGATGTGTCTTGCTTCCTGAGCCTCCAGTTCCTTTTCGGCTACGAAGGCAGCCAGGAATATCGGATATTTCACAACCTCGAAGAAGCCGTCTTTCTGGTTCTGAGGCAGCATGCGCTCGATGGACTCTGTCTTCGCCTTCAACAGATCGTAACGGTAGAGAAAACGCTCCAGTTCGTTGCCGAATTCGCCTGAATGGAACTCTGTATCGCCGTAAGGCATCGCCATATAAGCGGAATGGCGGATGCTGGTAAGACGGTAATATTCTTCCATCAGAGGCATGATTTTCCTGCCTGTAATGGCGCCAAAGTATGCGTTGAGAGTGTTCTGGATATAGGTCTTGCAACCCGCTTTCAGGGCGTTTTTATTCCACGCCAGATTCATCATCATGGCTAGCTGGAAGGTTGACTGCTTCGGATTGGTAATATTGGCTATCCAGGCGCAGTCTTCATCGTTATGCGCCTCAGAGCGGTGCGATTTGCCGTGCTGGGCATTCTTGCTCTCCAGATAATCCTTGCTGTTGAGCATTTCGAGAAGCAGGCCCGGCGAGAGATTGCTCATCTCCATCTGTGCATCCGAGCAGACCAGCTTCACATTCTCGATGGTTTTGCGGTGTTTCTTCTTGTGCTTCTTGCCCACAAACTCCGTTACCTTGTAGTTTTCCGCCACGCAGATGTCGAAACTGTCTACCACAGCCTTGTTGTAAGCAGCCTCGTGCCTGCCGTCTACCTGCCACAGCGTATTGGCTCTCAGGCGCAGCATCAGACGGGCGATGCGGCTGTAGTTCTGCGGTTTCATCCACTGGCTGTTGTTCAGGGCAAGTCCTCTGAATTCTATTCTCGGAACCTCTATCCACTGCTGGTCTACGGGTGTATAGAGACTCTTGCGCTGCGCCGGCTGCAGGTCGTTCCATGCCGCCAGAGGCGAAACGCCAGCCAGTTCAGAGAGTTTCATGATGGCGTAAGCCGTTCCGCGGGCATTGCTGCCGATTACGATGACCTTCTTTTTCCGCGTCCCGATGTAAAAAGCATCCTTTCCGGTGATAATAAGATGCAGGGGCGCACCGAGTTTTTCTACAGCCGAAAACTCCTTGTTGGTGAGCTGGTCAAGCTGATAAATCTGTATCGGGGCACCATTTTTCTCTTTCGCTTCGAATCCGGTCACGGCCTTCATATCGCCCGCAAACTCTTTGAGGGCAATCTTCACTACAGGCGAAATGATAGAGTTGGTGGTATAAGATACTCTTCCGGAGCCGTCGGTCCAGTAAACGTTGGGTGCTGCAGCCTGAGCTTCCGTCTTCTTCACTTTGCTTTCGGTCAGCGCGTTGGCATTCTGGCTAGAGAAGCAGGCCAGAGCCAAGGCAACGCCTAATATAATCTTTTTATATTTCATTTTTTTTCCGTTTTTGTCTGTTCGGTTGTAGATTCGCTTTTTGCTGAAACTACACATTTCTGCAATTTGCAAAGATACATAAAAGTGTTTAATATCTGAAATTATTTAGTTTTTATTTGCTTATTACATTATTTATTGTTACTTTTGCAGAAGATAAAATTAAAAATATGACATTATATGGTGGATGCCAACCATTTGCCTGTGCTCTTCCGCAACGAGGATCTCTATCATCAGGAGGTCTTCGACGAGGTAACTCTCAAGAATCTCTCCATCCAGACCTATTATGAGAGTATGTGGATAGAGCGAGACTTGAACATTAAGTATCAGAAGTTCCTGTTGCCAAGAGAGGGCGAACTGGTGGAGCCAGATGTGGAAATCCCACTCGATGGCTACCGCAGTTATCGCCGTGATAGGCGCAGCTCTAAGGAAACAGCGAAATAATAGGTTAGTTATCAGCTTGAATGTCATTGGGAGGGCAGTTTTTCTTGCTATAGCAATATTTGGCAACCAACAGTTGAAAAATGTTCCCAAGAGTAAAATGTATATTTGGGTTGTATGCCTTTTTATGGCTGAATTAAAATGGGTCGAATCTTAATTGTACAAATTTGATTAACGTGAAAAGCCTAAACTTTTAATAACTATAGCTTTGTTAAAGTCTAAAATAGAGTTTTGACTCCTTAAAAAAACGAAAAACAGCAGGTGTTTTGCTGCTATTTTGTTATTAATCAAAATTGTTTTTGTAAATTTGCAGAAAAACAATGAAAGCTTTAAGTATACAACCAACTACTCTGACAATAATTTCAACTTACAAATGCACAAGTTCTTGTGCAGATTGTTGTTTTGCTTGTAATCCCAATCGGCAAGAAAAATTGTCTGTTGATGATGTTATAAAATACATTAATAACGTATTAGCTTGCTATAGTTCAATAAAAATTGTAGTTGTAACTGGGGGGGGAATGTTTTCTTTTAGGTAAGGGACTTAACAGAATTGTTCGATATGTTAGAACAAATGGGCTATTTTGTAGAGTAGTGACCAATGGCTTTTGGGCATATTCAAAAGATGTTGCTTATAAAATATTATCTGAATTGAAAGAAGATGGTTTAACTGAAATCAACTTTAGTACAGGGGATGATCATCAAAAATATGTTCCATTACAACGGATTTTCTATGGGATAGAAGTGGCTCTTGAGTTAGGGTTGAATGTCGCCCTAAACATAGAGACGGGTAATGGAAGGCATTTTACCTTAAATAGCTTATTGGACAGTGAGAAATTTAAGAAGTTCTTATCTCCATATATTTATCAAAAGCCTTTGGTTGTTGTTCAGGGACAATGGATGCCATTTACTCAGGAGTCTTTATCAATTATGTTAAATGACAAGAACATAATGTCTGCTGCTAATCAGGGGAGATGTGTCAATTTGTTTACTTCTGTTACATTGTCTCCAACAAAGCATTTATTTGCATGTTGCGGTCTTCCTGCTATTTCAATTAATTTTTTTGATTTAGGCTTCGTCAATGTTCAAGATGATATAAGGGCTGCATATGAATGCCAATTTGATGACTTTCTTAAAATATGGTTATTTACTGAAGGACCATATCGTATATTATCTTTTATTGCAAATAAAATTGGTAAGATTCCAGAATTAGAGTACAATTTTCACATGTGCTTTTTATGTGCATCAATTTTTTGTAATGAAAAGTATCTAAATGTCCTTCAAGAACATTATAAGGAAGTTTATTCTAGCATTTTATTGAAGTATTTTTTATTAAAAAAGCAATTGAATCATGTATACTCCAAATGAGCATTTTTCACGAATCCTTGCCTGGCTTTTGTCAGGTAGTATCTTAACCAGTTCATGTACAAACACTGTCGTGGAGGAAGTAGGTGGACCTTTAGAAATAAATAAAAAAAAGCCATACTCTAATTGTGCAATTAGAGTAAGTTTGTCTAATGCTGATGCTGAATACATTGAGAAAATGGCAAGGCTTGCAGATGACTTAGTTAAAGACCCTAAAATTGCACAAAGTCTCTTAAGCGATAAGCAGACGCTATTGAAGGTTCGTGCTATGGACCAAAGTAATCTTCAGATTGACCAAGAGTTAGAACGTGTTACTTTAGCTCTTGCAGATGAAGATGTTACTCATGCAATAAAAGAACGAGATATAAAAAAATACCTTCTTTTGATGAATGATCGTGGTTTTTTAAGCAAAACTAATTCTGAGCACTATGATGTTCTTACTGTAGAACAACGAAAAGAAATTTTGGTTGATTTGGGTGTGCCTGAGGAGGAAGTAGATAATTTCCCTTTTTTGGTAGGTGCTGTGATTTCTATTTTTTATTTTGCAGTTGCTGTTATATCCTATGGTGCTGTTGCATATACTGCAATAGCATCTGTAAATATGGCAGCTTTAGCTACTGTTGCCTACAAAGTTGCTGCTGTAACTAGTACAAAGGTTTCTGGTTATACAAATTTAGATATCTCTAAAGATACCAATTTTGATATTTGGATATTGAAATGTGACGATGAAACAATTTCAATGCCTATTAAAGAGTATGAAGGTGCTATTCAAGAGGTAATTGATGCATATCGCCAGATAGGTGGAGAAAAGATGAAGTTTCTTTCGGATAATCAATTGAAACTTATTATGAATAAAAATATTTTGGAAAATATAAGAAAATAATAGCTCTTATGTTTGTAGCACAGTTTAAAAAAGAATGAACTATGGTATTCAAATCGAAAATTGATATGTGGTTGGTAATATTTTGCTTTGGTTTCTCAACCATTGCCATAATTCCTATTCTCTTTATTGATTTTAATAGTTGGGATTTGATACTGCCAACTTTATTATTTGTATTTTTAGCTGATATTTTTTGTAATACTAAGTATGTTGTGTCTAATCACATACTTATAGTCAAGTGTGGCTCATTTTTTAGGGCTAAATATGATATAAAAAAAATAAAGCAAATTGAGGAATCTCATAGCTGGGAAAGTGCTCCGGCATTGTCGTTATCTCGGATAAGAATCTTATTTGTTGATGGGAAAAGTATTTTAATTTCACCAAAAGATAGGTCTCAATTTTTGGACTTATTATATTCCGTAAACGATAAAATAAAGATGTAAAGATGGCAAAGCGGTGCCTTGGGCGTTTAATATCTGAAATTATTTAGTTTTTATTTGCTTATTACATTATTTATTGTTACTTTTGCAGAAGATAAAATTAAAAAT
>OIXX01000376.1_pt1 | contig 28883 bp, 32 predicted proteins | sample 1588161 | NCBI WGS metagenome assembly OIXX01 (sample SAMN03283274) | human gut metagenome | biome: human-associated habitat; material: feces | host: Homo sapiens | place: Peru | collected 2012
TCGAGATCTACTTGCTAGAACGGGATATCCTCGTCGTACAGGTCCACGGCGGGCGTGATGTGTAGGCGGCCTGCGTCGGCGCTACTCCTCGGAACCCTCCGGTTTGATGGTCGACAGGTCCATATGCCTGCGAGCCTAGAAGAATACGAGCCAAATGGTACCAAAGAGCAGGCAGAAATAGCCCACAACGGTCACAGCATAATCAGCGAAAGCGAGCAGGGCAACCATGCCATCCTTCTTGGCACCATTGGACAGAAGGCTCGATAGGAATCCATGCGCAGGGTAAATCGCGCAGACAAGGCAGATAGATTCGAGACCAACCTTCAATAGCGGGTTCGCCCCCACCAGCTGACCCGGATAGAGCGACCCCATCAAGACGGCAACGGCAATGAGCGCCACCCATGCCACAAACACGCCGAGTTTTAAAGCTCTGATCTCAGTCACCCAAGCTATCGGCATAATGCAGCCGAAACCACTGAGGAGAAATGCCGAGGCGATCAGCGCGGCAGGCATCAGTCGACCGGGCTTTCGGTAGTGTCGATATCCGTATCGGGCTTAGCAAGCAGGCCGTTCAAGAGGGACGGCAGGTCAACGCCGGTGCTGTCCTTCAGGCCGGATGCGACCTGGTCGACAATCGAGGTGGTCTCCTTTACGAGTTTCTGCGCGTTGCCCGATCCGTACATCTTGATGGAGTCGACTGCGGTCAGCGGCTTCGCGACCTGCTCTGCCACCTGGGGCATGATATCGATATAGCGGTTGGCGAGGAGGTAGGGGTTTTCCATGCCGTTGTAGGCGAGCGCCTGGGCCTTCACGCCGGCGGCGATGCCCTCTCCCCTGCTCTTCTCGGAAGCGCCGTCAGCCTCGCCCTTCAGGCGCGTGGCCTCGGCCTCGGCTGTGGCCTTCGCCTTGATGCCCTCGGCGTCCTTCTGGGCGGAATACAGCTCGGCATCGGAGGCGTTCTGGCGCTCGATACGGGCGGCCTCGGCCTGCTTCGTGCGCTTGTAGAGGTCGGCCTCGGCCGCCTGCTCGGCGGCATAGCGGTCGGCCTCCGCCCGCTTCTTCACGGTCGCATCGAGCTCCTTCTCCTTGACCGCCGCCTGGCGCTCGGCGAGCTCGACCTTCTTGGTCTCAGCGGCGATCTCGGCCTCCTGCTGGGCGATATAGAGCTCGCGCTGCTTCTCGGCCGTCACGGTGGCCTTCACCATATCGGCCTCGGCCTTCGCCTTGTCGGCCTGCTTCTTGAGGTCGGCCTGCTTCAAATCGAGCTGGTTCTGGCGGATGGCGACCTCCTCGGCCGCCTTGATCTGCGCCAGCTCGGCTTCCTTTTTAATCTCGGCCGCTTGATCGGCGCCCATGGAGCGGATGATGCCCTGGGAATCGGAGAAGTCCTGTACGTTGAAGGTACGCAGCTCGAGGCCCAAATTGGCGAGGTCGTCCTTGGAGCCGTCGAAGACCTTGGCGTTGAAGCTCTCGCGGTCACGCATGAGCTCCTTCAAATCCATCTGGCCGATGACCTCACGCATCTTGCCAAGCATGACCTCGGTGACCTGTCGGGTCATCTCCTCCTTATCCATGTTCAGGTAGTTCTTGGAGGCGGTCTCGATCAGCTCGGGGGTCTGGCCGATCTGGAAGTTGGCGACCGCGCAGGCATGGATGAGGATCGCATCCTGAGTGGGGATTTCGTTCTCGGTGGTCAGCTGCACCTGTACGGCACCGAGGGAGAGGGTGTCGACGCGCTGGAGGAGCGGGATAACGAAGGTGCCCTTACCGGAGACGCTGCGCATCTGCCCAAATCCAGATACGATCATCAGTTTGTCCGGTGGGCATTTGCGCCAGCAGCTCTCGAACACCATCGCCACGACCAGGATGCCGATGATGATGGGGAGCAGGTTGAAGATTACAGATTCGAAGAGCATGCAGCTTCCTTTCTTTAAGGGCGGCCCTGTCAGGGCCGCCCGGTGATAAACAGTTGCTTGTGAGGGGAATTACGCCAAGAGCTCAATCAGACGTGCGAGCATCACGACAAGCGCGGCGATGCAGGAGAGAGCGCCGAGCGCGAGCGAGAAGGTCCATGCACCGTGCAGGATCTCGACCTGCTCGGAGCGGCTCAAGTTATTGAACCCGCCGTCGTATTTCTTCCAAATATCGCGAAGTATGTTGATGATGTGCATTTAGCACTCCTGTGAAACTAGAAGGAATTCGAGGTCAGGTTGTTCAGAACCACGAGAAGTGTGACCATACATGCGAGGACGCCACCAAGGAGAACGAGGATCCATGCGCTACGTATGAACTCGTCCAGCTCATAAGGGCTCAGGCTATTGAACTCGCCGCCGTATTTCTTCCAAATTTTGCGAAGTTTCTCGATTACGTGCATCTATCACTCCTGTGAAGCTAGAAGGTGTTCGGGCTCAAAGGCGGTGGCGATCATGGAGCTCCAGTAATTCGTATAAGACGAGCATCAAGCACGCCACGAGGAAAGTTGGCAAAGCGAAGAAGAATAACAAGGCCTTTAAAATGATGTTGCTGGCCGCACTCAACTCCCAGAGTGCAGCCATAGTCTCGTCGGCTTCCGTCTCGGAAACCGACTCGCCCTGACCATCTTTCTCCGCGCCCTGTCTGTCCGAGCCACTATCAGACGCACGCGCGCTCAGATCGACGTCGACGACGACGTGGTTGCTGCTGTCGGATGTCACGGAAACACTCGTATCCTCCGCGTATGCCGCCGGCGAGATGCAGCCGACCGATGCGGCGGCCACGGCGAGAACGACAAGCGGCTTCAATGCCCTTGCTGGCACTCTCATTTCCATTCTCCATTCCCTTTTGGATGCGCCTTCCCATGGTGCCATCTGCCCCTACTCCCACGAACAGGAGCGGTTTCAAACGCGAGCCTATCCGTGGGATAAATCTGGGGGTCATGGACAAGCCGAGTCGACTCTGCCTTCAAGCCATGACGCGATCATGCTCATAGATACACGCAAATCATTTCGCCCAGCAACAACACGATTGTGAACCCGATACTACCGAAGAGAAGAATTATCCAGAGGTTGCCTTCTGCAAGAACTCCAATTATCCCGCCGATAATGGCCGCCAGCACGGCAAAACCCAACACAATCAGAAACGACGATGCAGGAATATCTCCACAAGCCCTTTCCCACCACTTGCCCTTCAGCTCATCTTCTTTTTTATCCTTGGCCTCACCTGTCGTCTTTGAATCGTTTTCATCGGTTGACGAAGAATCTGACTTGGAATCGGAGCCGGAGTTATCGGTATCATCGTGGAGGTTGATATCGACGACGATATGGTTACTGCCATCTGAGGTCACGGTGGCGGTCGCGTCCTCCGCGTACGCGGGCGTGATGCAGCCGAACGACACGGCAGCGACAGTCAGGACGACGAGCGGCTTCACCGCTGCGGCGGGTATTCTCATTTCCGCTCTCCATTCTTTCTTGAGTAAACCCTCCCACGGCGCCAAGCGCCCCATGGGATGGATTCGATTTAAGTACGTTCAGAGATTGTTGAGACTAATTTTCCAGGGCCAGGATGCACGCCCTGATATATGCGCTGGCGGTGAGGTTCGAGGGCAAGATCTCCGGGTGTGTAGCGCGAGCGCTCACAAGTCCGGTCATGAGATTCTTGTACACCTCATAGGGGACGAGGGCCGTCCGGCTATAGCGCGTGGCGCTCATTGACCGCTTGGGATTGTCCAGAACGGAAAGATCGAGCACGCTGCCGTTGATTCGGTCGCGAAGTGCGTCCTCTATGACGCGGCTGACGCTGGCGTCCCTCCTGGGGCCGCCCTTCAGCTTGAGCTCGAGAACGCGGCGCTCGAGGATTTCAGCCTCGAGCGGTGAAGTCGAGAAGGTGACCCTCTCTTTTTTCGACCGCGGAGCACCCTTGCTGGCAGCTGGGGCCTGTGCGGGCTTGGGTTTGCGAACACTGGCAGGGGAAACAGGCGATGCAGGGGCGCTGTCCTGAACGGGATCCTGCGAGGCAGGTGAAGCAGGACGGGGCGCAGGGGTGTTCTGTGCTCCAAAATTAGGCAAGGTGAAGCGCGGTCCGTTGCCCACAATGTTGCCGACGAGGTTTTCGGGTAGGTTGGAAGCCACCGTTACTCAACTCCTTCGGTTTCACCGGCGGCGGGCTTGAGCTCGCACCAGCTCATGATGTTGCCCACAAGGACGTCGTACTCGAATGCCGCGCCTTTGAGCACGTTCATATCGTAGATGCTGCGGCCGTTCGCCTGCGCATCCTGGATGGCGACAGTTATACCGATTCGGCGCTGGAATACCTTGAGGCCCATTTTGGGAAACTCCTCGACCATCTGCGAGGCAAATGCTCTCGCGAGCTTGGCGATGCCTCGATAGAGCGTGATGAGGACAGCGGGGGCGCTCATCCACGACACCTCATAGGAATCGCCTACCGCGCTGAGGAGTTCGAGGGTTTGCTCGACGGCCTCGGTTCCGAGCCTGTCCGCGGTAGTCGGGATGACGAGATGGGTGGCTGCGATGGTCGCGGAAATCGTCGAAAAGGTCATGCCGGGCTGCGTGTCGACCACGACGGCATCGAAACCGCAACGGGAGACTGCCGACTCGATTGCGCGCGTCAAAGAGTACTCGTTGATCTCGTTGCCATCGAGATCCCTCTCGTCAGAAACGTTGGCCAAATCGAGATCGCCGGGCACGGTCGCCTGCCCATCCTCGGTGCAGACCACTTGGACGCCCTTGAGAAAGCTGGAGCTGCAGCAGGTGCCCTGCGCGACACAATCCGACTCAATACGCCCAAGAGAACCCTGGGGATCCATGTCCACGGCCAGGACCTTGAGGCCACGGCGGCGAAGTCCGTCGGCGATTGCATCTGCGGAAGTCGTCTTGCTGACGCCTCCCTTCTGGTTGGTGAACACGATCACAGGGGTGAAATTCGACATATTGATTCCTTTCAAATTGAAATTGAAAACGACGATATGAGACAGAAAATACCTAGGAACGGCTGGCGATGCTCATGACCACAAGCGCGATCGGGACGGCAACGAGGCACGCCGCCGCGCCGACAATGAACTGGAGGACGGCGTAGGCGAGTCCGCTAGCAAAAAAGGCCACGAGCACGACAAGCCCCAAGATGAATTTGATGATTGGAATGTAATCAGGATAAGAAGACATAGACCCTCCAATGCCCTGTATGGACCGATGGCGGAAATTCCGCATTGAAGGTTGTAAATAAATAATAACAGAACAATGTCATTAATGAACTGTGGAATGACGGGATTGGTGAAATACCGAAAAATAAAAAAGCGCAACTACAGAACTATCGAATTGCAGAATAAATGAAATAGAGAGATACGCAATAAAAGAACTGATGAAACATGCAATAACGTAACTGTGTCATTGTGTAATTGTCTAATTGCGTAAAAACATAACTAAGTAATAACGCAAATTCGCGGTACCGCAATAACGTAACTACGTCATAGCGTAACATCGGATCAATGCAATTTGTGCCCTGAGGCGCTATTGCGAGAGTCCTTCTTATAAAGGCCTCCACCCGGAATCGTCATCTTCGCCATCGTCGAATAACTTGAGCGCGACTGCGGCGGAAGCAATAAGAAGCAATAGAGCCAATCCATTTAACTGGAATAGAAAGCTCAGGCCGGCAAGAGCAAGAAGTAGCCCGGCCGCAAGTAAGATCGTGTTACGGGTCATATGCGTGCCCACCAAGGGTTTACGTTACTCACGCAGCATCACCAACGATGATGTTGTAGAGATTGTCGTCCGACGCAATCAGTGCGACGATCTGGTTTCTCCTCCTGATTACGGTCCTCTTCGAGACGCCCAGGAGCGTGCCGATTCTCTCACATGTGAGGTTATCGATATAGGACAGCTGGAAGATCGATCCGAGTCCCGGCTCATGGGCGTCCAGCGCCTCGACGACGACCATCACGAGATTCAAAGTCGAATCGATATGCAAGACACGGCTCCTCATTCTCTCCCGCTCGTTCGACCTAGATGGCAGTTGTCTGAGCGCCGTCTCACACTGGTTCCTGATAGATGCCAGGTGCCTCAGCTCTGTCAGCACGCATCTGACGCGCTCCTCCCGAGCGACAATACCGTTTTCGGCCGCGGAACGAGACGGGGCATGGCTCTTGTCGGCCACCCCGACGGATACGGGCTGTCCGTTCTGCGCGGGTCTAATCGGCCTTGTCCACGAATTTCCTTCCATGTCACTTCCCCTTTCGATAATTCAATCAAGATTGCCCGGCAGACCTCATAGCGAAGTTAAAGACTGCTCACGTGCCAGAGCTATCGCGCCTTCCTGATCTCCGCGATAGGCGATGCCGTTGGCGTCTACAACCGGATGGACTGGCCCGTCTCCGATGATGAGCCAGGTGCCGTCCGGGGCTTGGCGCAGGCGCTTTCCACCGTGCCCGGAGCGGCGGCGTTCAGCCTCGACCATCTTCCGGCAGCCCTTGACGCTCGTGTCGAGCAGCCATTTCCGCAGCTGGGGCATGAATTTGTCCTCGGCTCCGGCGTCTTTCGCGCCAGCTTGTCGGCGAGCCCACGCGGATCGGATCTCATCGGCCCCGAAGCCGAGTTTTCGCAGCTCGTCGTAGGGATGACGGGCCTCGTTGAGCTTGTTGCGGTTGATCGTCTCGTCGGTGAGATTCCTGAAATCCGCCGCGGTATCGACCTGAAAGTCAATCCCGGGATAGACGTCCGGTTGGTTGGTTTGATTTTCATCCCATCCATCCATCCAGTCTTCTGGATAGTCATTACTTATAGGTATATAGGGGGTTTCACCTGAAAAAATTGCAGGTGAGGAAGAATCTTCACGTGAAGAAATTGCAGGTGAGGAAGTATTTTCAGGTGAAGAAACTTCAGGTGAAAAAACGTCACGTGAAGTTTTTGCATGTGAGGAAGAATCTTCACGTGAAGAAATTGCAGGTGAGGAAGTTCTTTCACGTGAAATATTTTCAGGTGAGGAAGTATTTTCAGGTGAAGAAACTTCAGGTGAAAAAACGTCACGTGAAGTTTTTGCATGTGAGGAAGAATCTTCACGTGAAGAAATTGCAGGTGAGGAAGTTCTTTCACGTGAAGATTCTTCAGGTGAACTGCCGTGCACGGCTCTATCGGCGCCGGGGTGGTCGGCCTTCCACGCCTCTCTGGCACGCGATACCGGATCTGCGGCGGCAACGAGGGCCCTGCCGACAGTGTTGGTACCGTGGACATGAGAGCCGCGCTCAACGATAAGGCCCATCTCGAGCAGGGAGGCAATAGTCGTGCGGGCGGTGCGCTCGCTCGTGCCGGACCAGTCCGCGAGAACGGCGGCGCCGAAGTCGTAGCAACCCCTATCTACAGTGCAGGAGTAGATCAGGGCGTACGCGACGAGCTGGGCGGGCCTGAGGCCCAGGTAGCGCATGAAGCCGTGTATTGCGAACGAGGGCCCGTAGCCTTCGCTCTCTGTCTCGAGAATCTTCGACACTATGCGGCCTTTCTCCTTTGCAACGCCTGGACAGCCAGGGAGAGTAGGGCCTCTTCGTTGAAGACGCTGCACTCCCCCGCCCTCCTAGCAGATTCGATTTCGTTTATCAGGGAATCGCGTCCGTAGACGGACAGCATGAAATTGACGAGTTCGCCGGAGCGGAACTTGCCACCGCCGACAGACAGGGGAACCGCGAGGTCGAAATAGGCGACGAGCGGTCGGCCGATGGTATCGACCGCGTCCAGTGCGACCGCTGCCCTGCCTTCGCCCGCCTTAATAATTGCGACGGGAGCCTGAAGGAGCTCGGGGACCGAAGCGAGCAGCGAGGGCTCGATCCCATGCCTGTGAGCGCGATTGGAAATTGTCGTCTCGCGCACGATATGCCGCACGGTATGGCAGATCGGGAGATTGGGAATACCTGCGGCCAAAAGTGCCTTTGGCGTCTCGGATAGAACGGGTACCGGCGCCTGACGGTTGCAGCCGCGACCGCGAGCTATTGCAATCTCGGCAAACGTGAGCCACTTTCGGCATGAATTCGCGTAATCGGCAAGATCTTGATTGGTTAGACCCTCTACCGCGATGGTAGAATTAACGGTACCGACGAGGGTGCGATAACGCCCTATGTCGTCGAGATCGTGTTGACGCTGTTCACCTTTCCACATCCGTGAACTCCCTTCTTCTACGGTCTCACGTTTCGGGTGCGGCTGGGGCTCTTCCTTAATTTCCCAGTCGCACTTTTTTTCTGACACCCTAAATTGAATAGGCTCCATGAGCGATGCCGGGCACATCATGCGGCCCCCTTGCGGCTGTCGCGGGCCATGCGCTTTGACATAGTCGCCTGCAGAGCCTGCAGCGAGGCATACTCCTCGTACGATTCCTCGTGGGAAGACTTCTTGATGAAAGGGGTCCTGCGCATGTACGCATCGAGGTCGTCGATGTTGATGTAGATGGTCCGCGATCCTCCACGGTTGAACGCGCCGTAGACGGCGGGAATCTCCCCCGACTCGATAAGTTCCTGGACTGCATCGACATGGCGATGGATGTATTTGGCTGCCGCGGATTTAGAAAGCCATTTGCTACTCGCCCACGGCTCCAACCTTTCTTTGCCGCTCATTACGCAACCTCGTCCTTCTGGGGAAGACGATCATCGGTTTCGCCAAGCAGATATTGGATGGAGCAACCGAACAATTGAGACATCTTCTCGAGTTGATCGTAAGTTGCCGACTTCGGATCACGTTCGATTCGCACGATGATGCTTCTGCTGACGCCGAGCTTGTCGCCAAGATCGGTTTGCGAAAGGCGAAGCCTCACTCGTTCCGCTCCGATACAATTCGGCATGAAACCCTCCTAAAGTAAAACGGATTGTTGTACTTGAATAGATACTAAAACATTTTGAAGTACTGTGCAACAAATTGTCATACATAAAGTCAAGGTGCTCAGAGAAAGGGGCACCCATGGGCAACAATCTGAAGACTATTCGCGCCAATAGCGGCAAAACCCAAAAACAAGTGGCGAATGAACTCGGCATTTCGCTCTCTGCTTATAGAACATATGAACAAGGAACGAGACGACTTACAGACGAGCTTCTAATTCAGTTATCTACTTATTACTCGGTTTCAGTGGACTCGATTCTCGGTTCCAAATACTCAGTTTCGATCTCCTCTCCATCATTCCTTGAAGACTCTGCAATGCGCTCAGTGGTCAATGCCGCAATTTCAGAAATGAATAAAGAGGAAAAATTGCAGTTTAGGAAGTTGTTGGAAAGTTACATGGCCCTTAGTTTTGCTGGAAGAAGTCAGCTGGTAGATAACGCGGATACGATGAACCGTTCCGGAAAATACAAGAGGTTTGGCAATATTGCCAAAAGCACCGCCCCAGCTAGTTCTCACAGTAGAGCCAAGACAGCCTAAGCAATCGAATAAACCATTTATGACAAGAGTTATTTATCCGAACTGGGAAGCAATTTGGGGTAGCCAATAATGCCTAAAAACAAAATCGGCGAAATTCAGAAAATAGGAGTTGACGCCGAAGGGTTAGAAATCTTCAGGGTCAGAGTCGAGGTCGGCACTCGAGAAAAGCGCTCCGCGAAAAGGGTCACGATTCACGAATAATGACGAGATTATCCTCCGAAATCTCATTTGCTAAAAGGGAGGTAGGATGACTAGAAAAAAGAGTCCGCAGGAGATTGAGATCAATCGTCTATTTGGTCAAAATCTCAAGCAGGCCAGAAAACAGCTAAATATCAATCAGACTGTTGCGGCTCGTAGAATTGGCGTTGAGCTTATCACCTACCAGTCATACGAACAGGGCCGAAGGTTTCCGTCAAACGAGACCTTAGAGGCTATTTGTAATGCACTGAACGTGCGTCTGTCCGAACTCGTCGACCCCTCATGGCGTGATCTTCATGCTATATCCCCCGCAAAGTCATTGATTGCCCTTACGGAATTGGAAAAGGCTGCGACAAAACCAGCGGAAGTTAACGATGACTCCTTTGAAAGGCTTCGGTCTGCTTGGATTCGTCTAAATGACAACGGGAAAGGTATTGCTCTTTCGCTAATTGAAAGCTTGCTTGAAAACGACCTGTTGTTGAATGATTCTGAGCCGGCCTTTTCAAACGGTGATTCTCACTCCTCCGTGGCGCAATCAGCATAACGATTAAATATCAGCTGGAGGCAAAATCACCATGCCTAAATTCAAAAATGGCCAAATTGAGAAACAAGGTGCTCAGAGAAAGGAGCACCCATGGGCAACAATCTGAAAACCATTCGCTCCAATAGCGGGAAAACCCAAAAACAGGTTGCGATAGAGCTCGGCATTTCGCTTTCTGCATATAGAAAGTATGAACAAGGAACAAGACGGCTTACGGATGAGTTTCTGCTCCAGTTGTCCACATATTTTTCTGTTTCAGTGGATTCAATTCTCGGTTCAAAATACTCGGTTTCAATTTCAACGCCTTCATTTCTTGAAGACTCTGCAATGCGATCAATAGTCAATGCTGCAATTTCAGAAATGAATAAAGAAGATAGGCAGCAGTTTAGAAAGCTGTTGGAAAGCTATATGGCCCTCAGCTCAACTGGAAGAAAGCAGCTGGCTGATAGTGCGGACACTATGAACCGTTCTGGTAAATACAAGAGATTTGGAAATATTGCTAAAAGCAACGCCTCAGCTAGTTCTCACAGTAGAGCCAAGACCGCCTAAACAATTTTACGGAGTTTTCAACACAAGAGTTCTTTGTCCTGACTGAAAAACAATACGAGGTAGTCATAATGCCTAAAAACAAATTCGGCGAAATTCAGAAAATAGGAGTCGACGCTGACGGGCTAGAGATATTCAGAGTTAGAGTCGAGGTCGGCACTCGCGAAAAGCGCTCCGCGAAAAGGGTTACGATTCACGGGACCATGCGAGATGCTCGAGCAGCAGCTTCCATGCTCTATATCGAGCTGAACTCAAGTCTATCCGAACGAGACATTCCAGAGGTCACGCTGGACCAGTACTTTTATGGCAGATTTATCCCGGTTTTGGAAAAAGAAGGTAAGACAAACAGCACAATCGACGGATATATCAAAAACTACCAAAAATGGATCTCCCCGAATCATGGCGATCGAGTTCTCTCGAATCTAGACGAGATAATCGTTCGAAATCTTATTGAACAGTCCGGGACTCCGAGGAATACTCTCCGGACGTACAGGGCAATCTTAAATAGAGCAAAATTAGACGGGTTCATGCGCCATAAAATGGACTTGACGGGCCTTGATGCCAAGGCGAGGAAGAGGAAGCGACTCTCCCCATGGTCACCGATAGAATTAAAACGGGCTGCCGAAACATTGGTAGATGACGAAATGGCCTATCTGACGCTATTGGTCGGCAGTGCAGGTCTTCGCAAGGAGGAGAATCTTGCCATCACGCCCGCCGACGTGCAGATATTGAAGTTTCCGACTGCACAAGGCGCTAGGAAATACGTACTCCTGAACGTTCGCGCCGCCTACACTGACGAGGACGGGCTTAAGGCTACGAAAACCGAAGAATCCGAAAGGCACGCCCTGGTACTTCCGGAGTTTACAGAAAGGTTTCTCGCGACTCTCGAGGCCACGAAGCCCTCAATCGAACAAGTTGAGGACTGTTGGCTTATCAAGTACAAAACCAGCTGGCACAGGTCCAGAAAAGCAAAATACAAGATCGAAACCGTCATGGGGAATCGAAAGGATGCCCAAGCAGTTGCTGATCGACTTGAGGCTGAGACGGCGGCAAAGTACAAATTGGGGTCAAATCCGAAATTGAAAATGATCGCAGACGGAATTTGGACTGTCACCGTCTTCAACGGATACATCGACACGATGGAGAGGACCATCGTGCCGGAGGCTTTCATCGGATCGGAACAGGAGGCGACAAGGCATGCCCTAGAGAACTGGAGCACTCGCAGAATCCTCCCTTGTTCCGGCGAGACGCTTCGGGGCCATTGGGAAACAGCCCTGAAGAAGCATGGCCTGAGGTTTATACCTGTAAACAACTTAAGGCATACTTCTGAGTCACTCATGGCTGCAAGCGGCGTCTCAGCCCCTACGATTTCCAGTATGCACGGACACACGCAATTCAAGACAGACTTCGAGCACTATATCGACCTCAATGTCGAGGCGATCCTCGACGCCGCTGATAAGGTTGACACCTTTATGGCGTCGGATGCGGCAAGCGGCGGATTCAGCCTTGAGTCGATTGTGGAAAAGGCGAGCCTTTGACCATCTCTACAAACTGAGCGGAGTTCATCTCGGTGTAATGCCGCTCATACGGTCCCTGGGCCGCTGAGAGGCGTTTTGGGGCAACAAATTGACTCTACAGTACGGATGGAACCAAATACGACAATACGACCCTGAAACGCAGGCTGGGAGCCCGAGGCCCCCAGCCTGTCGCCGATAAGTTTGATATCTCAACGTCTCTGGAAGTGAGGAGCGGTAGATTCAGCTTTGAGCCGATTGCAAGCAAATGAACCTTTAACCATCTACGCAAGCCGCAAGGAGGCCGTCTCGACATAATGCGTCAAATACCGCCCATGAATCGCGGAGAGCGTTTTAGGACCAAATGTTTGAATTTTTATTACACCGGAAACTAAAAGATCCAAAACGGTCTTAAGGCAAGGAGAAGGCGCTCGCGACCCCCATCCCGCCGCCGAATCAGAACGACGCTCCATAGAGCCTCCACAATGTATATACAGGCGAAATGCTCCTTTATGCATTGGGTTGTGGCGGATAGTGGCGGATAGACAGAAGAAACAAGAGGATTCGAGAAGGAAAAATCAAAACGAAAGCGGTTTCCCTGATCGAATAGATTTCAGGGAAACCGCTGGTAGACGGTGGTGGGCCCTCCGGGATTCGAACCCAGAACCCAGGGATTATGAGGGGCCTCTTTCATTATGGCGGCATGTCCTTAAGGTCACTTCTTGTCTATCAGAACCCAGTAATCATCGTCAGGGGTGCTCACGGTGCAGTCGGATGGGTAACGGAAAGAGCATGAAACCCCGCGCTTGCCGAGCTCGTAGGCAAGTTTTCGCGCAACGGCATTCGACCAGCCAAAAGGGCCTTTGCCTCGACCATATGCATCGTACATCTGCTGATCTCTGTAGTAAGTAATCGGCACCAAGACGTGGTCCTTGCCGAATTGTTCGATCTGTTGAGCTGCAGCGTGGAGCATGCAGTCGACCTGCTCCGCCTGCGACTCGGCAACGCCATCGAGATAATCGAAGGCATCGTCCGGGACGTTGTAGGGGAATGATGGCTTTTCCCAGCGTTTAATCGTCTGCAGGTGTACACCAAGCGCATCGGCAACGTTTTGCTGGGAAAGACCGCAGGCCTCGCGAAGCGCTTTGAAATCTGCCATGGTCCTCATGATTCATCCTCTTGCTTAGTCATGTGGATCGTCTCCGTCACATTTCCCGCGCCGGCGTTGATAGGGATGGGCGGTATCCATTTGACTACCAGTTCATCGCCAAACCTACCGTCATCTCGCCCCTTGGGCTTGCCGGTCCAGAAGCTCTGCCAGTGGGCACGACGAACGTGTGGAGCCACGGTGCGCTCGCCCGCCCCATGGGACGAGGGGTATCCCACCCGGCGGGCGGCGCCGATGGCGCCGCCGAGCTTAGCACCAAGCATACGGACAGTTTCGGTATTCGTGCGCTTACCGACCTTTTGCCCCTTTGTCTTCTTTGGCGGGGAGTAGATGACCTCGGCGCCGTTCTCGGCTGACAAGACGAATAGCAAAGTGTTGGGCGTGACGGTTGCGCAATGGCGCAACCTCGCCTTTGCACCAGGGTCGCAGTCAGGCGTCTTGACGATTGCGCCCTCTGAGATCTCTGCCATTTCACGGTCGATATCCTCGATATGCTGCAAGCAAGATTCAAGGGTCGTGCCGTCCTCGATTATCAGGGGCAGGCGGGATCGAGTGCCGTCCTCCATGATATACACGATGGCGAGGTCGAGCTCTCCGCGCGCGTCTCGATCAATGTAGGCGAAAAACCCGTGTGCCCACCTCGTAGACGTCTGATAGCTTACCGGGACGCGACAATCGATATATAGGATCGGATACGGCATCCTGCGCAGAGCGTCGATCGGCAGATCGCCGTCGAGATCCTGCGTCGCGAGCTCCGCCGCGACCCGCTCGTCAATCCTATAGACCTGCCTGCAAGCCTGCCAGCGAGCGAGCCATGGCAAATCATCCGGCATGACCCACCGGCCATCACCGAAAGCGGCGGCGAGCGCCATTTGAATGGGGATGCCGGTCTTTGCCGAGCATACCTCCGGGATCCCCCGTGACATTTCAAGACAGGACTTGTCTCCTGTTTGCATCTCGGGATATGGGGCAATGAGCTTTGGCAGCCAAGGATAGAGGTCTGCCAGATGCTCATATTCCTTTGATGCGCGTGATAATGGGTATCGTTTAGCCATGGTTTAGTCCTGGTTAACCCTTTCTCAATGTCGGGCGCGATAATGATTTACCGCGCCCGCCTCATTATTTCGCTATTTCAACTTTACCCGTGTCGTGCGTGTCGGCGGCGTACTTGCGGGCATTTCGAAAGGCTTCGTCTTTGTCGCTGCCCTCATACCAAACATCAGCATCACAGTTCGGACAAATGTAAGATTCCTTGTAAGCGCTCTCGTAAAGCATCTCGCGACTAGTGGTGCAATAAAAACTTTTCGCTGGTCATAAGGTACTTCCCCTCGGGATTGCAGGACCCTCATGCTCCTGTCGCTAGCTAAACTATGCTACCTTTGGTATCAGTAGACAAGCAGATGAGATGGCCCTACAGGTGGGAGTAATTTTAGTCCGCTTTTATCCACTCATTGCTTTACATTTCAGCAGTTGTTTTCGGTTTTAAGTAAGGACTCATAATCCCTGGGTTCTGGGTTCGAATCCCGGAGGGCCCACCAGAATTTCCAAAAGGTCAGACACCATCTCTGGCCTTCTTTCTTTTATATAGCTTAAATTGTGTGCCTATATGAAAAAAAGCCCCAACTTGCGTTGGAGCCTTCTTCAATGCTCGGGTGGAGACGAGGGGGATCGAACCCCTGACCTCTTGACTGCCAGTCAAGCGCTCTCCCAGCTGAGCTACGCCCCCGTGCGAAGAAGTACTATACGGGAACACCGGCGGCGATGCAAGGACAATTTTGGAAAAACTTTCCGCGACGGTATGAGATGAGGTTACAAATCTACTAATAGCCAAGAGCTAATAAAGCCGCAAAGTGTTACACCTCTGCAACAGTTTGAAACACTTATACACGCTTGCATTAAAAACGTAAACCATAGTTACATTTAGTCTATGAGACCCGAGGTACAAAACTTTTAGTTAGGTGATTTTATACATTTGTAGAAATTGTGAAGGGGTCATATTCAATAAAAAAAGGAGGCCCCATTTTAATAAAGTTGCAAAATTTGGTGTCACTTTTGGTGTCACCCTTGGTGGCAAAAACAAAAAGGCCAGAGGCTTAATACCTCTGACCTGCGCTTTTGATGGTGGGCGATACAAGATTCGAACTTGTGACCCCATCCGTGTGAAGGATATGCTCTACCCCTGAGCCAATCGCCCGTCGCCTTTCGGCAAAAGAGATACTATCATAGCCGCGCGTGGTTTACCAAGAACTTTTTCCCCTCGATTTTAAATTCGTGGGCGCTGGCTGCTCTGGCGCGGTCCAGATTAACAGCAAACCCGCAGCTCAAGGAGCCTTTACCGCTTTATCCACGAGGTCTCGGGGCGGCAGATAAGACGCGCGTTGTTGTAGGCCATCTCGAGCGTGAGGCAGGTGCGCGCGGCGTAGAATCCGCCCTCGCGTTGGATTGTCAGCGCCAGCTCGGGCTTGTCGCCGGTCAGGCACAGCGGCAGAAGCAGTTGAATCCGTCCACCGTAGAACTGTGGCACGGCGAGCGTGTAGTTGGCGGCGGCGCGGCGGGCGGCCTCGACGACGGCGCCCTCAAAGGCGCGGCGCAGTAGCAGCGAGTTTCCCTCCCCCATCAGACTGGCGGGGATGCGCGTGAGGTTTTCCTCGTCGCCCAGGATGTGGTCGATGTTGGAGCGGATTGGCAAGCGGTAGTCAAAGACCAGCTCGGAGGGGTCCTCGGCAAAGCGGACACGGCACGGCAGGTACTCAAACGAGACCAGCATGGGGTCGCTTTCCCTAAAGAAGCCCTTCAAAAACCAGCGTTGGTGTGCGTCGGGCTTGGTGTTGGGCTCAAACAGGCCGTAGATGGTCTCGTAGCGGCGCGTGTACAGGCCGGTGTTGAACAGGCAACGGTCGTCGTCGAACACCAGCGGCAGGTTGGACGGCGCGGTCTGGTTCACGTCGCGCTCGGTCAGAAATACCGCGCGGCTAAACGAGAACTACAGGTAGTTTTTGAGGATGCGGTTGCTGGGGCCCCAGTCCTCGGGATCGGCGAGGTCTACCAGGCGGTCGTAGCTGGGCTCGGGGCAAAACGCAAAGTCGTAGACATTGCTGCACAGGGTGCCGGGGATCTCCATGTGGCGTCCAATCCAATTGATAGCTGGCGTGCGGATGGTTTGATTCTATACGGGCGGCGTCTCCTTGAGGAGCACAGCACAATTGAGCCTAAGCTTATGCGCGAGCTCCTCAAATCGACAAAGTCTCTACCTGCTGTTTCATTGCTTGAAAAGGGCGGTGCGCCTCTGCTTTGGGAAGCATAATTCTAACCATTTTGCTAACCACCATGGTAAGCAAAATGGTTAGAATATGGGCAGAATAGAATCGGAAGGCGGACAGCATGAAATTCCAGGAAACAGAGACAATCGAGCTGAAGGCCATTGCGCAGAACGGCATCAAGAAGGAGATCGTCGCATTTGCGAACTGCGGCGGCGGCACGGTCTACGTTGGCGTCGCCGACGACGGCGCCGTGCCGGGCGTCGAGGACGCGGATGCGTGCGCCCTGCAGGTCTCCAACATGGTGAGAGACGCCGTGAAGCCAGACGTCACCATGTTTGTCAGCTATAAAACGCTCGACTGCGACGGGAAGGCGGTCGTGGCCGTCAAGGTCCAGCGCGGCACGAACCGCCCCTACTACCTAGCGAAGAAGGGCCTGCGCCCCGAGGGTGTCTACGTGCGGCAGGGGTACTCCTCCGTCCCGGCGACCGATGCTGCCATCCGGCAGATGATCAAAGAGACTGACGGCGACAGCTTTGAGGACATGCGCTCCCTCGACCAAGCGCTCACCTTCGAGTCGACGAAAGGGGAATTCGAGACACGAAAGATCCCCTTCGGCGCGCCGCAGATGCAGGCCCTGAATATAACCTCATCGGACGGTCTCTACACAAACCTCGGCCTGCTCCTGTCCGACCAGTGCCCGCATACCGTAAAAGCGGCCGTTTTCGAGGGGACGGACCCGAGTGTGTTCAATGATCGCCGGGAGTTCTCCGGGTCCCTCATGCAGCAGCTCGACGAGGTCTACGACTACATCGACTTCCACAACCAGACCCATGCCACTTACCAAAAGCTGCTGCGCGTCGACACCCGGGACTACCCGGAGGTCGCCGTGCGCGAGGCCTTGCTGAACTCGATCGTGCACAGGGACTACTCCTTCCGCACCAGCACGCTGATCAGCGTCTACGACGACAGGATCGAGTTCGTGTCAGTCGGCGGCCTTCTGCCCGGCTTTGAGCTGGAGGATTTGATGATGGGCGTCTCCGCCTGCCGGAACCCGCATCTCGCCAACGTCTTCTACCGCCTGCAGCTCATCGAGGCATACGGCACGGGGATGAGGAAGATCATGGGGGCCTACGCGGGTGCGGCCTCTCAGCCGCAAATCATGGCCACGAACAACGCATTCAAAATCGTCCTGCCCAACACGAACTTCGCAGCAACGGCAGCGGAAACGCCCACGGCAAACAGCAAGGAGGCGCCCGCTGCTTCCTATTCCCGAGAGGACGAGATCCTGCGGTTCTTGGCAGAGCACCCCTCAATCACCCGAAAGGAAGCGCAGACGTTGCTCGGGATCGGCCAGTCCACGGCCGGCCGCATATTGAAAGAGATGGTGGATAAGGGGCAAATCGCAAGACACGGCGGAGGCCGCACCTTGCGATACGAATTGGCGTAATGATGTGTCTCTGAGGCAATTGTCCACTTTGCCTTCTGGTCAAGAGCAATTGGCTAACGGGCGAGTTGGGGCTCTTATGCCGAGTTCACGATTTAGGCAGGAGAACCTGTGCCCGCGAGATTAATTGCGCCTCATCCTTTTTCTCGAGGGCAATCATCGAACTTAAGGTGGCGCATCGGGGCCATGGAATTAAAGAACTTATCGTCAAAGTAGTCGAGTAGAAACTCTGGAAAAGCCGACAGCACAAACACCGAACCGTCCTCGCTCCGCATTCTTTTCTCCTCGCGGAAAATCGCATCGACCGTAACCAGCTCTCGATATGTCCCAAATGAAACCTCATCGAGATCGAGCAGGCACTTGCATCTCAATACGAAGGCAGCGATTGCATCTTTCCATTGGGGAAGCTCCATGTGCTTCCCCACGTTAACGTTTCCCTCTCCCGACATCTTTTTATATTGAGCGATTTCCGAGTTGTCAACAAAACAGCCTGAATGCGCCTGGCACTGCCCCGCGCGATAATCGTACAGCGCCTCGACCATCGGGTAGCTTATATAGAGCTTTCCGCTCTCGTGCTCGTTATCGAATGCGAGGAGCATTGCCTCCACAAGGGCATCGGACTCGCATCCAGGCGCATTGTTTTGATGGGAGTCGTAGTCAAAGAAGAGAAAGACCTCGTCAACAGAATCCCGCTCCACGCCCTCTAGACATTTTGCAGCGGAAGGCACCGTTTCTCTTAGCACCTCCACAACATCCAGATCGAAGTCCTCCTCTGCAAGCCGTTCGTAGAGCATGTAGATGTTCTGCGCCGCTGGCAGACAGATCACCCTCAGGTCATCTCTCCCTTTCAGAAAAAGCTCTTTCATCTTCTCCGCAAAGCGCAGGTCACGCGACTCCCCTTCAACGATGAAAAGCGTGACCGGACTAGCCATCGAAAGCACCGGCCTTAAACATCTTCTGGAGGTTATGGGCCAATCTGAGCTCCTTGGGCGTTAGCTTCTCCAGCGAGCGAATCTCCCCCTCCTTGAGAATGAAATAGACATCGGGCCGCATGAGGTCGTTCGTCAAAAGGTCCGTGTTGTGCGTCGTAATGAAAACCTGGACACCCTCGAGGTCCCGCAGCATCTCCACGATCGACCGGGACAATTCAAAGTGATAAAAAGCATCGAATTCATCGATGAAGACCAAGGAAGCCTTGCTCATCTTGATATACCAGTAGTAGTACAGAGCAAGTGACATGGTGCCTGTCGAGGCAACCGACGCAAACGGAACGGTACCGCCCTCGAACCTGCAATAAAGCTCGGGAACTCCATTCACGTCCACGGATACGAGGTTCAGGGAGATTCCCTGCTGGCGCAAGAATTCTTGGAAGTCCTCCATCTTCCCCTCGCGAATAATGCCCTGGGTAAAGCTATCCGTGCCAACCGAAAGCCCCTGGTACCCGCGCTCGTCGAGTGAGTAGAACATCAGCATGTTGTCGACAAAGGAGGTGAAGGCTCTAAACGCCCTGGCAGACGGCTCATCTCGCAGTATTGCATTGCTCTTGACGTATTTGACACGCGACAGCCTGTCGGACTCAGCGGGGAGATCGGTAGAAAGCGAGAGGGACTCGGCGCCCGGCAGGTCAACATGGCCCGTTTGAGCGTCGAACCTGTAGCTCAAGACCTCCACGTCATCAATGCACAGGCTCTCGTACACAAGCGTCTGTGGGTCGGTTTTCCCGTAGCGGTATACGACGTCGATATTGTCGAAGACAAAATCGTATTGAAACTCTGTGATTGAACTCTTTGAATCAAGGCACCGATATGGCAAGTATTTTTTGAGCAGCTTTTCCTTGTCGGTCAGATGCAGAACGATGTCGAATATCGCGAGGGCGAAATTGGACTTTCCGCTGCCATTCGCACCATATATGATGCCCTTTGCCTTAACGCCGCCCTGAATCACCTGTTGATTAAATGAGTAGTTGGCGGGATCGGATAGATCAAATGTAATTCGCTTATCGAAGCACTTGAAATTTGAAACCGAAAACTTCTTGAGCATGGTACAGTTCCTCTGCTTTCTGAGGTTATTTGAGACACAGGGTAAAGCAGCTGAGCAAATCGGTCAATTTACCCGTATTTTTAATACGGATATTCCGAAGAAAAACTACGGAAGTACGCGATGCGCACCGGACCTGTCCAACCGATTCCGTAGTGCTGGCAACTACATGAGACAACCTACGAGATATGCGGGGCGAGGTTTTCCAGAGCGACGAACGATAGAGATGCGGATCATCCGAAGAAGGTTGAAATCCACTCAGCCCGGCAGCGTGTAGGCGCAAGTTGAGCGGCGTGCGGAACCCAGGAGCGCTGCTCCCAACAGGAATAGCGCTAAGGAGACTGCGATCCAGTTGACGTCGGTGGTCTTGGGGAGCGTGGCGGCGGCGCTGGCAGCCTTGGCCTTGGATGGCTTGGACGCCGTGGCCTTGGTCACTGTCGCTTTGGTTGTCGTGGTTATCCTGGGCGTCGTGCTCGCCGGCTTCAGCGCGGGATCCGTCGCGGGCCCGGCACCGGGCTGCCCAGTGGCAGGACCGGCACCGCCGGCCGGCTCGCCCGTGCCACCGGGCGCCTCGCGCCCGCCGGTCTCCCCCGCCGGCGCCGTGGCGCCCTGGGGCTCGATCACTACAAGCGGCGCCATGGCCCCGGAGGCATCCAACACGCCGCCGGCACCGAAGGCCCCGCCCGCAGGCGTCACAAACCGTGCGGACGCAAGCGACCCGCTCGTGCACCCGACACCGCCATCGGTACCGGTCGCATCGAGCCACGAGGCATCGACGGAAAGCCCACACCCGGCCGAGCCGTCGCCGGCGCCAGCGCCCTGCAGGCACACACCGTAGGCACGCACGCCGGCGGCGGGCGCGCCGCCGCGCACGGCCGTGTCGTCGGCGATCACGCGGCCCACACGCGTCACTCCTTCTCGCGCACAGCGCAGATCACCTGGGTGCGCTCGTCGTTCCTTTTGGAGAGTACCTCGCGGCTCGGGTATCCAATGGCCTTTATCGTGCGCGCCAGGCTTTTCCCGTGCCCCGGGTAGCGATTGACCGCATCCCGCTTCGCCTCGTCGGAACACCTCGGCCTGCGATGCTCCCTTTCCAGGAGCTCATCGCCGTCGATCTGGTACTCCTTCCACCAGTTGTGGAGCGTGACGCGGCTGGGGTAGCCGAGCTTTGCTATGGTGTCAGCCGTGCTGCATCCGAACCTGGCGAACGTCACGATGACCTTTGCCCTTTGCTCTGCGCTGTACATCCGTATGATCCTCCCGGTTCTCTTTTGGTCTAGGATTTCCACCGCAGCCCCAAGGGGCTAGAAGGATAAAACAGGCAGGGCCATTGCAGCGCTACGTGTTGAGAACTTGGCCAGCAACGAGAAGTTTGTGAAACGTTTTGTGAAGCGTGGCAGGACGAAGCTACCTCTCGGCAAAGGTACCCCAACCGCCGGCAGGAACGTCGACACAGCTTTCGAGGTAACTCTTCATGATGTCTTCCAATGTGGGCACGCGTCCTTCGGCCAATATGCCCAAGGCATCCAGCACATCGAATACGGCGGCTGCGTCATCGACCCCGAGGAGGTCTTCGTTGCACAGGTCCAACCTCGCACCAAGCACAGTATACCCGTGCTGCACAGCGACCCTCGCAAGGGCATCGTCATCGGCAACCAGCGGGTGCCTTTGGATCTCGACAACCAGCCCATACTCTTCGCCGGGCTTTCTGGAATCAAGATCGAACGCGAGCCCGATCTCTTGGACGACGAGCCACGTTTCGGCATATAGCTTCCCTGCCTCGTCCAAGAATAGCCTCGTCATGGCGGGCACGACATCCCCATACCCAAGAAACTTCCCGCAAAGAAGCGTTTTCGACAGGGAAGAAACCTTCGGATAGCGAGACAGCCACGCCCTGCCCTCTCGAGTTTTAAGCAAGGGGCAAACCTCTTCGGGATTTCCAAGCATTTCCGTAAGCATGTAGAACCTGGCACAGAAGGCGGCGGCGGTAATGTTAATCCGAATGCCGGGCGCGTAATGGCTCATCGGAGTCTCGAAGCCGGCGGCCCTTTCATACGCGCCTCTGCACTCGGCACGCATACCAAGCAAGGCGTAGCACAGGCTCATCTCGAGATAGGGATATCCGAGGGACGGTTGCTTGTTGAGCGTAGCGAGGCGCTCTTCGGCAATCGAGAGCTGCATTTTTGCCACCTCGGGTTTGTCGTACAGTGTCAGCCGGGCAAGCTGCCATCGACACTCGAGCGCCGCCATAACCTGCAAGCTTCCCTCAAGGAGGCCTATAGCCTCATCAGTGTACGACACGGCGCGCTCAACGTTCTCTCCCACCATTAAGGCTAGGGCAGCGCGTTCTCGCAGCACTTGGGAGCGCCGCAGAATCGCCTCGGGAGGAAGGCCATCCTCCATCACATCCAAATCATGCTCCGCGTCCCCATCCTTGAAATACCGCATTACGCTCTCAGCCAAAGTATTTAGGGAGCGGTCATCCACCGCCAAGCCCGAAAGCATCGCCCTCAGGTTCATATGGGCATAGTAAGGTGCATCGGGGTCGCTCACGCACAAAAACCGATCGCATCCTTCGAAGAAATTGAGCACGGGGGCGGGGTCGAGCCCGTCGGCCCACGCGATTCTTCCCAAGCTCGCCATAGCGACGACGCGCTGTTGCTCGGAAAGGGAGGCATTGCTGAGGGTGCTTTCGACCTCGGCCAAATACAACTTGTTCCTGTCCTCGATGCTTGCCCCTATCTGCCTCATGAAAAGAAGCCGCAGATTGAAGAGCTGCCCAAAATCGTTGGGGCCAATCGGCGCAAGCGCCTTTTCGCATTCCTCAATCAACCCCCACCCTTCTTCAATGCCGCCATCAGGCAAGCCGATTTTCGTTTTATTCAATGTTGCATTCTCAAACAGTAGCAAGAGGAACGACTTATTCCGAACGCCCAGACGCTTGGCTTCACGATACGTCTTCTTGAACTCGTCGTCGGCGACTTTGAACTGACCGTTCACGATATAGCCAACCGCGCGGTTGTGCCAAAGCTGGACTTTGATGAAAGGGTCTGTCTTGTCGGATATCTCGGCCAAGGCGCTTTCGAGTTCCGCTTGCGACCCAGCACGATCGCAAGCGGAGTCCGCGATAATATGGAGGGCGAAATGCCTGAAAGCCGGTTCTAAGTTTTCGTCCTCAAGCATCCTTTTTGCAACGCCGTTGTTTCCCAAGTAGATGTTGCAGAAAATCCTGTCCTTGTCGAGGCAGGCGAGCTGCCTTCTGGACAGTCGATCACGGTCAACCGAGTTCATCAGCCTGAAGGCAGCTACGTAGTCGCAATCGGGAAGAGAGGGATCAGCCTTGCCCACTATGTCATCTAGCCGCTGCGCACACCAAAAATAGTTGGCGGGAAGAGCGAGCAGACACACCGCGAGAAAGACCGATGCCACACCCGTCAACCATAAAAGGCTAAGCCTAACCGATGCAAACAATGCGACGAACGCCAGTGCCACAACAAAGATATCAGCCTTGTAAAACCGCGCCAAAGCCTGCTTACACAACCACAGCAACGCCGGCGCGACGACAATCGAAACCGCCAGGATAGAAAGGGCCGGGTCAGGCCCCGTGATGATATCAATCGCAGCAAGGATATCTTGGAACCCCATAATCCTCCGCTAGACTCGAGTCCAATACTCGTTTGCTATTGTAGCTTGCATTCTATAGTGATCTTCCTTCATGTAGTTTCAAATAGAACATATGTTTTGGAAATTGTTTTTGCAATGACTGGGATATCCGCAACCCGCCGCCAGCATAAAACGCGCATTGTGAGAATTACCTGATCAGCCAGTTTGCAAATACTACCAGCGGACTGCATATGCCAGCTCGATTGCGAGCTACGAGGGCTTCGCGGCGTGCGCATGTTCACCGGCGACAAGGCCGTCGGCATGGTCGGCTCGCTCGCCGAGATGTTCCCTGGGGCCAAGTGCCGGCGCTGTGCAGCGCACTTCATCCGCATACAGTGGTCTACTGCCCCTGCGCCCTGTACATAGCCTCGGTTGTCTCGTGGACGCCGGCCGCCGTCAGGGTGGCGCCGTGCTCATGGCACGCCGTCCAGACGGGCTCGCCCCCGAAAAGCCGTACGAAGGCGAAAAGTAAGGCGAGAAAATGGCCTTCCTGTTGCACCTGATTGGAATGGGTATGGGGCTGTGCACGCTCGTCGCCTACGCCTGCATCAAAGTAGGGGCTGAAAGCGAAGCGGTTGACGACGCGAGCTGATTAGTGATCGTCAAACTGTTCGGAACCGAACGAAAATAGAGAGGCCCTTTGCAAAAAGGACCTCTCTGCTGATGGCATTCTAGAGAACAGCCCTGGATTGCCCTAAGGCAACAGTAGTGAAATCTTTTCCTTGACCTTACTTGCCATGGCGTAAGACTTAGCAGCTTTGGATGTTCCGCCAAGGGCCAGATAAACATCCATCACCATGTCCGCAACAGTTTGAATAATTTCATCTGAAAGCTTGTCAAGGTCGAGATTCTCTATGTCACCAAATGTCAGGCTATCTTTATTGGACAACATGGAAGCAACGCCCATTATCACGTAAAATCTTATGTCGCTTATTTGGGAACCCTCTAAGTCTCTCTTAATTTGTGGAAACTTCAGGCAAACCTGTTTTCCGAGACTAGCGGCTCTGTAGTAAGCCTCAAGGTTGCCATCCTGACCAAATATTTTCTTATATTGAACTTCGTCAGACAAAAGTGTCGACGGTCTTGCCCTTGCCTGATCCGGCCTGCCGAGAAGTATCGACATCATGCATTGCGCAAGAAAGGAGAGGGTTACGATCTCTTCTCTCTTCCTCCCCTGGTTTTTGTAATAGTTCTTCCGCCTTTCGTAATACAGTCCATTCCTTTTCATGTAGAGTTCTATCTGGATATGGATTTGGTCAGTAGCGCGAAGCGATGTCTTTTTCACCTGAGTTTGGTCGTTCGTCGCCAGTATCACTCTGTTTCTGGTCTCATCGCTTCCCGGCACAAGGATTTTTACCATCACATTTCTGGAATCTTCGGCGTCTTCTGTGCGAGACTCCATAAATTTATATATTTCATACGACGTTTGAAGTCCATTAACGATGCGAGGCTCTTCCATTTTCACTTCTGCTCCTGCTATTTGGTAGGCTTCAGAAGCCAGTATCGTTACCCCGTTGTTGAGCCACCAGAAATCGTCTTCGCTAGGATGCTCCAACGTTTCCCTGATTCCTTTGTTGACTGAAACATTTCCCTCGTAATCTCTGACGTTCGCCTCAAAAAGATAGCTACGGAGCTGTCCTTGGTCGTCAGTGAGGAAGCGGTAGTAATCCGACAAAGACACCAGGCCAAAGACATCCGTTCTCTGAGGAACTGATGCATAGGACCCCGAAAAACGCATAACAAGCCCACTCTCTGCGGGAGGCGACCAGATGCGCATCAATTCGTCTGCTCCAACTAAAACACACGAAGAACTAAATCGGCTTACGCCGACGATTTCGTCAATGGCAGCGGGAAGCTGCTCTTTCTGAATCTTAACGCCGTCCGATGGTGAATCCGCATTCGCGATGTACACGAACTTCATTCGGATTTCGTTTCCGGCCATCGCCGCCGCTTGAATCGCTTCTCTTATTCTTCCAAAAGTATCGATAACGCGATCAGAATATTTATCGTCGAAATCATTTAAGTTTTTATCGAATGTCAGAAGGTCATTGCAGGTGTCCTTCCACTTCAAGAACGCGTCTTCTTTGAATGATTTTGAAACCTTAGTCTGAAGAATAACAATTTCAACCCTTGATCCACGATTGATGTAGTTTTGAATCTGGACATCCTCACTCAAGAAATAATTGTTGGCGAAGATGTAAATAGCATCGCAGCCCCCGTCTCGCGACCCTCCAATGAGCCCTTCCGCTATCTCATCGTCGTCAAGGTCGTATGGAGCCATGTATCGAGAAGAAGCCAACAGTTCAAAGTAGTCCCCTTTAGAACTATATTCAGTCTGCTTAGAGAATTCGTCCGAAATGAATCCGTCTATCAGAATCTGGCTGTTGGTTGGCATTCTTCCTCCTAAAGAGGAATAAGCTAATGAAATGATACGACTTTTATGATTTTAGTGTAAGCACCAAAACAACCGCGTCTTAACAGCCTGATAAGCTTTGGGCAAAATCGTCGCAACACTTTATTCAGCATGGGCTGCGGTGACGCGGGCAAACATAGAACGCAGGAACATGTGGGCAGATCGTGAGTAACCGTCTTTCTCCGTACCGCCCGCTACAGGCGGTACGGAGAAAGACGGTTACTCGATAGGTATCTATCGGAATGCGACGCTGCTATATCACTGCATAAACTGGTCGACTTTGGGAACGGTTACGCTTTCAATAGCGGCACTTATTCAGATGACGGCAACTATAAAGTTCAGACAATCAAGAACGTGCGGGACGGCAACGTTGACTGTTCTGACGCCAATCGTATCGTGAACATTCCTGGCCGCATAAAATCGTATTGCAGACTCATGCTAGGAGATATCGTGCTTTCGCTCATGGGCAGTGTTGGTAGGGTCGGAATTGTTGCGGAACCTGACTGTTTACTTAATCATCGAGTTGCCGTGCTCGTTTCTGTCAGGAAAGACACGCTGACAGGATTTTTTTCTGGTTCTGGCAAACTGCCTTTAAGGAACATATGATTGGCATTGCACAGGGAACTGCCCAGTCTAACCTGAGCGCCTTGAAAAACTACAGTTGGAGATACCCCATAATTCCGGTGCCATTTCGGCACTTTGCGAGAACTTGATGCCTCTGTTCGATACCATTCTCGACAACAGGATTGAAATGCAAGCACTTTCCTCGCTTAGAGACGCTCTCCTGTCGATGCTAATGAGCGGGGAAAATCGCGATTGACGAAGTTGTACAATTTGAACATGGACAATAAGGGAACAACGACAAGTTACGAAGGCGTGCTGCCCTCCCATATGCCATTCGATATCTGGGAGGTATACGCCCGTCTCGTGCTTCAATTCCTTGATGAAGCAACGTATAGAAACCTGTCGCATAGGGACAAACCCGACCTTTGGGATGAACTCCATGACCTGGGAGTCGAGGTAACCCAAGCAATATCTCAAGAAACCCAGGAGGCGGACGCTTTGTATGCGAAGCTCCGCGAAACGGATGACGCAAAGCTTAAGGAACGGCTGACGGAACGAATCGAGCAGGTTGGTGCTGAGGTGTTTGATTGGGGCCTCTTCGGTCCCAGCGGCAAAGATTCTTTTGGCCTGGTTATAGAAGCTTACAAGGAAAAACTTGGTAAGCTAAACGGCGGCGGGTATAGGCCATTTGCGCACAATCACCTATTCATAAGGTCGGGTGTGCTGGCCGATACGGTAATGCTCGAAGAGGCGCTTGCTGCCTTTCTTTCATTGAGTGCATATTCGGTCTCTTTCGAGCGCGTCATTGTCACGGTGCCAGGGCATAACTACGATTTCGATCTTGTATCTCAAATGTATAAAGCCATATCGTTCGGAAGTGATGATCAATTTAGGATCGCTGAACAAGCGAGGGCGCTTGTCTTAGGCGCGGAGATGAGTTAAGCCACCAAATAATCATTTACCGGGACGTAGGCCTACGCTTCAGAATTGTTTCCATCGAACCAGGAGGAAAGGAGCCCCCGATGGAAGCGCTGATCAATATGGTCCCAGCTCAGATGCAGCCGGTTCTAGACTATCTGCAGCTAAAGCAATTAAAAGCAGTGCTCGAAATCACTCTGCAAAGCCATGCCGAAAGCAGCGTGCCCAGCCGCTGTGACACTACGTCAAATTACTGGCTGGGATTCAACAGCTATCTAACGTTAAATCTCTGGTTTGGATCGGTGGCCAAATCGCTCTAAACCAGAGATTTAACAACTTCCAACCAGATTTTTTCATACTCCATAAAACTCCGCTAACCGAAAACGGTCGAAGTTACATTCAAACCATTTGGAGCAATTTGGATGTGTTCCGCTCTGTGTGCTGAAAACAATCTCGTATTCGGCAACGAGGAACGTTTCTGCCAGTTTTGGAACGCGATGTCCAGATGGATCTGCAAGCGGAATATAAAACAAGCGGCGCTACTATTAGTAGCGCCGCTTGCATCATCAAAGAAGAATCGTTATCGATCGTCTCCGGGGTTTTTCGTTCAAAATTAGAGCATGTCGATTACGGCTCATCGAAGTCCATCCACTCTACAGGCTGCATTAGACCGTAATAATCGACGGGCGTTTTGAATCGAATCCTGCCCAAATGACCGTCGCTCTTCCGCACCCAACTGCGTCCGTAGCGATCGGTGAAAGCCACCTCGCAGCCGAGGGCCTTATGCATCGAACAATCGAGATGCCCGACGCACCTCACGGTTTTGCCCGGAGCAACGGACGAGAGTAGAACTCTGCTGTTGCATCCCTCGACGTCCCTCCCGTCTTGAGGCCCGGCGCCTTGGACAAGTACGGCAGTGAGGATAACTTGGTAAACGGTGTCGTTGCTATTGTTCATCACTTCTAGGCCGACCTGTGTCCCGAAATCAATCCTAATCCTGCCAATCGTGGTCGTCTCCCTCTCAGGCATCCTGACCACACGGGCACAGATGGCTGATGCCTGGCTCCGCGCGGCCGTCCGGCGGCCCCGTATCAGCGAGACAATCCACTGGACGAGAGTGAGCGCCAGAGCTAGGAGAGCAACAACCGTGCCGAAATCGATTTGACCGTTGAAACTAATTACGGTTGATTTTCAATCTCAACACAACAGCTTGAACGGACCCCGCGTTTCCGCAGCT